>Ga0207691_10003233_pt1 | contig 15880 bp, 15 predicted proteins | sample KBSM13metaG_FD_184327 | JGI IMG/M metagenome (GOLD analysis project Ga0207691, IMG submission 184327) | Miscanthus rhizosphere microbial communities from Kellogg Biological Station, Michigan, USA - KBS M1-3 metaG (SPAdes) (version 2) | ecosystem: Host-associated > Plants > Roots > Rhizosphere >... | reverse complement strand
CCAAGCGGTCCCTCGCTGCCCGTAGCTCAACTGGATAGAGCAGTTGCCTTCTAAGCAACAGGTCGGGGGTTCGAGTCCCTCCGGGCAGGCCACTCACGAGTCCAGCGATTGCCCAAAGCGGATCAGTGCAGAGATCGGTTGCGGCGTCGTCGCCTGATTCATCTGAACCTTGCGGTTGCGGAAAGTTGGCCCTCGTTGCCGAACTTGTCCTTAGCGTTCCAGCGTCTCGGAGCTCGAGAGGCTTTCAGCCAAAACCGCCACGAAATCCAGTACTGTATAAGGCGACAAACTTCAAGTACGACAACGACTTATAAGTGAATTTGAAAGATCAAATGATGAACTTAAGACAGGCTCAGCGCCGCTGATATTGCGTGGCCCCGAACAGGACCTCGCGCTCCTTGTCGCCGGCGAGCGGCTTGCGCAGGCCGGCAAGGACCTCGACGCCGCGCTGCACCGCCGGGCGGGCGGCGATCTCGTCGAACCAGCCCTTCAGGTGCGGAAACTCGCTCCACTCGATACCTTGGTTCTTCCATGAGCGCAGCCATGGAAAGATCGCGATGTCGGCGATCCCGTAGTCGGGCCCCGCGATGTAGCGCGACTTGGCCAGACGACGGTCCATCACACCGTAGAGTCGGCGCGCTTCGTTCGAGTAGCGCTCGATGGCGTAGCCGATTTTCTCGGGCGCGTAGATGCGGAAGTGGTGGGTCTGACCGAGCATCGGACCGATGCTGCCCATCTGGAACATGAGCCACTCGAGCGTCTGGAACCTGCCGCGCGTGTCCTCGGGCAGGAAGCGTCCGGTCTTCGACGCCAGGTAGAGCAGGATCGCGCCCGACTCGAACATCGAGATCGGCTGGCCGTCGGGGCCATCAGGATCGACGATTGCGGGAATCTTGTTGTTCGGGCTGATCGCCAGAAACTCGGGCTTGAACTGGTCACCGGCCCCGATGTTGACGGGAATTGCGCGGTAGGGCAGCCCGCACTCCTCCAGCATGATGTGGACCTTATGGCCGTTGGGCGTGGCCCACGAATACACCTCGATCATCTTGGACCTCCTGGTCCCGCGACTCTAGCCGCATCGCTGCGCATTAGCCGTCGACAGCATCGAAGTCAGCGCAGTCCGCAGGCCTGCCTTGAAGGCCTGCGGACCGAAGCTCAATCAGGCGTACTTGCCGAGCTCCAGCTTTGCAATCGCGTTGCGGTGGACTTCGTCCGGTCCGTCGGCGAAACGCAGCGTGCGCGCGCCGGCATAGAAGCCGGCCAGCGGGAAGTCATCGGAGACCCCGCCGCCGCCGTGGACCTGCATCGCCCAGTCGATGACATCGCAGGCCATGTTCGGCGCCACCACCTTGATCATCGCGATTTCGGCCTTCGCGGTCTTGTTGCCGGCGACGTCCATCATCCACGCTGCCTTCAAGGTCAGCAGGCGGGCCATGTCGATGCGGCAGCGGGCCTCGGCGATGCGCTCACGGGTGACGCCCTGCTCGGCGACGGTGCGGCCGAAGGCGACGCGCGACGACGCGCGCCTGCACATCAGCTCGAGGGACCGCTCGGCGAGGCCGACCAGGCGCATGCAGTGGTGGATGCGCCCAGGGCCGAGGCGTCCTTGCGCGATCTCGAAGCCGCGGCCTTCGCCAAGCAGGATGTTGCTGGCGGGGACGCGCACATTCTCGAACAGGACTTCCATGTGGCCGTGTGGTGCGTCGTCGTACCCGAACACCGACAACGGCCGCACGATGGTGATGCCCTTGGTCTCGGCCGGCACCAGGATCATCGACTGCTGCGAGTGACGCGGCGCCTCGCGATCGGTCTTGCCCATGAAGATGTAGATCTTGCAGCGCGGGTCGCCGGCACCGCTGGTCCACCACTTGCGGCCATTGATGACGTAGTCGTCGCCTTGCCGCTCGATGCGCGCCTCGATGTTCGTCGCGTCTGAGGAAGCAACGGCCGGCTCGGTCATCGCGAAGGCGCTGCGGATCTTGCCGTCGAGCAGCGGCTCGAGCCACTGCGCCTTATGCTCGGGGCTGCCGTAGCGCTCGATCGTCTCCATGTTGCCGGTGTCCGGCGCTGAACAGTTGAAGACTTCGCTCGACCAGGGCACGCGTCCCATGATTTCGGCCAGTGGCGCGTAGTCGCTGTTCGATAGACCGAAGTCGCGGTTGCTGTGGGCTGCGGCTTGGCCGCCCGCAGTCGGCGGCAAGAACAGGTTCCAGAGGCCTTGCGCACGAGCCTTCGGCTTCAGCTCCTCGATCGTCTTCAGCGGAGTCCAGCGCTTGCCCGCTTTCGTGTTGGCCTCGATCTCCGCCTCATAGCGCGCCTCGGCGGGATAGATATGGTCGTCCATGAAACGAAGCAGTTGCGCCTGCAGTTCCTTGGTGCGGTCCGAGTAGTTGAAATCCATGCGTCTCTCCGGTCGTGAATCGATGTGGCCGAGCGTCGCTCAGGCCTGCTGTGCCATCTTCCAGCCCATCTCGGCGAGCGGTCGCGCGCCGGCGGCGGACTGGCGCGCCTGTGCGCTGGAAGCGGTTCCTGTTTCGACGCGCTTGGCAATTCCTTGCAGGATGCCGGCGATGCGGAACAGGTTGTAGGCCAGGTAAAAATTCCAGTCCGCCATGACCGCGTCGGGGTCGGGCCGGCCGGTGCGTTCGCAATAGCGCCGCACGTATTCGCCTTCGGTCGGAATGCCCAGCGCCTTATGGTCAAGACCGCCGATGCCGCGGAACGAACCTTGCGGGATGTGCCACGACATGCAGTGGTAGCTGAAGTCGGCGAGCGGATGCCCGATCGTCGACAGCTCCCAGTCGAGGACCGCGATGATGCGCGGCTCGTTAGCATCGAAGACAAGGTTGTCGAGGCGGTAGTCTCCGTGCACCACAGACACCTGGGTGTCATCGCGAGCACTGGCCGGGATGTGCGCGGGCAGCCATTCGATCAGCCGATCCATCGCCTCGATCGGTTCTGTGATCGACGCCAGGTACTGCTTGGTCCAGCGACCGATCTGGCGTTCGAAGTAGTTGCCCGGCTTGCCGTAGCTCCCGAGGCCGACCTCGGTGACATCGACCGAATGAAGGGCCGCGATCACGCGATTCATCTCGTCGTAAATGAGTCCGCGCGCCGGCTTGGCTAGCGACGGCAGCGATTGGTCCCAGAGCACGCGGCCCGGCATGAACTCCATGACGTAGAACGCGCGGCCGATCACGCTTTCGTCTTCGCACAGCATCAGCATGCTCGGCACCGGCACGGCGGTCGCGTGCAATGCACCCATGACCTGGAACTCGCGCTCGATCGCATGTGCGGACGGCAGCAGCTTGGCCGCCGGGCCAGGCTTCGAGCGCATGACGTACGAGCGGTCTGGGGTGAGCAGCTTGTAGGTCGGGTTGGACTGCCCGCCCTTGAACTGCTCGACGCTCAGCGGACCACGAAATCCATCGAGGCGAGAAACCAGATAGCGCTCGAGCGCCGCGATGTCGAACGCATGCTGTTCGGCGACGGGCTTGGTGCCGGCGTTGGCTTCGATCATGATCGTCCGGGCTGGTGGGAAGCGAGAGCCGACGCGAAGGAGCGGTTCATCGATCCGCGATCGCCAGCAGTTTCGGCCGCGACAGCACGACGAGTCGGGTCGGCTCGATGCGCACCGCGCCGTCGCGCTCGAAAGCCTTCAGCTCCTGGTTGACACGCTGGCGCGACGCGCCCAGGAGTTGCGCGAGATCCTCCTGCGCCAGCTGCAGGCCGATGCGGATCTCCTCGCCCTGGGCGATGCCATAGCTGCGCGCCAGCAGCAGGATCTGCTTGGCGAGGCGCGAAGCGAGCGGCCGTGTGTTCAGGTCCTCGACCACGTCGAACAGCAGACGCAGGCGGCGGCAGTTGAGACGAAGCAGCGCTTCGTAAAGCTCGCCGTGCTGCGACAGCAACTCGCGGAAGTCGGCCTTGCGGACCACCAGCAGGGTCGTCTCGCCGTGCGCATGTGCGTCGTGGGTTCGAGGCAGCCCATCGAACAGCGAGATGTCGCCGAACCAGGTGCCCGGTTCGACATAGGTCAAGGTGATCTGCTTGCCCGACAGCGAGACGGAGCTGACGCGCACCGCGCCCCTCGCGACGCCGCACCAGTCGTCGGCCGGCGCACCGCGTGCCGACAGCACCGCGCCATCGCCGACACGGCGCACCACGGCCCGCGAAAGGATGGCTTCGCGCAGAGGGGGAGAAAGTTTGGCGAACCACGATCCGGTCTCGATGTTCGAGCGTTCGGGCATTGTAAGAAGCGAGCTGCTCATGTCGAAGTCTCAGACGTGACAGAACCGCTCTCGAAGCGCATGGCGCTTCAGCGAAAACGCGCGGCGCGTTTCTCGAAGAAGGCCTGCAGACCCTCGGCGCCGTTCGGATGGAACAGGTTGTCGATGAAGTGGTCGCGCTCGGCGGCAAGCTGCTGATGGATCGTTCGGGATGGCGCCTGCTGCACGAGCTCCTTCGCACTTGCCAATGCGTTCGGCGCCATCGTCGCCAGGCGCTCGGCGAGCTTCAGCGCTTCGGCCGAGGATTGGCCGCTCGGTGCGAGCCAGCCGACGAGGCCCATCGCATGGAGCTCCGGCGCCTTGATCGGCTCGGCCAGCCAGATCAGGCGCTGCGCCATCGGCCGCGGGAGCGAATGAACGAGGTTCCAGCTGGCGCCCGCGTCCGGCGACAAGCCAAGACGGCCGTACGACATCGTGAACGTCGCGTCCTCGGCAGCCACGATCAGGTCGCAGTTCATCGCCAGTGCAAAGCCCGCCCCGGCGGCCGCCCCTTCGACCGCGGCGATGACCGGCTTCGGAAAGACGCGCAGCGCCTCGACCAGCTGATGCAGGTGCTCGAGCATCTGCCTCTGGGCGGCACGGCCGGCATCGCGACGTTCGGCCAGACCCTGCACGTTGCCGCCGGCGCAAAAGTGAGCGCCCGACCCGCGGAGGATGACCGCGGCGATCTGCTCGTCCGACTCGGCCACGCCGAGCGCCTCGATGCCGGCTGACAGGACCTGTGCGGACAAGGTGTTGCGCGTCGCCGGGTCGCTGATCGTCAGCAGCAGCGCAGCGCCTTCGCGCTCGGTCAGCAGTTCCGAAGGCATCGAATTGAACGGGTCTGCAGACCCATTTCGCCAGACCGCAGGAGGCTGCGCTTCATTCGAGGAATTGTGTCACGCCGTATCCCCTCAGCAGCGGGCCAAAGCAGCCGAGATAGCAGGGGGTAACGCTAGACTGCCTCAGCACAAAAACACAGCATGCGCAGAGCCCTGATCCTCTCCTCCATCTGCGCGACGGCGTGGTGCACGACGTCGCCCGTGAAGGCGATGGGGTTTGGCACCACCCACAACCCGTCGCTGCTCGGGCAGCCGCTCGACTTTGCGGCGCAAGTTCGCATCTCGGCCGACGAGGAGCTTTCGCGCGAGTGCGTGGTCGCCGAGGTCTATGCCGGCGAGAACCGGCTTGGCTCCGACCAGATCCGGGTCCAGGTGCGCCCCGGTCGCGATGCCAATGAACGTGCCGTGCGCGTGCGCACCGTTAGTGCGCTCAATGAGCCGGTCGTGACGATCAACCTGACCGTCGGTTGCACTTCGAAGATGTCGCGCCAGTTCGTCGCGTTCCTCGATCCGCCGATGCTCAATCTCGCGCGTGCCGACGAGGGCACGCCGACGGCGGTCGAAACAGCGACCCGTGCCGATGCGCGCGTCGAAACCCAATTCGCCATGGCGGTGCAGCCGGCTGTCGAGCCGAGCGCCGCACCGTCGATCCGGGTACGCAACCGCGGTGCCGAGCGCAAGCGCAACGCGACGTCGGCGGCACTGCGACCGTCGCGCTCGATCCGGGTGGTCCATGCCGAACCGTCGGTACCGAAGCACGATGCACGTAGGGTGCTCGTTGCCCGTGCCAGTGCACCGGCCAAGCCCGCCGGCACGGCGCGTCTGCAACTCGAGGCGGCGGCGGCTCCGGCCGTTTCGATACCGGCGCCGGCAGCCTCTGCAGCAGCGCTGACGGCGGGTACCCTGACCGCAGGTGCCACTTCCCTGACATCGGCCGCGCCCGCCCAAGGGGGAGCCAACCCGGAGCTGGAGCAACTCAAGCTGCAGCTGGCGCAGGAGCGCGAGCGCGTGCGCACACTGGAGGTGGCACTGGCTCGTCTGCGCAGTGAAGCGGAAGCGAGCCAGAAGGTCGCGGGGGTCGCGGTGAAGGCAACCGTCGCGGCCGCGCCGGCCGCCGTGCCGACCGCTGTTGCGAAGCCGGAATCCGCGCGTGCAGCGAGCCCGATGCTTTATCCGTTGGTCGGCCTCGGCGCGCTGCTCGCAGCCGCCGTCGCGGTTGCGGCCTGGCGTCCGAAGAAGAAGGCCTTCGGCACCTCGCGCTGGTGGGATCCGACCCAGCAGCCGTCGACCGAGAAGTCGGGTGCGGTTCCGTCGCGGTTGGACTCGATCCGCAGCGAGTCGGAAGATCTGCGTGCGCAATTGCCGCCGCGGGTGGCATCGGTGATATCGACATCCCGAATCGACGAGCTGACCCGTCCCCCGCTTGGTGGGCTCGACGTGGTCATGGCGGCGCCGTCGCCGAAGAGCTTGCCGGTCGCAGATACGTTGCCCGCACCGCTTGTCGTGTCGATCACGACGGCCTCCGCCGCACCGTCGATGGAAGCACTGATCGATCTCGAGCAGGAAGCCGAGTTCTTCGCCGTCATCGGCCAGGACGAGGCGGCGGTCGCCTTGCTTTCGAAGCACATTCAGCGCGACGGTCCGGTCAGCCCGCTGCCGTACTTGAAGCTGCTCGAGATCCATCGGCGACGCGGTGACACGGCCGCACACGCTGTGGTCGGCGAAGCCTTCCGTGCCCGATTCTCGACATCGCCGCCGACCTGGGAGCTCAGCGGTGGTGGGCGGTCGCTGGATGCATACCCTTCGACCTTGGCCGATCTGCAAGCGCTGTGGGCGTCGCCCCGTGAGGTGATGCCAGCGCTCGAAGCTTGGCTCTTCCGTCGCGAACCGACCGCCGAGACGCTCGACCTTGCCGCTTACCGCGACCTGCTGTTCCTCTACGCCGTCGCGCGCGATCGGGCCGACAACGGCGGCGATTCCGACAACGAGCTCGACCTGGTGCTGCCGTTCGACGATGCGCCGATCGACGTGCACCTGCCCATCGAATCGCCGGTGCCTCAGTTCGAGAGAACGGAACCCCGGGTCAGCCGATCAACACCGCTTGATTTCGACATCTCCGTGTCGGCGTCGCTTGACGAGTCAGAGCTGCGCCAGCCGGTCTAGGGCCAGCGCCAGCGTCTCGTCCTTCTTCGCAAAGCAGAAGCGCGCGATGCGCTGGTCGAATCCGTCGGCGTAGAAAGCCGCCAGCGGGATCGCCGCAACGCCTTTCTCGACGGTCAGCCAGCGGCAGAAGTCCTCTTCAGGCAAATCGCTGACGGCGGAATAGTCGACGCACTGGAAGTAAGTGCCCTGGCTCGGCAGCATCCGGAAGCGGGTTCGTTCAAGACCGGCCCGGAACAGATCGCGCTTACGCTGGTAGAAGGCCGGCAATGTCAGGTGGTGCACCGGATCGGCCATGTACGCGGCCAAGCCGTGCTGCATGGGTGTGTTGACGGTGAAGACATTGAACTGATGCACCTTGCGGAATTCCGCGGTCACGGCGGCCGGCGCGGCAGCGTAACCGACCTTCCAGCCGGTCACGTGATACGTCTTGCCGAAGCTCGAGATCACGATGCTCCGCTCGGCAAGTTCGGTGAACCGCGAGACGCTCTGGTGCGCCGCACCGTCGAACACCATGTGCTCGTAGACCTCGTCGCTGATCACGATCACATCGGTTGGCCGGAGCAGCTCCGCAAGACGCTCCATTTCGGCCTTCGTCCAGACCGTCGCGCTCGGGTTGTGCGGCGAATTGATGACGATGGCGCGCGTGCTTGGCGTCATGCTTCGGGAAATGCGCTCGAAGTCCGGCCGGAAGGTGCCGGCCGTCAACGGCACGTGGACCGCGACGGCGCCCGCCAACAGGATGTTCGGCTCGTAACTGTCGTAGCACGGATCGAGGACGATGACTTCGTCGCCTGCGTGAACCACCGCGAGGATCGCCGACAAGATCGCTTGCGTCGCCCCCGCGGTGATCGTGACCTCGCTCGTCGGGTCGTAGCGATGTCCATACAGCGACTCGATCTTCGCGGCGACGGTCTCGCGCAGCGCGGGCACACCGGCCATCGGCGGATACTGGTTCAGCCCTTGCCGCATCGCTTTGGCGACGGCCTCGATCAGCGCGGGATCGCAGTCGAAGTCGGGGAAGCCTTGGCCGAGATTGACGGCGCCGTGCTCGGTCGCCAGCGCCGACATCACGGTGAAGATCGTCGTGCCGACGCGCGGCAGGCGACTCTCGATCGGGGGCGTGTGGGTTTTGGGTTCGGCCGTCGTGTGGCTCATGGTGGAAGTGTCGGTTGATCAAAGCTGGTAATCGTCGGCCGGGCCGGTCATTGCGCGCGCGACCAGCGCGCGCGTCAGCCGCTCCGACGTCGTCTCGGCGAAGGCGTAGACGAAGTTGCGCAGATAGGCGCCACGCTTGAAGGCGATGCGCGTCACGTTCTGTCCGAACAGATGGCCGACCGGTCGCCAGACCAGTTCGCCGCCGGCCGGCTCGTCGCGCGCGGCCATTTCGGCAACGATGCCGATACCGAGCCCGAGCTTGACATAGGTCTTGATGACGTCGGCGTCGATCGCCTCGAGCACGATATCCGGCTTGAGGTGGCGCGCAGCGAACGCCTGGTCGACGCGCGTCCGGCCGCTGAACGACGGGTGGTACGACACCAGCGGGTAGATCGCGAGGTCTTCAAGCGAGATTCGCTCGAGCGAGGTCAGAGGATGCCCGGAGGGCATCACGACCGCGTGATGCCATTCGTAGCACGGCAGCGTGACGAGCTCGTCAAAACCGGTCAGCGACTCGGTCGCGAGTCCGATCTCCGCGACCTCCTCGAGCACCATCCTTGCAACCTGCTGCGGCGAACCCTGATGCAGGCTGATCGTGACCTTGGAAAATTTCTTGCGGAATTGGCGGATCGGTTCCGGCAGGAAGTAGCGGGCCTGGCTGTGCGTCGTGGCGATCGACAGCGTGCCGGCATCTTGCTGCGAAAATTCCTCGCCGATGCGCTTTAGGTTGCCCACCTCGCGCATGATCGTTTCGATCGACTTGAGTACCTGCCGCCCCGGCTCGGTGACCCGGCGCAGGCGCTTGCCGTGGCGCGCAAAGATGTCGACTCCCAGCTCGGCCTCGAGCTCGAGGATCGCTTTCGACACGCCCGGCTGCGAGGTGAACAGGGCCTTGGCGGTCTCGGTCAGATTGAGCTCGCGGCGAACGGCTTCCTGGACGAACCGGAACTGGTGAAGGTTCATGCTGGGCGGCAGGCTCCGCGGGCAAAGGATCGAATCGATTGTTGCATCGGCATCGGCATCGTCAATCGGTCTCGTCGGGTGCGCGGTCGCATAGCGCCAGCGCAGCCCGTGCCATCGCCTCGACGACCTCTTCGACCTCGCCGATCGCGGCGTGCACCTGAAACTTCACATGCGCGTGATGCAACGCGAAACGGTCCAACAGTTCGGGGAGATCCTTGCGCACGTGGCCGCCCGCGCCGAGGAACAGCGGCACCACATGGATGCTGCCGCAGCCGGCGGCGATCAGCTGCTCGGCCGCCTCGGCGAGGGTGGGCGTCATGAACTCGAGGAAGCCGAGAGCGACTGGTGTCGACGGCGCCGCGCTTCGGACACGCTCGGTAATCGCGTCGAACGGCCGAGCCCAGTTCGAGTCTCGCGCGCCGTGCGCGAAGAGCAGCAGGCCACGCCTCACCGGTAGCGCACCAGCCAGCTGAACGCCGCGAACGACATCAGCATGTAGAGGGCGCTCGGCGCCGACGCCACGATCCACGGCGTCCAGTTGCGCAGCAGGCCGAGATGGCCGGCCACGTTGTTGAGCAGCACGAAGCTGATGCCAAGCATGATGCCGCCGAACACCTTCAGGCTGATTCCGCCGCTGCGCGCGCTTAGGTAGGCGAAGGGCAGCGCGAGGCCGATCATGACCAGGCAGGCAAACGGATACAACGCCCGTTTCCAAAACTGGATCTCCTGCCTCTGCGCCGCCTGTTCGTTGACCGACAGGTGGCCGATGTAGCGATAGAGATCGATGGTCGACATCGTGCCAATCGGCAGGACTGCAGCGGCGACGACAGAGGCCGATAGGGTACTCGGCCAAACGTACTCGTCGAGTACATCCTCCGGCACCCGCGATGCCGCCGGATCGACCAGCCAGCGCGTGATGCGGACGTCCTTGAGATGCCACGCTGAATCCATACCGACGCGGGCGTTGGCTGCCGAGATACGGCGCAGCAGGCGTCCATCGCCGTCGAATTCGAAAACGCGGACATCATGCAGGACCGAGCCACCTTCTGCAGAACCCACATTGACCGAGTAACTGCGCTCGCCTTGCGTCGTCATCGCATGGTCCTTAAGCCATGCGCCGGACCTCCCTATCTTGATCGCGCCGCGTCGAAGTGCCTGCAGCTCGCTCGCCAGCCGCTCGCTCTGCGGGGCCACGTGGTCGCCGACGACGTAGGTCAGCACCGCGAACAGCAATCCGAGAACGGTCAGCAGGCTGAGTGCGCGCCAGGGTCCGAGTCCGCCCGTACGCAAAATCGTGTACTGCGATGTCTGGGCGAGCCTGGCCAGCGCATAGATCGCTCCAATCAGGACCGCGATCGGGACGAGTTCATAAAGATGGCTCGGTACCAGCAGCAGCGAGAACGCGGCTGCGTTCAACATTGTGTAGCCACGGGACCCGACATTGCCCAGTTCGTCCACAAAGTCAATGAAGAAGAAGAGCGATAGGAATGCCACCGCCACAAAGGCGACGGCAGAGACGATGTCGGAATAGAACAGCCGGCGGACGGTGCGCATGCGATCTACGATGACACAGCGGCGGCGGTGGGGACACGTCTCGTCCACACCATCCGGCTATTTGTGTTGTCGCGCCACCAGAGCAGCGCGAGTGCGAGAAGGAAAGCGCCGCCATGGGCTCCTATCAGCGCCGTGCCCATGCTGATTTTGCCGGTGCCAACCCACTCTTTGGTCAGGTTGATGACGTTGTAGTAGACGACGAAGCTGAGCAGGGCGAAGAGCAGGTTCCAATTGCTTGGATGGCGTGGGTTCGAGACCGAAAGTCCGATTCCCAGCAAGACGAGGTTGGCGCCACCCAGCAGCAAGCCGAGGCGCCAAGCGAGCTCGCCCTGATTCAGGGCGGTCGGCGAACGCAGCAATTCGAGAGTCGGACGAGCCTTGGGCGGCAGATCGTCTGTACGTGACAGGATGCGTTCGCCGGCCAGCACCCGATAACTTTCGAATCGAGACAGAGCCTTCTCGCCCGTCTTGAGGTTTTCCTCGTTGCGTTGGCCTCGGTCGAGGACGAGATAGCGGCCGTCATCTTCGACCTCGATCCGTCCGCTGCGCGCGGAGGTGACCGACTCGGAACTCGTCTCGGTCGAGACGATGAAGACATTGCGTCCGGTCTGCCCGTCGTCCGAGTTGCGCTCGATAAAGAAGACGCGCTTGCCGTCGCTCGACGTCTGGAACTGTCCTGGCGCGATCCTTGAAAGGTCTGAGCGGCGTTCGAAGCGATCCTTCAATTCAACGCCGCGTTCGTTCTCCCAGGGCCAGACCAGCAGCGCCAGGAGACCGACCACGACGAGGACCGGCGCGCTGACACCGAGCACCGGTCGGACGAAGCGCGAGAGCCCGATTCCGCTCGAGAACCAGACCGCCATTTCGCTGTCGCGGTACATCCGTCCAAGGGTCGCAACGACGGCGATGAAAAGCGAGAGCGACAGGATCAGCGGCAGGTAGCCGAGCGCGACGTAGCCGAGCAGCAGAGCGACGTCCTGCGGAGCGATTCGGCCGACCGCCGCCTGACCCAGCGTGCGGATCAGCATGATTGTCAGCACCACGGTCAGGATGACCACCGCCGTGGCGAAGAAGTTGCGCGCCAGGTCTCGACGCAAAGTGATATCGAATAACATCGCCGGCTTGCCTACAGGACCGAAGATTATGGACTTTCGACACCAGATCACGACCCCTGGCGCGCTCTCTGGAGCGACCGTCGATGCGCTCGTGCTGCTGGTGGTCGGCGAAGTTCTCGACCCGTCGCTCGACCCTGCGTTGTCGGGCCCGCTGGCCGATGCGATCGAGCATGGCGACTTGAAGTTGAAGAAGGGCAAGGGCCTCTACCTGCATCGGCCGAATGGCGTTCGCGCGGCGCGTGTGGCGGTGGCCATCGCCGAAGACAGCTCCCCGAAATCGTTGAAGGCGGCTGCAGCTCAGGCCATCGGATTGGTCAAGGGCAGCGGCGCGCGCCATGTCGGCATCGCGGTCGTCGGTACTGCGACGCTGGGTGCGACCGAGGCCGAGGCCCTGGTCGCCTGTGCCGGCGATGCCGTCTACACCTATCGGCACACCAAGCCGAGCGCGCCGCCGGCGCCAGCGCTCAAAGTCTTCACGGTGTTCTGCAGCAAGGCCGACGCCAAAGCGGTCCAGCAGGGCGTCCGGCAGGGACAGGCGATTGCGGCCGGTGTAGCGCTCGCCCGCGAGTACGCAAATCGGCCCGCGAACCACTGCACCCCGAGCGTGCTCGCCGCGCAAGCGAAGAAGCTCGGCAAGGACTTCGATTTGAAGGTCGAGGTGCTCGACCGGAAGGCGGTCGAGAAGATCGGCATGGGTTCATTCCTGGCCGTGGCGCAGGGCTCCGACGAACCGCTGCGCTTCATCGTCGCCCGCTACGACGGTGCGCCGAAGAGCCAGGCGCCGGTCGTCCTGGTCGGCAAGGGCATCACGTTCGACACGGGCGGCATCTCGATCAAGCCGGCATCCGACATGGACGAGATGAAGTTCGACATGGGCGGTGCGGCCAGCGTGCTCGGCACGCTGCGCGCGATCGCCGAACTCAAGCCGACGCTGAATCTCGTCTGCCTGATCCCGGCTTGCGAGAACATGCCGAGCGGCCGCGCGGTCAAGCCAGGCGATGTCGTCACCAGTTTGTCGGGCCAGACGATCGAGATCCTCAACACCGACGCTGAGGGCCGCTTGATCCTGTGCGATGCGCTGACCTACGCGGAACGGTTCAAGCCAGCGGTCGTGGTCGACATCGCCACGCTGACTGGCGCCTGCGTGATCGCCCTGGGTCACCACCACTCCGGGCTGTTCACCCCGGACGACCGGGTCGCTCAACAGATGCTCGACGCCAGCCGGGCCGCCCTCGACCCGTGCTGGCGAATGCCGCTCGACGAGGAATACGACGAGGCGCTGAAGAGCAACTTCGCCGACATGGGCAACGTGGGGGGTCGGGCCGGCGGCGCGATCACCGCGGCGATGTTCTTGCGTCGATTCACGGCGAAGTTCCCGTGGGCGCACCTCGATATCGCCGGTACCGCGTGGCGGTCCGGGGCGGCGAAGGGGTCGACCGGACGGCCGGTTGGCCTGCTGACGCACTTCGTGCTCGCGCAGGCGGGCTGAGCGGGTTCGGTGACCGAGATCACCTTCCACTTCAACGTGCGCGACCGCACCGCCTACGCCTGTCGTCTGCTGCGCAAGGCGAGCCGGCGGCAGGCGCGCATCGCGGTGACGGGCGACGACGAAATGCTCTCGAACCTCGACAAGGAACTTTGGGCGTTCGATGCGGCTGAGTTCGTTCCCCACGTGCGGGTCCGCGCGGGGCAGGGTTTGGCGGCAAGGATTCGGTCGACTCCCATCTGGCTGGTCGACGCGCCGACCGGCACCGACGGCCATGACGTACTCGTCAACCTGGGCACGGCGACGCCGGTCGGATTCGAGAGCTACGCCAGGCTGATCGAAATCGTCTCGACCTCCGACGACGATCGCAGCGCGGCGCGCCTGCGCTGGCGTCACTACGCCCATCGCGGTTACCCGATCGCCCGACACGAGGCCTCTGAATGACACCGGCACGGAGTGGCCCCCCGGACAGCGTGCCGACCCTCACCGAGGTGATCGAGTGGCCGCACGCGGATCTGTCGCCAGCCAGCGGACCGCCCGTCGACAAGCCGCCCGGAGGACCGACGCCTGAGCCGGTGCGCGACCCCGGCGATCCTCTGCCGGAGAAGGATCCCCCGGTGAATGTGCCTCCTGCGCAGGAGCCGCCCGTGGTGCCAGACGGCGAGCCTCCACCCCCGCCGATTCGTGCTGCGGACGAACCCGCCACGGCTGCGCAAGCGAATCCTGTTGACGAGCGGCAACTCAGGGAAAGCATCCTCGTCGACCTGCAGCGGCAGATCGACGCGGTCATCGAGTACCGCATGCGCGAGGTTCTGACGCCCATCCTGACCCGAGCGACCGATTCGATCGTCCGTGACGCGCGGGCCGAGTTGTCACGTTCATTGCGGACCTGGATCGATCAATCGGTGGCTCAGGAGTTGCGACGTCAACGCGGCCCCTGACGCCGCCGTTAATCGGTCGATCCCGATGGAACCAACAGGTCATTTCGGGTATCGTGTCGCGCCTTGACAGGCGGAAGTCCCGCCTGAAATTCATTCAACCGGAGGTATCTGCATGCAAATCAAACTGAACCTGATCGTCGCCGCGACGGTATTCGCATTCGCGAACGTTGCGTCGGCGCAGGACATGGTCGTCAAGATCGGCCACGTCGCTCCCACGAGCGGTGGCATCGCGCACCTCGGCAAGGACAACGAGAACGGCGCCCGCATGGCGATTGACGAGCTCAACGCCAAGGGCGTGACCATCGGCGGCAAGAAGGCCAAGTTCGAACTCGTCGCCGAAGACGACGCCGGCGATCCGAAGCAAGGCACCGCCGTTGCGAACAAGCTGGTGGACGCCAAGGTCAACGGCGTGATCGGTCACCTCAACTCGGGCACCTCGATTCCCGCCTCGAAGGTCTACAGCGACGCGGGCATCCCGCAGATCTCGCCATCGGCCACCAACCCGAAGTACACCCGCCAGGGCTTCAAGACGACGTTCCGCGTCGTCGCCGATGACGTGCACCTGGGTGGCACGCTCGGCCGCTACGCCGTCAAGGAACTGAAGGGCAAGTCGATCGTCACGATCGACGATCGCACCGCTTACGGGCAGGGCGTCGCCGACGAATTCGCGAAGGCCGTCAAGGCATCCGGCGGCGCGATCGCCGATGCCCAGTTCACCACCGACAAGGCAACCGACTTCACCGCCATCCTGACCGCGGTCAAGGCGAAGAAGCCGGACATCGTCTTCTACGGCGGCATGGACGCCGTGGCCGGCCCGATGATCCGCCAGATGAAGCAACTCGGCATCACCGCCAAGTTCATGGGCGGCGATGGCATCTGCTCCGGTGAACTGCCGAAGCTGGCAGCCGGGGCGATGGCGGACGGCCAGGTCGTCTGCGCCGAGGCGGGTGGCGTCGAAGGAACGCAGAAGGTGGGCATGGACAAGTTCCGCGATGACTTTAAGAAGAAGTTCAACGCCGACGTCCAGATCTACGCTCCGTACGTCTACGACGCCGTCAACGTGATGGTCGCTGCGATGGTGAAGGCCAACTCGGCGGATCCGAAGGTCTACCTGCCGGTCCTCGCCAAGACGGACGGCTACAAGGGCGTGACCGGCAACATCTCGTTCGACGACAAGGGTGACGTGAAGAATGGCGCCCTGACGCTGTATACCTACAAGGGCGACAAGCGCGAGCAGATGGCGGTTGTCCGCTGACCTTCCTTCGCGAAGGACGAAAAGGGCGCCGACGGCGCCCTTTTTTTCGGTTCTTCACCCAACTCCGGGGAATGCGGCCCGGATCTTGAGGAAGAAGTAGGCGTCGTCGCGGAAGCCGTAGGCCATGCGCTTGATGAC
>Ga0207691_10003232_pt1 | contig 15889 bp, 11 predicted proteins | sample KBSM13metaG_FD_184327 | JGI IMG/M metagenome (GOLD analysis project Ga0207691, IMG submission 184327) | Miscanthus rhizosphere microbial communities from Kellogg Biological Station, Michigan, USA - KBS M1-3 metaG (SPAdes) (version 2) | ecosystem: Host-associated > Plants > Roots > Rhizosphere >... | reverse complement strand
GGGCGAGGCACTGGTCTCCGGGCTGGTGAATGCGGACGTCTACAAGGTGCGCGACGGCGAGGTCGTCGCGAAGACTGTCGCCGCGAAGCGGCTGGCCATCCACGCGTCGCCGTTAGGCGGGACGCAGGAACAGACAATCGAGCCGGAGCTGCAGGAGCAGCCGGCGCTGACAGATGCACAAGTCGTTAGGCTCGCGAAGGTGGGCCAGCGGATCGAATCACACTTCGGCCGCCCCCAGGACGTCGAATGGTGCCTGGTCGACGACGACTTCCAGATCGTCCAGAGCCGGCCGATCACGACGCTGTTCCCCATTCCGGAAGCCGGGGACAGCGAGAACCACGTGTACGTCTCCGTCGGTCATCAGCAAATGATGACCGACCCCATGAAGCCCCTGGGGCTCTCGGTGTGGCAGCTGACGACTCCGCGGCCCATGGCCGAGGCAGCGGGACGATTGTTCGTCGATGTCACGCCAATCCTGGCTTCACCCGCGAGCCGCGAAGGGCTCCTCGGGACCCTGGGGAAATCCGATCCGCTCATCCGGGACGCGCTCGAGACCGTCCTCGACCGCGGCGACTTCATCCCGTCGCTTCCGGACGAAGGACCCGCATGGGCGCCGCCTGGTGGCGGACACACCGCAATCGTAACCGATCCGGCCATCGTCGCCGAGCTGATCGCACGCAGCGAGGCGTCGCTGGCCGCCCTGAAGCGCGACATCCGGACGAAGACCGGAACGGCGCTCCTCGACTTCATCCTGGCGGACCTCCAGGAGAGGAAACGGAGCCAGTTCGATCCGCGAAGCATGCAGGTGATCATGGCGGGAATGGAGGCTACCTGGTGGCTCAATGATCAGATGCAGGCGTGGCTCGGCGAGAAGAACGCGGCCGACACGCTCGCGCAGTCCGTCCCCAACAACGTCACGTCGGAGATGGGGCTGGCTCTCCTCGATGTCGCGGATGCGATCCGCCCGCATCCGGAGGTGGTCGCTTATCTGCGGCAGGTGCAGGACGAGGGATTCATGGTCGAGTTGCCCAGGCTCCCTGGCGGGCGGGAAGCGCGAGACGCGATCCAGGGCTGGCTCGACAAGTACGGCATGCGTGGCGTCGGCGAGATCGACATCACGAGGCCGCGTTGGAGCGAACGTCCGACCATGCTCGTGCCCATCATCCTTGGCCACATCGAGAACTTCGAGCCGGGCGCCGGGAAGCGGCGCTTCGAGCAAGGGCGGCAGGAGGCGTGGAAGAAGGAACAGGAGCTGCTGGAGCGCTTGCGGGCCCTGCCTAACGGGGAGCAGAAGGCCGAAGAAACCAAGCGGATGATCGACCGCGTCAGGACATTCGCCGGGTATCGGGAATATCCGAAGTACAGCATGGTCAGCCGCTACTTCGTCTACAAGGAGGCCTTGTTGGAGGAAGCCGAGCGCCTCGTGCAGGCCCGCGTGCTTCGTGAGAAGGAAGACATCCTCTATCTCAGATTCGACGAGCTCCACGACGTCGTGCGCACGAACCAGGTGGACGAGCAGATCATTCGCCAGCGCAAGGACGCGTTCAGGTCGTATCGGGCGCTCACGCCGCCGCGCGTGCTCACGTCGGATGGCGAGGGCATCGCCGGTTCGTACCGGCGCGACGATTTGCCGGCCGGCGCACTGGTCGGCCTAGCCGTTTCCGCCGGCACGGTCGAGGGGCGCGCTCGCGTCATCCTCGACATGGCGGAGGCCGACCTCGAAGCGGGCGACATCCTGGTCACCGCTTACACGGACCCCAGCTGGACGCCGCTGTTCGTCTCGATCAAGGGACTGGTGACGGAGGTTGGGGGCCTGATGACCCATGGCGCGGTGATCGCACGGGAGTACGGCGTGCCGGCGGTCGTGGGCGTGGAGCATGCCACCCGGCTGATCCGGGATGGCCAGCGAATCCGCGTGCATGGGACGGACGGGTACATCGAGATGCTGCCAACGTAGAGCGGCTCGACCCTCCACCGGGACACCGGGGGATTCCTCGACTTCGCTCGGAATGACAAACCGTCGCTCGGAATGACAAGCCGCCCTACACGAGCTTCTTCGTCGTCGCGAGGCAGCGGTCGATATCGTCCGCGTTATTGAACAGCGCGGGCGATATCCGCACTGTCCCCTCACGCACCGTGACCTCGATGTTCGCAGACTGAAACGCCGACCTAACGTCGCTCGCGAGTTTGGCCGTATAGAACGTGACGATCGACGATCGGTTTCCCGGTGGGGTGAAGAGGCGGTGGCCCTGTTTCTCCAGGCCCTCCTGAAGCCGGCGGGCGAGGTGGTCGATCGTGTGCCCCTCGATTCGGTCGACCCCCACCTTGTCGAGGTATGCGAGACCAGCGCTGAGTGCGTACACATCGCCGAACGCTCGGCTCGAGTAGTCGAACCGCTTCGCGTTCGTTGGGATCTCGTAGCTGTGGTCCGGCAGCTCCCGACCAGCGTTCATCTCACCATAGCGGTCGATCCGGAGACGATCGGCGATCGACGTACGCACGTAGAGTGGGGCGACGCCCCAACCGGCGAGCAGCCATTTGTACGAACCGGCGCACAGCACGTCGATCCCCGATGCCACGACGTCGATCGGAAACATGCCAACCGCTTGAATCGCATCCACGTAGACGAGCGCGCCCTTGGCGTGGGCGACGTCAGCGATCGGCCTCATGTCATGCCGGAATCCATTTTTGTGCGAGACCCAGGCAACGGACACGAGCCGCGTGCGCGCATCAACGAGCGGCTCGAAGTCGGTTGCGTCGACCACGCCGTCGCGATGCTTCGCGATGCGCAGCTCGACGCCGTTCAGCTTCTCGAGCATGCGATACAAGACGAATTCCGTGTCGTAGTGCAGCTCGTCGATGACGACGTTGTCGCCTGCCTCGAGGTCGAGCCCAGCGGCTACGACGTTCTCGCCTTCGGCAGTCGAGAAGAGGAGCCCAATCTCATCCGCGGACGCGGCGCGTATCAGTCGAGCGAACTGCGCGCGCACCTCATCGCATTTTTTAAGGAGCGGGCCAAGCTGAAACGAGTTCCGTGCCTTCTCCTGCAGGAACGCGTGCCCCGCGGTCACCACCTGCGTTGGGATCGGCGCGATATACGCGGAGTTGAGAAACGTCCGCTCGTTGACGATCGGAAAGTCGCCTCGAACGCCGAGCGGATCGTCACCTCGGCTGATGGGCTCAGCTGTCGTCGCGACGGGCGCCGGTTGGCCGACGACGGAAGCGGCGGCCATCGAAGCGGCGGCCGCAACAAAAGAACGTCGATCCAGGGACGTCATGGCTTGGCTGGCCCGTATTCCAGACGTGGGTGCAGTAAGCAAGGGCCCGCAACGGGGGTCATGGGCTGTGTCATACCTAACGATATCAGCCTTTCCGTGAACAGCGCCCGTGCGTGAGCGGCAACGCACATGGTGCGGTTCACCGCGATCAGGAGCCGAGCTGTTTGCTGCACTGTTCCACTCCGAATCCGAATGGCTGATGCTGCTGCTCGGTGAGCATTTCCCGCTAGTGTCCCCGTGATGACCGCGGCCGCCGCTCCTACTCAGGCCGTCTGCATCACCTCGTTGCAGTCGAGGTCGATCTGGGCACCCGGCCGGCAACCAACGACGGCGAGAGCGGCGGCGGCTCGATGGCGCATGAGGCGCGCGAATTGCTTTGACTTCAATGCGATTCGTTCGGAGACCGTCTCGACCACCGGTGCACCCAGGAGTGGCGCACGTGATGACGAATCACAATGCCCCCGATGGCGACCTGGCGGCGGCGCTCGCCTTCGTGCACCGGCTCGCACGCCTCGATGTCGGTGACCTCGAGGTCGTCGGCCGCGGATGGCGCGCAGCCGTGACCGACGACGCGACGGCCTGGTTCACAGCGGAAGGCGCCGTAGGGCAGGCCATGCGCGAAACGAGGCGACAGGCCGCACAGGAAGTAGTGATCGAGGACCTCACAGACGTGGTCCGCCGCGGCGGCTGGTGGCGGCTCGATCACTTGGCGGGTGCTGGCGCGCAGGGGTTGACCGAGGCCGGCGTCCAGTATGCGGCGACGCTGGCGGCCATCGCGCTGCTCGTGCGCGACGTCGTGCCTGCCGCCGATGTGGAGCTGATCTACGGTCCCTTCGCTTCTCTCATTCCACTCGCCGAGGTCGATCACGCCGTCGGTCGAGACACCGGTGGTCGAGACAAGGAGCGCGTGCCGCAACGCGAGTAGACGACGCGGTCGCTGAGGTTGCCGCGAGACACGATTACGTTGGCGACCTCGAAATGAGCCGCGCCGAAACCGGCAGCGTCTTCGGTTGGGTATCAGCCCATTGGGTCGGGGCCGGTGGTTTCGCAACTGGCACCAGAGCCGGGGTCCATCCTTTGCGATTGCAAGCATCGTCAGCGTGTCCCGCGGTCCTCGTCCACACGATCCGAGAGGCGGCCATGAGTGGGGCAGAGAATTCCGGAGGACGGAAGCCAGGCAGTGGCTTCGAGGAGCGTCGCGGACCGGGCCAGTCCGTCGCGCGTCGCGCAGCGGTGCAGCGGGCGATCGGACGGCAGCGTCTCGACGAGTTTCAGAAGACGCTCAGCGGCCTTGCCATCGCGGTGTTCGGCGAGCAGGCCACAGTGGTACCACATCTTCGGGTCTCGTCAGGCAGGGAGTGGGTGACGTTCGTGGTCGACGCGGCCGACCCGACGTCGGTGGTGCAGTACGAGGAGTTCCTGCCACGAGAGCGCGCGTTCTGGACGGCGTACGCGCAGGTCGTGAAGCCGGTTGGCGCGCAGTTCATGGTGGCGGTCCGGCCGGCGCGCGGCTGGTGCCGAGTCGAGGCACTCGCGCCGCTGTTCTCGCTGCTGCAGCCGGCGGATACAGTCACCTAACGCTAACGCGACTGCAAACTGCTGCACGCTGCCTTGCCGACGGCTGCATGCTGCGGCGGCACGCTGCCCGCTGCTGCCAATACCGCCCGGTACACCACGCGCTGCTCGCTGCACGCAGCGTCACCCAGCAACCAGCACGACCACCCAGCACCCAGCTTGCAGTTCCGGCGGCTCAGTCTCTTCGACCCGCCCTGTGCCTTTCGTCGCCCCACCACGGTGACAGGCCGATGCCGAAGTAGACGCCGCGCTTCGCGAGCGACGAGCCGGCGACCGGAATGCCCAGATCCAGCCTCGCCGTCCCGCGGCCAACGCGCGTCGGCGTCAGGCGTAGGCCAATACCCAGCGTCGCCACGTCCACGTGCTCCGGACTCGGCGACACCGCCTCCCAGCGTGATGACGCGGCGCCGAACAGGGCTCCGTCCAGCGCCCAGGATCGCGTCAGCGATCGCAGCCTAACGTCGCGCTCCACCGCGAGCCCGAGCGCGCCCTCGGCCAGTCGATCCCGATCGGGGAGCAGCCGCGCCGTTGGGTCGATCGTCACGAACGTCCGAACGTCCGGGTCCGGATTCAGCAGCCGCTCGGCCGTGAGTCGAGAAGACCAGAAGCCTCGCTTCGCCGCCCGGTAATAGCCGAACGATCCGCGAAACGCCGCGGCATCCCAACCGCGCGTGGAGCTGTAGCCCGACGCCCAGAGGTCTGCCACCGCGAGACTGCGCCGCGACAAAAGCCACGCTTTGCCGGTCCACAGGTCGAGATGCATCATTGGCATGTCGAGCACCGCCTCGCGTCCAACGCCCACGACAGCCTCACCCTCGAACGAGAGTGGGACGTCCACGATGGCGTTGTTAGGCAGCATCCAGGTCAGCGTGTCGTACGCGACGGATGCGCGCGCGGCCCCGAGCGAGAGGCCAGTGAAGTTGCGGGACGCCCGCCCCGGGCCAACGATGGGCGCGTTCAGCCCCGCTAGCAGATCGGCGCGCTCCGTCTCGGCGCCCGCGAGCACGGATGTCACCGCGACCCGAGTCGAGAGCAGACTGCGGCGCACGAGCAGATGTACCGACGATCGCTCGAACTGATCGTGCCCCGGCCCAGCCGGCTCATAACGTGAGTCGAGCCCCGCGAGCTCGGCACCCCACGGAGCCAGAACGGTTTCCTCTCGCAGACGCAACGTGGCCGAGAGCTCGCTGCCGTCGCGATAGGTATCCTGCCCGAGGACGGCGCCGATTCGCGACCCGAGGAACCACGGATCGTTGAACGTCGCGCCGACGCCGATCCTGCCCTGTTGACTGCGCACGTGCATCGCGAGCTCGCGCCCCGAACCCAGCAGATTGCGCTCGGTCACGCCTATCTCCGCCCTGCCGGCGGAGCGCATCTGCAGTTTCGGCTTGACGCTCCAGTCATCGCGCGTTGCCAGCACGAGATCCGCGTCCTGCCCGAGGCACCGGATGCCGCGCAGCTCGACATCTCGCAGATAGCGGAGGCCGCGCAGCCGCCGGATCGACTCCCCTACCGCGAGCGTGTCGATGGTGTCGCCGGCCGCAAAACGAATCTGGCGACGGACGGTTTGTTCGCGAGTTCGGACGTGAAGCTTGTCGAACGCCCGGGCCATGCCCGGGAACTCCGGCGGGCCCTCGGTGACGATCCGAAGCGACCGAATGCGGGCGCCGGTGAGCGCGCTCATCGACGTGCGAGACGAAACGGTATCGCACTGCTGCGCATCGACGGAGGACGCGTATACGGCCATCGCCGCCGTGACGCCAATGATCAGACGCTGATACCGCATGACTAGCAGGCTAGAGTCGGGACCTGAATTCCCGATAAATCGGGGCACGTTGTCCGCGCACGCCGCATTGGTGGCGTTTAACAGAGGCGCGCTCGCCGTCATCGGCGAGTTAATCGTCGATTCATACGCGCCGACGACATTTCTCCCCTATGCAACTGTCGACTGAAAGTCGCGCCGCACGTCACGCGGCGATTCCCTTCGCGCGCTATTCCGCGGCGGCGATGCTGGCCGTGGTGGTCTTCGTGCTCTCGCTTGCCACGCGAGCCGTGCTCATTGGCGTGCACGGCGGCTGGCCCGCGAACCGTTGGCCGGCGATCGCACGCGCATTCGCGACGGGCGCCACATACGACGTTCTCGTCACGCTGTGGCTGTTGTTGCCGCTCGTGCTATACCTGACGTTCGCGACCGCGCGCTGGCTCGGGCGCCGGACGAACCGCGCGCTCCTGTTCGCAACGATCGCCGTTGCCACGGGAGGTGCGCTGTTCGTCGCGATGGCCGAGGTGTTGTTCTTTTCGGAGTTCGACGGGCGGTTCAACTTCGTGGCCGTCGACTACCTCATCTATCCGACCGAGGTAGTCAACAACATCTGGGAGAGCTATCCGACTGGATGGATCGTCGCAGCCATCGCAATCGTAGCCGGTGCCATTGTCTACCTCGGACGGCACCGGATTCGGAATTCGATTACGGCGGTGGCCCCGCTCGGTGGCCGACTGAAGCTCGCCGCTGCGTATGTCCTCGTGCTGGCTGCGCTTTCGCTGACCATGTCGCCGAAGATCGCGCACGTATCAGAGGACCGGGCGCTGAACGAGGTCGCGTCAAACGGCTACTACGCGTTCTGGCAGGCGTTCTGGGGACAGGGTACGAGCTACGAGGCGCTGTACGCGACGCGCAACAATGCGGTGACGATTCCGCGCATTCGAGGGTTGCTCACCGACGCGGAGTCGCCCATCGCCGCGTTCGCCCCGCGCACCACACTCCGGCACGTGGCTGCGACTCGACCAGCCCGACGGCTGAACATCGTCGTGGTACTCGAAGAGAGTCTCGGGTCACAGTTCATTGGCACACTGCATCCGGACAGCGGCGCGGGCCTAACGCCACATTTCGACTCTATCGCAGCCGAAGGTACGCTGCTCACTCGAGCGTTCTCGACGGGCAACCGCACGATCCGTGCGCTCGAAGCGACGACGTCGTCGCTGCCGCCACTGCCCGGCGTCTCCGTCGTGCGCCGAGCGGAATCGGTGGATCTGTTCACGCTCCCCGCCCTTCTGCGCTCGCGCGGCTACGCTACCCAGTTCGTGTACGGCGGGCGCGCGGTGTTCGACGGGATGGGCGCCTACATGCGGAACAACGGCGTCGAGCACGTGATCGAGCAGAAGGACTATCCCGCGGGCGGCTTCACGACGGCGTGGGGCGTGGCTGACGAGGCGATCTTCGACAAGACGCTCGCCGAGATGGATTCGCTGCACGCCATCGGCAAGCCGTTCTACACACTCGTGCTCAGCGTATCGAACCATCGGCCGTACACCTATCCCGCCGGCCGCATCAAGGCGGATCCGAACGAGCGCAAGCGGACGAACGTCGTGCAGTACGCGGATTGGGCACTCGGACGATTCATTCGGCAAGCCCGCACGCATGCGTTCTTCGACAGCACGGTCTTCGTGCTGATGGGCGACCACGGTCCACGCGTGTACGGCGCGGCTGAGATTCCGCTACCCAGCTACACCATTCCGGTCGTGTTCTACGCACCAGGCATTGTGAAGGCCGGCGTGCGACTGAACGACATCGCGTCGTCGGTGGACATCCCGCCAACAGTGCTCGGATTGTTAGGCGGTGACTACGATTCGAAATTCTTCGGACGAGATGCGCTCTCGCCGGAGCCTCGCTCCGGGCTCGCCGTGATGACGCACAACAACGAGCTCGCGCTCATGCGCGGACAGCGGCTGGCGGTCCTGGGCCTGCGGGGAGCCGCCACGGTGTACGATCTCGATGCGAGCGGCGGGCTGCACCGCGTCCCGGTGCCTGACGCGAGCGGCCGGATGCTCGTCGAGGATGCGATCGCGTATTTCCAGACCGCGGACGAGTTATACCGGGACGGCGCGTATCGGTTCGATCGCGCCATCCCGGTGGCGGCGCCGAAGCGCGTGCACGTTGCGTTAGGCAAGCCGACCCACTGACGACTCAGCGCCGGTTTGCGTCGAGCGGCGCGAAGAGGCGCAGGATCTCGGTCGCGATCGCATCGTAGTCGCCGTCGAAGTGATGGCGCCCGTCGCGGCGGTCGACATGGACGGCGGTCGGGTCGGCGAGCCGGCAGAGGGATTCCTTCTCGTCCTTGCCGTACACGCAGAGCACCAACGTGCCGCGTAGACGTTCGAGCTCCGGCAGGATCGGCGGGTCCGACGGCTTCGATGTCTCCGTCAACATGTCGGCCCAGTGAAACTGAAAGTTGGCGCGCTCGGCAGGCCCCAGCAGCGCGATGAGTGCAACCTGCTGTCGCAGGTCAGCCGGCAGCCGGTTGACGATGAACGGCGCCATGTCCGCGCCGCGCGAATACCCGACCATCGCGACGCGCTGCACCGACCACTCCGTCGTGTAGTGACGCATGACGCGCGCGATGTCGGCCGCGGCCTCGTCGGGCGTCTTCCCATCCATCAGATACGCGCGCGAATCCAGACCGACCACCGCAATACCGCTCGCGGCGAAGTCGTCACCAATGCGTTTGTCGATGCTGGCCCAACCGCCATCTCCGCTGAGGACGATGGCGAGCGCGGCCGGTGATCCACCCTTCGTACCGACGACGTGCAACGGGAGGCCGCTGACGTCGTTGTCGGCACGTGATACGGGTTTCTTCTGCGCGGCGGCCGACGCCGAGGCCACACTCATCGCGAGCAACGCCGCGGCAACCCTCGACGCGATACGCGCGATCACTTTCTCACCACGCCCGTAATGCCGCCCGACACGAGGGTCGTGACGTTCGCGAGAATGCGAGGAATGGCCAGGCCACCGGGCGCGGCGAGGTATCGAGGCTCCCACACGGGATCGAACTTCTCCTTGTACTGACGGAGGCCACGGAAGTGATAGAAGTGCTCGCCGTGGCGATACACGAGCTCTCCGAGGCGATGCCACGCCGGCGCGAGCGCGCGGCGCTCGAACCCCGACAGTGGCGCCATGCCGAGGTCGAATATCTGGTAGCCCTCATCGCGCGCCCAGAGCATGAGCTTCACGAACACGTATTCCATCACGCCACGGGGCGCCGCGCGGGAGAACCGCATGAGGTCGGCGGAGGCGGTCTGCCGGGCGTCGCTGGACCACACGTTCGTGAACGCGACGATCTCACCGTCGCGGCGCGCGACGGCAATCGGAAAGTGCGCGAGATAGGCGGCATCGAAGTACCCGAGCGAGAATCCCTTCTCGCGTGTGCGCTTGGCCGCGAGCCAATCGGCCGAAACAGCTTGCAGTTCGGGCAGCAACGGCGGAACGAGCTCCGGCGGTATGATCTCGAACGTCGTGCCGCTGCGCTCGACGTCATTGACCGTGCGCCGCAAACCGCGACGGCTCCCGCCCTCGAGACCGAACTCCGGCAGAATGACGTGCGCTTCCTCGCCGAGCTTGAGCAGCGTGAGCCCGAGGTCGATCCAGAGCGGAAGGAGGTCGCGGCTCACCTGGTAAAACACCGGCCAGCCGCCGTGCCGAAGCGCGAGCTCGCGAAATCGCCATGCGAGCTCCGCATGCTCCGACGATGGCCCGAGCGGGTCCCCTAACGCGACCCAGCTCCGCCCGGACACACCGTACATGATGAACGATTCGCCGCTGTCGCTGAACAGGAGTGACTTGTCGCCGAGGAGCGCGAGATGCGCGCGCACGTCAGGGCAGCGGTTCGCGACTGCCTTCGCGCGAGCGAGGTCAGTCGCTGCTGGCGGCGTGCTCGGCGGCGCCCCGATGCGAAGCAAGCGCGCGAGACTGAACGCGACGACCACGCCGGCAGTACCGACCATCGCGCGGAGAAACCGTGGGGCGTCAGCGGCAGTCGCGAACCGCCACCAGAGGTCGTTCGAGAACGCGACGTGGCCGTACGAAAACACGCCGAGCCACACGGTGGCCACGATCGCGAGCGCCAGCGCCGCGATCCATCCGGGGGTGAACGGCTCGCTCGTTATGGCTGCGCGTCGAAAGAAATGTTGGCGCGCCGGGAGCACCGCGGCGAGCACGACCAGGAGCGCCAGCGCTTCCTCGTAGTCAGCGCCCTTCAACAGCGATCCGGCGATGCCGACGACGAGCGCGAGCACCGCGAGGTGATACGCAGCATCGAGTCGCCGGCGAATACCGTTCGCAAGCAGAATGAGTATCACGCCAGCGACGCTCGCGGCGAAATGCGAGACTTCGATGACGGCGAGGGGGAAGAACGCATCGAGCCAGCGAAGGCGGGCGTGCACCGCGGGCGTCGCGCCCGAGAACATCAGCAGCACACCGGCAGCGAACGTCGTTAGGCTCAGGAAATACGGGACTGTACCCGGCACCCAACGACTCGCGGCGCGCACCGCCGATGCGACCGCGTTGCCTCGACGCGTCAGCTCGTAGGCAGCGAGACCTATCGCCGCGGTCGCGAAGGGGGCGGCGTAGTAGATCGCGCGATACGCAATCAGTGCGGGAAGGACGGCTTCGGCCGACGCCACGGGCCGCAACGCCAGGAGCACGATCGACTCGAATACGCCGAGCCCGCCCGGCACGTGGCTGATGAGACCAATCACCTGGCCAAGGATGAACACGCGAACGAGCGGTCCGAGCCCCACACCGAGCGGCGCGAGAAGCGCGTAGAGCACGAGACTCGCGAGCAGCCAGTCGACAGATGCGACGACGATCTGCATCGTGGCGACGCGCGGACCTGGTGCCGAGAAGCGCCAGCCGCCGACAGCGAGCGCGTGTCTCGCGCGCACATTCCAGACGAGATACGCCACCGGTAGCGCGAGCAGGACGACACCTAACGCGCGCATCAGCGGCGGTGACAGCAAACCAGAAGCGCCAGTGGGAAGGTCGCCCAGCAGACAGGCGACGCCGCCCACCGTGGCGACGCCAAGCCACAGCGTCACCGTCGTGAACGCCACCCCCTGCGCCACCTCGGCCGCCGACAGCCCCCATGCGGTCCAGAAGCGGTAGCGAACGGAGGCGCCCGCGAGAGCGGCAAGGCCGATCGTCTGACTGAACCCGTACGCGATGACGGATGCGAACACCGTGCGACGTACGCCGAGGGGGCGGCCGACGTAGCGGAGGGCGAGTGCATCATACGCGGGCAGCACGGCGTACGCGACGAGCGTCGCGAGCACCGCGAGGGCAATCGACTCTCGCGGGAGCGCGAGGACGGCAGCGCTCAGCGCGCGGTAGCGAAGCGCGTGCGCCTCGGCGCGCAGCGCAATGAGCGCCAGCACGCCAAGGAGCACCGCGACACCAGGAACCAACCATCGCTGGACCACCGCCTGGTCCGAGCGAGCGGCGTCGGGGGGAGTCGAGCTCCGCGTCGAATCGGCATCCGCCCCGACCTGCTGCGTCAGAGCGGCGGCGCGCGTCGCCTGACACGGCGCCGCCGGCCTAACGTGAACGTCACCGGCTCCGGTGGAGCCCGAACGCGCGCGATTCGCGCGCCCGGGCGGTAATACGGAAGACACCGCGGTCAGCCGGCTGGACTGCTGCTGCTCAGGACGGCTTCTTCGTGGCCGGCTTCGTCGTAGTCGTGGACGGAGCAGGCGGAGTAAACGCGCCCGTGTGCGCATCGACCGTCGCGCTCATGCTCTTCGACTCACCCTTCATTTTGTAGCTGACGGTGTAGTATGCCTTGTCGCCCTTATGATGCAGGTGGGCAGACGACACCGTGGCGCCGGATTCGTTGGCGGCAACAATCTTCTTGGCAGAATCGGAACTGATCGGGAGCGGGGCGGACGTGCTGGTCGACTTCTTCGCCGAAGTCGTAGAGTGGGTGGTGGATGGCTTGGTTGGCTGTTGTGCGCCGGCCACAGCGGCGGTGAGCGCGGTAGCGGCAACCAGCATCAGTGCGTTGCGTGCGAGCATACACTCCTCCAATGTTGAACGCAGCCTCGCGCGTGTGCGACGGCGGCGGGTCCTTGTAACCGTTGCCAGAGCGGGCCTCGGTTCGTTGCGCATGAAGTTGCGTGTGATGAGCTAAACGACGGTTAACGGCTTACAGTCCTGCGCGACGCGCTGGAGAAACCCATGCGATTGCTACTGGTTGAGGACGACACGAAGCTGTCCGACATGCTCGCGCGGAGCCTGCGCGAGCAGGGGTACGCGGTCGATGTGTCGCACGATGGAACCGATGCCGTATTCCAGGCGTCGGTCAACGAATACGACGCGCTGATCCTCGACGTTAACCTGCCCAAGCAGAGTGGGCTCGAAGTGAGCCGCGCGCTTCGCGCGAAGGGACGCGCGACACCCATACTGATGTTGACCGCGCGCGACGCGGTGAGCGATCGCGTGACGGGGCTCGATGCTGGCGCCGACGATTATCTCGTCAAGCCGTTCGAGCTCGATGAGCTGTACGCTCGGCTCCGCGCATTGCTGCGACGCATGCCGGCGTTGCTGCCAACGACACTCACAATAGACGATCTCGTGATCGACACTCGCGGGCAGGACGTGGCGCGCGGAGGGCGCCGCATTCCACTCACGACGAAGGAGTACGTGATGCTCGAGTACCTGGCGCGGAACGCGGGTCGTGTGATCGGCCGCGCCGAGCTATGTGAACATGTTTGGGACGCCAACCATGATCCGTTCTCGAACGCGATCGAGGTTTACATCAACCGTCTGCGCAAGAAAGTGGACGAGGGCGAAGGTACGCCACTCATTCACACGCGACGCGGCGCCGGGTATCTGCTCGCACCCGAAGGCGTGGAGCGCGCGACCCCCGCGCGGACTGCCTCGCGCCGCAGCGTGAGCGATGAGGACACGCGGTCGGGATGAAAGTCGCGGCATCGATTCGGACGCGTCTCTCGGCGTGGTACGTCGGCGCGTTCGCGCTCCTGCTGTCAATCTTCGCGCTCGCCGCGTACGCGTTTCTCGGCCGCGTCACACAGCAGCGCATCGACGAGTACCTGGCTGAGACGGCTGGCGCAGTTGCGGGGGCGATGGAGTTCGAGCGCGGCAGCGGCAAGCCGTTCGATCAGACCGTCGAGGACGTGCTGGAAGAGTTCCGATTCCGCGACATCGCGGTAACGGTTTTCGACCGTCAGGAGAATCAGATGCTGATGGTCGATCTGGGGGCGCGGCGCCGATCCACCGCGCCGCGCACCCACGCGGCGCAGCAGCTGCCAGACCTCCGCACCATCCTCGCGCGGACACGCCCGGAGCAACAAACACAGTTCGCGACCGGCTTCGGTGAATCCGGTCCTGTGCGAGTGGTCGCCCTTCCCTACCGACTCGGGAATCGCGATATCGTGATCGGCGCTGCGCGATCGCTCGAGTCACAGGAGACGACGCTGCGCGAGACGCGTTATGCACTGGGCTTCGGCATTCCGCTGATGCTCATCGTCGCGACGGCAGGAGGAAGTCTGCTGGCGCGCAAGAGTCTCGAGCCGGTGTCCGCCATCGCCGAGCAGGCGGCGCGAATCGGCGCGACGTCTCTGCACGAGCGTGTCGCGGTACCAAACCCGCGCGACGAGCTTGGCCGCCTGGCCGCGGTGCTCAATGACCTCCTCGGGCGACTCGATCGCTCGTTCGACGAGCAGCGGCGGTTGATGGCCGATGCGTCCCACGAGCTTCGGACGCCGGTCGCGATCATCAGCGGCGAAGCCGAGCTGGCCCTGTCACGCGATGGACGGTCGACCGCGGAGCTGCGCGACGCTCTGGAGCGCGTGCGCGGCGAGAGCAATCGACTCAAGCGCATCGTCGATGACCTGTTTCTTCTCGCGCGCGCCGAAGCCGGCGATCCGATCACAGTGCCGCGCGAGGTTTACCTCGGCGAAGTCGCGGCGGACTCGGTCCGCGCGGTGCGGTCACTCGCCGAGCAGAAACAGGTCTCACTCGCGTTCACTGGCGAGGAGGATCTCCCGTTTCAGGGTGACGAAGCGCTGCTACGTCGCCTGTTCGTGAATCTGCTGGACAACGCCATCAAGTACACGCCCGCAGGCGGCGATGTGACGCTCTCGGCCGAGCGCCAGAACGGCGACTATCTGGTCACTGTTTCGGATACCGGGCCCGGGATTCCGCCGGAGGCGCAACCGCACATCTTCGACCGCTTTTATCGCTCGGACCGTGATCGCCGCGCGTCGGCGACGAGTGGCGCCGGGCTGGGGCTGGCGATCGCGGCGTGGGTCGCGCAGACGCACGGTGGCACGGTGTCGCTCGAGGAGTCGGGGAGTGGCGGGTCGCGCTTCGCTGTGCGGCTGCCGGTGCCCGCCCACGAGGCGAACTAGCCCGGTCATTCCGAGCGGGGCGTCATTCCGAGCGAGCGACAGCGAGTCGAGGAATCGTGCTCGTCCCGATGAGGGGCCCCTCTACCGCTTACAATCGCGATTCCTCGACTGCGCGCCTCCGGCGCTTCGCTCGGAATGACGACCTCGTCTACGGCTTGACGCGCTCCGGATGCGCGGTGCCTAACGCTGTCGGATCGAGGATGCTCGCCAACCCGGCAAGCCGAGTCTCCATTTCCGAAAGCACCGACGATGCGTAGTCCAGGGAATCCACCGTCGTGCGCTCGAGCAGGTTGCGGCTCGCGCGGAGGCTGCCAAGTACACTAACGGTCTCGCCGTACCCACGCGCGAGAACCTGAGACAGCTCGCTCACACCGAGTGGGCCCGACGACTGAATGAGGTCGCCCAGGTGGTTCGAGGTGGCGGAGACGGTCGGATCGAACATCCAGCAGAAGTCGGCACGTGGGTGATCATCACCCAGGTTTCGCAGCCGAGTACCGCGGCGAGGTGCGCGACCGGTTGCGGCGCCAGGGATACACGCGTCTGCTAGCCAGTATCGGCGCTCTGGCGGCAGAAGTTAAGCGTCGGCAACGAACTGCCGATCGTCGCGCGATCGTTCTGCGATCCCCCGCTTGCGATCGACGCTCTAACCCCCGTAATGGCCACAATCCTTCACGTCGACGACGAGCCGTCCGTCGGTCTGCTGGTCGATGACACGCTGAAACGCGCCGGTCATCGATCCCTGAGCGCAGCGAATGTCCTGGAGGCGCTCCAGGTCCTGTCGCGCGAGCGGGTCGATCTTATCATCTCCGACTATAAAATGCCGGGGCTGACGGGAC
>Ga0207691_10003228_pt1 | contig 15907 bp, 7 predicted proteins | sample KBSM13metaG_FD_184327 | JGI IMG/M metagenome (GOLD analysis project Ga0207691, IMG submission 184327) | Miscanthus rhizosphere microbial communities from Kellogg Biological Station, Michigan, USA - KBS M1-3 metaG (SPAdes) (version 2) | ecosystem: Host-associated > Plants > Roots > Rhizosphere >... | reverse complement strand
ATCTTCCCGTGCTCCGCGGCCTCGGCGTGGTGAGCGATGTTCTCGAAGGAATGAACGAGGTAGTGGTCCGCGCCCAGGTGCCCGGGTGAGCGGACGAGCGCCGTCTCGTAAAAAGCGATCGAAGCCGACCCGCCGAACTGGCCCCGGCCCCACGGACCCGGTTCCTCGGCGTTGCCTCGGATGATCCAGAGCTCGGCGTCGTCTGGATAGGAGGCGAGAGCCTTGTCGAGCGCGGCCTTGTAGGCCGCGTGCTTCTCCTTCTCCTCGGACGACGGCGCGGCCTGCGCCTCGATCTGCTGGGCGCGCAGGGCGATGAACGTCTGTTCCTTCTTCGAGGCCTTTGCTTCAAGCGCCGCGAGCGCCTGCGCCTTCTCGATGGCGGCGGCGGTCGCTTCCCGGCGCTCGAGGCCCTGTTCGGCGCGAGCCAGGCCCATCCAGCACATGGCGCACTCGGGGTCGGAGCGCAACGCCTGGTGGAAGGATCGCGCGGCCTCGATGAAGACGTAGTGATGCAGGAACGTCAGGCCCTGGTCGTAGAAGGCCTGAGCCTCGCTCGAGGACGTCGTGACCTTCTGGTGCACAGCACCGACGTCCTTCCTGAGGACGGTGGGACGCTCGAGCAGCGCCGGGTCCACCGGGTCGCCCGGCGCCGCGCAGCCGGCGTGCGACAACGTGTCCGCCTGTTCCGAGGCGACGAGGCCTGCCGAGGCGAACAGAAGACCGAACGCAATGGCGATCCCACGTTTCATCGGGATTCCTCCGAAGCCGTGCGATAGGGCCGGCCGTTGCGCGCGACGTCGAAGTCCCGGGACCGGCCCTTCGGGATCGACAGCGAGGTCCAGCCTTTTCCGGCGAAGTGCCGCGCGAGAAAGACGATCTGGCCGACGTGGTAGGCGTAGTGGGTCAACTGCCGCTGAATGGCCTGGAGCACCGTGTGCGCCTCGCCGCGGATCGTCACCGTGCGGAGCAGGTCTTCCGGCCCCAGGCCTCCGACCGCGTCGAGCAGCCGGCGCCAGCCGTCCTCCCACCGATCGAGAAGCGAGGACCGGGAGTCCTCCGCTTCGATCTCGAACTCGGAGTCGCGATTCCGGTCGGCCTTCTCCCCGTCGGTCGTCAGGAAATCCGTCCATCGCGACCGCATGTTGCCAGCCAGGTGTTTCATCACGATCGCGATGCTGTTCGAGTCCGGATCCACCGATCGGAGCAGGTCGGCGTCCGACACCTGCGCCAGCGCCTTTTCGGCGAGCCCCTTGTACTTGCGCAGCTGCAAGCCCGCGTCCTCGAGGAACTGCTTTTCGATCTCGCCGACCGGTCCCACGGGGGCATCGTACCGCCTCTAGAATGCGGCGGTGAAGAAGGACTCGCTCCTCGGATTCCGGCCGGCGGTGCAGGAGTGGTTTCGCGGCGCCTTCGCCGCGCCGACGGCGGCCCAGGCCCGCGGCTGGCCTCCGATCCTCGACGGCCGTTCGACCCTGCTGCTCGCGCCGACGGGCTCGGGCAAGACGCTCGCGGCATTTCTCGCGGCGATCGACCGCCTGATGTTCACGCCCGAGCCGACGGCCCGCGAACGCTGCCGCGTGCTCTACGTATCGCCCTTGAAGGCGCTCGCCGTGGACGTCGAGCGCAACCTCCGCGCTCCCATCGCCGGAATTGCGGCGATCGCCGAGCGGCGCGGCGAGGCGTACCGCCTCCCCTCCATCGCCATCCGGTCCGGCGACACGCCGGCCTCCGAGCGCGCCCGCATTTCGCGGACACCTCCGGACGTCCTGATCACGACGCCCGAATCGCTCTACCTGCTGCTGACGTCTCAGGCGCGCGAGGCGCTCGGGTCGGTCGAGACCGTGATCGTCGACGAGATCCACGCCATCGCCGGGTCCAAGCGCGGCGCGCATCTCTTCCTCTCGCTCGAGAGGCTCGAATCGCTTCTTCCCGGGCGCCGCGGACTCCAGCGCATCGGCCTGTCCGCAACGCAGAGACCGCTCGAGGAGATCGCCCGCCTGCTCGGCGGCGGGGAGGCCGGCGGCGGGGCCCGGGGTCGCAAGCTCGCGTGGAAACCCCGGCCCGTCGAGATCGTGGACGCCGGCAGCCGCAAGGCCCTCGAGCTCTTCGTCGAGGTGCCCGTCGAGGACATGGCGCGCCTCGGCGGAAGCGAAGCCCGACCCGAGACGCGCGAGGAGATTCGTTCCGGTCCGGCCGCCGCGGGCCTGGCTCCGACGGGCGTGGGCATGTCCGGCGGCGCTGGTTCGATCTGGCCGTCGATCTACCCGCGCCTGGTCGAGCTGGTGCGCGCCCACCGTTCGACGATGATCTTCACCAACAGCCGGCGGCTCGCCGAGCGGCTCGCCGGTTCGCTCAACGAGACCGCCGGCGAAGAGATCGCCCTCGCCCACCACGGCTCGGTCGCGCGGGAGAAGCGCCTGGAGATCGAGGATCGGCTCAAGCGCGGGGAACTGCCGGCGATCGTGGCGACGTCGTCTCTCGAGCTCGGGATCGACATGGGCGCCGTGGACCTCGTGGTCCAGATCGAAGCCCCGCCGTCGATCGCGTCGGGCATGCAGCGGATCGGCCGCGCGGGACACGCGGTCGGCGAACCTTCTCGCGGGATCCTCTTTCCGAAATATCGGGGAGACCTCCTCGCGGCCGCGGCCGCCACGGCGCGGATGCAGGAAGGGAAGGTCGAAGAGACGACGTACCCGCGCAACCCCCTCGACGTCCTCGCGCAGCAGATCGTGGCGATCGCGGTGTCCGCGCCGATCCGTGTCGACGACCTGTACCGCCTGGTGCGCGGGGCCGCCCCCTTCGCCGATCTCCCGCGCTCCTCCTTCGAGGGCGTGCTCGACATGCTCTCGGGCCGCTATCCCTCGGACGAGTTCGCGGAGCTTCGGCCGCGCATCACGTGGGACCGCGTCGGCGGCGAAATCCGGGCGCGGGAGGGAGCGCGCCACGTCGCGGTCGTGAATGCGGGGACCATCCCGGACCGCGGGCTGTACGGCGTGTTTCTGGCGACCGGGGATGCCGACGCGCGGAAGAGCACCCGCGTCGGCGAGCTGGACGAGGAAATGGTGTTCGAGTCGCAGCCGGGCGACGTCTTCGTGCTCGGAGCGTCCTCCTGGAGGATCGAAGAGATCACGCACGATCGGGTCATGGTCTCGCCGGCCCCGGGACTGCCCGGAAAGATGCCTTTCTGGCATGGCGATCGTCCGGGGCGGCCGACCGAGTTCGGGCAGGCGATCGGCGCGCTGGCGCGGGAGCTCTCCGCGGCCAAGCCGGAGGCCGCGGCCAGGCGGCTGCGCGAGGAGCATGGCCTCGATGCCCGCGCCGCGACGAACCTGATCGCGTATCTCGACGAGCAGAGAGAAGCGACGGGCGAGGTGCCGAGCGACCGGACGATCGTCATCGAGCGCTATCAGGACGACATCGGAGACTGGAGGGTGTGCGTGCTCTCGCCCTGGGGCGCCCGCGTGCACGCGCCCTGGGCGACGGCGGCGCTCGCGGCGCTGCGGGAGTCGCACGCGGGCGACGTCGAGGCCCTCTGGTCGGACGACGGCATGGTGTTCCGCGTCCCCGAGTCCGATTCGCCTCCGGAGGTGTCGCTCTTCCTGCCGCCGGCGGAGGATGTCGAAGACCTCGTGGTCCGCAGCCTCGGCGAGAGCTCGCTCTTCGCCGCGCGGTTCCGCGAGAACGCGGCGCGGGCGCTCCTGCTGCCCCGGCGCCACCCCGGCCGGCGCAGCCCGCTCTGGCAGCAGCGAAAGCGCGCCGCGGACCTGCTGGCGGTGGCGGCGCGCTACGGATCCTTTCCGATCATCCTCGAGACCTACCGGGAGGCCCTCCGCGACGTCTTCGACCTGCCCGGCCTCAAGGACATCCTGACGAAGATCGCGTCGCGGTCGATCCGCGTCGTCACGCGCGACACGCGCACGCCGTCGCCCTTCGCGGCATCGCTCCTGTTCTCCTACGTGGCCAACTTCATCTACGACGCCGACGCCCCGCTCGCCGAGCGTCGCGCCCAGGCCCTCTCGGTCGACCAGGCGCAGCTCCGGGAGCTGCTCGGCGAAGCGGAGCTGCGCGAGCTCTTCGATCCCGAGGCGATCGAGAGTCTCGAACGCTCGCTCCAGCGCCTCGAAGGACGGCGCGTGCGCCATGCCGACGGCCTGCACGATCTGCTCCTCTCGCTCGGGGACCTCAGCGAGGAGGAGATCCGACAGCGGAGCGAGACTCCGGAAGAGACGCCGCGCTGGCTCGAGGCGCTGGTGCGAGAGCGGCGCGTCATCCCGATACGGATCGCCGGCGAGGCGCGCTTCGCGGCGGCGGAGGACGCGGGACGGCTGCGGGACGCGGTCGGCATCGTGCCGCCTCCCGGCCTGCCCGCGGCGTTTCTCGAGTCTCCGCAGAGCGGCGAGCCCGTCACGGATCTGGTGTCGCGCTACGCCCGGACGCACGGCCCGTTCCGGCTCGAAGACGCGGCGGCCCGCTGGGGCCTGCCGGTCGGCGTCGTGCGCCTCGCTCTCGACCGGCTGGCCGAGCGGGGGCGTGTCGTCGAGGGAGACTTCCTTCCGGGCGGCCGGTCTCGCGAGTGGTCCGACGCCGGATCGCTGCGCGCCATCAAGCGCCGTTCGCTCGCGAAGCTGCGCCGCGAGGTCGAGCCCGTCGAGCCCGCGGCGTTCGCCCGATTTCTCACGGCGTGGCAGGGCGTCGCGGATCCGCGCGCCGGCCTCGAAGCGCTTCTCTCCGCCGTCGAGCAGCTCCAGGGCTACCCGATTCCCGCGTCCGTTCTCGAGTCGGAGATCCTCCCGGCGCGGGTCGAGCGCTACCGGCCCGCGGACCTGGACTACCTGCTGGCGTCGGGTGAAATCGTCTGGCGCGGCCTCGAGCCTCTCGGCCCGTCGGACGGGCGGGTGGCGCTCTACCTGACGGACCGCGCCTCTCTCCTCGCGCCGCCGCCGCGCCCGTTGACGGCCGCTTCGGAGGGACCTCTGGCCGCCGAGGTGCGTTCCCTTCTCGCAAAGCGCGGCGCCCTCTTCTTCCCGGATCTGGCCGCCGAGACAGGCGCGTTCGCAGGGGACCTCGTCGCTGTGTTGTGGGATCTGGTCTGGGCCGGGGAGATCTCGAACGACACGCTCGCGCCGCTGCGCTCGCTGCTCGCAGGCACCGCGCCGAAAGGCGGACGCCGGGCCCGGGGCCGATCTTTTCGCTCCCGCCGGCTGGGCCCGCCCGGGAGCGAGGGCCGTTGGTTCCTCGTGCCGGCGCCGCGCACGCCTCCTTCGGACACCGAGCGCCGCGCGGCGCTGTCGCGGGCCCTCCTCGAGAGACACGGCGTACTGACGCGCGAGGCCGTGGCGGCGGAGGGCATCGTCGGCGGTTTCTCGACGGTCTACCCGGTGCTCAAGGCGATGGAAGAGGCGGGCCAGGTGCGGCGGGGCTACTTCGTGGCCGGCCTCGGCGCCACGCAGTTCGCGCTGGCGGGAGCCGACGATCGCCTCCGCGGAGAGCGCGAGGCTCCGGAGCCCGAGGCCGCGCGGACTCTCGTGCTCGCCGCGACGGATCCCTCGAATCCCTACGGCGCGGCGCTGGCCTGGCCCTCGTCGTCCGCTTCGGATGGTGCCGCCCGGCCGCAGCGCGCCGCCGGCGCCCAGGTGGTTCTCCGCTCCGGCGAGCTGCTCGCCTGGATCGGGCGCACCGAAACGAACCTCCTCACATTCCTTCCGGCGGACGAGCCGGCGCGCGCCGCCGCGGCCGGCGAGCTCGCCCGAGCCCTCGCGCGACTCGTCGAGACCGGACGCCGGCGCGCCGTCCTCGTCGGCAAGGTCGACGGTCGGGATCCCCGAGAGACGCCACTCGCCCCGCACCTCGTCGAGGCCGGCTTCCTCCACGCCTCCCGCGGCTACTTGAAGCGACTGTCTCCGGGTCCGCGGACAGCGGATCGCCGATAGCGGACGAGCGGATCGCTCCCATGCCCGAGGGCGACACCATCCACCGCGCCGCGCGCACGCTTGACCTCGCGCTCGCGGGCCAGACCGTCTCCGCGTTCGAATCGCCGCTCCCTCAGATCGCATCGGCCGATCTGGAGGGTGTGTCCATCACGAAAGTGGAGGCGCGCGGCAAGAACCTCCTCGTTCTCTTCGGCGACGGTCGGGTCCTGCACACGCACATGCGCATGTCGGGCTCGTGGCACATCTACCGGCCCGGCGAGCGCTGGCAGAGGCCCCGACGGCAGGCTCGGATCGTGCTCACGACCGCGGACTTCGTGGCCGTCTGCTTCGACGCTCCCGTCGTGCGGCTGCTCCGAGCCGGCGCGGCCGCGCGCGATGCGAAGCTCGGGGCGCTGGGTCCGGACGTCCTCGCCGAGGACTTCGACCGGGCCGAAGCCCGCCGCCGGATCCTGGCACTCGGAGGAGTCGAGATCGGGGAGGGCCTGCTGCGTCAGTCGGCCGTCGCCGGGATCGGGAACGTCTACAAGTCCGAGACCCTGTTTCTTTGCGGCGTGGACCCGTTCGCGCCCGCCGGAAGTCTCTCCGAGCGCGACGTCGACCATCTGCTCGACACGGCGCGGCGTCTCATGGCGGCGAACCTGCGCGGGTCCGCGAGGACGACGCGGCCATCCTTGTCGCGCCGGACGCGCGAGCGGACCTGGGTCTACGGGAGACGCGGGCGGCCGTGCCGCCGCTGCGGGACGGAGATCCGCATGCGCCGGCAGGGAGCGGACATGCGCTCCACGTACTGGTGCCCGTCCTGCCAGAAGGCCGAAGGCTAGAAGTCAGGCCGGCGTTCGGGGAAGCGTCGCTCCCGAAGAGAGGAGCTTCGCGAAGTCGGCGTCCACCATCGGGCGCGCGAGATAGAACCCCTGGCCGAACTCGCAGGCCGTCTCGCGCAGGGCATGCACCTGCTCGGAATGCTCGATGCCCTCGGCGACCGTGGTCAGCCGCATCGCCCGGCCGAGGTCCACGATGCCGCGGGCCAGGAGCGAAAGCCCGATGTCGCCCGAAGCTTCCTGGATGAATGAGCGATCGATCTTGAGGATGTCCACGGGCAGGTTCTGCAGGTAGGCGAGCGAGGAGTAGCCGGTCCCGAAGTCGTCCACCGCGAGGCGGAGGCCCAGATCTTTCAGCTCCCGCAGACGCGGGATCATCGAGCGGGGATCGACCATGATCAGGCTCTCGGTGACCTCGAGGACGAGCCGGCTCGGAGGCAGCCCCGCGCGCGCAAGGGCCGCTTGCACCTGGACCACGAGATCCGGTTCCTGGAGCTGGCGCGCCGAGAGGTTCACGCTGACGTGGGTCGTGGCTCCGGGGCCCGAGAGCGCGGCCACGCGCCGGCAGGCCTCTTCGATGACCCAGAGCCCGATGCTCACGATGAGCCCCGTCTCCTCCGCGAGCGGAATGAAGGAAGCCGGGGGAAGCAATCCGCGCCGGGGATGCTGCCACCGCAGGAGGGCTTCCGCCCCCACCACGCGTCCGCTCGAGAGCTCGACGATGGGCTGGTAGTGCAGGAGGAGCTGTTTCTGGGCGAGCGCTTTGCGCAGGTCGCCCTCGAGCTCGAGCCTTTCGACGACCGCCGCCCGCATGCCGGGCTCGAACACCTCGGAGAGGCCCTTGCCTTTCTCCTTGGCGATGTAGAGGGCGACGTCGGCGTTGCGGACGAGCTCTCCCTCGGCCTCGCCGGGCACGCCGATCGCGATCCCCACCGAGGCCGAAAGAAACAGCTCCTTGCCCTGGAGGACGATCGGCGCCCGCAATGCCGCGGCGATCCGGTCGGCGACCTCGCGCGGGGTGCCGGCGTCGGGCGCGTCTTCGATCAGGAGCGCGAACTCGTCGCCGCCGAGGCGCGCGGCCGTGTCGCCCGCCCGGATGCAGCCGGAGATCCGCCGCGCGGTCTCCACGAGCACCTCGTCGCCGGCGACATGCCCGAACGTGTCGTTGATCGCCTTGAAGTCGTCGAGGTCGAGAAGCAGGACCGAGCACGGCCGGCCGCCGCGATGGCTCCGCGCCTGGGCGTGGGCGACGCGATCCGAGAGGAGCGCGCGGTTCGCGAGCTTGGTGAGCGGGTCGTGGAACGCCTGGTGCGTCAGCTGGCTCTCGAGGGTCTTGCGCTCCTGGATGTCGCGGATCGTCAACACGAAGCCGCCGATCGTTGGATCCTCGAGCAGGTTCGTCAGGATCACCTCGGCGAAGAACCACTCGCCGCTCCGCCGGCGCAGCCTCCACTCGAGCGGCGCCGGCGTTCCCGGACGCGCGCCGATCTCGGCGAGCACCGCCAGGGCCCGCGGCTGGTCTTCCGGGTGGAGGAGATCCGTGAGACGCGTCCCGTCCAGCTCCTCCGGCCGATAGCCGAGAAGCCGCTCGACCGACGGCGTCTGGTAGCGGATGCGCGTCTCCGGCGTGACGACGGCGATGATGTCCGAGGAGTTCTGGACGAGGGAACGGAATCGCGCCTCGCTCGCGCGGGCGGCGGTCTCGGCCGAGAGCTTCACGTTCTCGGAGACGGCCATGTACTGGCGCACCAGCACGGCGAGGGTCAGCGCGATCGCGCCGAGGACGATGCCGAGCGAGGGCGTCCGCTGCGAAAGGGCCGAGACGAAGAGCGTTCCGTAGCCCAGGACCACGGCCACGTAGGGCGCGAGGCTCATGCGCGGACGCTGGAGCGCCTCGATCCCCTCGAGCGTTTCGGCCTCGGCGGCGGCCGGCCCCGCGAGCCGGCGCTGGGCCTCGGCGCTTCCTCCGAAGAAGAGCCACGCGGCGATCGCCAGGAGGTCGAGGGTCGTGCCGCTCTTGTAACCCGACGTCAGGCTCAGGACGCTCGAAATGGAATCGTTCACGACGGTCAGCATCAGGCCCGCCGTCAGCAGGACGAACACCAGGCGGACGGCGTCCGCCCGCCGGCGCGCGGCGATGACCGACATGCCGAAGAGCAGGATCAGATCCCCGAGCGGATACCCGATGGTCAGAACCAGATCCGAGAACGTCGACATCTCGGAGGTGATCAGGGGAGAGATCAGGGCCGACCAGAGGAGCATGAGGCCGCCCAGGAAGACCGTCGCGACGTCGAGCCAGAAGTAGCGGGCCTCGGCGCGCGTCGGCAGGAAGCGAGGAAACGACAGAAGTCCGATGAGCAGCGTCGGGTAATACGCGATGTAGGCCGCCTGGCTCGCGAGGTAGGTGGAACCGGTCGTGCCCTGCTCGCGGAAGACCCACTGGGACACGAACCAGATGGTGTCGCCGAGCCAGAAGAAAAGGAATGCCAGCGAGAGGAAGCTCCAGGCGCGGCGCGTCCGGGCGTCGAGCCCATCGGCGCGGCTCGCGCGCCAGGCCAGGAAAGTGACGGCGATTCCGACCGGCAGGAACGCGAGGTCGCTGCGAAAGCCGCGCTCCGGATCCGGAAGGTCGCTCGTCAGGGCCCAGAGCGCGAAGAGGACGACGTAGCCCGCGAGGAGGAGGAACGGTGCGCTGCCGGCGGCGCGGAGCATCTCGCGGCCCGGACGGCCGGGACGGAGCGAGGACGCGGGGAAGCGGCGAATGCCCTCGCTCACCTACGAATTGTCGCCGATCATCCGCCGGCGCGCCAGCGAAACACCCCGGCGGGGCGCAGCCCCCGCGTTTCTAGGCGGTCTTTCTCGTCTTTCGGTAGATCCAGAGCACGAGGACGGCCCCGAGGAACGCGCCGACGAAGCCTGCCGGCTCGTTTTCCTTGTACAGCCCGAGCATTCGCCCCAGGAATCCGCCCACCACCGCGCCGACGATGCCGAGGAGCGTCGTGATGATCCAGCCCCCCGGATCCTTTCCCGGCATGACGAACTTGGCGAGGGCGCCGACGATGAGGCCGAAGATGATCCAACCGAGGATGCCCATGATTCGCTCCTTTCGACGTTGATGAGCGCCGCGACACGGAAACCACGGCGTCGCGCCGACGATATATCCCGTTCCGCCTTCCTGCTAGGCTTTCCCCAACATGCGCATCCAACGATCCGGCTCCCCGGCCCTCGGCTTGCTCGCAGTCCTGCTCGCCGTGTCCGCGGCGAACGCGCAGAATCCTCCGCCCCAGCCTCCGCCCCGGCCGAAAATCGGCCTCGCGCTCGGAGGCGGCGGAGCCCGGGGAATCGCGCACATCGGCGTGATCAAGGCGCTCGAGGAGATGCATATCCCGATCGACTACATCGCGGGCACGAGCATGGGCTCGATCGCCGGCGGCCTCTACTCCTGCGGCTTCACGCCCGAGGAGATGGAGGCGGTCATCAAGGGCATCAAGTGGGACACGCTCTTTCAGGATGCGCCGGAGAGGCCTGAGCAATCCTTTCGCCAGAAAGAGGACGACTTCGAGCACCTGATCCCGATCGAGTTCGGTCTGAATTTCAAGAAAGGCGGCGTCGTCCTGCCGCCCGGCCTCATCGCGGGGAGCAAGCTCGGGTACGTTCTCGACACCACGATGCTTCCGTGCTCGGTCGCCAACTTCGACGAGCTGCGCATCCCCTTCCGCGCGGTCGCCACCGACATCCAGACCGGCGCGCCCTACGTGATGTCCAAGGGCAGCCTCGCGCGCTCGATCCGCGCGAGCATGGCGATTCCGGCGATCTTCACTCCGGTGGAGATCGATGGGCATCTCCTGATCGACGGCGGCGAGTCCCAGAACCTGCCCGTGCAGACGGTCCGCGCGATGGGGGCGGACATCGTCATCGCCGTCAACGTCGGCTCTTCGGGCGCGGCCACGGCCGCCAAGCCTACGAACGTGGGCGCCATGATCGGCCGCCTGATCGACCTGCCGCTGCAGCAGAACACGATGGCCTCCGCAGCGCTCGCGGACATCGTCATCACTCCGGACCTGGACGGATACACGTCCGCGGATTTCACCTCCGGGGTCAAGATGATTCCCCTCGGGTACCAGGCCACGATGGCCGAAAAGGCCAAGCTCGAGGCCCTGGCCGAGATCGAGAGCGTGTACCGGGCCTGGAAGCTCGGCCACGATGCCACGCTGCCGCCGCTTCCTTTCATCAACGCCATCGAGATCGATCCGGTTCCCAACGTCGATCCCCGGCGGATCTCCTACCTCGTGGAAACGAAGGCAAACCAGGTTCTCGACACGAAGACCCTCGGCTCCGACCTCAAGCGCATCTATTCCCTGGGCATCTTCGAGATCGTCAGCTACGAGATCGTCGAGGACGGCGACCGCAACATCCTTCACATCACACCGACGCTGAAGTCCTGGGGACCGACTTACTTGAAGCTCGGGCTTTTCCTCGGGACGGACTTTCAGCTCGGCACGCAATTCAACGTCGTCGCCCTCGTCGACGCGACAGAGCTGAACAGCCTCGGCGGCGAGTGGAAGACCCTGGTGAAGATCGGCAGCCCCCTGGAGCTCGAGACGCGGTTTTTCCAGCCGGTCACCTATCACGGCAACTTTTTCGTCTCGCCGTACGGCGGCTGGCGGCAGGATCTCTCCCGCGTCTACAACGACGATGGCGATGCCCTCGCGACGTACCAGGTTTCCCGCGGCGTCGTCGGGATGGATCTCGGATACGACTTCGGGACGTGGGGCGAACTGCGTGTCGGGTACCTGCGAGCCTTCGGCAAGGCTCGGCGCCAGGTGGGCGATCCGCTGTTCCCCGAGCTCGACTGGGACGAGGGCGGGCTGAACGCGCGAATGGTGGTCGATCAGATCGACAACGTCAACCTTCCGCACGCCGGATACCTCGGGGCCATCGACTACCTGGGCAATCGCACGAGCCTCGGGGGCTCCGATTCCTACGACCGCTTCACCATGGGCGCCGTCGGCGTGCAAACGATCGGCCGCTGGACGGGACTCTTGAAAGCGGAGGGGGGCTCCGGCCTCGGAGGGGAGATTCCGTTCTACGACACGTTTCAGCTCGGGGGACTCTTCCGGCTCTCGGGACGGCCTCTCGGAGAAATCCGGGGCGACAAGTACGTGCTCGCCGCGGCGTTGCTCTATTACCGCCTGTCCTCGACCGGCGGCGCGGTCGTGAAAAACCTCTCGATCGGGGTCTCCGCCGAGTTCGGCAACGCCTATCTGGCTCATGCGCCGATGACGTTCGGAAGCCTGAAGACGGCCGGCAGCATCTACATCATTGCCGACACATTGATCGGGCCGTTCTTCGTGGGCTACGGGCGCTCCAACAGCACCAACAGCGCGGCGTACCTGTACCTGAATCGGAGCTTCTAGAGAGCTCCCTTGAAAAGTCTGGGATCCGTCGGCCTGTGCCCTCGTTGATGGCCGTCATTGACGGGATCCCTCGCGCTGCGCGCTCGGGATCGCGGGTTTGGACGCCGGCGCGGTGAGCCTCAGAGACGATTGAGACCGTCCAAACCCGCGACCTTGTACGCCTCGGCCATCGTCGGGTAATTGAAGACGGAGTCGCGGAAGTATTCGATCGTGCCGCCGAAGGCCAGCACGGCCTGGCCGATGTGCACGATCTCGGTGGCGCGCTCGCCGAAGATGTGGACGCCGAGAAGCTTGCGCGTCTTCGGATCGAAGAGCAGCTTGAGAAGCCCCGCCTCCACGCCGAGCATTTGTCCCTTGGCCGTCTCCTCGAATCGTGCGAGGCCGATCTCGTAAGGGACTTTGGCCTTCGTCAGCTCCTGTTCGGTCTTGCCGACCATGGAGATCTCCGGGATCGTGTAGACGCCGTACGGAATCGATTCCGGGCGACTCTCGCAGTAGGTCCCGAACATGTGGCAGCTCGCGAGGCGTCCCTGCTCCATGGACGTCGAGGCCAGGGCCGGGAAGCCGATGACGTCGCCGGCCGCGTAGATGTGCGGGACAGACGTCTGGAAGTGCTCGTTGACGGCGATGCGGCCCCGCTCGTCGGCGGACAGGCCTGCGGCCGCCAGGTTGAGGAGATCCGCGTTGGTTTGCCGGCCCGTTGTGTAGAGGAGCGTGTCGCCGTGGATCACCTTGCCGCTCTCGAGGTTTGCGACGACGCGTTTCTTCTCGTCGTAACCGACCGAGACGACCTTCTCGCCGAGGCGGAAGGTCGCGCCGCGCTGGCGCATGAAAAACATCAGAGCCTCGATCATCTCGGTGTCGACGAAGTCCAGGATCGTCGGCCGGGCTTCGATGACCGTGACCTTGATGTTGAGAGCGGTCACCATCGAGGCGTACTCCAGGCCGATGACGCCGGCGCCGACGACGATGAGGTCGCGGGGGAGGGTTTTGCCTTCGAGGAGCTGGTCCGAGTCGATGATCCGCTCGCCGTCGAGAGGCACCGTCGCGTTGTGGGCGGGTCGCGTGCCGCAGGCGATCAGCACGTGCTCGCCCGTCAGGACCACCGGCCCCTCAGCCGTATCGACCTCCACCGTGTGGGGATCGGTGAAGCGGCCGCGGCCGTGCACGGTGGTCACGTGGTTGCGCGCGAGCTGGGCGCGCACGACCTCCATCTCCTTGGCCATGACCTTCTGGACGCGGAAGGCGAGGTCCGCGACCGTGATCTCGCGGTTGACCGTGTAGTCCTTGCCGTAGAACGACTTCTCGCGGAATCCCGAGAGGTACATGATCGCTTCGCGGAGCGTCTTGGACGGGATCGTGCCCGTGTGCAGGCAGACGCCGCCGACCATCTCCTTGCGATCGATCACGGCGACTTTCTTCCCGAGCTTCGAGGCGGCGATCGCGGCCTTCTGTCCGGCCGGACCGGATCCGATGACGACGAGATCGTAGGCGGTCGAATTCAACGCGAGAAGCTTCTCACGACGCGTGGGAAGGCGACATGGAGGGCTCGGGAAGCATCGCGAGCTCGCCGGTAGCGACGAACAGCAGCCCCGCCCGCGTGGGGCGGCCCGTCAGACGCTCCCAGTAGCGGCGGTAGTGCGCGATCTGCGGAGCATAGAACGCCTCGAGCGCCGCGCGATTCGCCGGAGTGACCGTGTCGGACTTGTAGTCGACGAGGATCCAGCCGTCCTCCTCTTCGAACACGAGATCGATGACGCCCTGGAGAACGGTGGGTTGAGGACCGTCTCCGAGCCCGGCCTCCTTCCGATCCACCGGAAGGGCGAAGGGAACTTCCACGAGCGTCCGCTTCGCGGCGAGGGCACGCGTCCACAGCGGCGAGGACCGAACGGCTTCGACGGCGCGGAGCACCTCGTCGACCTCGCCGGCCGAGCGCTCCTCCGCGGCGAGGAGATTGGCGGCGTGGAGGCGGAGGTCGAGCGTCGGGTCGCGCATCGCGGCCTCCAGCGCCGCGTGCAGGACCCGGCCCCAGGAGAGGCCGCGGCCGGTCGACTCCCATGCCGGCTTCTCTCCCGCCGCGTGCGCCACGTTCGTCACGGTCTCGACGGCGTAAGTCGGCGCCGAGGCGGACGCACGCCGCCGGATCGCCTCGGCGCGGAACGCGGCGAGCTCGTCCGTAATGCTCTCGAGCGGCGGGGCTGGCGCCTCCGACGCCGGAGCAGCGGCCTCCGGGAACTCCTCCGTCAGAAGAGGCGCGAGCGCGCTCCAGGGGCCCTGCGCGTTCTCGCTCTTGCCCTGCTTCCAGATGCTCACGACCAGCATGTCGCGCGCCCGCGTCGCCGCGACGTAGAGCAGCCGGGACATTTCGGCCTCGTCGAACTCGCTCTCACGCGCCTGCATCTCTTCCCAGCCGGCCGGCTCTGCGATTTCCACCAGGCCGAAGCCTTCGGTCTCGCGGATCACTCGCCAGTGTCCTCGCGGGCTGGCGGCCTTTCTGTCGATCGAGAATCGGACCGGTTTGTCACGCTCCGGCCGCGGGTCGGCCAGGAAAACGACCGGGGCCTCGAGACCCTTGGCGCCGTGGACGGTCATCAGGCGGACCGCTCCGGCCCGCCCGGGCCGGGCGCTCATCTCCTCGATGTAGCCGGCGCTGGTCAGGCGCTCGAGCTCCGCGACGACCTGGCCGAAGTCGAGGCCGTCGGCGGAGAACGTGCGAGCGGCGGCGATGGCCTTCAGGAGGTTGCCCGCGCGGCTGTCGCCGAGCTCACGCGCTCCGGCGTACGCGGTCCAGCCGAGCCGCGCGCAGATCCGCGCGATGGCGGCGCCCGGCGGCAGCTCCGCGGCCAGCGCCTCGCCTTCGCGCAGGAGCTCGCAGGCCAGCGCGATGCGCGGATCGGCGCCCTCGGGCGGCGCGGCGCGGAACGAAAAGCGCCCGCCGGCGCGGAAGTGTCCGTACAGAGCCTCGTCGTCGACGCCGAAGAGCGGACCACGGAGGACGGCCGTGAACGCCACCGGATCGTCGGGATCGGAGATCGCGGCGAGCAACGGCAGAAGCGTCTTCAGCTCCTCGGAGTCTTTGAAGGCTCCGCCTCCCGAGAGCTCGTAGGGGATCCCGCGTGCTTCGAGCGCGCGTGCGTACTCGGACATGAACTTGCGCGTGCGAAACAGCACGAGGAAGTCGTCCGGGCGTCTCTCGCCCTTGCGCACGGCGGCGCCAATGGCGTTTGCGATCCGGCGCGCGTCCTGCTCGACGACGGCGTGTCGCGAAGGCCCCGGCGTGCGCGTCAGGAGGCGGAACACGCCCGGCGCTCCCTCTTCTCGCTGCGCGGAGAGCGGCACCCAGGCGGCCTGCCGGGCCGTCGCCGTCTGCGGAAAATGCTGCGCGAAGACGCCGTTGACCCAGCCGCAGAGCCGCCCGGTCGAACGGAAGTTGGCCGTCAGCTTCAGCAGACGGCCGCTCTTTTCGAGGCGGTCGCGGACGGCGCCGTAGGTCTCGATGTCGGCGCGGCGGAAGCGATAGATGGACTGCTTGGGATCGCCCACGACGAAGAGGCTGCCGGGCTTCGGCGAGAGCTTCCGCCAGTCCTTCTCCTCCGTGTCCTCGCCCGTCAGGTAGAAGAGGATCTCGGCCTGGATGGGGTCGGTGTCCTGGAACTCGTCGACGAGAATGGGCAGGAAGCGTTCCTGGAACGCCGTCCGGACGCGGGGATGGTCGCGGAGCAGGTCGCGGGCGATCAGGAGC
>Ga0207691_10003222_pt1 | contig 15914 bp, 11 predicted proteins | sample KBSM13metaG_FD_184327 | JGI IMG/M metagenome (GOLD analysis project Ga0207691, IMG submission 184327) | Miscanthus rhizosphere microbial communities from Kellogg Biological Station, Michigan, USA - KBS M1-3 metaG (SPAdes) (version 2) | ecosystem: Host-associated > Plants > Roots > Rhizosphere >... | reverse complement strand
CGTGGCTCGACTCGACGCGTAATCAGATGTTCGCGCCGTTTGCCTACGCCCTCATGCTGCCGCAGCAGCTGGCCGTCGCCATCGACCGCTGGCACCGCGACTACGGGCACGCCGTCGACGACTGGCTGCGCGTGGTCGGGGAGCTCGAAGCGCTGTCGTCAATGGCGACCTACGCCTACGAGCACCCGCGCGATCCGTTTCCGATGCTCGTCGACCAGGGGCCGCTCTTCGAAGCCGAAGCCCTCGCGCACCCGCTGATTCCGCCGGACATCGCCGTCCCGAACGACGTGCGGCTCGGCGGCGGCCATCCCCACGTCATCGTTGTCAGCGGATCGAACATGTCGGGGAAGAGCACGCTGCTGCGCAGTGTCGGGGTCAACGTCGTGCTGGCGCTGGCGGGTGCGCCGGTGCGGGCCGCCGCGCTGCGCTTGTCGCCGCTGGTGCTTGGCGCGACGCTGAAAGTGGAAGATTCGCTCGAGGCCGGCCGGTCGCGGTTCTACGCTGAGATTCTCCGGATTCGAACCATCGTCGACGCCGCGCGCGGACCGGTGCCGCTACTGTTCCTGCTCGACGAAATCCTTCACGGCACGAATTCGTACGATCGCCGGATTGGCGCCGAGGCGATTGTGCGCGCGCTCGCGGAGGGCGGGGCCATTGGCCTCGTCACGACGCACGACCTCGCCTTGACCGAGCTGCCGTCGCGCCTGTCCGTGCCGGCTGCCAATATGCATTTCGAGGACCGGCTCGAGGGCGGCCGGATGGTGTTCGATTACCGCATGCGGACCGGAGTGGTGGAGCACAGCAACGCGCTCGCCCTGATGCGCGCCATCGGCCTGGACGTCTAGTGGCCGGTCCCCGACGAAGCAGTACCGCCGCACGATGGCCACGAAAGCAGGAAGACACGAAAACTCTAAAAGGGTTTCGTGATTTCTCGTTTTCGTGGCAACCCGCAAACCGGTACGGATTCAGCGGACGCGCCACTAGCCTCGGTAAAGCCGCCCTCCCCTGATCGGATGTGTTCTCGCGTTCGAGACCTCATGTATATGATAGCGACGCTATGAAGCGTGCCATTGCTGTCGCTCTCATCGTGTTCGCGTCTCTCGGCCCGGCAGGTGCAGAAAATTCGCCGCCACTGTGGCTGCGGTATCCAGCCATTTCGCCCGACGGCCAGACCCTGCTCTTCGAGTACAAGGGTGACATCTGGTCGGTGCCGGCGGCGGGCGGCAATGCGATCCCGCTGACCCTCAGCGAGTCGTACGAGTTCGCACCGGTGTGGAGTCACGATGGGAAGTCGGTGGCGTTCGCCTCCGATCGCTATGGCAATTTCGACGTGTTCGTCATGCCGTCTGACGGCGGCGAGGCGAAGCGCCTGACCTATCACTCCACCGCCGAAATCCCGAGCGCGTTCACGGCCGACGACCGCGCCGTGCTCTTCAGCGCCACGCGCCAGGACCTGCCCACCCACGTGCAGTTTCCCACCGGCGGCATGAGCGAGCTGTACTCGGTCCCGGTGACCGGAGGGCGGGTGTCGATCGTGCTGACGACGCCAGCGCTGAACGCCACGGTGAGCTCGACGGGCGACAAGATCCTCTTTCACGATTACAAAGGCTACGAGAGCGACTGGCGAAAACATCACACCTCTGCGGTGACCCGCGACATCTGGGTCTACGACACGAAGTCGAAGAAGTACACGCAGCTGTCGTCGTTCAACGGCGAGGACCGGAATCCGGTCTTCGATTCGAACGACGACGATTTCTATTACTTGTCGGAGCAGAGCGGCTCGTCGAACGTCTACAAGAGCAGTCTGCGAAATCCCGCTCAATCGGTGGCGGTGACGCGGTTCACGACGAACCCGGTCCGGTTCCTGACGCGCGCCAGAACCGGGACGCTGGCGTTCTCGTATGACGGCGAGCTCTACACGATGACGGCGGGCGGCAATCCGAAGAGGGTGGCGGTGAGGATCGGCGCCGACGGGCGCAACGCGATCGAGAGGATCCTGCCTGTCAGCGGTGGCATGACCGAAGCCAAGCTCGCCCCGAATGGGAAGGAATTCGCATTCGTGTTCCGGGGAGAAATTTTCGTCAGCAGCATCGATGGAAAGCTCGTGAAACGGGTCACGAACACGCCGTGGCAGGAACGAAGCGTCAGTTTCAGTCCGGACGGGCGGAGTCTGGTGTACGCCGCAGAAAAAGACAACAACTGGAACGTCTATACGGCGTCACTGACGCGCACCAGCGAACCGTACCTCTTCGCCTCGACGGTTCTGAAGGAAGAAGCGGTGGTCGCAACCCCGGCGGAGGAATTTCAGCCGACCTTCTCACCGGACGGCAAGGAGATCGCCTACCTCGAGAACCGGCAGACGCTGAAGGTCTACAACATCGCGTCGAAGCAGTCCCGCACCGTCTTGCCCGCGGACCTCAATTACTCGTACGCCGACGGCGACCAGTACTACTCCTGGTCGCCCGACTCGAAATGGCTGCTGGTGCAGTTCGCTCCCCGCGAACGGATGTTCGCGCCGGAAGTCGGAATCGTGGCCGCCGATGGCGCCTCGCCGGTGCGCAACCTCACCCAAAGCGGCTACGACGACGCCACGCCGAAGTGGGCCATGGACGGCAAGATGATGATCTGGGGCACGACGCGCGATGGTGCGCTGTCACAGGGGGGAGGTGCCGTCTCGGGCGATGTCTATGGGATGTACTTCACGAAGGCGGCGTATGACCGGGCGAAGTTGTCGAAAGAGGAATTCGCGCTCGTAAAGGAGCGCGAAGACAAGGACAAGGAGAAGGAGAAGAAGGAGCCGGAGGAAAAGACCGCGGCGGCCAAGCCAGTCAGCCCGATTGCGATCGATTGGGACGGATTGACCGATCGCAAGATGCGTTTGACGATCAACACGTCGGCGGCCTCGGACTGGGTGTTATCGAAGGATGGCGAGAAGCTCTATTACCTCACGTCCTTCGAGAAGGGCAACGACGTGTGGGTGACCGAGGTGCGGACTCGCGAGACCAAACTCTTCAACAAGCTGGGCGCGAATACGGCGTCGATGGAACTGTCGCCCGACGGCAAGTTTCTCTTCGTCGTCGGCGACGGTAAGGCGGTCAAGGTCGACGCCGAGAGCGGAAAGTCCGAGCCGATCGCGGTCAACACGGAGATGGTCCTGGATTACTCGGCCGAGAAGGCGTACATCTTCGACCACAGCTGGCGTCAATTCAAAGAGAAGCTGGTGTTCCCCGACCTCCAGAACGTCGATTGGAACGCCTATTACACGATCTACAGAAGGTTCCTCCCCCATATCAACAACAATTACGACTTCGCCGAGATGCTGAGCGAGATGCTCGGCGAGATGAACGTCTCTCACACCGGCTGCTACTACCGCCCGAACGTCCCCAATTCCGACGCCACCGCCTCGCTCGGGCTGCTCTACGACTATGGCTACACCGGAGATGGTGTGAGAGTGGCCGAGGTGCTCCAGGGAGGTCCGGTGGATCTGGCCGCTTCGACGATCAAGACCGGCCACATCATCGAGGCCATCGACGGCACCAAGATCGACGCCGCGATGGACTTCTACAAGCTGCTGAACCGAAAGGCCGGCAAGTTTGCGCTCCTGGCCGTCTACGATCCCGCGTCGAACAAGCGTTGGGAAGAAACCGTCAAGCCGGTGGATGGTAACGCAGAAGGCGAGCTGTTATACAAACGCTGGGTACGACGGCGCCGAGCGGATGTCGAGAAACTGTCCGGCGGCAAGATCGGTTACCTCCATGTCCGCGCGAACAACGATCCGAGCATGCGCGTCGTCTTCGAGGAAGCGCTCGGACTGAACCTGCTGAAGGACGCCATCGTCGTCGACACGCGCTTCAACGGCGGCGGAAACATCCACGAGCAGTTGTCCGACTTCCTGAGCGGCAAGAAGTACTTCGACGTGGTGCCGCACGGGCAATACGTGGGCAGCCAGCCATTCGACAAGTGGAACAAGCCGTCGATCGTGGTCATGGGGGAGAGCAATTACTCGGACGCGCACCTGTTCCCTCTGGCCTACAAGGCCAAGAACATCGGGCTGCTGGTCGGGATGCCCGTGCCGGGAACCGGAACGTTTGTCTGGTGGGAAAACCAGATCGATCCCACCTTGCGTTTCGGGATTCCCATGGGATGCTGGCGAACCCTGGACGGTAAGTGCGGCGAGAACAACCAGACAGAGCCGGACGTCCGTGTCGCCAATCAACCCGAGGTAATGACCGGCGGCCGCGATCAACAGATCGAAGCAGCAGTCAGGGAGCTGATGAAGAAGAAATAAAACCGTCGCTCACACGATTGCCCGACCGGATCCGGACGTCAGTCGCGCTCGATTTTCAGGACGCGCGCGTTGATGCTGTCTGCAACGTAGACCGTCTTCAGGTCCTTCGACACCGCAAGCTGATGGGCCTCGCCGATGTCGTTCGAATCGGGCTTGTTGCCCCATTGGCCGAACCATCCCAGGATCTTGCCGTTCCAATCGAGCTTGAACACCATGCCTTCCATGCCGGCTGACATCCAAAGGCCGCCCTGCGCGTCGACGAACAGGCCGCAGGTGAGATAACTCTGCTGGATTTCGCGGAGTCGCTTCAGATTTCGATCCAACACGATCAGCTTTTTCGCGTTGCGATCTCCGATCCACAGTTCGCCGGTCGGGGACATCACGACGGTGTGTGTCGTGGCGAACGGTCCCGTTGGGTGAGCCAGGCTCGCGCTGGTCATGAAGCGCCCGTTCTTGTCGAATTTCATGATCCGCGGATCCGAACCCTGTACGACCGGTGGGTTCGCGGCGACGGCGTGACGATCCGGACGTGCGGCGTAGGGGTAGGTCGTGCAGAACGAGCAGTCCTCGGGCGGCGATGTGCCGCCATGCCCCTGGACGACGTAGAAGTTGTCGTCCGCGTCGAACGCGATATCCAGCGGCTGATTGAACATCCCGTTCCAAGCGGCGTCATTCCATGCGCCGTTTTCGCCGCGCTTGCCGAGCATCATCAGGACTTCGCCCTTCGGGTTCAGCTTCCAGAGCACGTTCCAATACGCGTCGGTCGCCCAGATGTTGCCGTCGCGATCGATCCGCAGCGCGTGCGGATTGACCGCGATGTTCGGGTTGAACACGCGCAGGACGTTGGCGCCGGTGGCGTCGTACTCGATCATTTCAATCTGCGCGTTGCGATTGAAGACGAGCAGGTGTCCTTCCGGGGTGAATGCGACAGCCGCCACGTTCCCGAATTTCTGACCCAGCGGTGCGACCGGTCGCGTGCCGAAGTGGAACGGCAGCATCGGCACACCGGCAGGCGGCGCGGTGGGGGCGGTGGGCGCCGGGATGTTCGCGGGGTCGGGTCCGCCGTTTCCAGGAGTGTGACTCTGTCCGCTGACGACAGGCGCCACGAACAGGCTAACCAACAAGAGCCGCCAGAGCATCTTCATCGAGCGGAGAGGCTAGCACGGCTTGCCGCCATCCGGTCGAAGAGCTCTTTGAGCAGGAGAACCCCGGCTTCAGCATCCTGCCGGTTCGGTTCCTCGTTGGCATCGTTCCAGCCATAGTCGTCGCCACCGGGAATCGGTTGCACGACGATGCCGTCCCGCCGCGCCACCACATTCAGGTCCTTGTATAACAAGCTGTAGTGGACGTCTTCCTGCGGAATCAGCCAGGCGATCTGCCCGCGCACCGGGACGATGCTCTCATCCGACCAGAGCTTTCTACCGCCATAGCCCGGGCAATTGATGATCACCCGCTGCGGCACTGACGCCACGTCTTGCGGCGACTGAAACTCTCTCGTCTCGATCACGCCACCGGCAATCAGGAAGTCGTTCATCAGCTGCCGTGAGTAGTCGGCGATATTGAACGTCATCCGCGATGTCCGGCTCGCGTACTTTGTCGGAAACGGATGAGTCCCCGGAGGCAAATCCTGCACGGCCGGCGTGATGTCCGCAATTCGCGGCTCGTAGTGGGCAAAGTCGTGGGTCGTGGAATCCTCAGATGGCTTACCCGGGTCCGGGCTCGGCGCTCGTTGAACCCCGTTCCCTTCGGACGGTGCGGTGTCGGAGAGCATATACGCATCGGTCCATTCAATCGGAGCTCCCGGCATCCCGAGGTAGCTCTGATACATCGCAAACGATGTCCGCGCCATCGCCTCCCATTGGGCGCCGAATTCAGGAGCCGCAGCCGACGTCAACGCGATGCGCGAGTCCGGGCTCCACACGCCCGTCGCCCTCGACGATCGCACGTGCGGCGGTCGCTCCTTCGCAAAGATCGTCACGCGGAGTCCCGTTCGCTGCGCCGTGATCGCCGCAGTCAACCCCAGCGCCCCGCAACCGATCACTGCCACGTCGCGGTTTCCCAAAGCCGCCTCGCGCGCCTTCTTCACGGCGATGTCAGCAGCACCCCACGACAGCGACCACCCGCTTCCGCCATGTCCAAAGTTGTGCACGACAACCTTGTTGCCCACGTGCTCGACGTCCGTCCGTGGCCCCGCGGCGCGAAACGGCCTCAAGCAAACCGTGGTTCGAAAAATCCGGTCGACATGCGCCCGTATCGGAACGATCGGCCCCACCGCATCGTAAAACGGCAGCGCCTGCGCCCCGTTCGCCGCGGGAGCGCCCTCGCGTTTCCCGCAGCCGGCGAGGCCGGCCAAGCCGAACCCGGCAAACACGCCCGACCGCTGCAAGAACGACCGACGATTCATGTCGCGTCTCCTGACGTTCGCTGTAAGGTCGGCGCCGACGACCCGACAACGGAATGTGCCCGAAGCTTTGCGCGAGTACGGCCATGCTGGCGCCCGACGGGTACGTGAGAGCGTAGTGCATGACCGTCCGACGCCAAACAGTCATCTCCGCTCGGACATGAAAGCCGAAATAGAGGTTTAGCCAACAGCAGGCCGGGAGCCGGGCTCAACACACTACTCAAACGCGGCCACCCGACAGCTCCAGATGCCAGAGCCAGGCGACAATGCGATCGTTTCCGCGGGCAGGCCGCGACGAATTCTATAGAATCAGCCGTCTCGCAGCAGCATACGTATGATCACCGCCGCCGCGCCGGTCTCGCCGGCACGTTTCACATCCAACCAGCGGCGCGGGTTTCTTGCCGCGTGGGGCGGTGTTGTGCTCGACGGCGTCGACTCGTTCATCTACGCGCTGGTCCTCGTGCCGGCGCTGCGCGCGTTGCTGCCGGCGTCAGGCGTCGAGCCAACGGTGGGCAATCTCAGCCTCTACGGCAGCATTCTGTTTTCGGTGTTCCTCGTCGGGTGGGGACTGGCGTTCCTCTGGGGCCCGCTCGCGGATCGGTTTGGGCGCGTGCGCATCCTCATGCTCGCCATCCTGTGTTATTCACTGTTCACATTTTTCGGTGCGCTGGCGCAGACCTGGTGGCAACTGGGCATCTTCCGCCTGCTCGCCGGCCTCGGGATCGGCGGCGAGTTCGTCGGTGCGGCGACTTTCGTGGTCGAAGAGCTGCCGGAACGCAGGCGCGTGATGGCCACGGGCGTGATGAACAGTGGCTACTACCTTGGCGTCTTCATTGCCGCTGGCCTCAACGATGTGATTGGCGCGCAATACGGATGGCGGGTCATGTTCGCGCTCGGCTTGCTCCCGGCCTTGTTCATCGCCTATGTCCGCGCCTACGTGCAGGAACCGGAGCGGTGGCGCGCGCGCATGGCGGAGACGGGCGGCTGGCGCGCCCGCGATTCCTTTCTCGCGCTCTTTTCGCCCGAGTACCGGCGCCGCACGCTGCTCAACAGCGTGTTCGTGCTGATCTCGATGATCGGCCTCTGGGCCGGAACCGTGTATGCGCCAACCGCGGTCACCCAGGTGGCGTCGCGCGTCGGCTACAACGCCGCCGACGCCGCGCGGATCGCCTCGCGCGCGACCATGTTGCTGGCAACTGGCACGATCATCGGCTGCCTGGTGATGCCGGCGCTGACACACCAGTTCGGCCGGCGCGGCGCGCTCGCCTGTTTCTTCAGTCTGATGGCCGCCTCGATTGCGGTCAGTTTCGGCTACGCGTTCTATCGGCCGGCGCACGCCCTCGTCACGTTTGTGACTGGTCTCTTCTTCGTTGGGATGGGCGGAGGCAGCTTCGCGGTGTACTGGACCTGGATCAGCGAGCAGTACCGCACCGAGTGCCGAGGCAGCGCGCTGGCGTTCGCCACGTCGATCGGCCGGTTCATCGCGGCGGGCGCGACCTTTCTCGTGGGAATCGGGATCGACCAGTACGGTAGTCTCGGCGTGCCGGTCGCGCTGACAGCCATCCCGTTTGTGCTCGGCCTATTGCTGCTGCCGCTCGCGATCGAGACGCGTGGCAAGCCGTTGCCGGCGTGATCCAATCGCAACGTTGAGGTGGTCTCCTCGAGCGGGCGTGTCAGAATCGGCGCCGGCGACGAGACGTCCAGTTTCTCAGTCATCGCAGGAGTAACAAATCTCGATGAAAAAGATGCCATCCGTTCGATTGCTGATCTTCCTGTCGGCAGCCATTGGCGTCGTCGGCTTGTCTCACACGCGAGCGCAGCAGCCGGGCGCAAGTCAGCCTGGCACTCAGTGGAGTGAAGCTCAGCTCCGGCAGGCAGTCGATTTAGCGCGCGTCGGCAGGAAGCTCACGCCGAAGTCGTGGCCGAATGGGTCGCGCGTGGCCGTGTGCTTGAGCTTCGACGCCGACTCCGAGGCGCCGCTGCTGCGTGACGGCACGACGTCGCCGACGGCACTATCGGCTGCGGATTTCGGCGCACAAAGCGGTGTTCCACGCATCCTGGCGATGCTCGACCGCCATCAGATTCCAGCAACGTTCTTCGTCACGGCTGTCGACGCCATGCTTCATCCCGACATGATCGCGGCGATCCAGAAGAGCGGGCGCCACGAAATCGGCGTTCACGGCTGGATCCACGAGACGCCCACGCGCTTGAGCGCCGGGGACGAAGAACGCCTGCTCGATCAGGCCGTCGAGTATCTGACGACGATCACCGGGAAGCGCCCGCTGGGGTACCGTGCGCCCTCCTGGGCATTCAGCACGACGACGCTGGATCTGATTCAGAAGAAGGGCTTTCTCTACGACAGCAGCCTGCAGGCGCTCGATGAACCGTACGAAATCGAGTCGCGCGGCAAGCTGACCGGAGTCGTGGAGCTGCCGATCGACTGGACGCTGACCGAGACGCCTTTCCTTGGCCAGAACGGGCGGATGCCAAACCCCGCGTTCCTGTATCAACTCTACAAGGACGAATTCGACGGCGCGTACCAGGAGCGTACGATGTTCGTGCTGACTCTGCACCCGTACTTGAGCGGACACCGGGCGCCGATGCAGCATCTCGAACAGTTCGTGACGTACATCCAATCGAAGCCCGGCGTGTGGTTCGCGACGGCCGCTGACATCGCTCGGCACGTCAAGGGGAGCAAACCGTAGGTTCGGCAGCGCGTCCGGTGTCACAATACGCCGTCGACAGGAGGTGGCCATGTCAGGTTTCCGTGCGATCGGAGTGCTCAGTATCGGTTTCGCCCTGGCAACGGGTATCGCTCTCTCAGCCGGCGGCGATGACGGGCAGCGGCTGCTGTCGATCGATCACTACGTTTCCGTGACGTCCACGGTGCCGGCGATCGCGGGGCAGAAGGCGCAGCTGTACGTCCGCGAGCGCGTGCTCGCCGGTGCGGCGCTGCGCGAGGCACCCGCATCCGATCGTGTCGTCCTGTTCGTGCACGGCGCCGGCACTCCCGCCGAGGTCGCGTTCGACGTGCCGTATCAGGACTACAGCTGGATGGCGTATCTGGCGCGCGCCGGCTTCGATGTCTTCGCCATGGACACGACCGGCTATGGCCGATCGACGAGGCCGGCGCCGATGAACGACCCGTGCAACCTCGCCAAGGACCGGCAGGCGCCGTACGTGAAGGCCGCGTGCGCGCCGAGCTATCCGCATCAGTTGACGACGATTGCGTCGGACTGGGATGACATCGGCGCGGTCGTCGATCACATCCGCGCGCTGCGGCGTGTCGACAAGGTGGCGCTCGTCGCCTGGTCGCTCGGCGGTCCGCGTGCCGGAGGATTCGCCTCCCAGCATCCCGAGAAGATCAGCCGCGTCGTGCTGCTGGCGCCCGCTTACAACCGCGGCTCGGCGGCCGTGGCGCCCGCGAAGATGCCGCCGGACGGCGTGCCGATGAACACGCAGTCGCGCGAGGAGTTCTACGCGAATTGGGATCGTCAGGCCGGATGTCCGGATCAATACGACCGCGCCGCCGGCGATGCGGTGTGGTCCGAGCTCCTCGCATCGGATCCCGTCGGGTCAACCTGGGGAACCGGCGTCAGGCGCGCGCCCCAGACGGCGGTGTGGGGATGGACCCAGGCATTGGTCGGAAAAACGGTGGTGCCGATGCTGGTCGTTGCCGGCGCCCATGACAAGCAGGTGCCGCCAGATCGGGTGCGCGATCTCTATACCGACCTCGGCGCGCCGAACAAGATTTTCGCGGACCTGGCGTGCTCGTCCCACAACGCGGCGTGGGAGAGAAACCATCTGCTGCTCTTCCGTGCCTCGCTCGAGTTCCTGACCACCGGGACGGTCAACGGCACGAAACAGGGGATGCTGAAGCTCGGGTATTCGGCGCCGGAATGACTCAGCTGTAGTGTCCGGCTAAAGCCGGACACTACGCACGACGATCTGTCGAGCGTACCCGCACGATCTGTCGATCGCACACGCACGATCTGTCGATCCGTACTCCGCACGATCTCTCGATCGTCCGTAGTGTCCGGCTTTAGCCGGACAAGATAGGCAGCGATGTTGCAGTGCTAGGTTGCATGATCGAGCAGCCCTCGAAGCCTGACATTCATCGTCCGCCGGATCCAATCGACAAGCCGCCGCCGGACATTAAACCGGTGCCGCCACCGGACATTCCGCCGCCGGCCGGGCCGCCGGATATTCAGCCGCCGACGCGTCCCGAGCGCGGCGACGAACCGCTCATCGCGTAACGCTCGCAGCCGAGCGCCACGCGCAGGAGCCCATCCGTCTGCCCACGGCACCCGACGAGCTGAAGACCGCACGGCAGCCCGGACGCCGTACGGCCGTTGGGCAATGAGATCGCCGGGTGGCCCGTCATGTTGAAGAGCTGTGTGAGCCGGAGCATGACGTTCCGCACCGGCTCGGTCGCCGTTCCCACTTTGACGGTGGTCGCGCCGATGGAGGGCGCCGGAATCGGCAGCGTCGGCAGCACCAGCGCGTCGTGCTGGGCGAGCGCCGCGTCGACCTCGCGGCGAAGGACCGTGCGTCCGGCGAGCGCCCGCACGTAGTCTTCCGCGAGCACGTACTGCCCCATTTCCAATCGCAGCCGCACGGGCGGGGTATACCGATCCGGCATCGTCTCCAGCGTGGCCGCGTGGTATTCGGCCGCGTCCGCTAGCACGATGAGCAGATAGATCGCGGCGATGTCGCCGGCATGACGCAGATCGACGTCGGCGATATGCGCGCCGGCGTCCCGCAGACGATTTAACGCTTCTTCGAAGCGCGCCCGCACCTCGTCGTCCAGCAAATCGCAGAAGTAGCGGCGCGGCACCGCCAGCCGCATCCCCTTGACCGGCATCGGCGCCGGAGGCACCGCGCCGGCGTCGCCAAGCAGCGCGTGATACACGAGGCAAGCGTCCGCCGCCGTCTGGGCGAGCGGTCCAGCGTGATCGAAGGTACGCGATAAGGGGACGATCCCTTCCGTCGAGACTTCACCGTACGACGGTTTCAGTCCGACGATGCCGCAGGCGGCCGCGGGGATGCGAATCGATCCGCCAGTGCAGGTGCCGAGAGTGGCAAGCGCCATACCCGCGGCCACGCTCGCCGCCGAACCTCCGCTCGAGCCACCAGGCGAGCGCGCCGGATCGAAAGGATTGCGCGCCGGACCGAATGCCGAATCCTCGTTCGTCGTGCCGAACGCGAACTCGTGAAGGTTGGTCTTGCCAACGAAGACCGCGCCGGCCTGCCGCAGATGGGCGATGGTCGGCGCGTCGCGCTGGGCGATGTGGCCCTCACGCACCCGTGATGCCGCGGTTGTCGCTGTGCCACGGATGTCGTAGAGATCCTTCACCGAAATCGGCACGCCGTGCAGCGGCCCGAGATCGTTGCCGGCCGCGAGCTGACGGTCGGCGTCGCGCGCCTGCTGCCGCGCGTCGTCTGCCATGACCAGGATGAAGGCGTTCAGTCGCGGGTTGTCCGCTTCGATCCGCTGCAGACACTCCTCGGTGACCTGCGCGGACGTGACTTCACGCGCGCGGAACCGACGGCCGAATTCCTCGATGGTCATCGGGACTCGTGCCCTGGCTTCGCGTCGGACGACGCGTTGACGTTGAAGTCTGCGGCACGGACCGCGGCGACCGTTTTCGCAAGCGCTTCGAGCAGCGGTTTCAACTCGGGCAACCCGCGCCGCTCGGCATCGGCGACAGCACTCTGCAACCACACATCAATCTTCATCAGCAGTCCCTTGGTCCATGAGAGAGCGTTTCAGAATTGAACGTAGCGACAAGCAACAGCTAGTCCCTAGCCCCTACTCCTTCTTGACCGAGATCGAGACACCGTCACGCAGCGGGACGATCGCCGTCTGCAGCTGCGGATGGACCGACAGCCGTTCGTTGTATTCCGCAATCGCGCGTGTCTCTTCGGGGTTGTGGTCGGGATCAGCGCTAAACCCGGGCACGACCTTGCCATCCCACAGCACGTTGTCTGTGATCAGCAGCCCTCGAGGCCGTAGCAGGGCGACCAACCGGTCGAGCAGCGGCCCATACAGCTGCTTGGCGCCGTCCTGAAAGATCACATCGAACGGGCCAGCGACTTTGGAGATCTTCAGCTGCGCGTCTCCGACGATGACGCTGGTCCGATCGGCAAGCCCCGCGCGACCAAAGTTCTCGCGGGCTTCCCTGGCGCGTGTCTCGTCCAGCTCGAGCGTGATCAGCATCCCATCCGGCGGCAGGGCGCCGGCAAGCCAGATGCCCGAATAGCCGATGGCCGTACCGATTTCCAGAATCCGCCGCGCGCCGATTGCGGTCGCGAGTACGCGGAGCAGCGCGCCTACCTCGGCATCAACCAGCGGCAGCCCTCGCGACTCGTTGTCTCGCGCGATGCGATTGAGCACGTCATCGCTGCCGCGGTTGAGTGTCGCGAGATACCCTTCAACTGCATCCGGCACGATCAGACCCATCGCGATATTCTAAGGTTCTAAGGTTCTAAGGTTCTAAGGTTCTAAGGTTCTAGAGTTCCAGGGTTCTCTCGTTCAACCCTAGAACCCTAGAACCCTAGAACCCTAGAACCCTAGAACCCTAGAACCTTTGATGCGGCACACCAAGATCATCGCGACCGTCGGACCCGCTTCGGATTCGGAGGACATGCTCGACGCGCTGATCGCCGCCGGCACCGATGTCTTTCGGCTCAATTTTTCCCATGGCACGCACGAGTCGCAGGCTGCGACGTTCTCTCGCATCCGCGCGGCGGCGAAGCGCGCCCGGCGCGAGGTGGGGGTGTTGCAGGACCTTGGCGGTCCCAAGATTCGCACCGGGACGCTCGAGGGCGGACAGCCGATTCGGGTGAAGCCGGGTGAGCGCCTGGTGATCGAGACCGGCGACGTCCCCGGCCGGCCCGGGCATATCTCGACGTCGTTCGCGGCGCTCGCGCGCGCGGTCCGCCCCGGCGATCGGCTGCTGCTCGCGGACGGCAGCGTCGAGTTGCGCTGCGAAAGCGCCGACGGCACGCGGATCGAGACGACCGTCGTCGAAGGCGGCGAGATCGGCGAGCACAAAGGGATCAACGCACCGGGTGTCCCGCTGCCGACGTCGGCGATTACACCGAAGGACATCGAGGATTTGCAGCTCGGGCTCAGTCTGGGCGTCGACATGATCGCGCTCAGCTTCGTGCAGAGCGCCGCCGACATCCGCCAGGCGCGCCAGCTGCTCGCCGACGCGCACGCCGGGGACGTCCCGCTGGTCGCGAAACTCGAGCGGCCGCAGGCGCTGGACCATCTCGACGAGATCTTCGAGGTGAGCGACGCGGTGATGGTGGCCCGTGGGGATCTCGGGCTCGAGATGCCGCTCGAGCGCGTGCCGCGCGTGCAGAAGGACATTACACAGCGCGCCAGGCGCCACGGCATCCCGGTGATCGTCGCCACTCAGGTGCTCGAGTCGATGACCGTCGAACCGCGGCCGACACGCGCCGAGGTCAACGACGCCGCCAATGCCGTCGACGATGGCGTGGACGCAATCATGCTGGCCGGCGAAACCGCCGCCGGTGCGTATCCGGCGCGCGCGGTGCAGACGCTCGACGCGATCATTCGCGATGCGGAGCTGATCCCGCGTGTCGAGACCGCAAGGCGGATGTCCGACTCGCGGCACCACGATCACGCCCAGGCGCTGTGCGAGGCGGCGCTGATTCTGGCCAACCGCGGTGAAGCGCAGGCGATTGTCGCGGTGACGCGCGGCGGCACCACGGCACGCCGGCTGTCAGCCCTCCGGCCGCACGCACCAATCATCGCCGCCACCGAACGAGGCGACACGGCGCGGCGGCTGGCGCTCTACTGGGGTGTGGTACCGCTGTGCATCGAGCTCGGCGACAACCTCGAGGACGCGAGCGCGCGGGTCGGCGTGGAGCTCGTCGAGCGCGGCGACGTGCCGGCCGGGGGGCCGGTGGTCTTCGTCAGCATCAGCGCCGACCTGACGCGCAGCGACGCGAACTACCTTAAGATCCTGAGGTTGTAGACCGACGAACCATGATCCATCACCGATCAGCCTCGAAAACCCGAAAACACGAAAAAGATCACTGTTGTTTCGTGCTTTCGTGCTTTCGTGGCGATATCGCCTGCCGTTAGATGCCGGCCATCCGCTACACCACGATTGGTGTCATTGTCCTTGCCTTCGTTGTCGCCGCCGTGGCGGTCCGGATCGCGCACGTAGTTGTCCATCGGCTGCTCGGCGCGCTCGAGATCGTCGGCTCCGAAAACCGCACGGCGGTGCAGGCCCGCGCGCAGCAGCTGATTCGGGCGCTGACGTTCCTCGCCTACGGCGTCGCCGCGATCGCCAGCATCTCACTCGCCTTCGAGCGTCTCGGATATTCCGAGGCGGCCTGGCATCCGCGCGATCTCCTGCATTGGGCGGTGACGCACGGCGTCAACGTGGCCATCATCCTGGTCGGCGCCTTCATCGTCGTGCGCGCGGCCAACCTGGCGATCGAGCACCTGCAGTTCAAGCTCGCCCGGCGACACGCGACGACCGACCTCGAATGGCAGCGACGCGCCGCCACCCTCAGCGGCATCCTGACCAGCCTGGTCACGGTCACGGTCGTGTTCGTCGGGATTCTGATGGTGATGCGCGAGCTGACCATCGACGTCGTGCCGATCCTGACCGGCGCCGGCATCGCCGGCCTGGCCATCGGCTTCGGCGCGCAGAACCTGGTGCGCGACGTCATCTCCGGCTTCTTTCTGATCCTCGAGGACCAGGTCCGCGTCGGCGATCTGGCGCGCATCAATGGCGTCGCCGGCAGCATCGAGCAGATCAACCTGCGCACCATCGTGCTCCGGGACGTCGAGGGCGCGGTCCAGGTCTTTCCGAACGGCACCATCACGGCCCTGGCAAACCTCAGCAAGCAGTTTGCCTACGCGGTCGTCGATATGCGGGTGGCCTATAACGAAAACATCGATCGCGTGCTCGGGACCATCAAGGAGGTCGGCGCGTCGATGGAGAAGGACCCGGTCTGGGGGCCTCTGGTGCTGGCGCCGCTCGACATCGTCGGCATCGAATCGCTGGCCGACGGTGCCGCGACCATCCGCGTGAAATTCAAGACGCAGCCGCTCAACCAGGGCCGGATCGCCAACGAGCTGCGGCGGCGATTGATCGGGGTGTTCGTCGCGCGCGGGATCCGTCCGTATTCGGGATCCTAGAGACAGAATTGCAGGATTGCAAAATGGCAGGATTGCAA
>Ga0207691_10003221_pt1 | contig 15921 bp, 15 predicted proteins | sample KBSM13metaG_FD_184327 | JGI IMG/M metagenome (GOLD analysis project Ga0207691, IMG submission 184327) | Miscanthus rhizosphere microbial communities from Kellogg Biological Station, Michigan, USA - KBS M1-3 metaG (SPAdes) (version 2) | ecosystem: Host-associated > Plants > Roots > Rhizosphere >... | reverse complement strand
CCCAATGACGCCAGTGACGTAGTCTGACCCCATTCCAAGGCCGGCAGCGCACGTTGCTGACGACTCGCCGGACGCGCATCATCTGCGAGCGTTTCAATGCTTGCCGCCTTCCCATTCCCGATCCGCCGATGCGTCGTTCCGCCCTCCTCGCGGCCGCCGTGCTCCTTCCGCCAGCCGCCTTCCGCGCCAGTGCGCAGAAGCCTAACGAACCTGCCCGCCAACTCGACGCGTACACCGCGCAGGCGGTGAAGGACTGGGGAGCCGTCGGGCTCGCGATCGCCGTCGTCAAGGATGGCCAGCTCGTCTTCGCCAAAGGCTACGGCGTGCGCGAGCTCGGGAAGCCCGAACAGGTCGACAGCGCGACGCTGTTCGCCATTGGATCCACCACGAAGGCCATGACCGCGGCGTCCATCGGCATGCTCGTAGACGAAGGCAAGCTGCGGTGGGACGACCCCGTCACCAACTACCTGCCGACGTTCCAGCTGCATGACCCGTGGGTCACGCGCGAGATCACCATCCGCGACCTGCTCACGCACCGCGCCGGCCTCCCCAACGCTGATTACCTCTGGTACGGCTCCAGCAATTCGACGACCGAGATTCTCCGCCGCGTGCGGCTCGTCGAGCCGGCGTACTCGCTGCGATCGAGCTTCATCTATCAGAACGTGATGTACGCGGCGGCCGGCCAGGTCATCGCCGCCGTCAGTGGCATGCCGTGGGAAGAATTCGTTCGCACACGGATCTTCACGCCGTTGCACATGGCCCGCACGGTGCCGCTCCTTTCGCGCGCCGGCGCCATGCCTAACGCCGCCACGCCGCATGGCCTGGTCGACGACACCATGCGCGTCATCCCGAATGCGAGTGTCGATCCGGTCGCCTCGGCCGGCTCGGTCTGGTCGAGCGTCGCCGACATGTCGAAGTGGATGCGCTTCATCCTCGACAGTGGTCGCGTCGACGGCAAACCGCTGCTCAAACCGACGACGTTCGCCGAGCTGCTCAAGCCGCAGACGATGGTGCCGCCGAACGAGTTCTATCCCACGGCCCGCCTCACGCACCCGCACTGGACCACATACGCCCTCGGCTGGTTCCAGCAGGACTACAACGGCCGCGCAGTCAGCTTTCACACCGGAAGTATCGACGGGATGGTCGCCATCATCGGGCTCGTTCCCGACGAGCGGCTCGGCGTCTACGTCCTGGCCAACGCCGACCATGTCGAGCTGAGGCACGCGCTCATGTTGAAGGCGTTCGACCTCTGGGGCCCGCCGAACGCAAAGCCACGGGACTGGAGCACCGAGCTCCGCACGATGTATGGGAACCAGCGCGCTCAGGCGGTCGCCGCCGCGAAGGCAGCGGAGGCCAAGCGCGTGACCGGCACGAAGCCGTCGTTGGCGCTCGCGCGCTACGCGGGCGTCTACGCCGACTCGCTGTACGGCGAGGCGACCGTACGCTCAGCCGGGGACGGCTTGCGACTGCGGGTTGGAACGACGGAGGGCTCTCTCGAGCACTGGCAGTACGACACCTTCAAGATCCGATGGGACACGCGCTGGCTCGGCACCGACCTCGTGACTTTTGTGCTCGGCTCTGACGGTGCGCCAGCGCGGCTGGAGATGGATAGACGGTCGTTCGCGAGAACCGATCGTGGCAAGTAACCGTGGACAGACCTCGCCAGCGTCGGTCTGGCACGGTCTGAGCATAGAGAGGTCTTTGCTCATCCAGCGATGGACGTCCACGCCGTTGTGGGGCATCGCTTGAGCCGAGTATCAGCGTCTTCAACCCTTCTAACGCGGTGCGAGGCCAACCATGTCGATCCTCTGGACCATCATCATCGGACTCATCGTCGGTGCGCTCGCGAAGTTCGTGATGCCCGGCAAAGACCCGGGCGGCATCATCATCACGATTCTTCTCGGCATCGTCGGCGCGTTCGTCGGTACGTTCGTCGGGCGCGCGCTCGGATTGTATGCGAATGGCCAGTCCGCTGGCTGGATCATGTCGGTGATCGGCGCGGTGATCGTGCTGTTCATCTACCGCATGGTCACGGGTCGTCGCGGACCTGTCGTGTAAGCAACCGGGGCCAGGCTACTGGCTCCCGCAGTGTGCTTGTGGCTACGTGTCGGACGGATGAGCCTGACCGCTTCCATCCAGTTCCGGCACGTAGTCGCGTGCGCACGTAACGCAGCCGCAATCGTGATCCGACTACGTCATTGGGGTCAGGCTCGAGCCTGACCCCAATGACGTATAGCAAGCAAATCAGCGCAGATCCTACCGCGCCATTCCGACCACCACGCAGCCGACCACGATGAGCGCCACGCCAACGCGCTTCGGCGTCGAGATGTGTTCGCGGAGCAGGATCGCCCCGAGCGCCACGCCCACCGCGATGCTCAGCTGCCGGAGCGCGATCACGTAGCTGGACGTCCCCGTCCGTAGCGCCACGAGGACCAGCAGGTACGACGTGATATTGAAGAATCCGACCTGCAGAATCGCGCCCCAATGCTGCCGCCACTGCGCGGCGACCTCCGCGCGCGGATACCGGCGCCAGATGAACGCGCCATAGGCCACGGCCGTGATCGCCGTGTACGCGTAGATGTACGCGAACGCCGGCACGCGCTGCACGGCGCGCTTGTCCCAGATCGTGTAGCACGCCGCCGCGAACGCGGCGAGCAACGCGAACGACGTAGCCGGGCTCCGCAGTCGCTGCCCGAGTGACGCAAGCGAGCGCCACTCGAGCGTCGGTAGCTGGAGCGCGAGGATCCCGGCTACGATGAGGGTGAGCGCGGCGGCGCCCAGTGGACTCACGCGTTCGCCGACGGTCAGGTACGCGAGCGCCGGCAGAAACAGCAGGATGCTGCCGCGAGCGACCGGATACACGAACGACAGATCGCCGTGACTGTACGCCCAGGCGAGGCAGACGTAGTTCGTCAGCACGAACCCCGCGCCGACGACCGCGAGCCACAGGAGGCCGTGCTGCTGAGCAAGTGTTGGGACGACGAGGACCAGAAACAGCGGCGCGAACATCACGACCTCGCCGACCTTGCTGAGTCCCACGAACAACTGCGTACCGCCACTGCGCTTGAGCAGGAAGTTCCAGTAGGCGTGGGTCGCGGCCGAGAGGACGACGAGCAGGAGCGCGGTCAGCGTCATCCGTCCAACCTATCGGGGCTGCGCGCGCGCGGCCAACGGTTCGTCGCCAGCCGCCGTTCTGTATGACGAACGGTTTGCCCCATCACCCGCCTGGACCAGGCGTACCACTCGTGAAGGACTCGCTCCATATGACCCGCAGACACGTCTTCGGCCCGCTCCTCGTCATCGTGCCCGCTGCCCTCGCGGCCCAGCAGCCGGCGACGCTTCCCCTCAAGCACACGGCCCAGCCGACCACGGCCGCGATCTCGCCGGCGGATCTCATGACCCGCCTCTACATCTTCGCCGACGACTCCATGCAGGGTCGTGAAACCGGCACGGTCGGCCATCTGAAATCGACGGCCTACATCGCGGGTGAGCTCAAGCGGCTCGGGATCCAGCCCGGCGGTGACGAGGGCAGCTACTTCCAGGATGTCCCGATGATCCGTCGCGCCTTCGACCCGGCGTCGACGATCACGGTTGGCTCGACGACGCTCCGCGGCGGCACCGACTTCATCGCCCAGGCGCGCGGGGCGATCCCGACGCTGAGCGGCGTAGGCGTCGTGTTCGGTGGGACCGCGGGCGACACGACGTCGCTGCCAAGCCACGACCAGATGGCCGGCAAGATCGTGGTTCTCAAGGCCGCTCCGGGCGGCGCCGGCTTCGGCGGACGCGGTGGCGGCGGACGCGGCTTCGGCGCCCTCCGCGCGTTCAGCGATGCCGTGGCGATCGCGACGGTGACAGACGCGCTCACGCCGGCGGCGGTGAATGCGGCGACACATCCGCGCGAAGGCGATGTGATGATGAAGCCAACGGGCACCAACACTGCTGCACCGGGCGCGCAGCTCACGCTCACGATCACGCGCTCCGCCGCCGAGGCCTTGTTAGGCACCACCGTCGATGCCGCGACGAAGGGGCAGGCGGGTAAGACGATTCAGGCCGACATCAAGTTCCGTGACGATCCCGCGCCGGCGCGCAACGTCGTCGCGATCATCCGCGGCTCCGACCCCAAGCTGCGCGGCGAGTGGGTGGCGTTAGGCGCGCACAACGACCATGTGGGCATCGGCAATCAGGCTGTCGACCATGACTCGCTCCACACCTACAACGCGGCGCGCTTCGCGATTCGCGGCATGGTATCGCGTGGCCAGCAGGCGACTCCAGAGCAGGACGCGGCGGTCGCAGCGATTCGCCTCAACCTCGACAGCATCCACGCGGCGCGCCCGGCGCGCCTGGACTCGATCCGCAACGGCGCCGACGACGACGGCTCGGGCTCGGTGACGCTGCTCGAGCTGGCCGAAGCATTCCAGAAGTCTGCGGTCAAGCCGAAGCGCTCGCTGGTGTTCGTCTGGCACGTCGGCGAGGAGAAGGGCTTGTTAGGCTCACGATGGTACTCGGATCACCCGAGCGTTCCGCGCGATTCGATCGTGGCGCAGCTCAACATGGACATGATCGGCCGCGGCGATGCCCAGGACCTGCCGGTCGGGAGTCCGACGTACGTGCAGCTCGTCGGCTCGCGGCGTCTCTCTACGGAGCTCGGCGACATGGTCGAGGCGGTGAACAAGACGGAGAAGATGCCGCTCACCTTCGACTACCAGTTCGACGCGAACGGTCACCCGGAGAACATCTACTGCCGCAGCGATCACTACAACTACGCGCGCTGGGGCATTCCGGTGGTGTTCTTCACGACGGGCCTGCACGGCGACTACCACCAGGTGACGGACGAGCCGCAGTACATCGATTATCCGCACATGGCGCGCATCGGCCAGCTGGTGTACGACGTCGCGACGAAGGTCGCGAACCTCGATCACCGTATCGTGGTGGATAAGGAGAAGCCGGATCCGGCGGGGGTCTGCCGCCAGTAGCGAGGCCGTAGGAAGGAGGTGGCTGGGGACTGGGGACTGGGTAGTTCAGGCGCGCAGCGAGCAGTGCGTGGTGTACAACGCGCGAATAGCAGCAGCGGGCAACGTGCGGCCGCGGCATGCAGCCGTCGGCCAGGCAGCGTGCAGCGCGATTCTCAGTCCCCAGTAGCTACCGATACGGCACGCGCCCGGCGTGCCGCCAGCGTGTAGATCCCAGCGCCTAACAAGTTCGTGCCCACCACGATCCCCCCAACCTTCATCGCGAACAGCTGCCAGCTCGGCACATCGATGATCGGGAAGATCGACAGGATCGAATAGAGCACCGTGACGGCGAGGCCCGAGGCCGATGCGAGCTTGAGCCACAGCGGCGGCGTCCAGCCGATGCGTCCCGCGCCAAACAGCGGGATCGAGAACAGCGCGATGTACGCCATCGCGTACATGATGCCGCCCGCGTTCTCGAGCAGCTGAAACGCTTCCTGCGTCCCCGTCCCGACGAGGCTCCCCAACGAGAGCACGAGTGTCACCGCGCCGACGAAGAGAATCGAGTTCACTGGCGTGCGCGACTTCGGATGCAGCCGCGTGAACCACTTCGGCAGGAGCCCATCCCATCCCGCGACCATCGGCAGCCGCGTGTTCCCGGCGAACATCATGTTCAACGCGCCGAGCAGACGCGTCAGGAGCAACAGGATCAGTACCGGCGCGATGTAGCTGGCCACGCCGAGTCCGCGGACGCCGGCCCGGAGCGTCTGCGGGATGGGACTCACGAGATCGATCTGGTCACGCGGCACGAACGCCAGCACCGTGGCCGTCCCCATGATGAACATGAGCGCGATGAGCGGCGTCGCGATCACCACCGATTGCGGGATCGTGCGCTCGGGGCGCTTGGCCTCGCCGGCCATGAGCGCCACGAACTCGAACCCGGACATGGCGCCTAACGCCATCTTGCCGAAGATGTTGAGGCTGAGCAGGGACAGCGCGGGCAGCTCGGTCTCGAAGGGACGGTAGCGCGGCAGCGTCCCACGACTGAGCGCCAGGATCGGCAGTCCAATGAGCGCGATGTACGTGAGGATCTGCGCCACGCCGCCGAAGTTGCTGAACCACTTGCCGAGGCCGAGTCCCTTGATCGCAACGAGGACGAGCAGCACCGCCAGCACGACGCTCACGGTGGGCATGTACCACCCGGCGCTCGCAATGGAGCTCGGCCCGCCTCCTGTCCCACCAATCAGGTACGCGATGTTCTGCCCGGCCATCACGTAGAACGACGCGAGGATCACGATCGCGAACACCCACAGGTTCCACGCGACCAGAAAGCCGACGAACTCGCCGAAGCTGGCCTTGGCCCACTGATAGAGTCCGCCCTCGAGCGGCATGCGGCGATTGAGGTAGATCACCACCGCGGCCTGCGGCAGGTAGTAGGTCACGATCGCCAGCATCCAGAACACGAGCTGGGACGGTCCAAGCTTCGCCGCGGTTCCGACCCAGCCGGACCCGACGACGAAGACCACCTGCATGAGAACGAGATCGGCGAGCCCGAGCTCGCGGCGGAGTTCCGTGGTCGGAGAATTCATCGGCGACGAACCTACGAGCCGGATGGCGGCGGGCGGAAGGCGGACGGCGGGAAACTGTGCGACTGTAGGACGAAGACCGAGAGCTGACAACCCCGGGAAACCATTCTCGCGTGAGAGGGCTTTCCGGGTCATGCAGTTCCGCTTCCGGCGGCCGCCCTCCGCGTTCCGAGCTACATGACCACCTGCTGCGTCGTCTGCAGCGTCATCTTCGAGCCGGCCGGGAGAACCGCATCCACCTCTCCGCCGCCGAGCGAGATCACCGTGCCCGCCGCCGCGCCGATCGCCGCGCCGCCGATGATCTTCGATACGTCACCACCACCGAGGACGGCGCCGAGCACCGCGCCAGCCGCCGCGCCGATGCCCGCTTTCTTCAGCGTCTCATTGCGCGTGTCGTTGCCGCTCGTCTCGAGGTTCGTCGCCGTGATGTTTGCCTCGAACGGACGCTCCACGCCATTCACGTTGATGCGCTCGAAGTCGAGACGGATCGCCGCCTTCTGCGTCGCGTTGTCCGAGTCCTGAAGGCCGGTCACCTTGCCGTAGACCTTGGAGCCCGCGGGCACCACGGTCTGTCCGTTCGACGCCACAATCGCATCGACGACCGTCGCGCTGAACGTGTCGCCGACCTTGCTGTTCTTCGTGCCGACCTGCTGGTCGAGCGTTACGGTGACGGTCGATCCAGTCGGCAGCGTGCTGGCGTTGACGGGCGTCGACGGCAAGGCAACGTCTCCGCCTGAAGAAACAGTGGATGGGCGCGTGCACGCACCCACCGTCGCGAGCGTCGCGAGCGCGACGAGTGCCGGAATGGTCTTTCTCATAGAGCCTCCAATGGTCGATTGCTCGTTACAGCCACGAGTAAAGCAAAGGGCACGCCGCGGCGTGCCCTGACTCGATGCTTCAAACTGCCTAACTATGTGTTTGCCTAACGCTCAGATGCTCAGGCCGCTATCATTTCACCGGGTCCATTTTCCAGAACGAGATGCCACTCGCCTGCTGCCCGACATCGACGGTCGCCACCTTCGCGAATGCCGTCAGGTCGAACACCTCCACCTCCCCGGCTGCGCGCCCTTCTCTTCCACGCTGACGAATGCATAACGAGAGTCCGAGCTCACCGTAACGCCATGCGCGAGCGTGATGCTCGTCTTCTCCTCCATCATCGACTTGCCCGTCGCGAGATCGAACACCTGCACACCACTCCCCGCCTTCAGCGTCGCGATGAGCAGCTTCCCATCCGGCGTCACCGCGAGATTGTACGGCGCGCGTCCGGTCGCGAATCGTCGCGTCACGGCCCATGTGGCGCCATCGCGTGCTTTGCCGGCGACCCACCCGTCGAATCCGCGGGCAGCATCTCCTTCATCATCGCCTCGTACTCACCGGCGGGGATCGCGTGCTCGCCGCCCTTCGCCACACCGAACCGCCGCGACACCTTGAACGTCCGCGTGTCCACTTCGACGAGCTGATCATCCATCATGCACGTCGAGTACTGGCGCGTTCCGTCCCCGCTCACGCGGCTGCCGTGCGGCATCGTACACGTCGTGGGCCGAGCGACTTCGGTGTTCGTCGGCGTGTAGATCACCGACACGCTCGACGGCACCATCTCGCCATGCAGGTTGAAATTCACGGCGAACGCGTACAAGCCATCGGGGGTCACGTCGATCGACGCCGGAAAGTTGCCGAGGAAGATCGGCGCTCCCACGAGCGTGTCGGGGCCGAGCTCGTACTTCCAGTACTTGCCGTCGGGGGAGCCGTGGCCCGTCGTCATGTGCAGATATTTGCCGTCGCGCGAGATCTGTAACCGGTGTGGCCCTTCGGCCTCGGTGGCCATCTCACCCGCGCCGATCGTTCGCTCCACTACCGCACACCCACTCACGTATCGTCGCGCGCGCCCGGCGTCACGATGGCCAGGCCTTTCCGCAGACACCTGCTGCGCTGCACGCTGGGCACCTCAGCCGACGGCTGCATGCTGCGGCCGCACGCTGCCCGCTGCTGCTATTCTCGCCCAGCAACCCACGCGCTGCACACCGCGCGCGATGGAGGGCAACGGATGGGTGGCATCGCCGCCTGGATGGCCAGGCGGCGATGCCGAACAGCCGCTCGCTTACGGTTTCGGCTGCGGCCTGATCGTATCCGCCGTCGCCTTCTTGACGTTGTGCTTCGTGGTGGTGACGGCCTTCTTCGTGCCCGTTTTCGTCGCCTCCGCCGCGTGAGACGCATTGGTCTTGGTCGCGTCGGCGGCATGGCTGGCGTTGGTCTTGGTCGCGTCAGCCGCGTGGCTCGCGTTCGTTTTCGTGGCCGACGCCGCGTTCTTGGCGTTGGTCTTGGTCGCGTCACTGGCGTGGCTGGCGTTCGTCTTTGTCGCCTTGCCGAGCGTCTTGACGTTGTGCGACGTGGTCTTCGCGGCCTTGTCGATTGACGTTCCGGTCTGGCGACCGATCTTGGCCGCCGTGCTCTCCTTCTTCTTCGTCGTATCCTGCTGTGCCTGGCTGACCGCCGGAACAGCAGCGACAGCCAAGGCGAGTGCGAATAGTCGAATGCGGTTCATTGCTTCATCCTCTGTAGGTGGTCGGACTGTCCTTGCCAACATTGCAAATCGCGGACGCACCTAGCCGGCTCCCCACAAAACACCGAAGGTTGACTGCCGAGCTGGGCTGTCCGGCCCTCAGGATCCCGCTACCCTGCGTCTCATCCGTGTCTCACCGATCGTTCTCGCTGTTCCTCTTCCACGCCGCCGGCGGTGCGCGTGTCGCGTCGCGTAACGCGATCGCCACGATCGGCCTCATCATCATCGTCCTCGGGTCAGCCCCCGACCCGTTCGTCTGGCTCCGCTTCCTCGCGCTCGGCGTCGCCGGGAAAGGAGTACCGAGTGGACCGCTCATCGGGCTCGTCGCGATCGCGTTCGGGCTCGCGCGGGATGCCGTCCCGCGCCTAACGCTTGGCCTGAGTGGCTGGACACGATCGTTGCCGGTGAACGCCGAGCAGCATCGACGCGGGGTAATGTACGCCATGCCGGTCGTGCAAGTTCCGCTCGCGGTGTCTGTGCTCCTTGCCGCAGTCCTCACCGCGGCAGCCTATCACGTGCCGCTGTCCTGGCCGAAGCTGCTCGGCGCACCGCTCGCCCTTGTGGCAGCGGGTGCAGCGGCGGTACCGGCGCGTCGATGGATCGTGAGCACGCCATGCTTCGCCGCGTCAGGCGTGCTCGCTGTGCTCGGGTACTGGTCAGCGTTGAGCGCTTCGATCGCGCTGTTCGTCCTCGGAGACCTCGTGGCTGGTTCGCTACGATTTCCGCGCCCGCGAGCGGCCGTCGCAACGCCCGCGACCCCGGGAGCGCTGCGCATGTTTCGCTTCACCTGGCGCGCGGTTGGCTGGCGCCTGCTGGCGCCTTTTCCCGCGCCCGCGCTGGCGCTTGCCGCGGCGTGGTTCTACACGCGCAACAACGCCCTCTCGCCGTCGGACGTGGGATTCGTCGCCCGATTGTGGACCATCATCGCCGTCGCGCTCTACACTGGCGTGGTCGGCGACACCATTGTGTCTCGCCGGCCTGACTGGCCGTGGATCCGATCGCTGCCGTGGTCGAGCGCGCAACGCGCGGTAGATGATGCGATCGCGCTTGGCGCGCCGGCGCTCGTGATCGCGATCGCGTCAGCCATCGTCGATGTGCGCACGGTCGCGATCGGCGTCGCCACCGTCCCACCGCTCGCGGCGCTCGGCGCCGTGTTACTCCACGGCGCTCGCGGTCGCCTAACGCGCGTGAGCGGCGCCATGATCGTTGTCGGCGCCGCACTCGGCACCGCGGTCGCGTTCGTCCCGTTGTTGGCCGCGGGCGCGCTCGCCTGCACCCCGCTGCTGCTCCGCTGGGCGGCGCGGCGAGATCGACACGAGATCGTGACCGGCTGGAAGGAGTTGCATCACGACGCGGCCGGCGACTCGCTCGCCTGGAGCTCACGCTGATGCGCACACGCTTTCCTCTGTCGAGGGCGCGATGATCCAGCTGCGGGCTGTGCGATTCAGCTACGGCAAGACGGTGGCCCTCACGTGCGATGCGCTGGACATCGGCACCGGCGTCACACTGCTCCTCGGCCCGAACGGCGCGGGCAAGAGCACGCTCCTCAAGCTCGTTGCCGGCGTCGAGCACCCCACGGAAGGCACCGTTGCCATCGACAGTCACGATCTCTGGCGCGATGAAGTAGCGGCACGTTCCGGTCTCGCGTACGTACCGGAGCATCCGGACCTCACCCCCTACGCCACGGTCGCCGAGGTGCTCGGCCTCGTGTGTCGCCTGCGCGGGCGGCCAGTGGCTGACGGCGACGACGCACTGACCACGGTGGGCCTCGATGGTCTCGGGCACCGCTCTGTGCGCGAGCTGTCCATGGGACAACGTCGGCGTGCCGTCCTGGCTGCTGCGTTCATCGGCACACCGACCACGCTGCTGCTGGACGAACCACTCGAGGCAATGGACCGCGCGATGCGCTCCTGGCTTCTCACGTGGATCGGTGACGCGAACGCGCGGGGCGCCACGATCGTCGTCGCGACTCACGACATCGAGCCATTCGTCGATGTCGCGGCCCGCGCCGTGGTCGTCGCTGACGGCACTCCGGTACTCCACGACCAGCTTCCGACCGACCGCGCCGTGCGCGCGCGATGCCTGGACCAGTGGGCACGTGGATCCGATCAGGCGACCTCGCCGAGCGATAGCGCGCCGCGCTAGGTTAGGACATGAACCGTTCTCATGTAATTCATCGCGCGGCGATTGTCGCGGCGTTCGCCGCCATCTCGCTCGATGCGGTGTCGTGCTCGCGCGCGACCACCACGACGCCGAGTCCGGGACCGCGCGTGGCGTCAGTTCCACAACCGGCGCCCGTCAAGCTGCCTGCTCCCCCGACTCGCTACGATTGGCCGCCGTACGATCCGCGCGCAAAGCTGACCGCAGCGCAGGCGAAGTGGATCGACAGCACGCTCGCGTCGCTCCCGCTTCGCGAGCGCATCGGCCAGATGGTCATGGTCTGGGTGCTGGGCGACTACACGAGCTACGACGACTCCACGTTCGCCGAGGTGCGGCGGTGGATCGAGCGCGATCACATCGGCGGCGTCAGCATGTCGTTAGGCACGCCGATCGAGGTCGCGGCCAAGATCAACAACATGCAGCGGCTGTCGCGTGTGCCGCTCATGACGTCGGCCGATCTCGAGCCGGGACTCGGACGGCTCGAGGGTGGCGTTTTTTCACACTACCTGCTCGACGCGGGTGGCGCCACGGTGTTCCCGAGCGCGATGGCGATCGCCGCGACGGGACGCGATGAGGACGCGTACGACGTCGCGAAGATCATTGCGCAGGAAGCGCGCGCCGTCGGCATTCAGGTCAATTTCTCGCCGGTCGTGGACGTCAACAACAATCCATCGAACCCGGTCATCAACACGCGATCGTTCGGAGAAGACCCTCAGCGTGTCGCCCGCTTGTCGGCCGCGTTCGTGCGCGGCACGCAGGACGGCGGCGCGGTGTCGACGGCGAAGCACTTCCCGGGACATGGTGACACCGACGTCGACTCGCACGTCGGACTCCCGATCGTCGCCGCGAGCTGGACCCGACTGGACACGTTGGAGCTCGTGCCGTTTCGCGCGGCCATCGCGGCCGGGGCGGGCATGGTGATGACGGCGCACATCGCGCTGCCCGTCGTCGAAGGCGATTCGACGACGCCGGCGACGCTTGCGCCGCGCATCATCACGGGCGTCCTGCGCGACTCGCTGAAATTCCGCGGTCTCGCGATTACCGACGCGATGACCATGGAAGGCGTGGGCAAGGGCTACGGCGTCGAGGAAAGTTCAGTGCTCGCGGTGAAGGCGGGTGCGGACATCATCCTCAAGCCGAGCGATCCGACGAAGGCGATCGACGCGGTGCTCGCGGCGGTGGAGCGCGGCGAGATCTCGCGCGCGCGCATCGACTCGGCCGCGCGACGCGTGCTCGAGATGAAGGCGCGGACGGGCATCGCGTTCCGGCCGATCGCCGACCTCGATGCGCTACGCGAAGTCGTTGGCTCCCGCGAGCACCGTGCGACGGCCGACGATATCGCGCGCCGAGCAGTGACGGTCCTGCGCGACAGAAGTGCGCTGCTGCCGGCCGCGGGGCGCCGTGTAGCAGTCGTGCAGTACATGCCGGAGACGGAGATTCGCGCCGGGAAAATCTTCGGGGGCGAGATTCGCGCGGCAATTCCCGGCGCGCGTGTGTTCAAGGTGTCACCGGCGACATCGCTGAGCGATCTCGATTCGCTGACTCGACAGGTCGCGGGGTCGGATCGCGTGGTCGTCGCGGCGTACGTGCGCCGGATCGAAGGCGAGGGGCGTCCCGCGGTGCCGCCTCACATCGCACGCTGGATCGATACCTTGTCAAAGAAAGAGAAGGTGGTCGTCGTGGCGTTAGGTAATCCGTATCTGATCCGTCAGTTCCCGAACGTGTCGACGTATCTGGTGACGTACGGGGTAGGCGATGCGCTCGAGCGCGCGGCGGTCGGCGTGGTCCTCGGCCGCGCAGCGGCGACTGGAACAACGCCGGTGTCGCTGCCGGGCTTCTTCAAGAGGGGCGATGGCATCCGGGGAACGCGATAGTCGTATGCTCTGCATCGACGCTTGGTCTCGCCGGGGCCGGTGGGAACTGCGATTGTGCGGATCTGTACTGCGAAACCGCCGGATCCGGCTCTGCATTCGCGCGTCAACGCGCCGCGGCCGGTGGGAACGACGATTTCGCGAATGACGCGGAAGAAGCAGGATAGATCGCCTTCGGGGCGGCTCCCCGCGCAACGAGCCGGGATTTCTTGGGAACGGCTGCTCGGGACGCAGGCGTCTCCCGAGCGGCCGTCCCCATTAGTCCAGCGTCCGGTGATGAGCCAGCGTCGATGCAAAGCCGGATCCGGCCGTTTTCCGTGTGATCCGTCAAATCGTAGTTCTCACCGGCCCCGGCGCAACGATGCCGGGAATGCAAATAGCCTAACGTGAGGCCCCAACTTTACGCCGGGCACGCAAGGGTTTCTTCGTAGCACTCGTGACCACCCGATAGTTCGACAACACACAACCTCCGTCGATTATCCGCGACTCCGTGAGTTGCAGAGAAATTCTTCTCCCGGGGTCACGGAAGAACGGCACTCCCGACCCGAGCAGGATCGGGTGCACGTTCAGCCCGACCTCGTCGATCACGCCTGCCGCAAAGAGCGACTGAGCGAGCTCGCCGCCACCCATCACGCAGATCCCCTTCCCCGGCTGCTCCTTCAGCCCGCGCACGAACTCGCCGGCATCGCTCGACACGAGATGGGCGCCATGACCCACTGACTCGAGCGTTCGGGAAAACACGTACGTCGTGATTCCGCCCGTGCTCCCGCCGCCACCACCGCCCATCGCGTTCGCGACCTCCCACGTCTTCCGGCCCATGAGCATCGTGTCGATGCTCGCCCAGTACGTCTTCATGACCTCCTGCACATCGCGGCTGAAGTGCAGCCAGTCCATCGACCCATCGGGTGGCGCGATGAATCCATCGAGACTGCAGGCGGCGCCGTAGGTGACGGTTCGCATCCGTATCCTCCGCGTAGGAGCTCCAACAGGGAGCGAGGCGTGGTCGTTCGCGACGAACGGTTCGTGGACGTTATACTATACCGGCGTTTAGTTTCGAACCTATATAGTCATTTAGAAACGGTCAAGACCCCGTGAGCCCCCGTCCACGAAAGGTCAGCGACGACGAGATCTTCGCCGCCACTCACCGCGCCACCATGCGCCTCGCACCGAACGAGCTCACGCTCGCCGAGATCGCGGCCGAGGCTGGCGTGACGGCGGGCGCGGTGGCGCAACGGTTCGGGTCGAAGCGGGCGCTGTTGCTCGCGCTCGCCAAGGCAGCGGCCGCGTCCACCGGCGACTTCATCGCCCAGCTACGTGCGGAACATCGATCGCCGCTCGCGGCGGTACGGGCATACGCCGGATGCATGGCCGGTCTCGCGCAGTCCCCCGCGGCACTCGCGCGTAACCTGGCCTACCTGCAGATCGACCTCGCCGACCCCGACTTTCGTGAGCAACTCTCCGTGCAGGCGCGCCAGACGCGCGCCGGACTACGCGACCTTTGCGGGGCCCGAGGATGACGCCCTCCGCGAAACGACCTGGCAAGCCGTGATCGCCAAGGATCCCGCAGCAGTGCGGCAGCTACGCGGCAAGGAAGAGCAGCCCGGCGATCTGGCCGCCGAGCCCGCCCATCATCAGGTAGGTGCCGAGCTGCAGATCACCGGTCGCGATCCGGGCCCGTCCTCGCAGGTAGTCGAGCACGTAGCTCCGATCGAGACCCGCGCCGTTCACCCGATCGAGCTGCCTCAGCGCCGCCGCGGCGCCCGCGGAGTCGCGCCACGCCAATCCCGCGCGGCAGGCGGCGATCGCAGTGTCGCCTTTCACGCGGCGCTCCACGTCCTTCGACCACGCCGAGTCGCGCTCGCAGGCGCCCAACACCCGCTCAGCGCGCGCCAGGGCGGCGTCGAGGTACCGGCCGGAATCCAGCGCCGCCGCCTCGAACTGCCGTGAGGCCGGCACCCAATCGCCATAGTTCTTGCAGGTGCGGCAGACGGTGAGCCGCTGATCGAGCTCCCGGTATTCGGGGTCGTTGAGATCCACACGCTTCGCGGTGGCGATCGGATCGTTGGCTTCGGGGGCGGAGGACAGCCGCGTGAGTCGAAGCATCACCACGGTCTCGTCGTTGAAGTCGTGGTAGCGGACCAGGACGTCGATGTTGAACAGGTAGTCCCACTTCCAGCGGGGCTTGGCGTTCAGCGTGAAGTTCAGGTCCTCCAGCCCGTCCACGAAGCCCTTGTTGCCACCCAGCGGCTGCACGAAGGCGTCGGCCCAGCCCTGGAAGGCGTGGGTGGTGGCCAGCGGCGTGGTGAAGCCGCGGGTCCCGTTTCCTTCCAATTCCTCGTAGCTGACCTTGGCGGTGTAGATGCAAAATCACACGCGAACGATCCGGAAAAAGCAGTATTGGCACTCCGGAACTGGTTTGTCGACACTGTCGAGCTAAAACGAGCCCCTAGCGGAAGCACCATTTGGAAAGAGTTTGTTCAGTTCCGCTGGGACTTTCTTGCTGAACGAGCGAAGGATGGGTTTTCGAAGCCGGACCTTAAGACGATGCCGGTTCGCGAATACATCAGCGCCATCCGGCATTGGCTAAAGACGCACAGTTGATTATCCTCACGCTTACGAATGCAAACTACACGTAGACAGTTTCTAACCGGCGTGACGAGCCTCGCAGTCTCTCATGTGCTGCTGCGTAAGAGTGTACTTGCGCAGCAACAGACGAAACCGACGCGGATTGTATTGCTGGGGACCAAGGGTGGACCAAGTGTTGGTAACGCAGGACGGAGTAATCCCGCGACCCT
>Ga0207691_10003219_pt1 | contig 15925 bp, 13 predicted proteins | sample KBSM13metaG_FD_184327 | JGI IMG/M metagenome (GOLD analysis project Ga0207691, IMG submission 184327) | Miscanthus rhizosphere microbial communities from Kellogg Biological Station, Michigan, USA - KBS M1-3 metaG (SPAdes) (version 2) | ecosystem: Host-associated > Plants > Roots > Rhizosphere >... | reverse complement strand
GCGGCCGGATTTCACCAGCCCGGTGAGCGCCTTCAGGAACGTGCTCTTACCCGCGCCGTTCGCGCCGATGATGGCCACCACCTCGCCCGGCCCGAGCTCGAAGTCGATGCCGAAGAGGGCCTGCGCGTCGCCATAGAACGCGGTCAGCGCCTGCGTCTGTACCAGGGCCGTCATGTGTCCATCCCCATGTAGACGCGCCGCACCGCCGGGTCGGCCATCACCGCGCGCGGCTCGCCCTCGGCCAGCGTCTGGCCGAAGTTGATGACGAGCAACCGGTCGGCGATCGACAGCAGCGCATGCACCACGTGCTCGATCCAGATCATCGTCACGCCCTGCGCCTTGATGCGCCGCAGCTCGGCCACGAGCTGGCGCGCCTCGGGCTCGGTGAGCCCGCCGGCGATCTCGTCGAGCAGCAGCAGTTGCGGGCGCGTCGCCAGCGCACGCGCCAGCTCGAGCCGCTTGCGGTCGAGCAGCCCCAGGCCGCCGGCCGGCTTGTTGGCGTGCGATCGCAGCCCCGTCTGCTCCAGCACCTGCACGGCGGTGTCCCAGGCGTCGCGCTCACGCTGGCCGCCGCCGAAGCAGGCCGCGGTGACGAGGTTCTCGAACACGCTCAGATGACCGAAGGGCTGGGGCACCTGGTAGCTGCGGCCGATGCCGGTGCGGCAGCGCCGATGCGGCGGCAGGGCCGTGACGTCGCGCCCGTCGTACTCGACCCGCCCGGCATCGACCTGCACATCGCCCGAGATCAGGTTGAACAGCGTGGTCTTGCCCGCCCCGTTCGGCCCGAGGATGCCGAGCGTCTCGCCGGCCTGCACCGCCAGCGAGATGCGGTCGGTCACCTTCACTGCGCCATAGGACTTGCTGACCTCGTGCAGCGCAAGCAGCGACATCGTCGGCTCAGCCTCAGGCGATCAGCGCGAGCTTGCCGCCGGTCGGGATGCTGCTTGCGGTCTCGTTGTTGACGATCACCAGCTCGACCCTGCGCTTGCCGCTGCCCTTGACCCACTGGCCCAGCACCAGCGGCGTCTTGCTGACGTTCTTCATCGGGCCGGCACCGCCCCACTTCACCGGGCCGACGACGGTGCCGACCGAAGTCGCAGCGACGGCATCGCGCACGTCGCTCGCCTTGAGCGACTTCGCGCGCTGCAATGCATTCGCCGCGACTTCGAACAGCGCGTGGGCAAAGCCGATCGGTTGCGTCCACTGCTTGCCGGTGCCGGCCTCGTAGGCCTCGGCCAGCGCCTTCGCGCTCTGCTGCGTCAGCGACGACGTGAACGGATGCGACGGGCTCCACCAGACCTCGGTGCTCAGGCCGTGGCCCAGGTCGCCGAGGGCCTCGATCGCGCCGGGGAACAGCAGCGCCTTGCCCAGGGTGACGATCTTGGGCCTGAAGCCCTGCTGGCGCGCCTGCGTCAAAAAGGTCTTGGCGTCCGGCGGGATGACGACGCCGGTGACGATCTCGACGCCGTCTTTCTTGAAGGCGGCGATCTGCGCGCTGAAATCCTGCGTACCGTTCTGGAAGCGGCCCGGGTCGATGAGCGTGTAGCCCATGCTCGCGAGCGGCTTCGGAAAACCCAGCTCCTTGTCGCCCCAGGCGTTGCCGTCGCCGTCGTTCGGGAACAGGCCGCCGACCTTCTTGTTGGTCGCTGCGGTCTTCCAGCCGTTCGAGAAGTTGGCGATGACGTCCTCCAGCCCCCAGAAGAAGTGGTACGTCCAGGCGAAGCCCTTCGCCGGGTCGCCCTTGCGGCCGAAGAACCAGGGCTGCCACGGCACCACGCTGCTGATGCACGGGATTTCGTTGAGCTCGCAGGCATCGCTCACCGGGTTCGCCGTCTCCGGCGTGCCGGCCGTCAGCACCAGCGCGACCTTCTCCTTCAGGATCAGATCGTTGGCGACCTCGCCGGCGCGGTTCGGATTGCTCTGGCTGTCCTTGAGCACGATCTGCACCGCGTGCTTGCGGCCGCCGATCGCGATGCCGTCCTTGAATGCCGTCTTCATCTGGTCGATGACCCACTTGTCGGCTTCGCCGAACGGCGCAAGCGGGCCAGTCTGCGGGCTGACGTAGCCGATCTTGACGGTGTCGGCCGCGAAGACGGCGGGCACGGCCGCGCCGGCCGCGGCGGCGGCGGTGCCCTGGACGAAGCTGCGACGGGTCAGGCTCATGGTGGTCTCCTTGGTGTTGTCGTGGGTGCGAGCGGGAATCATGGCGCCGGCGGCGCGCCGTCGAAAGCCCGTTGCAGCAGCGTGCGCAAGGCGGCACGCTCCAGCGGCCGCGGGTTCGGATACGGCGTGGTCGCCGCCAGGTCCGCGGCCCGGTCCAGCCCATCGGCGGGCATGCCGATCGCGCGCAACGAGGTCGGCGCGCCATGCCGCGCGGCCAGGTTCTGCAGGGCCTGCGGCACGACCCGGGCGCCGACGCCGAGCGCGCGGCCGATGCGGGCCAGGGCCTGCGGCGCCTGCGCCGCGTTGTAGGCGATCGCATGCGGCAGCACGACAGCGTGCACCTCGGCATGCGGCAGGCCGAAGCTGCCGCCCAAGGTGTGACACAGCTTGTGGTGCAGGCCCATGCTGACGCTGCCGAGCACGGTGCCGCACAACCATGCCGCGTAGAGCGCGTTGCCGCGGGCGGCGAGGTCCTGCGGATTCGCGCTCAGTGCCGGCAGCGCGGCCGCGCCGGCGCGGATGCCCTCCTCGGCCATCAGCGCGACGACCGGGTTGCCGTCGTGCGCGTACAGCCCTTCCGCGGCGTGGGCGATGGCATTGAGCAGGCTGGTGACCGTCAGTGCCAGCGGCAGCGTGAGCGTCAGCTCGGGGTCGTAGATCACCGTCTTCGGCAGCACCTTCGTGTCGCGCCCGGTCTTCTTCACGCCGGCCTCGGTGATGCCGTAGATCGCGGTCACCTCGCTGCCGGCGTAGGTCGTCGGCACCGCGATGATCGGCAACGCGCTTTCGAGAGCGATCGCCTTGCCCAGGCCGATGGTCGAGCCACCGCCGATGGCCACCGCGCAGTCGGCGCCGATGCGGTGCGCTTCGGTACGCGCCGCTCGGGCGGCTTCGATCGGCACGTGCATCACGGCGCCCGCGAAGACGCCCGCCGCGCATTCGCCCAGCAGCGCCGCAACACGCTCAGCCGATGCGGCATGCCCGGGGGTCGACAGCACCAGCGCGCGGCGCACGCCGAGGTGCCCGAGCTCCGCCGGCAGTTGCGCCAGACTGCCCGCGCCGAAGACGATGCGCGACGGCTGGGCGGCATGCACGAAGGGGGTCATCGCAGTTCGGCCTCGGTGCGTCAGCGGGGATACCAGGGCGCCAGGGTCGCGTCGACATTGACCCACACGCTCTTGACCTGCGTGTACTCGCGCATCGCATCGAAGCCCATCTCGCGACCGTAGCCGCTCTGGCCGACGCCGCCGAACGGCGAGCCCGGGTTGACGCGCTTGTACGAGTTGATCCAGACCATGCCGGCGTGCAGTTCGCGCGCGAAGCGGTGCGCACGCTGCAGCTGGCCGGTCCACAGGCCGGCGCCGAGCCCGTAATCGGTGCCGTTGGCGATCTCCAGCGCCTGCGCGTCGTCGTCGAAGGTCAGCACGGTCACGAACGGGCCGAACACCTCTTCCTGCGCGACGCGGTCGTGCCGGGTCTTCGCCTTCACGATGGTCGGCTCGACGTAGCAGCCGCGGGCCAGTGCCGCGTCGGCCGGCGCCCGGCCGCCGGCGATGAGCTCGCCGCCCTCCTGCTGCGCCAGCCGCGCGTAGGCCAGCACGCGGTCGCGGTGCTGGGCGCTGGTCAGCGGCCCCATCTCGGTGGCCGCGTCCAGCGGGTTGCCCAGGCGGATGCTGCGTGCCAGCGTGCTGAAGCGCTCGAGGAATTCATCGGCGATCGCGGCGTGCAGGATCATCCGGCTGCCGGCGATGCAGGCCTGCCCCTGGTTGTGGAAGATCGCCCAGGCACTGCCGTTGACCGCCGCCGCCAGGTCGGCGTCGTCGAAGACGATGTTCGGGCCCTTGCCGCCGAGCTCCAGCTGCACCTTCTTCAGGTTGCCGGCGCTGGCCTGCACGATGCGCTTGCCGGTCGCCGTGCTGCCGGTGAACGCGATCTTGGCGATGCCCGGGTGCTCGGCGATGCATTGACCGGCCACCGCGCCCAGGCCCGGCACGATGTTGACCACGCCGGGCGGCATGCCGGCCTCGGCCATCAGCTCGGCGATCCGCAGGCTCGACAGCGGCGTGATTTCGGCCGGCTTCATCACGATGGTGTTGCCCGCGGCCAGCGCCGGCGCCATCTTCCAGCTCGTGAACATGAGCGGGAAGTTCCACGGCACGACCTGACCGACCACGCCGACCGGCTCGCGCAGCGTGTAGTTCAGAAAGCCGGCCTCGACCGGGATCGTCTCGCCCTGGAACTTGTCGGCCATGCCGCCGAAGTAGCGAAAGCAGGCCGCGGTGCGCGGCACGTCGAGCGCGCGGCTGTCGCGGATCGGGTGCCCGGTGTCCAGCGATTCGAGGCGCGCCAGGTCTTCGGCGTTGGCCTCGATCAGATCGGCCAGCTTCAGCAGGATGCGGCCACGGTCGGCGGCGGCCAGGCGGCTCCACGCCGGGAACGCGCGCTGCGCCGCGACGACCGCCGCATCGACGTCGGCGCGGCCGGCCATCGCCACCTCGGCGATCGGCGTGTCGTCGTGCGGGTTCAGCGTGGCCAGCGTCGCGCCGTCGGCTGCGTCGACGAAGCGGCCGTCGATGAAGAGCTGGTGACGGATGGGCGTGCGAAGCCCGACCGCGGCCTGGATGTCCGCGAGATTCATGGGAACTCCGGTGATGATCGGGGCCGCCGAAGCAACCCCGGCGACTCAGCGCTTGAGGGAAAACCTCTCAAGCTCTCAGAAGGCGACCGGGACTTCCGGTGCCTCGCCCTTCTGGATTTCGTGGACCAGCGTCGGGCTGCCGTTCTCCCACACCAGCAACATCGAGCGCTTCGGGCTGTAGCCCTGGTGGCGGCAGTAGGCCGGCATCGCCGCCATGTCGCCGGCCTTCATGATCACGCGCGCCAGCGGCTTGCCAGACTCCTTGTGCGCGCAGTCCCAGTGGATCTCGTCGCACATCTGGAAGAACCACTCGACGCGGTCGTTGCCGTGCACGATCGGCAGGATGTGCTCCTCGGTCGTCGGGCACATGTAGCTGTGCTTGACGACGCTGGTGAAGCTCGGGTTCCAGGTCACCTGGCTGCGGCTCAGGAATGCGAACAGGTTGAACGCGTGCACCTCGTTCTCGAAGCCGGGCTCGGGATGCAGCTCCGGCTGGTCTTGCGGCACGTCGGCGAAGGCGCGGTTGATCGGCGTGCCGCGTGCGTCGGTCCGCAGCTCGAGGTCGCCCTTCAGGCCGACGCAGCGCTTGGCCAGCTCGCGTGCCCGCGTCACCGCGGCGCGGTTGTTGCCGTTCTTGCGGCCATAGGCCGAGCCGGTCTCCTGCGGCGCCGCGAACGGGTCGAAGCCTTCGTTGGTCCAGTCGTCGAGCATGGTCTTGAAGGTTTCGCCGATCTGTTCGGTCGGGAAGTTCTCGAGCAGGTCCACGCCAGCCGCCTTCATCGTCGCGTTGTAGCTGCCGGCGAAGAAGTCGACCGTCGTGTAGTGGTTGACGGTGCCGATGACGTGGTCGAAGTTGACCCAGCCGTAGAAGAAGCCCCAGGCGACGTCGCGCATCAGCGCGCGCAGGAAGCTGCCGGCATCCATCGTGTGGCTCAGTGGGCGGCCGTCGCGGGTCGTCCACTCGATGTGGGCGAAATATTCGTCGCGGCGGAACTTGAAGCTGCCGAGCGTGAAGCTCCTGTAGCCCAGCGTGGCGTCGGGCGCGGAGGCGATCACCTTGGCGAGGTCGGCGGGTGCGTTCATGGCGTGTGTTCTCGAAGGGTTGCGGGCGGCTCGGTGCCGGCTCATGCGGTCTGGCAGATCTGGGCCCAGCGCTCGAGCGAGACGTCGCCCTTGCAGGTCTGCACGACGACGACCCCGGGCTGCGCGCTGCGGAATTGGTACGCGGCGTTCTTCGGCAGCAGGCCCTGGTGGCCGCGCTTGAGCTTCATCCAGCCCATCGTCTTGCCCTTCGGCTCGCCCTTCAGCCGCACCGCGCCCAGGTGCTCGGGGTCCGGAATGATCTGCTCGCCCTGGAGCTGCACGAGGTGGATCTCGACCTCGCCGTCCATCACCAGCGCGAACTCGTCATGCGCACAGGTGAACCACGGCGAGTTGCCTTCCGCTCGCACACACTCCAGCACGTAGATCTGGTTCTGGCCGAAGACGACGCGCTCGTAGGGCTTGGCCTTTGAGGCGATCTCGAAGCAGTTGCTGAAGGCGTAGTGACGAACATCGTCGTCGATGATCTGGACCTGGCCCTTCTCGTAGTGGTCGAGCGAGCCGAATTTCGTCTGGTAGGCAGGCTGGGGCATGCGGCACTCCTGTCGGTGGATCATTCGCCGTTGTTGGCGAATGAACCGAAGTCTAGGCAGCGCTGCAGCTGAGGGGAAGTGGCCGCAACCGAACATGATTGTTCGGGATGGTCGAACAATATGTCGGGTTTCCCCGCTGTTCGCCTACTCGATCAGCACTTCTGGCATCAGCCCGGCTTCGAGCAGCGCCGCATCCCAGGGCGGCGTCCCGGCGAAACTCTTCACGAGCGACTCGAGGAAGAGCTTGAGCTTCAGCGAGCTGCGCGCCGCCTGCGGATAGAACACGCTGAGCCAGAAGGAGCTGAGCTGGTACTTGGGCAGCACCAGCACGAGGTCCCCCGATGCGACCGACGCCGAGGCCAGCAGCGTCGGCAGGCAGACGATGCCGGCATGCTCGAGCGCGTACTCGCGCAGCAGGTGCACGCTGTTGGACAGCAACGTCGGCTTGAGCTCCAGCGCGACCGGCTCGCTGCCGGTGCGGTGAAACGCGACCCGCTCGCGCGTCGGGTAGCCCGAGTACCAGCCGAGCCGATGCCGCAGCAGGTCGCGCGGATCGCGCGGCACGCCCCAGCGGCGCAGGTACGTCGGCGAGGCGCAGAACACGCGGCGCACCGGGAACAGCTTGCGCGAGACCAGCTCCTCGGAGCGCGGCGGAAAGATCTGCAGCGCGCAGTCGAAGCCCTCCTTCACCGGATCGATCGCGGCATCGTTGACGACGATCTCGAGCACGATCTGCGGGTAGCGGGCCTGGAACTCCTGCAGCAGGGTGGCCAGGTGGCCGAGCACGAACCCGGGCAGCGCATGCACCCGCAAACGACCCGCGGGCGAGGTCGTCACCTCGCGCATCTGGTCGACGACCTCGTTGGTGCGGCCGACCAGCTCGACGCAATCGCGCAGAAAGGTCTGGCCCAGATCGGACAGCCGCACGTTGCGGGTGTTACGCACGAACAGCGGCGCACCGACGAAGGCCTCGAGCTGCTGGATGCGCTCGGTCACCGCCGAGCGGCTGATGCGCATCTGCCGCGCCGCCTCGGCGAAGCTGCGGATCTCGGCGACGCGCACGAAGGCTTCGATGGCGAGGAAACGGTCCATGGTGCCGGCATTCTGGCGCGCAACCGAGGGCAAGGCTCCAGAGCGGCGAGAATGCGTGTCGGCGCGGTTCGACTGCAGCCGCAACCCAGTCAGCAAGGAGATGAGGAATGAGCAAGCGTGATGTGGTGGTTCTGGGCGCGGTGCGCTCGGCGATCGGGACGTTCGGCGGCGCGTTGGCAGACATCGAGCCTGCAGAGCTCGCCGGCACGGTGATGAAAGAGGCGGTGCAGCGTTCAGGCGTCGATCCGAAGGCGATCAATTACGTGACGGTGGGCAACACGATCCCGACCGAGAGCCGCTTCGCCTATGTTGCGCGCGTCGCCTCGATCCAGGCCGGGCTGCCGATGGATTCGGTCGCGATGGCGGTCAACCGGCTGTGCTCGTCCGGCCTGCAGGGCATCGTCACGACGGCACAGAACATCCTGCTCGGCGACTGCGACTACGGCATCGGCGGCGGCGTCGAGGTGATGAGCCGCGCCGGCTACCTGTCGCCGGCGATGCGCAGCGGCGCGCGCATGGGCGACACCAAGCTGATCGACATGATGGTCGCGACCCTGACCGACCCCTTCGGTGTCGGCCACATGGGCATCACGGCCGAGAATCTGGCGACCAAATGGGGCATCAGCCGCGAAGAGCAGGACGCGCTCGCGGCCGAGTCGCATCGGCGCGCCGCCGCGGCGATCGCCGAAGGCCGCTTCAAGTCGCAGATCGTGCCGATCGTCAAGCAGACGAAGAAGGGCGAGGTCGTGTTCGACACCGACGAGCACGTGAAGCCGAACACGACGATCGAGACGCTCGCGAAGATGAAGCCGGCGTTCAAGAAAGACGGCTCGGTGACCGCCGGCAACGCCTCGGGCATCAATGACGGCGCCGCCTTCTTCGTGCTCGCCGATGCCGCGGTCGCGGCCGCCGCCGGCCACAAGCCGATTGCGCGGCTGGTGTCGTATGCGGTCGCGGGCGTGCCGAACGAGATCATGGGCGAAGGCCCGATCCCGGCGACCCGGCTGGCGCTGAAGAAAGGCGGCCTGACGCTCGACCAGATCGACGTGATCGAGAGCAACGAGGCGTTCGCGGCGCAGGCCATCGCGGTGGCGCGCGGCCTCGAGTTCGACCTGAAGAAGGTCAACGTGAACGGCGGCGCGATCGCGCTCGGCCACCCGATCGGCTGCTCCGGCGCCTTCCTCGCGACCAAGGCGGTCTACGAGCTGCAGCGCATCGGCGGTCGCTACGCGCTGGTGACGATGTGCATCGGCGGCGGCCAGGGCATCGCCGCGGTGTTCGAGCGGCTCTGATGCGCCGCGCCCGCGGGCCGGTTCAGCCGGCGGGCTCCATCGCGCTGTCGTAGCGCGCCGCGCGTGCCGCGCTGTTCAGGCGCGCGCGCGTCAGCAGCGCCTGCTGCGCGCGCGGCACGTTCGCCGCTTCGCCGCGCCAGGCCTGCAGCACCGGCTCCTGCAGCGCGCGGCCGTACGAGAAGCTCAGCGGCCACGGCTGCGGGCCGAGGCGGTTGATCGCATCGAGGTGGATGCTGGCATCGCGCGGCGACTGGCCGCCCGACAGGAAGAAGATGCCCGCGACCGCCGCGGGCACGGTGCGGCGCAACACCTGCACGGTCTGCTGCGCGACCTGCGCCGGCGCGGCCGGCTCGCGATGGCCCTTGCCGGGCAGCACCATGCTGGGCTTGAGCAGCATCAGCTCCAATGCGACGCGGTGCCGGTGCAGCGCATGGAACACCTCGTGCAGCACGGCCTCGGTCGCCGCGGCGCAGCGTTCGATGCTGTGCGATCCGTCCATCAGCACTTCGGGCTCGACGATCGGCACGACGCCCTGCTCTTGGCAGATCGCCGCATAGCGCGCCAGCGACTCGGCATTGGCCTCCATCGCGAGGCGGCTCGGGCGCGCTTCATCGACGCTGTAGACCGCACGCCATTTCGCGAAGCGCGCGCCTTGGCCCCGGTAGCCGTCGAGGCGCTTCGCGAGGCCGTCCAGGCCTTGCGTGATCTCTTCGCCCGGCGCGTTCGACAGCGCGATCTTGCCGGCGTCGACCTTGATGCCCGGCACGATGCCGGCCGCGGCGGCGAGCTGCGGCAGCGGCGTGCCGTCGCCTGCGCTTTGCCCAAGCGTCTCCTCGTACAGGATCACGCCGCTGATGCTGTCGGCCAGGCCCGCTGCGGACAGCAACAGCTCCCGGTAGGCGAGCCGGCTTTGTTCGGTGGACTCGACATTGACGGCCTTCAGGCGCGCCGCGATCGTCGAGCTGCTTTCATCGGCCGCGAGGATGCCCTTCGCGCCCTGCACCAAGGCACGGACGGTTGTCTCGAGTTCATTCGCTGAGCGCATCACGGCCTCCTTTCGGGCATGGCGATTTCGTTCAATCCTTCAGGCCTGCGGATCGACCGGGCGATCGTGTTCCGGTTCCGCCGGCGGGCTCGGCTGCATCGGCCCTTCGTCCGGATCGACCGGCAGCATCCCGGGCTCGGGATCGTCGGGCTCGGTGTGTGTGTGGTTCGGCTTGCGGGGCGCAGGGTGGATCTGCATGGCGTGCCCTCCTTCGACGAACCGATCATCCGGCCGTTGCGCAGCGCGTGCAACGGCGCCCGGATAGACCCGCCGCGCAGCGCGCCCACACCCACTGCACCGAAGCGTCGCCGCCCAGACGCGAGAATGCGCCGGATGACCCCTGCCCCATCGCCTGCGGCCACGCCGGCACCGACGCCGGAGGTTGCGGGCCGTCTGGTCCCGCGCCTGAGCCTGCAGACCCTGACGCGCGGCGACGGCCTGCTCGGCCTGCGCGCGTGCGACGGCTTCGGGCCGCGCGCCGCGCAGCTGACGGTCGCGCAGGTCGACTGGACCTACACCACCGACAGCGGCCTGCACTGGGATACGCCGGCACCGACGCGCGTGCTGAACAACCGGCGTGCGCCGACGCAGCTGCTGCGCGGCCCCTGGGAAGAGCGCGTGCTGATGCGCCGCGACCTCGCCGCCGAATCGGACGCGCTCGATGCGCTCGGTCGCAGCGGTCTGCGCGCGCTGCCGCTGCAGGCGATCCAGTGGCGCCGGCGCGAGGCCGGCGAGGCGCACACGGCGCTGTGGTCGCTGCCCGAAGAAAACCAGTTCGGCGACTTCTGGGCTGACGAGGTGCCGCGCCTGCAGGCGCTGGGCTGGGCCATCGTCGTGCAGCCCGGCTTCGCGCATCTGAGCGTGCCGGTCGAGCGCTGGCGCCTGCTGATCGATGCCGACACCGGCGCCGAACGTGGCCGGGCACTGGTCGATCCGCTCGGCCCGCGGGTGCAGACCATCGGCGCGCTGCGCGAGCCGCGGCGCGAAGCCTCGTTCATGCTGAGCCTGGGCATCGAGGTCGAGGGCGAGATGCTCGACCTCGCGCCGCTGCTGGCCGATCTGCTTCGCCGCGACAAGCGTTGGCTCGATGCCCGCGCGATCGCCGCGATCGACGCCGACATGCCAATCCGCTTGCGCATGCCGGGCGGCCGGCGCATCGAGGCGCCGGCGGCGCCGCTGAAGGCGATCGTCGGCGCCATGCTGGACTTGCTCACCGACCCGCGCCGTCAGGCCGGCCCGCTGCAGCTGTCGCGCTGGGACGCCGCGCGTGTCGACGCGCTGCGCGCGAGCCTGCTCGACACCGCCGCGGCGCGGGCCGGCGCGCACGGCGCCTGGCAGCTGCAGGGCGACGCCGGCCTGGGTGCACTGGCACAGCGGCTGCGCGCCGCGGGCAGCCCGCCCGCGGTGGCGGCCCCGCCGGGGCTGGGCCTGGTGTTGCGCCCGTACCAGCGGCTCGGCCTGGCGTGGCTGCAATACCTGCGCGCACAGCAGCTGGGCGGCATCCTGGCCGACGACATGGGGCTGGGCAAGACCGCGCAGGTGCTCGCCCATCTGCTGGTCGAGCAGCACGCCGGCCGGCTGGATCGGCCGGCACTGGTGGTCCTGCCGACCTCGCTGATCGCGAACTGGCAGGCCGAGGCCGCACGCATCGCGCCGGCACTGCGCGTGCTGACGCTGCAAGGCGCAGAACGCGCACAGCAGTTCGCGCGCATCGGCGATCACGACGTGGTCTTCACCACCTACCCGCTGCTGTGGCGCGACATCGATGCGCTCGCGGCACGGGCTTGGCACCTGCTGATCCTCGACGAGGCGCAGATGGTGAAGAACGCGGCGAGCCGCGCGGCCATCGCGCTGCGCCGTCTGGATGCACGCCATCGCCTGTGCGTGACCGGCACGCCACTGGAAAACCACCTCGGCGAGCTGTGGGCGCACTTCGACTTCCTGATGCCCGGCTATCTCGGCGATGCGCGCGGCTTCCAGCGGCTCTGGCGCAAGCCGATCGAGACCCAGGGCGAGACCGTGCGCGCCGAGCTGCTGGCGCAGCGTGTGCGGCCGTTCATCCTGCGCCGCCGCAAGCGCGATGTGGCGACCGAGCTGCCGCCGAAGACCGAGGTCGTGCGGCGCGTCCAGCTGCAGGGCCGGCAGCGCGCACTCTACGAGAGCGTGCGCGTCGCGGCCGACACGCAGGTGCGGCGCGTGCTCGCGCGCCAGGGCTTCGCCGGCGCGCAGATCTCGATCCTCGATGCGCTGCTCAAGCTGCGCCAGGTGTGCTGCGACCCGTTCCTCGTCAAGGGCCGCCAGCCGGTCGCAACGATCGAGCGCGCCAAGATGGCGCTGCTGCGCGACATGCTGTCCGAGCTGGTGGACGAAGGCCGGCGCATCCTGGTGTTCTCTCAGTTCACCGAGATGCTCGGTCTGATCGAGGCCGAGCTGGTCGCGCTCGGCCTGCCCTTTCTGGCCCTGACCGGCGCCACGGCGGCGCGCGCCCGCGGTGCGATCGTCGACCGGTTCCAGGATCGGCAGGTGCCGATCCTGCTGCTGAGCCTGAAGGCCGGCGGCCTGGGCCTGAACCTGACCGCGGCCGACACGGTCATCCATGTCGATCCGTGGTGGAACCCGGCGGTCGAGCAGCAGGCCACCGACCGCGCCCACCGCATCGGGCAGGAGCAGCCGGTCTTCGTCTACAAGCTCGTCGTGCAGGGCAGCATCGAGGAACGCATGCTGGCCCTGCAGGCGCGCAAGGCCGCACTGGCCGACGGCGTGCTCGGGGTCGATGCGGCCGCGGCGGTCAAGTTCAGCGCCGAGGATCTGCAGGGGCTGCTGGCACCGCTGGACACGATGCCGTGACGGCGCCTCGGGTGGCGCGGCGCTGGCGTCAGTGTGGCGGGCGCCAGTCGACGCTGCCGAGTCCGTCGAGGCCGAGCAAGGTGTAGTACAGCCCGACGGTGCTGAGCGTCTGGCTGCGATCGCCGATGACCGGATAGCTGGCAGCGCGGTGCGACCACACGTAGCGCAGGCCGATCGCGTGGCGCCCGCTGAGCCGCCAGGTCAGCGCGGCATCGACGCGGGTGATGTCGTCGCGCCCGGCCGAGCGGTTCGCGATGCGGCCGAGCAGGTATTTGTCGGCGCTGAGGTCGGCCGAGACGTTGTCGCCGGCGATCAGGCGCAGCGCCAGGCCGACGCGCGGCGCCACGCCGTAGTGGTAGTCGCGGTCGTTGGGCGTGCCGCGCGCGGTGCTTGCCGCCGAGTAGCCCATCCCGACGAGCCCGGTGCCCTGCAGCGCGAAACGCTGCGACAGCCACCATTGCGCGGTGCTGCCGACCGAGAGCGCGGTGGTCGACACATGGAACAGCTGCGGCGCGAGGTAGTCGTAGTTGCCGTACAGGCCCCAGATGCCGCGCACCGTGTCGCCGACGGCGTAGTCGGTGCCGACCAGCAGCCCGCGCGTCGACAGGTTCTCGACGCCGTTGGCACTCGACAGCCCGGCGCGAAAACTGAAGTAGTCGAACGGCCGCGTGTAGGTGTAGCCGGGCTGGCCGGGCTGACCATAGTCCATCGCGTAGACGATCTCGGCGGTGCGGCGCTTGATGCCGCTCGTCGTGCCGAGGTCGTCGTGCACCACGCCATTGCCGCCCACGGCGAGGCGGCTGTAGTAGACGGGATCGTGATCGGAGAACGCGGCGTCGAAACGCGATCCGTAGAGCAAGCGATTGAAGCCGACAGCCGGCGAGATCGCAGCGGCGCCCCAGACGCGCCAGGCATAGGGCATGTCGCTCTGCCCTTTCAGCATCAGCCGCGCCATGCGGAACAGCGGCTCGCCGAGAAAGCTCCCGGCGATGCCGCTGGCGATCTGGTCGTTGCGGGCCGGCGGTGTCTGCTCGCCGGTGATCTCCCACCAGGCGCTGCCGGCGAAGGTGTAGGCCGCGGCTTCCCAGTAACCCAGCCCGGCAGAGCGCGCCGCGTCGTGGTACAGCGAGCCCTGGTACGGGTGCGCGAACTGGTTGACGCGGAACGGGTCGTTGTCGACGACCCAGGGCCCGCGCAGGTTGCGCCGGATCGACCGCCAGCTCACGTCGTAATCCGACGAGCCGCTGAAGTGGTGGTTGTAGCGGTTCAGCAGGAAGTCGAAGCCGATGATCTCGAAGGCCGGGATGGCGAGGCTCTTGTCCGCCTCGGTCTTGTCGGCCTCGGCCGCGGTCGGCACTTGTTGGGCGTGCACGGCCCCGCACGCCAGCAGCGCGGCCAGGGCCGCGCTGCGCCGAGCAACGCCGGAACGCTCGCGCGCCGGCACGCCGTGGTGGCACGCCGGCGCGCGCGGGATCACCAATCGACCCCGTAGTAGTTGTTGACGCTTCGGCCGTACTCGGTGGTGTAGGTCGGCATGTCGTCGGCCGCATAGCGCGGCGCGTTCTCGAGCTTCGCCTTGTCGAGCGGGACCACGTAGCCCTCCTTGCTCGTGTCGTACTTCAGCATGTTCCATGGCAGCGGATACCGGTCGGTCCCGATGCCGAGGAAGCCGCCGAATTCGAGCACGGCATACCGCACCTGACCCGAGATCTTGTCGATCATCAGATCATCGATCGAGCCGAGCTTGTCGCCGGCCGCGTTGTACACATCGGTGCCTTCGACCTTGTCGGACGAGATGATGTCGGTCGTCGTGATGGTGGCTGTATCCATTGAGTGACTCTCCTGACAGCTGTTGAATGTGTCCACGTGCCGCGGCGCGTGGCGCCGACGCAGAACGCAGTCGACATGTTCAGTTATCCCCTTCGCGTCGGGCGCTGACGATCGGAACGGGTGCCCCGTTCTTGTAGGAGCACGACGCAATGCGCCGTCGCGCGGCTCAGGCCGCGTGTTCGACCTGCCACCAGCTCGGCAGCAGGCGCAGCACTTCGGGGCGCGCAAAGCGATCGTCGATCAGGAAGACACTGCCGCGGTCGGCCGGCGTGCGGATCACGCGGCCCGCGGCCTGCACGACCTTGCGGATGCCGGGGAACAGATAGATGGCATCGAAGCCCGCGCCGCCGCCCGCATCGAGACGCCGCTTCATCTGCTCGTTGACGGCATTGACCTGCGGCAGCCCGAGGGTCGCGATGAAGGCCCCGATCAGGCGCGTGCCGGGCAGATCGACCCCTTCGGCGAACGAGCCGCCGAGCACCGCGAAGCCGATGCCGGCGCCGTCGGGCACGAAGCGCGCGAGGAAGGCGTCGCGATCGGGCTCGGCCATGCGCCGGCCTTGCTGCCAGATCGGCACCTCGGGGCAGGTCGCCGCGAACCCGGCCGCGACCTGCTGCAGATAGTCGAAGCTGCTGAAGAACGCGAGGTAGTTGCCCGGCGCCGCGGCGAACTGGCGCGCCATCAGGCGCACGATCGGCGCGACCGACGCCGCGCGCCGGCTGAAGCGCGTCGAGACACTGCCGACGATGCGCACCGCCAGCTGCTGCGCGGCGAACGGCGTCTCGACATCGAGCCACGCGGTGTCGGCCGGCAAGCCCAATGCATCGGCGTAGTGATGCGGCGGCGTCAGGGTGGCCGAGAACAGCACGGTGGCATGCGCCTGCGCGAAGCGCGGCGCGAGAAACGGGGCCGGCAGCACATTGCGGATGCACAGCACCGATCCGGCGGCACGGCCGCGGCCGGCGACCACGGTCGCATCGAACAGCGAATGTGCGCCGAACGATTCGGCGCGGCGCGCGAACTGCAGCAGCGCGAAATGGAAGGCGAGCAGCGCGCTCTCTCCGCCATTGCCGACATGGCCTGCATCGGGTCGATCGGCCAGCAGCTCGCCGATTGCCGCCGATGCGCGCTGCACGGCATCGATGAATCGCTGCGGCAGCGTCGAATGCGCGACATAGGGCTCGACCTGCCCGTTCGTCACCGCGCGCCAGGCGCGCCGCAGTCGATCGAGCGGTGCCTTGAGCGCGGCCGGCGCCGCGGCGCGCACTGCGCGCAGATCAGCCAGCGCGAGCTCGGCGCTGTACATCGCGCGCCCGCGATCGACCAGGTTGTGCGCCTCGTCGACGAGCACCGCGACACGCCATTGGTTCGCCGTCGTCAGGCC
>Ga0207691_10003217_pt1 | contig 15932 bp, 7 predicted proteins | sample KBSM13metaG_FD_184327 | JGI IMG/M metagenome (GOLD analysis project Ga0207691, IMG submission 184327) | Miscanthus rhizosphere microbial communities from Kellogg Biological Station, Michigan, USA - KBS M1-3 metaG (SPAdes) (version 2) | ecosystem: Host-associated > Plants > Roots > Rhizosphere >... | reverse complement strand
CACGAACACGAGCCGGTCCACTGCTTTCACGCCGTACAGCAGCGCGTCGAGCGCGCGGGTGGACACGAGCGCCACCCCGATGCCGATCACGACTCCGACGAGCACGACACGCGCGCCCTGCGACACGACCATCCGGCGCACCGTGCCGGCAGTCGCCCCGAGCGCCATGCGTACCCCGATCTCGCGCGTCCGCCCAGCCACGACGTACGACAGCACTCCGTACAGCCCGATCGCGCCGAGCAGGAGTGCCAGACCAGATACCACACCGAGGGTCAGCATCGTGAACGAGAGCTGCGTCATCGACCGCCGAGCGAGGTACTCCATTGTGTATTCACGGTACACAGGTGCTTCGGGGGCGACTTTCCGGACGATCTCGCGCACCTCACGCTGAAGCGTCGCGGCACGAGAGGACTTCACGACGTACGCCGGCGACCCGATCCCCCACGCGCCTGGCTTGGGACCGGTGAGTGGGAAGTACACGTTCGCTCTGCCCGCCTGACGCCAGTCGTCCTGCTTCACGTCCGCGACCACGCCGACGACCGTGAACGCGAGCGTATCTTGGCTGCCCAGACGGGGCCTAACGCTGCGACCCAGTGGGTTCTGGCCAGGCCACAGCTTCTCGGCGGCCGACCGACTGATGATGACGCTCGTGTTAGGCGTCACTGCCTCGTCGTTGGTGAACGTCCGCCCCTGCAGCAGGTCGATGCCCATCACGCGGAAGTAATCTCCGCCGGCGAAGTTCCTGTCGAGCATCACCCCGCCATCGGCGCCCGTGTTGTCGGTGCGAACGCGGATGCCACCGGTCCCCTCGTCGAGTGGAATGTTGTTCACCAGGCCGACGCCGCTGACGCCCGGCAGCGCACGCAGCCTATCCATGACGGTCAGATGCAGCTGCCCGATCGACGGACCGTCGCGGAGCTGCGGCTGGTCGGGCGCGAACTGGAAGGTGTAGATGTCCTTGACGTCGTACCCCGGGTCCACGGTGCTGAGCTTCCTGAAGCTCTGAACGAGCAGCGCGGAACCGATGAGCAGGACGAGCGCGAGCGCAGTCTGCGCCACGACGAGCATGTCACGTCCCCAGCGACGCTGCCCGGTGGAGCCGCGGCCTCCTTCGCGCAGACGTGTGAGATCCGGAGCCGACGCCCGCAGCGCCGGCACCACGCCGCACGCCAGCGCGGTGAGCACGACGATCCCGAACGCCATCGCAACGGTTAGGAGGTCGAGCCGCGCGAGCGCGAGTCGTGGAATGCCTTCCGGCGCAGCGCGGATGAACAGCGGCAACGTCACGCCGGCCAGGACGATGGCGAGGACGCCGGCAGCAAGGGCGATCACGAACGCTTCGGCCATCTGAAGTCGCACGAGCTGCGCGCGACTGGCGCCGATCGCGCGTCGGACCGCCAGGTCACGGGTCCGCCCTTCGGCGCGCACCAGAAACAAGTTGGCAACGTTGGCGCACGCGATGAGCAGCACGACGGAAACGGCGCCGAGCAGGACCCACAGCGACTTGCTGGCGGTGGGACCCACCATGCTGTCGAGCAGCGGGTCGACCAGGGCGCGGTGCTGTTCGATCAATCGCGCGTAGCTCGGTGACCCGCCGAAGCGAGACGGCAGCTCCTTCGAGATGCGCGTCAGCTCCGCAGCGAGCTGCTCACGCGTGACGCCCTGTTTCATACGCGCCACCGCGCCCAGCCCGAGCTCGCCAACGGACCGCGGGCCAGGCCGGACCTCGCTTGACACCCATAGCATCGTCTCGTCGGCGGGCATGCGGAAGTCGGCAGGCACGACGCCCACGATCCGCTTCAGGCTGTCGGAGACGAAGTACGACTTGCCGATGACCGATGGATCGCGCCCGAACCACGAGCTCCAGAGCCGCTCACTGATGACCACCGCGTCATCCTCGTCCGCCGGCACCGGCAGCCGTCCGGCGATCGGTCGCACGCCCAGCGTGGCGTACATGTCGTTGGTGGGCCACGCCATCCCGATCCGCTCCACCCGGTCGCCGACGCGAAGTGTGGAGGTACCCGCGCCGAAGACGAAGATGCCGTCGAGCAGCTTCGAGCGATCCTTGTAGTGGAGATAGAACTCCATCCCGAGGCCAAAGCGCTCGGGGAGGTCCGAGCCCGGCGCAGTACCCGAGATAGAGACCAGTCGATCGGAGCTCGCGAACGGGAGCGGCCGCAGGATGACGGTGTTCACGACGCTGAACATGCCGGTCACCGCGCCGATCGCGAGCGCGAGCGTCAGGATGCACGTGACGAGGAAGCCGGGCGTGCGACGGAGCCCACGCCAGGCGTGGCGGAGGTCGCGTCCCGAATCCTGGATGGACACGAAGCGCCCGGCGTGATAGAAGCGGTCTTCCACGACGCCGACGTTGCCGAAGTTGCGACGCGCGGCGCGCTCGGCGTCGGCTGCACTCATCCCCTGCGCGCGGAGGCGCTCGACCTCGAGGTCGATGTGGGAACGGATCTCGTCCTCGAAGTCGCGTTGGGAGCGGCGGCCGAACATCAGGCTTTCTCCGGCGTGGGGCCCGGGTCCATGACGCGGGCGATGGAGTCGACCAGGCGGTTCCAGCGTCCCGCTTCGACGGTGAGCTGTTTGCGCCCGGTGGCCGTGAGGGTGTAGAAGCGCGCGCGGCGATTGTTCTCGGAGGTCCCCCACGTGCCGCTGATGAGACCGCGCTGCTCGAGGCGCTGGATCGCGGGATAGAGCGAGCCGTGGTCGATGAGCAGCGTGTCGCCGGACCGTGACTGGATCGCGACGGCGATGCCGTGGCCATGGTGTGGTCCTAACGCGAGGATGCGGAGGACGAGGAGGTCGAGCGTCCCTTGAAGGAGGGAGTCGCGGGTCGGGGGATCGTCTCTGGTCGACATTCTACCAGAGTATCGCGCCCTTCTAGTAGAATGTCAACCAGAGGCCGGATTCGCCGGGCTCACTGGCGCTTGAAACGATCACTCCGCCGCTGTCGTACCCCCAGACAGTCCTCGAGTCCCCGGAGATCCGCCGTGCCTTCTCTCGTCAGCGACGTCCGCATCGCGATGCGCCGCGCCCGAAAGCGTCCCGGCTTCACCGTCGTTGCGCTGCTTTCATTGATGCTCGGTATCGGCGCCAACACGGCGGTGTTCAGCCTCGTGAACGCGATCCTGCTCCGACACACTCCGGTCCCGCATCCCGAGCAGATCGCCGAAGTCTATCAACGACAGAGCGATTTTCCCTTCGCGCCGTTCTCGTACCCGGACTACGTCGACTTCCGCCGCGCTTCGGCAGGCACGTTCTCCGAAATCTCCATCTCGCAATTCTCCATCGCCGCGCTCGACGCCGGCGATCACGTCGAGTCGCTCACCGCGGAGCTGGTGAACGGCGATTACTTCCCGCTACTCGGCCTTCGCGCGCAGGTCGGCCGGCTGCTTGGCCCCGAGGACGACGTAGCACCTGGAGCGCACCCGGTTGTCGTTCTCTCGCACGACTACTGGCAGCGCGCATTCGCCAGCGAGCCGACCGTTGTCGGACGCAAGATGCGGCTCGCGGGCCGCGAGTACACGATCATCGGCGTCGCCCCGGGCACGTACACCGGGACGATCAGCGGCATCGTGCCGGCCGTATTCGCGCCGATCATGATGGTCAACCAGCTACAGCCGGACGTCCGCGATCAGCTCGCGCAGCGCGGCACTCACTCGGCGTTCCTCAAGGCGCGGCTGGCGCCGGGCGCATCGATCGTGAACGCACGTGGAGTCGCCGAGCGGTTCACGGCGGATATGGCGAAGCGCTACCCATCGAACTGGCCGGATGGCACGTCGCTGGTCGTGATTCCGATGAAGGACATCGCCGTCAACCCACTGGTCGACTCCGTCGTCGTACCTGCGGCGGCGGCCCTGATGGTCGTCGTCGGACTGGTCCTGCTCGTCGCGTGCGCAAATCTCGCGAGCTTTCTCCTGGCCCAGGCGCGCGATCGGCGGAAGGAAGTCGCCATTCGACTCGCGATCGGCGCGAAGCGGAGTGCGCTCGTCCGACAGTTCCTCGTCGAGTCGTTGCTGCTCGCCGCCGTCGGTGGTGTGCTCGGCGTCGTGCTGTCCGGCATCGCGCTGCGCATGCTATTGCGCGCGGACCTGCCGGTCCCGATCCCGATCACGCTCGATGTCTCGGTCGATTGGCGCGTGCTCGCCTTCGCGTTAGGCGCGTCAGCCGTCGCCGGCGTGTTGTTCGGGTTGCTGCCCGCACTACAGGCGACGCGTGCGACGGTCGTCGAGACGATCAAGAACGAGAACGCCAGCGGTGGCCCGTCGCACAGGTTCACCGTTCGCAATGCGCTGGTCGTTGGACAGGTGGCGGTGTCGCTGTCATTGCTCATCACAGCGCTCCTGTTCCTCCGCAGCCTCCAGGCGCGTGCGAAGGTCGATCCGGGGTTCGGTACCGCGCCGGCGGGCATGCTCTGGCTCGCGATTCCGGCCGATCGATATGACTCGACGCGACGCCAGCTACTGCTCGATGACATCGAACGGCGCATGGCCCGAATCCCGGGCGTCGTGACAGTCGGCGCGACGGACAACATTCTGCTCAGTTCGATCAACCAGCAGTCAAAACGCATTCGCGTACCTGGTGTCACGCCTCCCAAAGGCAAGGATGCGTTCGACGTCGATTTCTCCGCCGCTGACTCCGGATTCCTCGGAGCGATCGGTGTGTCGGTGATCAGCGGTCGAGGGATCACTGCCGCCGACAGTCGGAGCGCGCCCAAGGTGGCCGTCATCAACGAAGCGATGGCGCGACAGTTCTGGCCAGGCAAAGAGGCGATCGGCCAAACCTTCAACACCGATTCGAGCGTGTACCGCGTCGTCGGCATCACGCGGACGACGAAGGTTCGCTCGCTCGGCGAGGAGCCACGGCCGTTCATCATCACGTCGTACGCGCAGGAGTTTTCGGCGACGCCGATGATCATCGCGCGCACCAACGGCGACGCCGATCGCGTCGCGACGCAGATGCTCGCGACCCTTCGTGAGATCGACCCCGGCCTGATGGCGATTCAGGTCAAGACGATGTCACGCCACCTTGCCGCAACGCTGCTCCCCGCGCGGCTGGGCGCAATCGCGTTCACGCTCTTCGCGGGGCTCGCGCTCGCGCTGGCCGTTCTCGGCGTCTACGGCGTGGTCAGCTACGCCGTGGCGCGACGCACACGCGAGGTCGGTATTCGGCTGGCCGTAGGCGCGCAGCCGCATGCCCTCGTGAGACTTCTCATGCGCGAAGGCGTCGGCCTCGTGACCGCCGGCATTGTGCTCGGACTGCTGCTCGGCTTCGGCAGCGCTCAGGTTCTCGCTTCACTGCTGTATGGCATCGGGGCGGTGGACCCGCTCACGTTCGTCGGCGCTCCGATATTGCTGATGCTCGTCGGGACACTCGCTGCTTTTCTGCCAGCTCGCCGAGCGAGTCGCGTCGATCCAGCGAGCGTGCTTCGCGCGGAATGATGCCGCGAGGCGCGCCGGCAAGCTGGCGCTTTCTTCATTGGCGTTCGCGGCGACGCAGCGCGTCGAGATCCTCGCGCTCCTGTACCCAGAACGGCTTCGGAAACTTGCGCGCCGACGGCCAGACGCGATCGAGCGTCGCCGCCTCGAACAGCTCGCCGTTCTTCATCACGTATTTGATCGACGTCGAGTTGCGGATGTTCTCGAGCGGATTCGCGTCGAGCACCTGCAGGTCGGCCAGCTTGCCCGGCTCGATCGAGCCCAGGTCGGCGCCATAGCCGATCGACTCCGCACCGTAGATCGTCGCGATGCGGAGCGCTTCCATGGGCGTCATGTCGCCGCTCTGGAGCATCCACAGCTCCCAGTGCGCGCCGATGCCGTCCTGCTGCCCGTGCGATCCGAGGCCAGCGCGGCCGCCGGCGCGAACCACGTCGCGCACGCCACGGGCGATCGCCGGGAAGTTGTAATCCTCTTCCACGATCAACGGGCGACGACGTGCCTGACGCTGGAGCACGTCCGCGGGGGTGAAGAACGATGTCTTCGGGTCGGTGTCGAGTTCCGTTCTCGCGCGCCAGTACGTGTCGCCTCCCGGCGCCCCATACGCCACCACGAGGGTCGGAGTCCACACGATCTTCGACTCGGCGAGGACGGTGACGACGTCCTTGTAGAGCGGTACCTGGCCGATCGAGTGCTCGAGCGCGGTGTAGCCGTCGAGCGCCATGGTGATATCGGCCTTGAGATCCGCCGCGCCCTCGTTGGTCGCGTTGATCCCCTCGGCCAGCGCCGCCTGCAGGATCCACTGCCGCTGGATGCGGCGCGGCTGCAAATATTGCTTCAACGAGTTCACGCCCTGCGCCTTGTAGCGCCTAACGATCTTGAGCGCATCGTCGTAGCTCTTGATCGGCGCGTTGTTGCTCGTGAGCGGGAAGCCGGTGGCGTAGATGCGTGAGCCAACCATCTCGCCGGCGTCGATCAACTCGCCCCACGCCACGTTCCAGCGCGTGCCGCTCGGGTTGCGCGTGGTGGTGACGCCGTACGCGAGGTTCGACGCGATCGACCACTCCTGTTCCTCGGGCATCTCGCGGCCCGTCTTCGGGTGCGCGTGGACGTCCACGTAACCCGGGATGATCGTCTTGCCAGTGACGTCGATCACGCGTGCGCCCGCGGGCGGCGTTAGGCTTGGGCCCACCTGCGCGATGCGGTCGTTCGTCACGAGCACGTCGCCCTTCTCGATGACCTCATCGCCGCGCATGGTCACGACGCGCGCGCCGCGAAGCAGCACGCTGCCCTGCGGAACGGCGCGCGGCACCGTGAGCGAGACGACCGCGTGCGTGGTCCCCCACTTCGTCGCGTCGGCGTACTTGAGAATGGAGTCGGTCGGGGCGCGGTAGATGTGATTGGCGAACGACCAGACGATGGTGCGCCCACCGTCCCCCCAGTCGGCGTAGTTCGCGCCCTCGGTCGTCAGGCGACGGAGCGGCACCGTCGGCGACGCGAAGTTCACCGTCAGCCCCTCGCTCCCCACGTCGGTGAGCGGGAAGGCGTAGACGTCGTCCCGATCGAGGACGATGACACCGCGCCCGTCCGGGGCGACCCGGGCTGTGATGCCGAGCGCCTGGCTCGTCGTGATTTTGGCGTGCGTGCGCTTGTCGGATCCGTCGAGCCGCACCGACACGAGCGCCGTGGTCTGCGTGGCGCTGAATCCCGGAGTCGCGTTAGGCACGACCTCGGTGTAATAGACCCGCGCCGCCGCGCCGTTCGTCGCGGCGGTGACGCCGGCCGGTCCCGTCGTCCCGCCAGGCCCGCCGCTCGCCGAGGTGATGCGGGCGGCCGAGCCGCCGTTCGCGCCGACGACGCGCAGCTCCCCCATCGCGGCGACCCCACCGCCGTCCACCCCCGCCTGGCGTGGTGAGGCGGCGAACACGATCCGGTCGCCTTCCGGCGTCCATCGGGGCCACGACACCCATGCCCCGTCATTCGTCAGGCGCACCGGCTGGCCGGCGCCATCGGCGCGCGCCTTCCAGATCGCCCCGCCCGCCGAATCGGACCAGGACGCAAACGCGACCCAGCGCCCGTCGGGGGAGAAGCTCGGGTAGTACTCTCGCCCGGTCGCGTTCGTGATCCGGCGCGGCGCGCCAAACGCCAACCCGTCGCGCGTCGCGACGTACACCTTCCCGATGGCCGAGAACGCGATCCGCCGCGCGTCCGGCGACTCGGCCACCGTGACGAGCTGGGTCACCTGGACCGGCGCGTCGCTTGCCTTGAGCGGCACGAAGAGGTGCTGGCCAAGTCCCACCTCCACGTTCGCGGAGAACGGGATCACGCTGACCTGGCGCGTCGCGAGGTCCACCCGCTTGATCTTGCCGCCGCCGTAGAAGACGACGCTCTTCGCGTCCGGCGTGAACGCGTAGCCGGGGAAGACGTCGTTAGGCGCGTAGCCCTCGGCGTCGTCGCGCTGCGTCTCGCCGACGAGCCAATGGTCCTCCTGCGTCGTGAGATCGCGGACGCGGAGGGAGGTCTTCGTGCCCGCGCGCGTCGCGTAGACCAGCCATCGGCCGTCGCGGGACGTGACCGGCCGGTACGCGCCGCCGGAGCTCGCGGTGAGCGCGGTCTCGGTCCCGCGCTCGCGGTCGAAGGCGATGATCTGGTAGGCGGCGAAGTTCTCGCCGGTGTAGCCGCCGGGATGCGAGCCGAAATACACCGTGCGACCGTCCGCAGAGAAGGCGGCGCCGGTGTTCGTCGACTTTCGCGTCGCGACCGACGGAAAGAGCTGCACGCCGTTACCGCCACCCACGTGGTAGAGCCAGAGCGGGACGTTCGTGAGGTAGTTCTCCTCCGTCGGGTACGCGCCGAAGCGGCGGACCACGACGTATTGCCCGTCGGGAGACCAGATTGGCGACGACAGCGCGTTGTCGACTTCCTTCGTGATCCTGCGCGCGCCCGTGCCGTCGGCGTTCACGAGCCACAGGTTGTCGCCGCCGTCGCGGTCCGAGATGAAGGCTATCGTGCGGCCGTCCGGGCTCCAGCGCGGCATGCAGTCCCACGCCGTTCCAGTCGTGAGGCGTGTGGCGGTGCCGCCGGCGATCGGGATGGCGTAGAGGTCACCGAGGATGTCGAAGACGATCGTCTTCCCGTCGGGCGAGACGTCCAGCGAGATCCACGTCGCTTCGTCGGTGGTGAAGCGGACGGTCCGAACCGACTTGATCGGAAGTGAGAGCGCGGTGTCGTTCCCGGCGGCGGTGGGTTGCTGCGCGGCCGCAGGCGTGGGGAACGACGCGCCGAGCGTGAGCGCGGCGAGAGCGGCGAGGCGGCGAGGCGACATGGTGTCGGGTTCTCTAGAAGAAGGCTCTGTGCAATCGAACCGCGCGCAATACATCGGACAGTGGGTCCATTCCCAAATTTTCCAGCGCGCTATCCGAGTCGGCAAGGTGGCCGGACCCTCGCGGTACCGTCGCTATCGTGGCGGAAGCGGGATGCGGAGCCCGAGCGTATACACGGCGGCCTCCGCCCCGATCGGCGCATACGTCAGGCGCACGCTCGACGTATCGAAGTACGCATCGCCAGTTATCGCCCGAGGATACTTCGCGGCCGTGGCGCCCATGTACACGACGATGCTCCCGGTGTCCGGAGAAACCGGTGCGGGCCCCTCGCGGCGATGCACCGTCACGGAGAACCGACCGAGTGAGTCCACGTCGATCGCCACCGTGCGACACCCGCACTGCGGCGTGACTCGCACGACACCCGTCACGCCCTCCAACCCCAAGCCGTCGGGCCCGACGACAGTTCCGTTGACCACCGCGCAGCCGAACGAGGGACTTCCGTCCGCCGGCCGGCCGCAGCGAACCGGGCCCGATACCGTGGGCGAGGTCTCGCTGAAGCAGCCGGCGATGATGACTACGAATACCATCACCACTGCCATCGATCGCACCTGACGAGTCCTTCCGATGTTCAGTCGCAATTCATCATCGTCCCTGTGGGAACAGGAACTATACCGCGCGTTGTCCGCTGCCCCGCACCCGGCGCCACATACCTCCGCGAATTTCAGGGAAGCGGCGCCTGGTCGAGCGCCGCGCGGCGACGAAGCGATCTCGGCCGGTCGTCTCGCGCGGGCATCGCCTAACGCGGAGCCGCTACGCGCTGTCGGCGTGCGAGCAGGCGATGGTGCTCTGGCAGAACGAGCCACGGCGGATACAATATCCTCCTGGAGCACGCCAACTCCCACGGAGCTTGTACCATGACACGGGTCCGACAGCTTCCGCTCGTCATGCTGACGGCGGCCATCCCGCTCCTGTCCGAGCGCGCCGCCTCACAGGGGACCAGCACTGACTACGCTCGCTCCGAGGGACTGCGCGCCCGCATCGACGGCCTCGTGATTGACGCTGCCGAGGCGCCGATCTGGATCGGGCGTCCGAGCAACCAGTTCGTCTACCGGAAATCGGTTCAGGGTGGTTCCGCATTCGTGCTCGTCGACGCCGCGACGCTCGAGAAGCGTCCTGCGTTCGATCACGACCGGCTCGCGACGTCCATCGATTCAGCGGTCAAGCGCCCGGGTGGTGGCCCGCCCATCACCGGCAAAACGCTCCCGTTAGGCAGGCTCGCCTTCGTGGACTCGGGCCGCGCCATCGAGTTCACGCTCGCTGGCCGTCCGGGTGAGACCGTCACCGACACCACACGATGGCGCTGCACGCTCGCGAACTACGCATGCGGGCGCGCACCCGCGCCGGCCGATTCGCTGCGGTCTCGACGTCAGGTTGGCGGAGGCTTGTTCGGAACGCCCCCGGCTCCCGACGTCCGGCCGCGCGTCTCGCCCGACGGCAAGCTCGAGGCATTCGTCCAGAACTACAATGTCGTGATTCGCGCTGTCGGCAGTCGCGACGTCACGCCGCTCAGCACCGATGGGTCCGAGGGCGACGCGTACGACCCGCAGTCGATCGTGTGGTCGCCGGACTCGCGGCGGCTCGCGGCGTATCGAGTGCGGCCGGGTTACCGCCGTGAGGTCTATTACGTTCAGTCCTCGCCCGAGGATCAGCTCCAGCCCAGGCACTCGACGCTCCTCTACAACAAACCGGGCGACGTGCTCGACCAGGGCACGCCAGCACTCTTCGACGTCGCCACGCGCGCACAGATCGTCGTCGACCGCGCGCTCTTCCCTAACGCGTACGCGATGACCGGGCTCGAATGGCGCAAGGACAACCGTGCCGTCACGTTCGAGTACAACCAGCGCGGCCATCAGGTCTACCGGGTCATCGAGATCGACGCCGGAACCGGGAAGACGCGCGCCGTCATCGACGAGCGGATGCCGACCTTTTTCGAGTACTCGGCCAAGAAGTACCGGTTCGATCTGGCCGACGGAAAGGAGATCATCTGGATGTCGGAGCGGGACGGGTGGAATCACCTGTACCTCTACGACGGCGTGACGGGCAAGGTGAAGAAGCAGATCACGAAGGGCGCGTGGCTCGTGCGCGGCGTTGACTGGGTGGACACGACGAAGCGGCAGATCTACTTCACCGCGAGCGGCATGTACGCGGGGAAGGACCCGTACTTCGTGAACGCGTACCGCATCAACTTCGACGGGACGGGTCTCACGCCGCTCACCGATCCGACGCTGGACGCGAACCACACGGTCAGCTACTCGCCCGACCATCAGGTCTTCGTGGACCTCTACTCGCGCGTCGACGTGGCGCCGGTCATGCAGCTGCGCCGATCGAGCGACGCCAAGGTGGTCTCGGAGCTCGAGCGTGCCGACGCGAGCGCGCTCCTCGCGACGGGCTGGCGCCCGCCCGAGGTTTTCACGGCGTTAGGCCGGGACGGCAAAACGGAGATATGGGGCGTCATCATTCGCCCCACGAATTTCGACTCGACCAGGACGTACCCGGTCATCGAGAACATCTACGCCGGCCCGCAGGGCGCCTTCGTGCCGAAGACGTTCAGCAACCAGCTCGGCATGCAGTCGCTCGCGGAGCTCGGCTTCATCGTCGTGCAGATCGACGGGATGGGGACGTCGAACCGCTCGAAGGCGTTCCACGACGTCGCGTGGAAGAACCTTGGCGACGCAGGCTTCCCTGATCGCATCCTGTGGCACAAGGCGGTCGCGGCGAAGTATCGCTACTATGACATTAACCGCGTGGGGATCTACGGTACATCGGCGGGCGGGCAGAACTCGATGGGTGCGCTGCTGTTCCACCCGGAGTTCTATAAGGTCGCGGTGTCGGCCGCGGGATGTCACGACAACCGGATGGACAAGATCTGGTGGAACGAGCAGTGGATGGGTGAGCTCGGGTCTCACTACTCCGCGTCGTCCAACGTGGACAACGCCGGGAAACTCGAGGGCAGGCTGCTGCTGGTCGTTGGTGAGATGGACACGAATGTGGACCCGGCCTCCACGTATCAGGTGGTGAACGCGCTCATCAAGGCGAACAAGGCGTTCGACCTGCTGGTGATTCCGGGTGCGGGGCACACGAGCGGCGGCCCGTACGGCGAGCGCAAGCGAAACGATTTCTTCGTCCACAATTTGTTAGGCGTCGAGCCGCCGGAGCGGAATGCGCACGTGGCGTCGACGCCGTCGGATGGCCCCCACTAATCCACGGGCAGGAGAAAAAGTCCACTATGTCCTCGACCCAGAAAGTGTTCGAGCATCATCTCGCGTGCTTCGCCGCTGGGGACCTCGAAGGTACGCTCAGCGATTACACCGAGCAGTCCGTGTTGATGACCCCGCTGGGTGCAATTCGCGGTCTCCCGGAGATCCGGAAGTTTTTCGAGGTCGCCTACGCCGAGTTCAGGGAGCCTGGGACCCAGTTCACGACGCATCTGATGCTGGTGGAGGGAGACTGCGCGTTCATCGCGTGGGACGCCGAAACGAGCGCCAACAAGTACGAAGGAGCGTGCGATACCTTCATCATCCGCGACGGTCGGATCGCGGTGCAGACCTTCTCGGCGAAGGTGACGCCCAAACGCGCGACCTGACGCATCAGACTAGGAAATCACTTTCGGTTTCGGCGTCAGGATACGCGGCGTCGTACCGAACAGCTTGTTGATCGCGTCGATGCGCGTCCCGATCAGCCGATCGAGCCGCGCCTGCGCGGCGTCCGTCTCGGTCTTGAGCTCCGACGTGCGCAGCGTCTCGCCCGCCGTCGGCGCGTGAATGCCGCGCCACACCATGCCCGCCACTCCGGTCACCTCCTCGCGGAGCCGGGGATATTGCCGATAGCCCATGACCGGCTCGGGCCTAACGAGCGTGGAGTCGCGGAAGTGCGTGAGCTCCTTGATCGTGCTGTCCACGAGTGCCAGCGCCTGGTCGCGCTGCGCGACCTGACGCCCCCCTGAATCGAGCTGCTGTTTCAGGCCCTTGAGCTGCGTGAGCAGGTCGTTCGTGTTATCGACGATCCTGTTCACCCGCGCCGTGAGGTCTCGCAGCTCGAGTCCCGTGCGCTCCTGCGCGACGACGTCCGCCGGCGGCAGGTCATACCGCGGATCGATCTCCACCACGACCGGCTTCGTGAGCTTCTTGCCATCGACGTCGAGCGTGAGCGTGTATCGCCCGGCCTTCACCATCGGGCCCGTCGGCGTTCCGAAGCTCTCGAGCGTCACGTCGCGGTCGTAGACGCGCCACGGACCCTTGGGCGGCGGCGGCGCGTCGGGGCGCGGCCGCTCCACGCCGCCCTCGGGCGGCTCGAAGCGGAGATCCCACGTCGTGCGGTTGAGCCCCGACTGGTTAGGCAGCTTCTTGATCGTGCGGATGACGGCGCCGCTCGCATCGCTCACCGTCATCGTCACCGCCTTGGCCGAGTCCCTGAGGACGTACGCGACGATCGCGCCGTACGGCGGATTTTCGCCGGCCCAGGCGCGGTAGCCAAGGTTGCCGTCACGATTCGAGAAGTTCCAGCGGACCGCGGGGCGGACATCGAAGAGGGTGACGTCACTGCCTAACGCCGTTCGAACCTCCTGCAGCGGCGTGATGTCGTCGAGGACGTACAGGCCACGGCCGTGCGTGGCGATGAGCAGATCGTTGTCGCGCGGGTGGATCTGGATGTCGCGGACCGGCACCACCGGCAGGTCGCCGCGGGCCGCAACCCAGTGGCCGCCGCGATCCCACGAGACCCACAGTCCCAGCTCGCTGCCGAAGTACAGGAGGTCGTGCCGGCGTGGATCCTCACGAATCACGTGGCCCCAGCCGGCGGTCTTCGGAAGATCGCCCACGATCGACTTCCACGTGCGCCCGAAGTCGGTCGTCATGAACACGTACGGCGCGTAGTCATCGTCCTGGTGGTGGTCGGCCACGACGTACGCGGTCCCGGCCGCGTCGCGCGACGCCTCCACCGTCGGAATCCAGGCGTTAGGCGCGAAGCCTGCTAGGTTCTTGAAGACGTTCGCCCATGTCTTCCCGCCGTCGCGCGTGACCTGGACGTTGCCGTCGTCGGTGCCGACCCAGATGACGCTGGAGTCGAGCGGCGACGGCGCAATGCTGAGGAGCGTCGTGTGAAACTCTGCCGCCGTGTTGTCCACGACGATCTGGCCGCCGGAGTTCTGCTGCTTCTTTGGGTCGTTCGTCGTGAGGTCCGGCGAGATCACGTCCCAGGAGTTTCCGAAATCGCGCGACCGGAAGAGAACGTTGCCGCCGAAGTACACAGTGCCTGGCTGGAGAGGCGTCACCGCGATGGGTGAGTTCCAGTTGAACCGATACTTGTGGCCGAACATCATGTCGCCCACCGAGCCGACGCGGTTCGGGTAGGGGTAGATCGTCTTGATGTTGCCGGTGCGCGCATCGGTGATGGTGATCATCCCGCCCTGCGCGTCGGAGTAGACGAGCCAGGGCTTCGCCACGTCCGGCACGGTGAAGAAGCCGTCGCCGTACGAGATCGGCACCCAGTCCGCGCGCTGCACGCCGCGCAGCGCGAAGCCCATGGTCGTGCCGCACCAGTTGCCGTTGTCCTGCAACCCGCCGCACACGTGGTACGGCCGTTCCATATCCACGTTGATGTGGTAGAACTGCGTGAACGGGTAGTTGTTCACCACGTCCCACGTGCGGCCGCCGTCGCCGCTCACTTGCCACCCGCCATCGGACCCTTCGAGAATGCGTCGCGGGTTCAACGGGTCGATCCACATCGCCTGATGGTCGCCATGCACATCGCCGCGAAGCTGCGTGAAGTTCGCGCCGCCATCCTCCGACAGGTACAGATTGCCGGAGAGCGCCCAGATGCGATTCGCGTTCTGCGGATCGACGCGGATGTCGGCGTAGTAGAAGGGGCGGAAGTTGATGTTCGGGTCCTTGTTCACCATGCGCCACGATTCGCCGGCGTCGTTGCTCCGCCACAGCTCTCCTTCATCCACCGTCTCGGTCACCACGTAGACGATGTTCGGATCACTCGGCGCCACGGCGACGCCGATCCGGTCCATCGCCTTCTTCGGCAAGCCGCGTGTCTCGTTAGGCCCGCTCAGGCGGGTCCAGTGATCGCCCCCGTCCACCGACTTCCACACCGACGTGTTCCCCGCCCCAGACTCGAGGTGCCACGCCCGCCGAAGGAACGTGTACATCCCGGCGTAGATCACGTTGCTGTTGCCCGCGTCGGCGGAGATGTCGGAGCAGCCTGTTTGCGTGTCGATGAAGAGCACGCGCTTCCACGTGCGGCCGCCGTCAGTGGTCTTGAAGACGCCCCGGTCCTCGTTCGGTCCCCACTCGCGCCCGAGTGCACATGCGTACACGACGTTCGCGTCACGGGAATCGATTACGAGGCGGGCGATGCGATCCGTCTTCTCGAGGCCCATGCGGACCCAGTGCTCTCCGCCGTCGACCGACCTGTACACACCGTCGCCGAACGACGCGTTGTTGCGAGGGTTCCCTTCACCGGTGCCGGCGTAGACCACGTTCGGGTTCGACGGCGCCACCGCGATGGCCCCGATCGACGCGACGGACTGTCCGTCGAACACTGGCTTGAAGGTCGTCCCGCCGTTGACGGTCTTGATGATCCCTCCGTTGGCGCCGGCGACGAAGTACGTGGAGGGATCGCCCGCAATACCGGCGACGACCGAGACTCGGCCGGCATTGTTCGTTGGCCCGAGCGATCGCCACGGCAGGCGGCCGAGCGTGGCGAGCTCGCGCGAGAGGCCGGGCGCTGGGGCGGGAACCTGCGCGTCGAGCGTAGGCGCGCCGGCGAAGACAACGACGGTTGCGATTGCGAAGAGAGAGCGCATTGGGCGTCTGGGTTCGTGACGCGGTGAAGGTCGCGCGATGAAGGCCAGCGCACAACCGAGACGCAGATTCCAGAGGGCGCTCGATGTTCGTTAGGTATGCGCGTTAGATGTTGATAGCAGGCGATTCTGGCCCCTAGCCAGAATTGGCAAATGCGCTCCGCATCGCGCCTGCCACGGAAGCGCTGCCCGTTGCCAATTCTGGCTATAGGGCCGGCCTCGCCTGCTATCAACATCTCAAACTCATCCGGCGGAAGGCCTGGAGCTGTCGATCTGGAAATGCATGCGCTCCAGCAG
>Ga0207691_10003216_pt1 | contig 15937 bp, 14 predicted proteins | sample KBSM13metaG_FD_184327 | JGI IMG/M metagenome (GOLD analysis project Ga0207691, IMG submission 184327) | Miscanthus rhizosphere microbial communities from Kellogg Biological Station, Michigan, USA - KBS M1-3 metaG (SPAdes) (version 2) | ecosystem: Host-associated > Plants > Roots > Rhizosphere >... | reverse complement strand
AGACCGACTACTTCGTGATCTTCGGCGACGCGACCAACGGGAAAGATACGTACGGCGCCGGCCGATTCCTCTACGTGAAGCCGCCCGTCGACGGAAAGACGATCATCGACTTCAACAAGGCCTACAACCCGCCCTGCGTCTTCACCGACTACGCGACCTGCCCGCTTCCGCCGGCGCAGAACAGGATGAAGGCGCGCGTGGAGGCCGGCGAGAAGGAGTACGCGCACCCCTCGACGGCAGAGAAGTGACGTCGCCGCCTCCGGAGAGTCTGAGCAAGGTTCCCGAGGTCACCCTCACGTTCTGGGTCGTCAAGGTCGCCGCAACGACGCTCGGAGAGACCGGCGGCGATGCGGTCTCGATGTCGATGAACGTCGGTTACCTCGTCGGCACGGCGATCTTCGCGGCCGTTTTCGCCGTCGCGGTCGCCGCCCAGATTTCCGCCCGGGGGTTCAACCCCTGGCTCTACTGGACGACGATCATTGCCACGACGACCCTCGGCACCACACTCGCGGACTGGACCGACCGTTCCCTGGGAATCGGGTATGCCGGCGGATCGTCCCTGCTTCTGGCGCTCCTCCTGGCCACCCTTTTCTTCTGGAACCGGTCTCTCGGCACGGTGGCGATCGATTCCGTGCGATCCCCCCGATCCGAGATGTACTACTGGATCACGATCATGTTCTCCCAAACGCTCGGCACAGCCCTTGGCGACTGGACGGCCGATTCGGCCGGGCTCGGATATCTCGGAAGTGCGGTCCTCTTCGGTGTGCTCCTCGCGCTCGTCGCCGCCGCGTACCGGTGGACGTCGGCATCCCGTACGGCGCTCTTCTGGGCGGCCTTCATCCTCACGCGGCCGCTCGGGGCCGTCGTCGGCGATTTCCTCGACAAGCCGACCGACGCCGGGGGCCTCGCATGGAGCCGCTATACGGCGTCCGCCGCCCTGCTCGCCTTCATCGTGGCCTGCATCGCCCTGTTTCCCCAGAGAGCGGCCACGCGATCGCACTGACCGGCCCCGTCAGCGCAGCGCGTCCAGCAGCTCCTTCAACATCCTCGCCGTCGCTCCCCAGATCACCGTCTCCCCGTAGTGGTAGAAGAGCACCGGATCCGGGCGCTCGGGGAACGTCCGGGTTTCCAGAGCGGCGGGATCGAGGAGAGGCCGGATCGGGACCTCGACGAGCTCCGCGATCTCGGACTCCTGCAGCCGGAAGGGATAGGGGTGCGGGATCGCGCCGACGTAAGGCTCGACGTAGTAGTCGGTGACGGTCGTCAGCGGCGAAAGCGAACCCAGGTAGCGGACGTCGGACGGGGCAACGCCGATCTCCTCTTCGGTCTCGCGAAGCGCGGTCACGTAGAGCGACGCGTCGTCCTCCTCCTCGCCTCCGCCCGGGAACGCGATCTGCCCGCGATGCTTCTCGACGCTCTCCGTCCGCTTCGTGAGCATCACCCAGAGCGCGCCATCCCGGACGAACAGCGGTGCGAGGACTCCGGCCCGCCGCTGCGAGCCCGCCGGAACGGGCTCGGCCCGTCCGGCCTCGGCGCGCTCGAGCCGCTCCCGGACCTCGTCCATCCAGGTGCGCCCGGGCGCGCTCTCAGGAGGAGGCACGGGTGCGGCTGCCCTCGGCCGCGGATCGCAGATACGCCTCGACGAAGGGCGTCAGCCCGCCGTCGAGGACCCGATCCGTATCGCCGGACTCGTGGCCGGTCCGGTGGTCCTTGACCATCCGATAGGGATGCAGGACGTAGGAACGGATCTGACTCCCCCACTCGATCGACTTCTTCTCGCCGGCGCGCTTCTCCTCCTCGGCTCGCCTCTCGTCCAGCGCACGCTGGAACAGGCGGGCCTTCAGGACGCGCATGGCCATCTCGCGGTTGCGGCCCTGGCTGCGCTCGTTCTGGCATGTCACCACGATGTTCGTCGGCAGGTGCGTGATGCGCACCGCGGAGTCGGTGACGTTGACGTGCTGCCCGCCCGCCCCGCTCGAGCGGTAGGTGTCGACGCGCAGGTCCTTGTCGGCGATCTCGATTTCGATGTCGTCGTCGATCTCGGGCGCGACGAAGACGGACGCGAAGGACGTATGGCGACGCTGCGCGGCGTCGAAGGGCGAGATCCGCACCAGGCGATGCACTCCCATCTCGCTCTTCAGGTACCCGTAGGCATGGTCTCCCGTCACGTGCAGCGTGGCGCTCTTCAGGCCGGCCTCCTCGCCGTCCTGACGCTCGATGAGCTCGGCCTTCCAGCCGCGGCCTTCCGCGAAACGCATGTACATCCGCAGGAGCATCTCCGCCCAGTCCTGCGACTCCGTCCCTCCGGCCCCGGCGTGGATCGAGAGCCAGGCATTCTTCGCGTCCTCGGGAGCGCCCATCTTGACGGCCAGCTCGAGCTCGTCGGCGAAAGCGGACGCGGCCGCCAGGGAATCGCGAGCCTCGCCCTCGGCCGGCTCTCCCTCGCGCAGGAGCTCGGAAAGGGCTTCGAGCTCTCCGCGGAGGTCGTCCAGGCGCTGGACCGTCTCGATTCTCTTCTCGTAGCCCCGGGTCTGGCGGAGGATGTCCTGGGCTTCCTCCGGCTTCGACCAGAAATCCGGCGCCGCCGCTTTCTCCCTCAGTCCCGCGAGCGCGCTCCGCGCGGCGTCCTGATCAAAGATAGCCCCGAAGCGCGGCGAGGCGCTCCGAGGCGGTCGTCAGGGACGTGAGGAGATCGTCGCGTTCGGTCATCGGCTCCGGTTCACAGAGTGGCCCGCGGCCTGCGATGCATGCGTCGGGGGCGCCCCTTCGCGAGGCGCACGAGGCCAGAGATTAGCACGGCCAGTCCGGCGAGCGTCACGGCCCGCGGGATCCAGAAGCCCCACCGGGTCCAGGCCGTCTTCGCGGACACGCGGCGCACCGTTCCGGTCACCGTCGTCTTCTCGTCGGGCCGCGACTCCGCGAGGATCCTTCCGCGGGGGTCCACGATGCCGGAGATCCCGGTGATCGCCGCACGGATGAGATAGCGGTCGTTCTCGACCGAGCGCAGGGCCGCTCCCGCGAAATGCTGCTCCTGCGCTCCGGCGCGGCCGTACCAGGAGTCGTTCGTGAGAGTCGCGAGCACATTGGCGCCGTCGCCGACTTCTCGACGGACGAGCCCCGGATAGATGATCTCGTAGCAGATGCCGATCCCGAGGACGAGCGGCCCCGACCGGACCAGCGTCGGCTCGGGCGCCGGCGTAAATTCTCCGATGGCCGTCGACACGCGCCGCGCGAAGAAGAAGAGCTTCGGCAGGGGGACGTACTCGCCGAACGGAACGAGGTGGACCTTGTGGTACGGCGGCCCCGCCAGGCCGTCACGCGCGAGCAGTCGCGCCGCGTTGTAGTACCGGTCGTCGGCCTCTTCATCCAGATCGTTGAAGAGGACGAGCGGTCCGAGCGCCGCGATCGAGGAGAGGTCCCGGCGGATCCGTTCGCTGCCCTGCCACATCGCGGGGAGCGACGACTCGGGGATCGCGATGAGGTCCGGCCCGGTCTCCGCCGCCGCGCGAGCCTGTGCGATCAGCTCGGCATAGACCCGGGAGCGTCCGCCGGGCGTCGAGCGCATCTGTTCGGTGATGTTGGGCTGCAGCAGCGCCACCGAGAGCGCTTCGCCTTCCACCGGCACAGGACGCGACAGGCGGATCGCCCCGAAAATGCCGAGAACCGCGACGACCAGCGCCGCGGCCAGGGCCGGCCGGAGACGCCGCACGGCGATGGCCCGGGCGAGCAGCGCCGCGACCGCGGCCACGGCCAGGCCGAGCCCGTAGACACCCCAGATGGATGCCGACTGCAGCCACACGGGCTCCCGGAAGAGTGCGTGGCCCGTCAGGTTCCACGGAAAGCCCTTGTACACGAAGGACCGGGCGTGCTCCGTCGCCGCCCAGAGCACGGGAAAGACGGCGAGGCGCGCGGCGCTCCCGGGCGGTGCCGCCGCGACCGTTCCCCAGGCCGCGAGCGCCGGCCACTCCGCGAGGATGGCGGCGAGAATCCCGAGACAGACCATCCCCATGACGCCGCCCTGGCCGCCATACTGCGTGACGACGAAGGTGATCCACCGGATGGAGAGACACCAGTAGACGAGGCCGAAAACCGCGCCGGAGAGCAGCGCCCGCGTCCGGCTCTTCTCGAGGGCGAGCGCGACGAGCCAGGGCACCAGGGCCAGCGGGAGCAGAACCGTCGCGCCGAAGGGCGGAAACGCGAGCGCGAAGAGAAGTCCGGAGAGCGCGCCGGCGGCGAGCGTCACGCCGGCCGCGGAGCGCGCGACTCCGAGCCCGTGGATGCCGCCAGCGCCTCCTCCGCGCGGTACGAGGAACGCACGAAGGGCCCGGCGAACACGTGGCGGAAGCCCATGGCTTCGCCGTCCTCGCGCAGCCTTTCGAACACCTCGGGGCGCACGTACTCGACGACCGGAAGGTTCTCGCGGGACGGCCGCAGGTACTGGCCGATCGTCACGATATCGACGCGGGCCCCGCGAAGACGTCGGAGGAGCTCCGAGACCTCGTCCGGCTGCTCCCCGAGTCCGAGCATGAAGCCCGACTTCGTAGTCATCGCCGGGTCGAGATCCTTCACGGTCGACAGCAGCGTCAGCGAGCGCTCGAGGCTGGCGCCCCGGCGCACGTCGCGGTACAGCCTCGGCACGGTTTCGACGTTGTGGTTGAAGACCTCGGGCTTCGCCGCGACGACGGTTTCGACCGACGCGCGCCGACCTCGGAAATCGGGCGTCAGGACTTCGACACCGGGCGGCGGATCGATCGCGCGGACCGCGCGGATCGTTTCGGCGAAATGGGCGGCGCCCCCGTCGGGGAGATCGTCGCGGTCGACCGACGTCAGGACGACGAACTGCAGGGCCATCCGCTGCACGGCCGCGCGCACGCGGACGGGCTCCAGCGGGTCGACCGGGAGCGGCTTGCCGTTGGCGATGTCGCAGAACCCGCAGGCCCGCGTGCAGACGTCGCCGAGCAGGAGGAAGGTGGCGGTGCCGCGGGCGAAACACTCGCCGCGGTTCGGGCAGCGCGCCTCTTCGCAGACCGTGTGGAGCCCGTTCGCACGCATCACGGACTTGACCTCGTGGAGATCGGCGAGGCGCAGCTTGCGCTCGCGAATCCACTCGGGCGCGCGCACCGGCAGCGTCGAGCTCACATTCCGTCCGGCACGACCCAGGGAGACTTGACGCTCTCCTGGCGGGCGAGCTTCGTGGCCGCTCTTTCGGCGTCGTCCTCCGACCGATAGGGGCCCACGCGCACCCGGTACACCTTGCCCTTGCCCTTCGGACCGGTCGCCGTCAGGATCTGCGAACGGAAGCCATGGCGCGTCAGGCGCGTGGAGAGCGTGCCCGCCTCCTCACGCGAGGACAGCGACGCGACCTGGACCCAGAATTTTCCTCCCGCCGCCGGCGCGCCCGCGGCCGGAGGCTTCGCCACGTTCCCCGCGGGTCCCGACCCGCCGGAAGCCTCCGCGATCGGCGAGCTCTCCCCCTCGGCCTGGTCCGAGGATCCGTCCTGAAACGTCTGGAGGGTTGCCGGAGGCGTCGGCTCGGCCGGGATCGGCGTGGCCGGCGCGCCGCCCGCGAGCGTCGTTCGCGACCCCAGCGAGCCGGAAGGCACGGCGGCCGTCGGCACGGCCGTCTCGATGGGCGGCACGGCCTCTGAGGCATTTTCGGTCGCATCGGCCGCGGCGATCTTTTCGGAAGGAGTCTTCCCGGCGTCCGCGGCTTCGGGCGCTGCGCTCCGGCCCGAAAGACCCGACACCAGGCCCAGGTAGTACGCCAGCGCCAGGGAGAGGAGAAGGCCGAGGAATCCGCCGACGGCCTGGCGGGCGGTGAACGTGATCTGGTAATGCGTGCGAGGCGTATCGGTCACGTCGCGAGTTTAGCCTGCGCCCGCGCGCCAGGGAAGATCGTCTCTACGCCTGCTTCAGGAACATTTTGATCAGATCGATCGGCAGCGGAAAGATGATCGTCGAGTTCTTCTCGTTGGCGATCTCGGTCAGCGTCTGGAGATACCGGAGCTGGAGCGTCGCCGGCTGGCGGTCGATGATCACGGCCGCCTCCGAGAGCGCCGTCGCGGCTTGGAGCTCGCCCTGCGCGTGGATGATCTTGGCGCGCTTTTCCCGTTCGGCTTCGGCCTGTCGCGCCATCGCGCGCTGCATCTCGGGCGGCAGGTCCACCTGCTTGACCTCGACCAGGGACACTTTGATGCCCCACGGGGTCGTGTGCTCGTCGATGACCTTCTGGAGGTCCAGGTTCAGCTTCTCCCGTTCCGAGAGGAGCTCGTCGAGCAGCGCCTGACCGAGGACGCTCCGCAGCGTGGTCTGCGCGAGCTGCGAAGTCGCGTAGAGGTAGTTCTCCACCTGCACGACGGCCTTCTCGGGCTCCACGACGCGGAAGTAGACGACGGCGTTGACCTTCACCGAGACGTTGTCTTTCGTGATGATGTCCTGAGGGGGCACGTCGTGGACGACCGTGCGGAGCGACATGCGGACCATCCGCTCGAACGGCCAGAAGATCAACACGAGCCCGGGGCCCTTGGGCCGCTTCCCGAGACGTCCGAGCCAGAAGGTCACGCCCCGTTCGTACTCGTTCAGCACGTTGATCCACTTGAAGACGAAGAGCAGCAGGATGAATCCCGCGACCGCCAATCCCGGGAGCGAGAAGAGGCTCGTCATCCCTGTCTCCTTTCTACGAACAGCCGGGTTCCCTCGATGCGCGCGATGCGGACCGTCTCGCCGGGCTCGAGACCGGGCGGCCCCGCGGCGTCCCAGTACTCGCCGGCCACGTGGATCCGGCCGGCCGTTCCCGACGGACCGAAGCCGTCCACCACGCGCCCGGCTTCGCCGACCATGGCCTCGAGGCCCGTGCGCGGCGGCGCGAGGCGGAGCTGGAGCGTCTTCCACGTCAGCAGACCCACGACCCCGAGCGTGACGGCGAGCCCCGGCACGATGATGCCCAGATCGACACGATACCCGGCAGTGTCTCCCTTGCCCGAAAACAGGAGGAGCGAGCCCGCCACGAGGGCAATGGCTCCTCCGAGCGAGAGGAGGCCGTGGCTGACGACCTTGATCTCGGCGACGAAGAGGAGGATGGCGAAGAGGATCAGCCCGAGACCCGCGAGATTGACGGGCAGGACCGAGAAGGCATAGAGCGCGAGAAGCAGCGAGATCCCCCCGACGACCCCGGGCAGGATCGCGCCGGGAGTCGACAGCTCGAAGTAGAGGCCCACGAGACCCAGCAGGAAGAGGACGTACGCCACGTTGGGGTGGGAGACGACCCCGAGGATCTTCTCGACGGAGCTCATCGGCCTCTCCTCCAGCCGGTGCCCCGCGAGCGAGAGCTTCGTCTCGGCGCCCCCGACGCGGCGCACGGTGCGGCCGTCGATCTGCGAGAGCAGCTCCGGGATGTCGCGCGCGATGATCTCGACGAGGCCCGACTCCTTCGCCTCCGTTTCCGTGTACGAGAGGCTGTCCTCGACGGCGGCTTCGGCCTTGGCCACGTTACGCCCGCGCTCGCGGGCCAGGGTCCGGACGAACGCGCGCGCGTCCTGCTCCGCCTTCTCGTTCAGCTTCTTCGGAAGGTCCTGTCCTTCGCCCCCCACGGGGTGCGCCGCTCCCGTATTGGTGCCGGGAGCCATCGCGGCGATGTCTCCCGACAAGAGGAGAAAAAAGCCGGCCGAGGCGGCCGAGGCTCCGGCGGGCGACACGTAGGTCGCGACCGGGGTCTTCGAAGCCAGGATCGCCGAGCTCATCTCCCGTGTCGATGCGAGCAGCCCGCCCGGAGTGGACAGCGTCAGGACGACCAGCGCCGCGCCGTCGGCGTTCGCCTGATCGAGGAGCGTCTTCAGGTACCCCGCGGACGCGGGGTGGATCGGAGTCTCGATCCGGCCGACGACGACCAGTGGCGCCGCCCCTGCGGCGACGAGGGGCGCGGCGCCCGAGGTGACTCGCGGTACCGGCTCTTCGGCCGTGACGGGAGGCGGCGACGCCTTCTCGCCCGAAAACAGCGCGGCCGCCAGGAACGCCGTGGCCGCAAGCCGGACGCGCGCTCGCATCGCGGCTTCGAGTCTACCGCAGCCGTCCCGCGTCGGTTATAAAGGCGCGTGCGCATACGCCCGACCGAGGCCATCCACTTCGTCGCGCTCCTCCTCCTCACGGTCCTCACCGTCATCTTCTGGAAGAACCTCGAGGACCCGCGCGGAATGCTCCTCGCCTACGGGGCCCTCTCCCTGGCGCTGTTCCCGATGGTCTACCTTTCGCGCCGCCAGGACCGGCTGCCGGCGCCCGTCTCGCTTCTGCTCGACTTCTATCCGGCGGCCTTCGTGCCGATCGTCTTCAACACGCTTTCGCCTTTGATCACCGCGACGCGCGGCGGAGCCCGCGACGATCTGCTCATCAACGCCGACCGGGCGATCTTCGGCGTCGACGTCACCGTCTGGATGGAGCAGTTCTCGCGGCCGTGGCTCAACGACCTGCTCTACACCTTCTACGCAACGTACTACTTCATCGCGCTGATCCCCGGATTGATCCTCTGGTTCCGGGACCGGGCGACGGCGCGCCGATTCGTCTTTACGCTGATGATGATTTACTACGTGTCCTACGCCGGCTACTTCACGATCCCGGCGCTCGGGCCGCGTTTCGCCCAGGCCGACCTCTACACGAAGTCTCTGACGGTGTCTCCGATCTCGCGGGTCATCAACGACACGATCAACCACCTCGAGAAGACCAAGCTCGACGTCTTCCCCTCCGGGCACACCATGATCTCCATGGCGGTCCTGATCGTGATGTGGAAGCGAGCCCGGGACGTTTTCTGGTGGCTGCTCCCGATCGCGTCGTTACTGATCGTCGCCACCGTCTACTGCCGTTTCCATTACGTGATCGATCTGATCGCGGGGACGACGCTCGCGTTCATCGTCGTCCCGCTCGGGGATCGGCTCTACGACTGGGCCATGCGCGAGGGCTCTCCCCTGGCCCGGCGAGGCTCCAGGCGGCCCTACAGCGCCTTGTCGTAGATCCGGTAGGTCTTGTAGAGCCTGCCGCCCCAGAGGCGGACGGCCCCGATCACGAGCTCGTTGTCCTCGAGCAGCCAGGACACCTCGGCGCCGGTGTACCCCTTCTTGAGGAGGAAGCGGAGCGAGTCGGCCATCATGATGGACTGGATCCCCGACTGCCTCCACGGCTTCTTGACGCCCAGCGTGACGACGCGGACCGTGCGCACGCGGGAGCGCGCGAGAAGGAATCGGAGCCAGCCGAACGGCAGAAGGCGCCCCCGCGTCGGCGCGATCGCGACGTTGTAGTCCGGGAGCATGAGCATGAACGCCATCGGCTCGAGGCTGCCGTCGGGCCGGGGCGCCTCCCCGATCCAGAGGAGCTCCGGAACGAGGAGGGGCTTGAGGCGCGCCGCCATGAAGTCCATCTCCTCGCCGGTCATCGGCACGAAGCCCCAGTTCTTCTCCCAGGCCTCGTTGTAGACCTCGCGGATCCTGCCGAGATCGCGCGTGAGGCTTCCCCGGGTGACGTTGCGGACCTGGATCTCGGGCGAGCGCCGGCGGAAGCGCTCGGCGACGCGCGTCAGCCGCTCGAGCGGCTTCTCCTCCAGCGGGAACCAGAAGGCCAGGAGGTCCTTGACCTTGGAAAACCCCTGCCCCTCGATCAGGGCCGCATAGTGCGGCGGGTTGTACGTCATCATCATGACGGGCGGCGAATCGAAGCCGTCGACGAGCAGACCGGCCTCGTCGTTGAGCGTCGGATTGGTCGGTCCGCGGAGGATCGTCATCTTGCGTTCGCGGCCCCAGAGCGCGGCCGCCTCGAGCAGCTTGCCCGCGACCTCCGGATCGTTCTCGGACTCGAAGAATCCGAAGAACGCCGTCTTCTCGCCGTGGAACTCGTTGTGGTTGCGGTCCAGGATCGCCGCGACGCGGCCGACGTCGCGGCCGCCCCGCCGCGCGATGAACAGTTGCATCTCCCCGTGCCGGAAGAACGGATTCTCGCCCTGGAAGACCTTCGCCACGTCCGATCGGATCGGCGCGACGAAGAGGGGGTCGGATGCGTAGAGCGCGTCGGCGACGTCGAAGAAACGCGAGAGCTCCCGGCGGGAGCGGCCGATGCGCTCGATGACGACGGAAGCCGGAGCGCTCAAGGCTCGGTGCGGCGGCGGCTCAGGCGCGGCCGGAAGTCGCGGTCGCCCCGAGCAGGCCGACTTCCCGGCCGACTTTCTCGAACGCATCCAGAGCGCGCGAGAGCTGGGCCTGCGAATGCGTGGCCATGAGCGAGGTGCGGATCAGGGCGCGGCCCGGAGGCGTCGCGGGCGAGAGCACGCAGTTGACGAAGACGCCTTCTTCCTGCAGCCGGTGGACCATCCGGAGCGCGGTGAGGTCCTCGCCCACGACGATCGGGACGACGGGAGTGCTCGATTCGCCGGTGTTGAAGCCGAGCGTCCGGAGCCCTTCCGCGAAGAACCGCGTGTTCTCCCACAGAAGCTCGCGGCGCTCGGGCTCCGTGTCCATGATCTCCAGGGTGGCGAGGGCGGCGGCGGCCGACGCCGGAGGTGGCGCGGCCGAGAAGATGAGAGTGCGAGCGCGGTGCTTGATGTAATCGATGACGGTGGCGTCGCCGGCGATGAAACCGCCCACCGAAGCCATCGACTTCGAGAACGTGCCCATGATGAGGTCGACGTCGTGCTCGAGCCCGAAGTGCTCGGCGGTGCCGCGGCCCGTCTTGCCGAGGACGCCGATCCCGTGGGCATCGTCGACCATCACCCCGGCGGCGAACTCCCGGGCGACGGCCACGATCTCGGGAAGCGGCGCGATGTCCCCTTCCATCGAGAAGACGCCGTCGATGACGACGAGGCGCCCCTTGGCTTCGCTGTCGTTCCGCATCTGGCGGCGAAGATCCGCCGGGTCGTTGTGCTTGAACTTCTTGACGTCGCCGAAGGAGAGGCGCGCGCCGTCGATGATGCAGGCGTGGTCCTGCTTGTCGAGATACACGGTGTCGCCCTTGGAGACCAGGCACGCGATGGCGCCGAGGTTGACCTGAAAGCCCGTCGAGAATGTGACGGCCGCCTCCTGGCGCATGAACTCGGCCAGGCGCTCTTCGAGCCGGACGTGGAGGTCCAGCGTCCCGTTCAAAAACCTGCTTCCGGCGCAGCCCGATCCGTATTTCCGGATCGCCTCGATGGCCGCTTCCTTGACCCGGGGATCGTTCGTCAGGCCGAGGTAGTTGTTCGAGCCCATCATCACCAGGCGCCGGCCGTCGTGGACGACCTCCGGGTCCTGTGCGGACTCGATGACGCGGAAGAACGAGTAATAGCCGGTCTGGCGGACGCGCGTGGCGTCCTCGTACCGGAAACATTTTTCGAAGAACGGCGCGACCCCCACCGTCTCCGGTCTGGCCGCGCGGGCGACCTTGCTCATCGCTCCCCCTGACTGCTGAATGTAAGCCGAATCGACGGCCGGATCTTAGCAAATTTTACAAATTTGCGCCCCGAGGGCCATTGGACCCCCCGGGCCTCCTTTGGGCCTTTAGACCCCCGGAAGCCAGCCTGCCCCGCGATACCAGGCCCAGGCAGCCCGGATCCCCTCGGCCATGGGAACGGGCTCTGGCAGGTCCAGGGCTTGCGCCAGAGGGCTTCCGTCGCAAAGCCAGTCCCCTGCCAGGATCTCCCGGGCCTTGTCCGCATTGAACGGCTGGGAGCGTCGGGTCACCGTCTCGAGGGCGGTCTCCGCGGCTCCCAGGACACGGACCAGGCTGTCCGGGACGGGGATCAGGCGGCCCCGGCGGCCAGAGTGCCCCGATACGGTTTCGGCCAGCTGACGCAGCGTGACGGGCTCGGGGTCGGATAAGAATCGGGTCCGCCCGAAGAGGTCGGCCCGACCGAGGGCCCGCACGACCGCGAGGGCCGCCCGGCCAGCGCCGACGAGCTGGATCCGAGTCGAGGCCGCGGGAACCGGGATCCAGCCGGAGGCGGCCATCTTGAAGTACTGAAACAGTCCGGTGTCGCCCGGACCGTAAACGACGGAGGGACGCAGCACCGTCCAGGGTCCCTGCCACGATCGCGCCAGAACTTCCTCGCCTTCCCGTTTGGATCGGCCGTACCAGGAGATCGGACGCGCGGGATCATCGTCGCGAACCGGCCGTCCCTCGCGCGCCGGTCCCGCGGCCGCCTGGCTGGAGATCAACAGGAAGTGCGCGTCCGGCGCCGACCGTCGTCCCGCTGCGACCAGACGCTCGGTGCCGCGGGCATTGACGTCGCGATACTGGTCGAAGGTGCGGGCCTTCGTCAGCCCCGCGACGTGCACGATCGCGCTCACGCCCGCGAGCGCGGCCTCGAGGCTCGCCTCGTCCTCGAGCCGGCCGGGGACGATCTCCGGCTCGAGGCCCGCGAGCAACGGTCCCGCGGCGCGTCCGGGATCGCGGGCGAGCAGCCGGACCCTCCATCCATGCTCCGCGAGGGCGCGGGCGACGTGCCCGCCGACGAATCCCGTTCCGCCGGTCAGCAGAGCCGTCCGCGACTGCATTTCAGGGGAATTGTATTGACTCGGCGAGGCCGGGCACGACAGCATTCGCCGAATTCATGGCGAATCTTCGGAATTCTGGCGGCCTGCGTTTCGCCGCGCTCGCTGTCGGCGTCTTCGCGGCGCTCCCCGTCGCGGCTTTCGCGGCGGCGCCGGTTTCTCCCCCCGTCGTCGAGTATCGGATCGAGGTGTCTCTCGATCCCGAAGCCAAGACGCTGAAAGGCCGCGAGCAGCTGACCTGGCGCAACCCCTCCTCGGATACGGTCGGCGAGCTCCGCTTTCACATGTACCTGAATGCCTTCAAGAACCCGCACTCGACGTTCATGCGAGAGTCCGGAGGCCAGTTCCGCAGCGACAAGAAGGGGAACAAGCCCGAGGATTGGGGATGGATCGACGTGTCCTCGATCCGCACCGGCGGCGCGGAGCTCCGACCCTCCGCCCGATTCATCCAGCCCGACGCCAACGATCCGGAGGACCAGACGGTCCTGTCGGTCCCCCTGCCCTCGCCCGTGCCTCCCCACGGCGAGATCACGCTCGAGATCGCCTTCGACGCCAAGCTCCCCAAAATCTTTGCGCGCACCGGATTCGTCCGCGACTACTTCCTCGTCGGACAGTGGTATCCGAAGATCGGCGTCTACGAGGCGGCGGGGATGCGCGGACGAAAAGCGGGCGGCTGGAACTGCCACGCGTTCCACGCGGAATCCGAGTTCTACGCCGACTACGGCAAGTTCGACGTGACCATGACGGTGCCGTCGCAGTTCCGCGTCGGCGCGACCGGCAAGCGCGTCGCCGAGACGAAGACCGGCGACAAGACCAGTTATCGCTACGTGCAGGCGAACGTCCACGACTTCGCCTGGACGGCGGATCCCCGGTTTCTCGTGGTCGAGTTCCCGTTCGACCCGGCCCGCGACGTGCCGGCGGGCTGGTCCGCGCTCGCCGCCAAAGAGCTCGGCATGAGCGAGGCGCAGATCGCGTTGAAGCCCGTGGCCCTGCGCCTGCTCCTTCAGCCGGACCACACCGGGGGACGGGATCGCTACATCCGATCCGCCAGGGAGGCGCTGTCCTATTACGGTCTCTGGTTCGGCGCGTATCCCTACGAGACGCTCACGATCGTGGATCCGCCCGACGACGGCGTGGGCTCCGGGGGAATGGAATACCCCACCTTCGTCACGGGCGATCTGGCCAACGCGTTCATGACCCGGTGGCCGTTCGAGAAAGTCCGCGGCATCGAAGTCGTGACCATCCACGAAATCGGCCACGAGTGGTGGTACGGCATGGTGGGCTCCAACGAGTTCGAGGAGTCCTGGCTGGACGAGGGCCTGAACGACGATTCGGAGGCCCGCGCGATGACCCTCGCCTACGGCGGCCGCGACATCATCCAGCTGCCGGGCGGGATCGGGGTCGACTCCATGTCGTATCGCCACGCCCTCTACGCCAGACTTCCCAATCTCGACCCGATCGTCCGCGGTTGCGCGTGGTGCTATGCCTCCGGCCAGTCCTACGCCGTCAACTCCTACATGAAGGTCGGGCTCTTCATGGCCCAGCTCAAGAACGACCTGGGTGCTTCGACGTTTTCCCGCGCGCAGCGGGCGTTCTTCGACGAGTGGTCGTTTCGCCACCCTTCGACCGAGGACTTCTTTCGGACGTTCGAGCGCGTCTCGAAGCGCGATCTCTCGACCTATCGGCGAAACCTCGTCGAAGGAACCGCCACGTTGGACTGGCAGGTCGTCAGCGCACGCAGCGTCCGGGTCTCCGACGAGGAGGGGGTCTTCGACCGGCCCGAAGGACGCGTGACGCTCGAGGACGGCCGGGTCGTGCGTCCGGAGAAAACGGCGGAGCCGAAGACCGAGACCAAGCCCGACAAGCCCAAGACGTACTCGAGTCGTGTGCTCTTCGGAAACACGGGCGACTGGGCCCACGGCGCGACGGCCCGGATCGCCTTCGAAGACGGCACGATCCTCGATCGGGTCATTCCCGCCTCGGCCCAGTGGGTGCGCTACGAGATCCGGTACAAATCCCCTCTCGCATGGGCGGTCGTCGATCCGGACCGCCGGAACGCCTGGGACCGGAACCACCTCAACGATTCGAAGGTCCTCAGCTCGGGCAAAGGGGACGCCCGGGTCCTCTCGAAAGCCGCCCCCACCAAGTACACCGGCCTCGCCGCCTGGCTCCTCGGCCTCTGGTCCCAGCTTTCCTGGGCGCTCGCATGACCCGGGGGGTCGAATGAAGAGCCTTGGCGCGGGCTTCCGGGCCCTCGGCCACGGGAAGCTCATCCTGCTCCTGGCCGTGACGACTGTGGTCCTCGGCGTCGGGGCGGCGATCCCGTTCGGCTCGGTGTTCGAGCAGGACTTCGGAGGAACGCTGGCGGGCGATCACCTCCTCCGCAACCATCCGACGTTCGCTCCCAGCGACGTCCTCGACTTCGGGCGCGAGAGAGCTTCCCTCCTCTCCGGCGTCGCCGGAGGCTCGCGCTACTTCCTGCTGCTCACGATCCTCCTGCAGGCTTTCTTCGCGGGCGGGATCGTCGCGGTCCTCGGTCGGGGACGCTTCACGTTCGGCCAGTTCTTCGAGCCGGCGAGGCGGAACTTCTGGCACAACCTCAAGTGCCTATTCCTTTTCGCGATTCTCCTCGCCGTGGTGCTCGGGGCAGTGCTCGGGGGCGCCTTCGCCGCGGACGAGAAGCTTTTCGAGTCCACGCCCCCCGGAGCGGCCTCGGCACAGCTCTTCGGCTGGACGGTGAAGATCGTCGGCGTCCTGCTCTGGGGAGTCCTCTCGCTTCTTTACGATTTCGCACGCGCGGCCCGCCGGTACGACCCGGCGATCGGCGCCTGGCGGGCCTACGGGTTCGCGCGTCGGGCGCTTCGCGGATCCTGGACGCGAGGCCTGGTCCTCTACCTCTTCTGGCTGATCCTCGGGGGCGCCGCCTGGATGGCCGCCATCGCGGTCGCGTGGACGATGCCGGCCGCCTCACCGCTCGCGATCGGATTGCTCCTGCTGGTCCAGTTCCTCTCGCTCCTCGTCCGGTCGGCGGTCCGCGTCGCGACCTGGGGCTCGTACCTCGAGTTCCTCGATCACCGGGCTCCGGGGGCGTTCCGCGCGCTCCGCGCCGCGCACCCCGCACGCCATGTTCCGCTGGTGGCGCTTTCCGCGTGACCGGACACTTGGTCGGCCCCGGACTGCGGGCCTGAACGCCTAGCGCGCCGCCCAGGCGGCGATGCGCTTCACGCCCTCGCGGAGACGGTCGCTCTTCGTCGCGAACGAGAAACGCACGCAGTCGTCGGCGCCGAAGGCGTCGCCCGGCACCGCGGCCACGTGGGCCTCGGCCAGCAGACGGTCGCAGAACCCCGCAGAGCCGATGACTCCCTTGCGCGGGTAGAGGGCCGAAACGTCGGCAAACGCGTAGAAGGCGCCCTCCGGCATCGGGCAGCGGATTCCCG
>Ga0207691_10003215_pt1 | contig 15939 bp, 12 predicted proteins | sample KBSM13metaG_FD_184327 | JGI IMG/M metagenome (GOLD analysis project Ga0207691, IMG submission 184327) | Miscanthus rhizosphere microbial communities from Kellogg Biological Station, Michigan, USA - KBS M1-3 metaG (SPAdes) (version 2) | ecosystem: Host-associated > Plants > Roots > Rhizosphere >... | reverse complement strand
AGGTTCTGTTGCTTCGCCATCTTGATCGAGATCGGCTCGAAGGTCTGCAGCCACGTCGTGCAGCAGAGCGGCCGCCCGCAGGAGCCGTACCCGCCGAGCAGCTTCGCCTCGTCGCGCACGCCGATCTGCCGCATCTCGATCCGGACGTGAAAGTGCCCGGCGAGATCGCGGACGAGATCGCGGAAGTCCACGCGCGCCTCGGCGGTGTAATAGAAGATCAGCCGCGAGCCGTCGAACATCGACTCGACGCGCGTCAGCTTCATCGACAGGCCGCGCTCGCGGATCTTCAGCTGCGCGACGCGCTGCGCCTCGATCTCGCGCTGCTGCTGCTTCAGCTTCTGCACCACGTCGTCGCGCGTGGCGCGCCGCACCACCACGTGATGCGAATCGGCCGCGGGCACGCGGCGCTCGGCGAGCTGCGGCGGCACGCGCGTCACCGTGCCGAACGCCTGGCCCTCCTGCGAGTCGACGACCACCTGGTCGCCGGGGCCGAGCTCGTCGACGACGATGTCGGGGAGGAGGAAGGACGTGGTCCGTCCCGCGGGCGCGAACTTCACGCTGACGAAGGGCCGACGGGCGGGTTCGGACATGTCAGATGTTCAGGGACACCCAGTCGGCGACGATCTTGGGACTGGCGTTGCGGTCGAGCGCCACCAGGGCGCGGTCCACGTTGGCAAAGGCCTTCAGCAGCCGATCCGCGTCGAACGATCGCAGCAGCGTCTCCAGCTGCGCCTTCAGGTCCGCATTGGCCAGGGCGCGCGCCTCACCGTGTGACGAGAGGACGCCGAGATCCCGTATCAGCGACGACAGCGCGCGCAGGCGCCGCGCCAGCTCGTCGCGATCGCCGGCGCCGACGAGGAACTTGCCGCCGTCGAGGCGACGCCGCGGGTCCGTCGCGTCGGCGGTCCCCTTGAGCAGGCGCGCCGCGACGTCGCGCGCCTCCATCGCGTCTTCCGCACTGCCTTCGAGCGCGCGGCCGATGCTGCCGTCGGAGGTGGCGGCGGCGGCATGCGCGTCCGCGGCGCCGAGCCCGTGCGGCTGCATCAGGACGGCGGCGACGTCGGCAATCGGCAGCGGGCCGAAACGCAGCCGCTGGCAGCGCGACCGCACGGTCGGCAGCAGCACGTCGGGACGATCGGTGACGAGGACGAAGACCGACGCGGCTGGCGGCTCCTCGAGCGTCTTGAGCAGCGCGTTCTGCGCCTCGAGGTTCAGCGCGTGCGCGTCGTCCACGATGACGGCGCGGCGGCGCCCTTCAAAAGGACGGTAGGCCGAGCGATCGATCGCGTCGCGTACTTGATCGAGCTTGATCGTGCCGGTGTCGCCGGGGGTGATGATGAGGACGTCGGCATGCATGCCGCGCTCGATCCGCGAGCAGGCGGCGCAGGCGCCGCACGCGTCCCGCTCGATCGTGCCGTCAGGAGCAGTGGTGGTGACGGGATGTTCGCAGTTGAGCGCCTGCGCGAGCGCAACGGCGGTCAGGCGCTTGCCGACGCCCTCAGGTCCGGTGAAGAGCAGGCTCGGCGGCAGCGTCGCGCGCCCCACCGCGCGCGCAAGCAGGTCGCGAATCGGCCGATGGCCCGTGATCGCGCGGAAGGACACGATACGGCCAATCTATCACGCGCCCCCACCCGGTTTCTTTGGATCCTTCGTGCCCTTCGGATCCTTCGGATCCTTCGACTCCTTCGTATCCTTGTTGTTTTTCCCGAACAACTTGCTCCAGAAGCCGCGTTTCTTCTCCGGCTTCTGCTGTTCAGCGTTGTCGATGGTGCCGCCGGTCGGCGCCGGCACCGGCGTCACGCTGCCGGTTGTCCCTTGCGCGCCCTGCGCGCCCTGCGCCGGCGGTTCCGCCGGATGGGCCACGCCGGGCAGCGCCGACGGCGCCGCGCCGGCGAGCACGCCGATGGCGTCGCTGCCGTGGACGGGACAGATCGATGTCGGCTGCGTCCCCTTGACGAAGTAGTCGGTGTAGACCATCGACTTCGTCTCGAGGTTGCCGTAGTCGTCCGCCGACGGCACGTTGTAGCAGCCGGCGTTGGGCAGCTTGCCCGAGACGCGGCAGACGTTCACGCCGACGACGTTCGCCGGACGGTCGTACCAATCGGGCTTGGCCCCCTTCGTCGCGACCTTCATGAACGACGCCCAGATCGGCACCGCGAGATCCGCGGCGTAGCCGTTGGCCACGATCGTCTTCGGCTGGTCGAAGCCGACCCACACGCCGGTGATGAGGTGCGGCGTGTAGCCGACGAACCAGGCGTCCACGTAGTCGTTGGTCGTTCCCGTCTTGCCCGCGGCCGGCAGCGTGAAGCCCGACTGCCGCACCTTGTAGGCGGTGCCGGCGTTGACGACGTCGGCGAGCATGCTCGACATCAGGAACGCGCTCGCCTCGCTGATCGCGCGCTCCGACTTGCCCTTTTCCTCGAAGAGGACCTTGCCGTCGCTGTCCTCGACGCGCCGGAGGTAGACCGGCGTGCGGACGATCCCCTGGTCGGCGAACGCGCCGTAGGCGGCGGTCAGCGACAGCAGCGTCACTTCGCTGGCGCCCAGCGCGAGCGACGGCACACTCGGCGGCGTGCCGACGTTCAGCTTCTGCGCGAAGGAGACGGCGCTGGGGATGCCGACGGTGTTGAGCATCTGCACGGCGGCGCGGTTGCTCGAGATCTTGAGCGCCGCGCGCATGGTCATCGAGCTGGCGTTCGAGTGCTCGTCTTCCGGCACCCAGTCCCCCTGGGGGGTCGCCATCGGCGAGTTGAGATTGGTGATCAGCGAGGCCGGCGAGTAGCCCGCTTCGAGCGCGGTGGCGTAGACGAACGGCTTGAACGCCGATCCGCTCTGGCGCTTCGCCTGCGTCGCGCGATTGAAGCGGCTGTCGTTGAAGTCGCGTCCGCCGACCAGCGCGCGGACGGCACCGGTCTCGGGATCGATGGCGACGAGCGCGCCCTGCAGGTAGTCGAGCCCGGTGGCGCTCGCGCGCGGCTCGTGCTTGTAGCCGCGGCGCTTCTCGATCGCGGCGACGCCGTCCTCGAGCAGCGACTCGGCCGCCTTCTGCAGCTCGGTGTCGAGCGTGGTGTAGACCTTGAGTCCGCCTTCGGCGACGCGCGCTCCGCCGAAGCGCTCGGTCAGCTCCTTCCGCACCTGTTCCTTGAAGTAGAGACCGAAGGTCTCCTTCATCTCGATGGCGTTGGTCAGGTTCACCTTGCTGCGCTTCGCGCGCTCGGCCGCGGCGGCGTCGAGCGCGCCCGCGTTGACCATCGCCTGCAGCACGATGTTGCGGCGCGCCACGGCGCGATCGAGGTTCACCGTCGGGGCGTAGGACGAGGGGGACTGGATCAGTCCGGCGAGCAGCGCCGCTTCGTCCACCGTGAGGTCGGCGGCGTGCTTGCCGAAGTAGCCGAGCGACGCCGCTTCGACGCCGTAGAGGCCGTCCCCGAAATAGACCTTGTTCAGGTACATTTCGAGGATCTCCTGCTTGGTGAACTCGCGCTCGATGTGCGCGGCGACGATCACCTCTTTGATCTTGCGGCGGAAGGTCTTGTCGCGCGACAGGAAGGTCTGCCGCGCGAGCTGCTGGGTGATGGTGCTGCCCCCCTCGGCGCGGCGTCCTTCGCGGAGGTTGCGCACCACCGCGGCGCCGATGCGGATGGGATCGACGCCGCTGTGGTCGTAGAAGCGCTGGTCCTCGACCGAAATCACCGCCTTGATCAGGTTCGGCGAGATGCGCGCCAGCGGGACCTCGAGGCGCTGTTCCTTGAAAATGGTAAAGACCGGGTTGTCGGTGGCGTCGTAAATCGTGGTGGCCTGCGCCATTTCTCCCAGGCCGCGCACCGCGTCTCTGTCGGGAAGGGCGGAGGTGAGATCGTAGGCGAACCACGCGGCGGCGCCGGTGGTCGCGAACAGGATCAACGCCATCAGCACGATAGCGCCGCCGATGAGGCGCGGCCTGCGCCGTATCCACGCCTGCGCAGACCTCGACAGTTCCCGCAACCGGTCCATCACCCCCAGCCAGTCGCAAGACCCGCGCCGGTGCGGGGGTCAGGTCTGCAAACCGGCGCCTGGGGGCCGCCTCGGGGGTCAGGTCTGCAAAACGTCGCGAGTGGGGGTCAGGTCTGCAAACCGGCGCGAGCCGGTGCCACGTCAGCAAAGTTTGCCGGGGCGAGCCTCGACCGGCAACGCGAAAACCGCGACGTGGCACCGGAAAAGGCCGGTTTGCAGACCTGACCCCCGGATCCCGCCGCCGGCCTGGCACCGTGAGGCGACGGTTTGCAGACCTGACCCCCGGTCCTCACAGCCCCCAGGGTTAGCCGGCGATGCGGCGGATGACGATGCGGCCGCCGTGGCGGAGGTGGGGGCAGGTCGACGCGAGGCGCTCCGCGGACGGCAGGTCGGGGGCTTCCACGATGAAGAACCCGCGCGGCTGCAGTGTCGGATTTACATCCCCTCCGCTGCCTACGACGCTCGTCTCCTCCCCCAGCTCTTCGCCGCTGATCGCCACGCCGCGCGACGCGATGTCGCGCGCCCACTGCGCATACTCGCGGCGGCGAGCGTCGGCCGTGCCGGTGATCGGCTCCCCGCCGGCATACAGCAGCAGCATGTAGCGCGGACCCGTGGCCACCGCGACCGCGGACGCCGCCGGCTCCGCGCGACGCGTCACCATCCACGCGACCGCCGCGACCATCGCCACCGCCGCAGCGGCCAGCGCCAGGACGGCCGCGATCTGCCGCCGCGGACGCCGGATCAGCCCGCGCTCGCGCAGCGCCGCCACCGTCCGCTCTTCCAGCCCCCGCGGCGGCGCGACCTCGTGCCGCGCGCGGCGCAGCCGATCCCGCTCCTGCTCGGTCAACGGTGTGTCGTCGTTCATCGCGTCCCCTGCCACCGCTGCCGGAACGCGCGGCGCGCCCGCGACAGGCGGCTCTTCGACGTGCCGGGCTCGATCTCGAGCGCGGCGGCAATCTCCTCGTGCGTGAACCCCTCGATGTCGTGCAGGACGATCGCCTCGCGATGCTCGTAGGGCAGCAGCGCGAGCACCTGGTTGATCGCGGACTGCTCGTCCCCCCACGTCGCCGGCGACGGGCGGACGTCGGCGTCGGTGCCGACGACCTCGCGCGTGTGCTTCCGCCGCCACTCGCGATAGCAGTTGAGCGCGATCCCGGTCAGCCAGGTGCGGAACGCCGACTGCCCGCGGAAAAGCGCCAGGTGACGCACCGCGCGCAGCCACGTCTCCTGCATCAGGTCCGCCGCGTCCGCGGTCCGTCCCACCAGCCGCACCAGCGTGCCGTGGACCGCCGGCGTGTGGCGCCCGTACAACAGCCGGAACGCCTCTTCGTCCCCCGCCGCCACGCGGCCGATCAGCACCGCATCGTCGTGCACTCGGTGATTGGTGTCGCCATCCGGCGAACGGTTGCCGGAACCTTTCGCGGCCGGCGTGTCACTCACGGGCGAGGTGAACATGACCCGACTCCTGCTCGCTTTCATGATGCTGGCGTCTGCCGGCCGGCCGGCGGGGCAAGCGCTCGATGGCATCACCACCATCGACGCCACGACCCCTGCCGCCGTGCAGATCGCGCTGGCCGAGAGCGCCGGCCCGCCGGTGGCGGCCGATGCGGCTATCTACGTGCTCGGCCCGAAGGGGTATACAAAGGTCCGGGACAGCCGGAACGGCTTCACGTGCCTCGTCTCGAGGCAGCGGACGGACACGCTCGAGCCTGAGTGTTTCGACGCTGAAGGGACGGCGGCGGTTGTGCCCGTGCGGCTCTTCGTCGAAGAACAGCGCGCGCTGGGGACGTCAGAACCGCGAATCGAGGAGCTGGTGGACGCCGGCTATAAGAAAGGACGCTTCCGGGCGCCGCGCAAGCCCGGCCTCGTCTACATGCTGTCGGACCACAATTACGTGTTCGATCCGGAGCGGAAGGCCGTCATCCATTTCCCGGGCCACCTGATGTTCTACGCCCCCTATGCGACGCAGAAGGACGTCGGATCGGGCCCGGGCGCGCCCTACATCGTGGCGCCGGGGACGCCGCACGCGCTCATGATCGTGGTCCCGGAGAATTCAGCGCACGGAAGCGGCAGTGGAGACCAGCTGAAACCCGAGGTCGTCGTTCGGCAGCGCTGAGTTGGTGAGGACGATCGCCGCGGACTTCAGCGTCTTGTCGAACCCGATCCACGTCCGGTAGCCGCCGGTCCCGCCGTTGTGCCAGACGACGCTGCGGTCGTTCATGCGGCGGATGTGCCAGCCCATGCCGATCGACATGTCGTCGCGCCCGGCCGGCTTGCGGAGCTCGTGCGTCTGCTGCATCACGCGCGGCAGGCGGCCGCCGGAGGGATCGAGACTGGCGCGCGCGAAGATCAGCATGTCGTTCATCGTCGAGCGCAGCGCACCGGCGCCGGCGAACGTCGGGATGTCCCAGTTCGACGTGACGTTGCGCTGGCCGTCGTGTCCCTTCGCGAGGTGGTCGCGCATCCACGGCGTCAGCGTGATGCCGGTGTGCGTCATCTTCAGGGGATCGAGGATGCGTTCCTTCACGAGCGCCTCGTAGCTCGTGCCGGCGCGGCGCGCCAGCGCCTGGCCGAGGAGGCCGACGCCGAGATTCGAGTACTCGTACTGCGCGCCGATGTCGCGCGTCAATTCGTAGCGGCCGAGGAACTCGAACATCTGCTCCGGCGTGTAATCGGCGTAGGGGTTGGTCGGGTCCTTCGGCCGCAGGTTGTCGGGCATCCGCGGCAGCCCTGACGACTGCGTCGTCAGGTCGAGCAGCGTGATCCTGCGGCCGTTGCGCTCGGGGACGCGGACGCCTTCGGGCAGGAACTTCGCGACGGGGTCGTCGAGCTTCACCTCGCCGCGATCCGCCATGTCGGCGAGCAGGATGGCGGTGAAGACCTTGGTGATCGATCCGATCTCGAAGACGCTGTCGGCGTCGAGCGGCATCGCGCCGGGTCCGGGGCTTCCGTAGGCCGCCATCGAGGTCGATCCGTCGGGCTCGATCGTGGCGACCACCATGCCGACGGCCTTCTTGTCGTCGACCCGCTGCTTGATCGCCGCCGCGATTTCCCGGGTACGCGCGCCGTCGGCCGCCATGACCGCCGTGGCCGCAAGGGTTCCCGCCAACGCCCTCATGCCCCACTTCATGGGCGTCACCCTACCGCAGGTTGGGGGTGGCCCGCACGTAATTCGCAATCCGGGCTGACTTGACTATTATGTAGACTCAGTCTACAAAGTAGTCTCCATGGCGGAACCCACGTATCTCGGCGAGTTCGAGCTGCTCGTCTTGCTGTCGGTGCTGCGCATCGCGCAGGAGGACGCCGGCGCCGCGAGCGGCGCGGCGATCGCGCGCGAGCTGGAGGAAGAGGCGGCGCGCCGCGTGTCGCGCGGCGCGCTCTACACGACGCTGGACCGCCTCGAAGGCAAGGGACTGCTGCGCTGGAAGATCGCGGCGGGCGGCCCCGAGCGCGGCGCCTTGCCTCGGCGCGCCTACACGGTCACCACGCGCGGCATGGAGGCGGTGCGCAACTCCCAGCGCACGTTGGAACGGATGTGGCGGGGACTCGACCAGGTGCTGAAGTCATGAGAGCGACCGCCACTTCGATGCCGCCACGTCTCGCGCGCTGGCTGCTCGACCGCATCGTGCCGCGCGGCCCGGAAGGGGACACGATCCGCGGCGACCTGCTGGAAGAATACGCGGCGCGCCGGGCGCGTTCGTTGGCCGCAGCATGGTGCTGGTACTGGCTCGCGACGCTGTCGATCCTGCTGCGCTACCGCCGCCGCCAGAGCCAGTCCGTCGGCAGCTCACGGCAGCCGCTTCTCGCGGCGGTCGCCCAGGACGTGCGCTACGGCGCCCGCACGCTGATCAAGGCGCCGGCCTTCACCGCCGTCGTCCTGATCACGCTCGGGCTCGGCATCGGCGCCAACACCGCCATCTTCAGCGCGCTCGACGCGGTCCTGCTGCAGCCGCTCCCCTACCCCGACCCGCACCGGCTGGTGCGCCTCGTCTCCGAGAACCCGACGATGGGCATCAGCAGCAGCAACGTCTCGGCGGCGGACTTCCTCGACTGGCAGCGCGACACGCGCGCCTTCGAATCGCTCGCCGCGTTCTCGACGTTCAGCACGTCGATAGGGGCAAGTGCCGCGCAGGGGGGTGCGGAGCGGATCGCCGGCGTCTTCGAGACCAACCTGTTCACGGTACTGGGAATTGCGCCGGCGATTGGCCGCGACTTCAACGGCGGCGACGCGCACCCGGGGCTGGCATCGGCGGCGATCGTCAGCGATGGTTTCTGGCAGCGCCGTTTCGGCGGCGACCCGGGCATCCTCGGCAAGACACTGCGCCCCGGCTCGCCGACGGCGTTCGTCGGGGTCATGCCGCGCGGATTCGCGTTCCCCGACGACGTGGAGCTCTGGATACCCGACCTTCTCAACCCCGCGTCGGATCCGCGCGACAACCGCGACCTCGAGGCTGTCGGCCGGCTCCGCGCCGGGGTGAGCGTCCGCCAGGCGCAGGCCGAGCTCGACGCGATCTCGCAGCGGCTCGACACCGCCTTTCCCGCCTCCAACCGCGGCTGGCGCGTCCGTGTCGTGCCGCTCACCGACTACATCGTCGGCGACGCCCGCCGTACGCTGCTGCTGCTCGTCGGCGCGGTGGCGCTGGTCATGCTGGTGGCCTGCGCCAACGTCGCCAATCTCTTCCTGGCGCACGCGGCCGGACGGCAGCGCGAAATCGCGGTGCGCGCGGCGATCGGCGCGGCGCGCGGGCGGATCGCGCGGCAGGTGCTGACCGAGAGCCTGCTGCTGTCGCTGGCGGCCGGAGGGATCGGCATTCTCATCGGGCGTGCCGCGCTGCGCCTGCTGATCGCGATTGCCGGCAGCGGCATTCCCCGCCTCGAGCACGCCACACTCGATCGCACGGTGCTGCTCTTCACCCTCGCGGTGTCGATCGGCACCGGCCTCCTGTTCGGGCTGCTTCCGGCACTGCACCTGTCGCGCGCCGGCCTGCTGCAGATGCTGCGTGAAGGATCGCGCGGCGCGGGCACGCGCAGCCGAACGCGGCAGGCGCTGGTGGTGGCCGAAGTGGCCATCGCGCTGGTCCTGCTCGTGTCGGCCGGCCTGCTCGCGCGCAGCTTCCAGGGACTGCAGCGCGTCGACGTCGGCTTCGATCCGCACCAGTTGCTGACGATGCGAGTGACGCTCGGCGGCGCGAAATACCGTCAGCGCGGGGCCGACGTGCGCTACTTCCAGCAGGCGATAGAGCGGGTCACGGCACTGCCGGGCGTGCGGTCGGCGGCGGCCGTGCTGTCGCTGCCGGTTGGCGGCGGCGGCTTCTATCTCGGCCGCGGGTTCATCCGTCCGGGGCTGAGCCACCCGGTCGAGGGCTACAGCGCGGGCTTCCAGATCGTGACACCCGGCTACTTCAAGACGCTGGGCATGCCGATGCTTGCCGGACGCGACTTCGACGCGCGCGACACCACGGCATCTCCGCAGGTCGTCGTCATCAACCGTACGGTCGCCAGTCGTTTCTTCGCCGGTGAGAATCCCATCGGGCAGAAAGTGCTGGTGTGGAAGGACGAGAAGACGCCGCGCGAGATCATCGGCGTCGTCGGCGATCTCAAGTCGAACGACCTGGCGGCGGCGGCCGGCGCCGAGATGTTCGTACCGGACACCCAGAGCGAGGTGGACGACATGACGCTCGTCGTGCGCACCGACGGCGCTCCCGCCGCGAGCGCGGCGGCGGTGAAGGCCGCGGTCGAAGGCGTCGATCGCACGCAGGCCGTCTACGACGTCAAGACGTTCGACAGCATCATGGCGAAGGCGCTGGCGCAGCAGCGCTTCAGCGTGATGCTCTTCGCGGCGTTCGCGGCGCTGGCGCTGGCGCTGGCCGCCGTTGGCCTCTACGGCGTGATGACGCACGTCGTCAACGCGCGCGCGCACGAGATGGGCGTGCGGCTGGCGCTCGGCGCGCGGCCCGCGTCGGTGCGCGGGCTGGTCGTGAACCAGGCGCTGCGCCTGCTGGCGATCGGGCTGGCGGTCGGCGTGCCGCTCTCGCTCGCGGCCGCGCGACTGTTCGGCAAGCTGCTCTACGGCGTCGGGCCTTCCGATCCGCTGACGCTGGTCGCGGTCGTCGCCACGCTCGCCGGGGTCGCCTGGGTTTCCGCGTGGATTCCCGCCCTGCGCGCGACCCGGATCGATCCGGCGTCGGCGCTGCGGGCCGAATAGGGTTCGCCGTTAGCGGTTTGCGGTTTGCGGTTTGCGGTTTGCGGTTTGCGGTTCGCCGTTAGCGGTTTGCGGTTCGCGGTTTGGCCCGCCGTAGCCTTGGCGGAGCGCTTGCCCCGCCGTAGCCTTGGCGGAGGCGGGCGGGCTGAACTTACGCATACACACCGCGGTACGGGGCAGGGAGAAGGGACGCGACGGTGGACCCAAGGGTGTCCATCACCTGGCGGCGATCGCGGCGCGCGGCCTCGAAGAGTCCTTCGACGCGCAGCGGGCGGCCGACGCGCATCGTGACGAGGGCGCGACGAAGGCCGGGCTCGCCGACAGGAAAGAGCGCCTCGGTACCCGCCAGCCCCACCGGCAGCACCCACGCACCCGGCAGATCCAGATACCGCGCCGTCGCGGGCAGCAGGCGTTGCATCCCGCCGGTCCGGCTGCGCGTACCCTCACCGAACAGCAGGAGCGCATCGCCGGCGCGCAGCCGCGTGTGCGCGACGTCAATCGCCCGGCGCGCCGCGACGGCGACCGCGCGCGCATCGAGGACGGCTTCTGCCGACGACACTTCCGTGCTCTGCGGCACTTTCAGCGTGCCGAAACACAGGCTGGAGAAGCGGCGCTCGCGGCTGGTGAAGACCTTCGGACCGGCGATTGCCGTGAGCCGGTCGGCGAGATCTCTCGCGCCGGCGCGGTGCAGCAGGATCTCAATCGCATTGGCATCTGCGTACGAGAGATGGTTGGCGACGATGATGACCGGCCGGTCGGCGACCAGCGCGAGATGTTCGCCCCCTTCGAGACGCGAATCCGCGGTCAGGTAGCGATCCGCGAGCAGATGATGGATCCGCTGCGCGAGCGGGTCGCGCGGATAGTAGCTCCAGCCGCAATCGGCGCGCAGGTGCGTCTTCAGCGCGTCGAGGGCCGGCGCACCAGCCGCGTCGACTTCGCGTTCGAGCGACGGACGAATGTCGTCGACGGCGAGCGGATCGCCGCCACCGAGGAAGGTGAGGATGGCGTCGACGAAAGCGCCCGATCCGGCGGGCGGCGGCAGTTCCGACGACATTGCCATCAGGTTTGCGTCGCCGATCCGCGACGCGGCCGGAATTCCGCCAGCGCGAAGAGCGCGACCCCGACGGTGATGGCGATGTCGGCGACGTTGAAGATGCCGGTGCGAAGCGGGCCGATGCCGACGTTCAGGAAATCGACGACGCTGCCGTGCGCCAGCCGATCGAACCAGTTCGAGGCGCCGCCCGCGACGAACAGCGACACCCCGAGCGCGGCGACGCCGCTCCAGTGATTCCGCGTGACCAGGACGCCCAGCGCGATCAGGGCGAGGCCGGTGGCAAACGTGAAGAGCGCGGTTCGCGCCGGTGCGGGCAGGTCGGCGCCGATGCTGAGAAAGCCGCCGGTGTTTTCCGCATACACGACCCGCACCGTGTCGCCCAGGTACGAGCGATCCGGTGTTCCGGCCAGCGTCGTCGTCGCGACGTGCTTGGTCACGCGGTCGCAGCCGATGGTGATCACGACGGCAAACACCAGTACCAGCTGGCCGAACATGCGGGCGGTCAGGCGCTTCACCATGTCTGATTGTGTCATGGGCGGGCGCGGTGCAAGACTGCTAAGCGTGCACCAGCACCTTGAGCACCTTTAGCACCCTCAGCACCTTTAGCACCCTTGCACGTCTAGCACCCTTTAGCACCGGCGACCGCAGGGAGCCCTCACATCTGCCGCAGCGCGACGACCGGATCGATCCGCGTCGCGCGCCAGGCGGGGACGAATGCGGCCGCGAGGGCGACGCCGAACAGGAGCGCGGACGCTGCCGCCAGCGTCAGCGGATCCAGCGGCGACAGCCCGTACAGCTGCGTTTCCACGTAACGCGTGAGGATCGCGGCGATCGCGAGACCGGCGACGATGCCGATCGCGGCAACGCGCGCGCCCGAGCCGATCAGCAGACGCAGCAGCGCGCGCGGCTGCGCGCCGAGGGCGAGGCGGACGCCGACCTCGCGCGTGCGCTCGGCGATGGTGTACGACAGCACCGCGTAGATGCCGATCGCGGCCAGCGCGAGCGCCAGCAGCGCCAGGACGCCGATCAAGTTGGCGCGCAGGCGATCGACGTACAGGGATCGGTTCACGTGCTCGGCCAGCGTGCGGACGTTGTAGAGCGGCATCGCCGGATCGATGCCGCGCACCGCCGCGCGCAGGCTCTCCACCATCTGCGACGGCGGCAGCGACGTACGCACGACGAGATTCGCCGCCGACGTGTAGAACTGCGAGATCGGCAGGTACAGCACCATGCGCGGCTTCTCGCGCAGGCTGCGGTACTTCGTGTCGCGCGCGACGGCGACGACGGTGTAGGGCGTCCCGCCGTCGCTGAAGGGGCTGCCGACGGCGCCGGCGTTCGGCCAGAACAACCGCTGCATCGACTCGTTGACGATCGCGACCGGCGGCCCCTTGGCCACGTCGGCCGCGGCGAAGTCGCGTCCCTCGACCAGCGGCACGCCCAGCGTCGCGAAGTAGCCCGGCGAGACGGTGACGATGTCGAACTCGACCGGCGCGTCCACCTTTGGCGTGGTCGCGCCCGCGCGCAGGTTCTGGCGCATGGCGCCCGCGGTCACCGGCAGGACGCTCGTCAGCGTCGCCGCCTGCACTCCCGGCACGCCCTGCACCGACGCCAGGACGCGCTCGTAGAACTGCTGGCCGCGCGCCTCGTCGTAGCCGCGCAGGGTGAGATTCAGTTGCGTGGCAATCACGCGATCGGTGAGCAGCGCCGGATCGATCGCGCGCAGCTTGCCGAGGCTGCGCAGGAAGAGGCCGGCGCCGATGACGAGCACCAGCGACAGCGCGATCTGGACGGCGGTCAGCGCCATGCGCGCCCGCCGCTTGCCGGCGGTGCCGGCGAGCGTCGCGCCGCCGCTCTTGAGCACCGACACGAGGTCGGCGCGCGACGCGCCGAAGGCCGGGACGATGCCGATCGCGATCGCGGCGATCGCCGACACGCCGGCCGCAAACGCCACCACCGCCGCATCCGGCTCCATCGTCAGCGCGAGCGCCGACCCACCGCCCGACGTGCGGATGTCGAACAGCGCCGCCGTCCAGACCCCGACCAGCAGGCCGACGCCGCCGCCGGCGCACGAGAGCACCGAGCCTTCGACGATCAACTGGCGGACGATGCGCCAGCGGCTGGCGCCGAGCGCGGCCCGCATCGCGATCTCCTGGTGGCGCATGTAGGCGCGCGTCAGCAGCAGGTTGGCGACGTTGGCGGCGGCGATCACCAGGATCAGGCCGACGACCAGCATCAGCAGCCGCAGCGGGCGCGCGAGGTCGTCGACGAGCGACGTGTCGCCGGCCGACGCCGGGGTCGTCCGAACCTCGGAATCGCTCGACTCGGTCCCGGCTCCCAGCAGCGCCGCGGTCATCTGCGTCCGCGCCTGCTCGACCGCGACGCCCGGACGGGTGCGGCCGACCAGCGACAGGTAGCTCGTCTCGCGGCTGCCGAAGCGATCCACCGGACTGTTGCGCAGCCGGAAGAACTGGTTGACCGGCATCCACACGTCGATGCGCTGCCCGCGCGTGAACCCGGTGAACGAGTCGGCCGCGACGCCGACGACGGCGGCGGGCCCACCGTTGATCTGCAGCGTCTTGCCGACGACGCCCGGATCGCCGTTGAACATCGACTGCCACAGGCGCGGGCTGATGACGGCCACGGCCGGCGCACCTTTCAGTTCGTCGGCGCTCGCGAAGCCGGGACCACGCGGCACGTCCACGCCGAGCACCTGGAAGTAGTTGGTCGTGACGAGCTCGGCGAGCACGCGCTCGGTCTGCGCCCCCGACGCGACGCCGACGCTCATCGAGGTGTAGGCCGCGAGACCCTGCAGCCCCTGCGCGCGATCGCGCAGGTCCACATAGAGCGGGTAGGAGAAGTCGAAGTGGTCGCCGCCGGCCGGCGTCCACGAGAAGACGGTGACCAGCTCCTTTCCGTGCTTGACGGGCAGCCCGGCGAGCAGCGCCGTATGCATCACGGTGAAGACGGCGATGTTGACGCCGAGACCGAGGGCCAGCGTCAGGATCGCCGCCGCGGTGAACGACGGCGCGCTCCGGAACATGCGCAGGGCGTGGCGGATGTCGTCGCGAAGTCCCTTCATGGAGCCGCGCGGCGTGCAACGCGTGTGCCCCGGGGGACGAGCCGTGGGATCAACGAGATAGCGAGGCGCGAGGGGCCCGGGTGGCCGCCGGCGGGACAGGCTTCGTCCGCAAACGGACACCCGCCTTCGCCAAGGCTACGGCGGGGCAAGCCGAGGAGCGAGGACTGACGACCGACGACCCGCCTCCGCCAAGGCTACGGCGAGGCAAGCCGAGGAGGACCGACGGCCGAGGACCGACGACCGAGGGCCGAGGGCTTTTCTGTTAGGCTGCCGGCCATGCTGAAACATCGCTGCCTCGTTCTGGCCCTCGCGGTGCTCCCGTTCGCGGTCATGGCGCAGACGCCGGCTCCGGCCACGACGGCGATCAGGGCCGCGCGCATGTTCGACGGCACCACCGACACGATGGTCAACGACGCGGTGGTCATCGTCGAAGGCACCACGATCAAGGCGGCGGGATCGCGCCTGCCCGTGCCGCCGGGCGCGAAGGTGATCGACCTCGGCGACGCGACGCTGCTGCCCGGGTTCATCGATGCGCACACCCACCTGTCGGACGAAGGCTCGGACGACTGGAACGCCGACACGGTGGCCGGCCTGCGGCGCACCGTTGCGGAGTCGGCGCTGCGCGCCTCGACGTTCGCCAAGCGGACGCTCATGGCCGGCTTCACCACCGTGCGCGACGTCGGCTCGAGCGACTACATCGACGTCGGCCTGCGCAACGCCATCGCCGCGGGATCGATTGTCGGCCCGCGCATGCTCGTCGCCGTGCACGCCCTCGGCGCGCGCGGCGGCCACTGCGACAACGGCGGCTATCCCTACCAGCGCTTCGGCGCCGAGACGGGGATCCAGGACGGCATCGCGAGCGGCCCCGATCAATTCCGCGACGCGGTGCGGTTCCAGGTGAAGTACGGCGCCGACGTGATCAAGGTGTGCGCCACGGGCGGCGTCCTCTCGCTGAGCGACTCAGTGGACGCGCCGCAGATCACCCAGGCGGAGATGGACGCGCTGGTGGACGAAGCGCATCGCCTCGGCCGGCGCGCCGCCGCGCACGCGCACGGCGCTGAAGGCGCGAAGGTCGCGATTCGCGCCGGCATCGACTCGATCGAGCACGGATCGTTTCTCGACGAGGACGCGGTGCGGATGATGAAGGAGAAGGGCACCTATCTCGTGCCGACGCTGATGGCGGGCGAGTACGCCGCGGGACGCGCGACGGTGCGCCACTATCCGCCGGAAATCGCCGCGAAGGCGTCGGCCGCGGTGGCCGCGCGCTCCGCCGCGTTCAAGCGGGCGCTCGACGCCGGCGTGAAGATCGCTTTCGGCACCGATTCCGGCGTCAGCCCGCACGGGCTCAACGCCCAGGAGTTCGCGCTGCTGGCGCAGAACGGCATGTCGCCGGCGGCGGCGCTGCGCACGACCGGCACCGCGGCGGCCCTGCTTGGGCTCGAGAAGACGATCGGCACGCTCCAGGCCGGGAAGCAGGCGGACATCGTCGCCGTGCCCGGCGACGTGATGAAGGACATCAAGACCACCGAACGCGTGCGGTTCGTAATGAAAGGCGGCACGGTGTATCGCCAGGACGCCGCGGCGGCTCCGTCAACCGGCAGCCGCTGACGC
>Ga0207691_10003212_pt1 | contig 15942 bp, 14 predicted proteins | sample KBSM13metaG_FD_184327 | JGI IMG/M metagenome (GOLD analysis project Ga0207691, IMG submission 184327) | Miscanthus rhizosphere microbial communities from Kellogg Biological Station, Michigan, USA - KBS M1-3 metaG (SPAdes) (version 2) | ecosystem: Host-associated > Plants > Roots > Rhizosphere >... | reverse complement strand
CTTCGGCTTTTGCGGCTTCGGCTTTTGCGGCTTCGGCTTTTGCGGCTTCGGCTTTTGCGGCTTCGGCTTTTGCGGCTTCGGCTTTTGCGGATTCGACTTTCGCAGCTTCGACCTTTGCAGCTTCGACCTTTGCAGCTTCGACCTTTGCAGCTTCGACCTTCGCAGCTTCGACTTTCGCAGCTTCGACCTTCGCAACTTCGACTTTGGCAGCTTCGACCTTCGCAGCTTCGACCTTCGCAACTTCGACTTTCGCGGCTTCGGCTTTTGCGGCTGCGATCTTCGCAGCCTCGACTCGTGCTGCCTCCTGGCGTGCCGTCTCTTGCTGGTTCGTCGCCTGCCGTGCGGCCTCGCGATCGGACTCCAGCCGTGCGTTCTCGGCTATCGCCGCTTCCTGCCGCGCCGTCTCCAACTGCTCCGCCTGCCGTTTCGCCTCCTGCTTGGCAAGTTCGAGTTTGGCCAGAGCGACGTCTTGCTCTCGGGCTTCATCCCGATACGATGGCATCCCGATTTCCGGGCTCGGGGCGGTCGGCGTTGGCGCGATGGTGGGCGTCTGCGTCTGTGGCGTGGGCACCGTTCCCTCCTCCGTCGGCGTCAATGCGATCACGGCCGGCGGGGGGATCGGCGGGGGTGCGGTATCACCGGGCCGATCGGCGCGCAAAGGCGCTTGCGCAGGAGCCGCAACCGTTGCAGCGTCTGTGTTTTTTTTGGGTTCCGCCTTGGGCTTGGCTTGCATTGCGATCGCTGATGCAGGCTGACGCGCGGTCGCCCCAGGGGACGGCGATGGTGTCAGACCCGGCCTGCTGGCAACGAGCTGCTCCATTGATGCCTGCGGCAATGGCTCCGCGGGCGGCGTGACCTGCGCCGGAGCGACTACGACGCGCAGGTCGGGCACCTCGATCCGTCGAGTCTGCCAGGGGAAGCCCCAGCCCGGCCAAAGTCCCTGACTGCCGAAGGTCAGGCTCAACAGCAACGTGTGCATCAGAAGCGAGAGCAACAGCGCAAGCGTGAGTCGCCCGTAATGAGGGCTCATGTGTTGGCTGTCGGGCAAACGCTGGATTCCGGGGAGGCCGAACGCGGTCCCCCATCGCTGATCGGGTACTTCTGCTGGCTCGGGGCGCGTCGGTAAGTCGCCTTGCGTGCCCGTCGACCTCACAGTCCCACCGGTCAGGCCCTTGCCCAAATCACCCCGGAGACATTCGTAAACCGCATTTGGCCATTCCACGCATCTCAACCTTGGGGGTCGATTCTCACATGCCCGAACGGGCGAGCGAAATCGCGTGACCTCACAGCATTTCACCCAAGTTTGATTTGGTCACCTTGCGCCGTGCCGGATTTCGAGTTATTAGTCCGAACATTGGTCGCCAGAGGGTGGTACGAAGACCTCTAGGCTCTGCATTGCGTCGTCGGAGGGGTGTGCATGCGTCCTGCGGAAACGTACAACGACCAGATCGTGCGGCTGTTCCTGCTCGCCGCCGCTGTCTGGGGCATCGTCGGCATGTCGATCGGCGTGTACGCCGCGGCGGAGATGGTGTGGCCATCGCTGAATTTCGGCGTGCCGTGGCTGACCTTCAGCCGGATTCGCCCCGCCCATACGTTCGGCGTCATCTTCGCGTTCGGCGGATCGGCGCTGATCGGGACCTGCTACTACATCGTCCAGCGGACCGGCCACACGCGCCTCGCACACACCGCGCTCGCCAATTTCACGTTCTGGGGTTGGCAGCTCGGGTGCGTCCTGGCGATGGTGACGATGCCCTTCGGCATCACGCAAAGCAAGGAATACGCCGAGCCTGAATGGTTCATCGACGTCGCCGTCGCCGTGGTCTGGGTTGCATTCGGGATCGTGTTCTTCGCGACGGTCGCCCGCAGGCGCATCCGCCACATCTATGTCTCCAACTGGTACTACGGCGCGCTGATCATTGCCGTCGGCCTGTTGCACATCGTGAACAACCTTGCGGTACCCGTTTCCTTGACCAAGTCCTATCAGATTTATTCAGGCGCTGCCGACGCGATGGTGCAGTGGTGGTATGGCCACAACGCGGTCGCATTTTTCCTTACCGCGGGCTTCCTCGGAATGATGTACTACTTCGTTCCGCGGCAGGCAAAGCAACCGCTGTGGAGCTACCGCTTTTCCATCGTCAATTTCTGGGCACTGATATCGATCTACATGTGGGCGGGCCCGCATCACCTGATGTACACGGCGCTGCCCGATTGGGTGCAGTCGCTCGGAATGGCTTTCTCGTTGATTCTGTTGATGCCCAGTTTTGGCTCAGCGGCCAACGGCCTGTTGACGTTCAACGGCTCCTGGCATTTGCTCAAGGACGATCCTGCGGCGAAATTCATGGTGATGGCGCTCGTCTGCTACGCAGGGACGACCCTCGAAGGCTCGATCCTGGCGATCAAGACCGTCAACTCGTTCACGCATTACACCGAATGGACGGTCGCGCACGTGCATTTCGGCGCGCTCGGATGGGTGGCGATGATCACGATCGGTTCGCTCTACGCAATGGCTCCACGCGCGCTAGGCCAGCCGGCCATGCATTCGCGCGCCGCGATGGAACTGCATTTCTGGCTCCACACCATGGGCGTGTTGCTCTACATATTCTCCATGTGGATCGCCGGCACGGTTCAGTTCCTGATGTGGCGCGCCACCAATCCCGACGGCTCGCTGACTTATCCGTTCATCGACAGTCTGATCAACATCAAAGGGATGTACGCCGTGCGCTGGCTGGCCGGCGTCCTCATCCTGATCGGCATGGTCGCGATGGCGTGGAATCTCTGGCATACCGCCGCCGCGGCGCGGGCCCGGCTGATCAAGCCGATCCCGGTCCCCATTCCCGAACCCGAGTTGCATCAAGTGCCGGCGCCGCTCCCGGCTTACGGCTAAAGGGGCAGACGATGGCGCGCGGCTACAAGTACTACGAAGCGATCGAGAAAAACGCGGCTCTGCTCGGCATCCTGATATTTGTTGCCGTTTCGTTCGGGGGCCTTGCGGAAGTCCTGCCGCTATTCATCCAGGCCCATTCCCTGGAACCACCTCCGGGCGTCAAGCCGTACGATCCGCTGCGTCTGGCCGGCAAGGACATTTATGTGCGCGAGGGCTGCTACCTGTGCCATTCGCAGATGATTCGTGCATTGCGCTCTGAGACGCAACGTTACGGTCATTTCTCGGTCGCCTCCGAATCCGTGTACGACCGCCCATTCCAGTGGGGGTCGAAACGCACCGGACCCGATCTCGCACGCATCGGCGGCAAGTATTCCGACGAGTGGCAGCACCTTCATCTCATCGACCCGCGTGCATTCGTCCCGGAGTCGAACATGCCGCCGTACCCGTGGCTGGTGGCGACAAAACTCGATGGTGCCGACATCGCGGCACGCATGCGCGTGCTGCGCCAGCTCGGCGACCCGTACACCGACGCCGACATCGCCGATGCGCCGAAGGCCGTCGCCGACAGGACGGAGCTCGATGCGCTGGTCGCCTATCTGCAGGGCCTCGGCATTGCCAACGATCCGGCAAAGGAGCCTTCGAAATGAGTCCGTTCTGGGGACATCTCGCCGGCGTCGTCACCGCGGTCGCGATGATCGCGTTCATCGGCATCTGGATATGGGCCTGGCTTCCTACCCACAAGACCGAATTCGATGAGCTCGCCACGCTGCCGATGGAGGATGAGATCCCCCCGAAGCAAGTCGAACTCGCTTCCCCCCACGGGGCGAGCGCCTTGGGACGGCCCGGCGGCGCTCGGAAGGACGAGCCATGACCGAATTCTGGTCGGTATGGGTGATCCTGCTCGCCGTCTGGACGCTCGGTGCTTCGCTGTTCCTGTTTGTCTACGGATTGCTGGTCGACATTCCGACGCAGCCCGACGGCACCAGTGGACACGTGTGGGCGCACGGTGTGTTGCGCGAAAGTGTGCGGAGTCTTCCGGTCTGGTGGATCGTGATCTCGGCAACCGGATTCCTTGCCGCCTTCGTCTACCTCGCGCTCTATCCCGGGTTCGGTGCGTATAAAGGCTTTCTCGGCTGGACTGCGCACGAAGAGCTCGCACAGGACCAGGCCGCGACACGCCAGCTCCAGGCGCCGCTGCGCGAACGCGTCCGTGGAAAGACTGTCGAATCCGTTGCCACCGATCCTGAGGCATTGCGCGCGGGCGCAGCGCTGTTCGTCGAGAACTGCGCGGCGTGCCACGGTCGAACCGGCAAGGGCAACGCGGCGCTGGGCGCCCCGGATCTCACCGGCAGCGCCTGGCTCTATGGCGGCGACGGCAAGACGATCCTGACGAGCATCCTTGACGGGCGCCGAGGCGCGATGCCGGCGTTCGGTGGCACCATTCCCGAGGATTCGATCCTCGACATCGCCCACTATGTCGCGAGCTTGTCGGGGATTCCGAATGATCCCGTGCGCGCGCAGCTCGGCAAACCACTTTTTTCTACATGCGCGGCCTGCCACGGAGGGGATGCCAAGGGCAATCCGGCGCTCGGTGCGCCAAACCTGACTGACGGCGTCTGGCTTTACGGCAGCCGGGTGCCGCGGGACATAGCCGAGACCATCACTCGTGGCCGCAACGGGGTGATGCCCGCGTGGCGCGAGCGCATGGGTGAAGAGAACGCCCTCCTCGTCGCTGCGTGGGTCTACGCGCAATCACACCCAGTGGCCGTGGCTGCGCGATGACGACATGAGGCCGCGCGTTGCAGGAGCGTGGTTCCAGCAACCGGTCATTTGGCTAGGCGCGGCGGTCCTTGCGGCGTCGATCGCCGCATGCATCGTAACCATCGTGCTTGCAGTGCGACTTGCCGACACACCGGTAGAAACCGGCAGCAACAACATTCTGAAAATGCCGCTGCGACACTCGGCTGCCACACCGCCACCTGCCCAAGAGCGCCGATGAACGGCTGCTGGCACTGCGGCGAGCCGCTGCCGGCCAACGCTCCGCAGGCGCGTGTCGCCGGCGCCGCGCATGCGGTGTGTTGCAACGGCTGTCGCGCCGTGGCCGAATGGATCGGAGATCTCGGACTCGCCGATTATTATCGATTGCGCAGCGGATCGGCCGTCAGTGCGCCTGATCTCGGCGATATGGCAAAGACTGCGGCAGCCTGCGAGCGTCCGGCGCTCTCGCGTCATGTCGTGCGCGCCCTCGCCGACGGTAACAGCGAAGCGATCGTGCTGATCGAAGGCATGCGTTGCGCGGCCTGCTGCTGGCTGATCGAGCGGACCCTCGGCCTAATACCTGGTGTCACCGACGTCGGTGTGAACGCCAGTGCGCAGCGCGCACGCGTCGTGTACGACGTCACAGCCGTCTCGCTCACTCGAATCATCGATGCGCTCGCAAGGGTCGGCTATCAGGCGCTGCCGCTCGATCGCGCGGCGCTCGACGACGCTCGCCGCCGCGAAACGCGCGATGCGCAAAAACGCCTGGCCGTCGCCGGCTTGGGTGCGATGCAGGCGATGATGTACGCGAGCGCCTTGTGGTTTGGCGCCTTCGACGCCGTCGATGTCGCGACGCGCGACGCCTTCCGATGGCTGACACTGCTCGCGGCTACACCCGTCGTGTTCTACGCTGCGGCGCCGTTCTTCGCCGGTGCGAAACGACTCCTCGCTGCGCGACGGCTTGGCATGGACGTGTCGGTGGCGTTAGCCATCGCGCTCATCTACGCCGGAAGCGTGGTTGAGGTCGTTGCCCGCGGCCCCGACGTCTGGTTCGAATCGGTCAGCATGTTCGTGTTCTTCCTGAGCGTCGGCCGTTACCTGGAAATGCGCGCCCGGCACCGCGCCGGAGACCTGTCCGACGCGTTGGCGCGCCTGACTCCGGTGTTCGCCGATCGCGTCGAGGCGGACGGATCGCTGGTGCGCATCGGTGCGGTCGAACTCGTCCCGGGCGATCAAGTAATCGTTGCCGATGGCGCCGGCGTTCCGGCAGATGGCGTGCTGGAAAGCGCGCAATGCCGTGTCGACGAGGCCTTGCTGAACGGCGAGTCGGCGCCGCTTGCTAAACGCCGCGGCGACCCGCTATGCGCAGGTAGCGTCGTGATCGGCCATCCGGCGACTGTGCGTGTCACCCGCGTCGGCGCAGACACCGTCATTGCGCGGATCGTCGCGCTGACTGCACGCGCCGCGACCACGAAGCCGCGGCTCGCACGTGCCGGCGAGCGCGCCGCGGCGGGCTTCATCGCGCGGGTGTTGTTGCTCGCCGCTTGCACGGCCATCGGCTGGGCGATCGTCGATCCCGGGCGCGCGTTCTCGGCGACCGTCGCGGTCCTCGTAGTCGCCTGCCCCTGTGCATTCGCATTGGCGGCGCCGGCAGCGGTGACCCGCACGCTTGCGGTGCTCGCCGAGCGCGGTGTCCTGGTCGTGCGCCCGGATGCGCTCGAGGATCTCGCAGCGGCCACGCACGTCATTTTCGACAAGACCGGGACGTTGACCGAACCTAGCATAGTGCGAGAGTGCACGGTGATGCTGCGCGACATCGATCGTGACACTGCGCTCGCAGTTGCCGCGGCGCTTGGGCAAGGCAGTCGCCATCCGCTGGCGCGGGCTTTCACAGCCGCAGCGCCGGCCACGCTGCCCGCGGTTTCCGCGCGCGAAAGCGTCGCAGGCCGTGGCATCGGCGGGGTCGTCAATGGACGCCGCTATCGCCTCGGTCGAGCGGACTACGCATTGCCAGGCGGAGGGCAATCGTCCGACCTCGGCGATGGGGTGATTCTCGCCGACGACCTCGGGCCAGTCGCCGCGTTTCATTTCGTCGAGCGGCTGCGTCCAAGCGCGGGTGACACGGTCGACGCCCTTGCTCGCGATGGTCTCGCGATCGCGATCGCAAGCGGAGACGCGAAGTCGAAAGTCGCATCGGTGGCTGAAATGCTGGGGATCCGGACGTGGGTTGCTCGCCAGGCGCCCGCCGATAAGCTCGCGTGGCTCGCTTCGCTTCGAGAAGGTGGCGCGCGTGTCGTCGTCGTTGGTGACGGCGTGAACGACGCCCCAATGCTCGCCAGCGCCGATGTCGCGGTCGCCGTGAGCTCGGCGGCCGACGTCGCCCAGGCGACCAGCGACATCGTGATCACCGGCAAGCTCGACGCACTGGCGCAGGCGCGGACGCTCGCGCTGGAAATGCTGTCGATCCTGCGCCAGAACCGTCGCTGGGCGCTCGCCTACAACCTCGCCGCCGTACCTCTCGCCGCGCTTGGCTTCGTACCTCCCTGGCTGGCCGCGATCGGCATGTCGGCAAGCTCGCTGGCCGTCGTGTTGAATGCGCTGCGCATCGGCCGCGCCAAGGATTCGGAGGTGGGCGATGGACGTGTAATCGCGGTGCCCTCGACGACCCTTCATCCGAGCACGTCGGTATGAACAGCCTTGTGTTTCTGATTCCGCTGTCGATCCTGCTCCTCGTGGGCGCTGGATTCGCGTTGTTCTGGGCGGTCGATCACGGGCAATTCGAAGACATGGATACGCCGGCGCTCCTGCCCATGCTCGACGACGACCGCGCAGCAGGCGACTCCAGCCATGAAGGCCCGGCAAACGCCGCTTCTACGGACACCGCGGAGACGCAGCCATGACGGGCGGCCTCACGCTCGGCGCTGCCCTGATCCTGGGCTTCGCAGCAAGCGGGCATTGCCTCGTGATGTGCGGCGGCATTTCAGCTGCGCTCGGTCTTGCCACGGCCAAGGGCGCAGACGGAAAACCACGCGCCTCCCTGCTCGTCGCCTACCAAGTGGGACGCATGCTCTCGTACGCCATCGCAGGCGGGCTCCTGGGCGGCGTTCTCGGCTTTGTCGTCGCCTGGCTCGACGCCGACGCGGTGCGCCAGGGTCTGCGGGCGCTGTCGGCGGTTGCGCTCGCCGCCGCGGCGCTGGTCGCGTTCGGCGTGCTGCGCGATCCCGGTTCGCGCATCGGACGGTTGGTATGGCCGCGACTTGCGCCCCTCGGCCGGAGGCTATTGCCCGTAACCAACCTGCGGCGAGCCATTGGCTTCGGCATGGTGTGGGGCTGGATGCCGTGCGGGTTCGCTTACACCGTCATGGTGATTGCCGCGCTCGAGCACGACGCGCTGCGGTCGGCGGCGACAATGCTTGCGTTCGGCATCGGCACGGCTCCGGCGATGATCGCCGTCGCGCTCGGGGCGCGACGTGCCGCGAGTTTCGCGGCCGGAAGCACCGGACGGCGCTTCGCGGGGGCGGTGCTGATCGGAAGTGCGGCGCTTACGTTGTTCGCGCCGCAAATGGTTGCCGCCGCGCCGTGGCTGCACCCGTGGATGCCGTACCTGTGCACGGTCGACGCGCCTTGAGAACCGACTGAAGGCACGCAAGACGCAACGCCAATGCTCTTGAGTGGATGATTCCCGAGGGGAACGTGACGATCGCCTAACCTGGTTTTCGGTTTGGCCAGGTCGTCACGTGGAGGCATGTAGCCATTTCGCCCTGCGGACTGGCACCGGGCTACTTGCCGCAGGCGATCATCGTTACATAGCCCGAGACAATGCCTATGCCCATGCGTGCGATCCGTGGATCGAGCATATTGCCGTTGTGTCCAGGGGACGCGCGCCAACCATCGAACTGGCTCTCCGGCGAGCGGTAGTTCCAGCCGATGTTTTCAACGCACATGGGGAGTCCCGATCGCCGCACGCGAGAAGGGAAGTCGTCGTGATTCAACTGTCCTGCCTGCGCCATCGCCGCGCTATGCTCGTCGGCAAGGCCGGCAATCGTCGTGTCGACCATTAGATCCGGGAGCCCGTGACTTGCGCGGTATTGATTCACCAGCACAGCCAGACGTTGCGAATAGTCGGCGTCGTTGTCGGCTGCGACGGTGACTGCACACACGATGATCGAAAAAGCCACGAGCGACCGTGCGAAAGCGATATTCATGAGCAAGTATAGCGGTGCGAAGGCTTAGGCCGTCGTCGGCGCTCAGCGCTCGCCCGCGCGTCTTGATGCAGGCTTCGAAATCGGGCTTTATCCTGGTTTTCCGTCCACCGCGGCCGCGACAGTAGGGGCCAATACGGCGCGGCGTACAAGGCAAAGGCACCCGCCCAGCAGAAAGCAGAAACGACGACCGTAATCATGTATTGCGATGGCATCAACAAGCCACCGAATACCCCGGACCACAGCCGCCACTTGCACCAACAGGAACGCCAAGACTTCGAGTTGTCCCACTGTCAGCGGACCGCCAGTGTGGCCCTTGGCGGTCCTCATCATGATGCCAATCGTCAGGCTCCCAATAGCACACCGATGGTGAGGGCATAGCGCATTCGGCACAAGATAGAACTGCGCGAGTGCGCGCATGGCCAAATGCACAACCAGCCAGGCATAGCCGACGTGCAGAATCCAAACAAGTGGCGCTCAGCGTCCGCCATGGTTGCCAAAGTACAAGTCGTGCACCGTGCGCGACTGCGGCGGCCGCGCGGTGTGCTCGACCGAACAGCGGGAAACGATAGAAGCCGGGAACGCGGCGCCTTGGCGTTTCATCTAATGGGTGAGACAGAACCGCCACATTGTCCACGCTATTGCGGGGGTCGCGGGCTTCGCGTTGCTGCTGGCAGCGACGGGGCAGACGCGAGGGCGATAGGCGATACGCGAACCCCGCAACACTTCGCACGCCGCACCTGTGCGCCATTACCTACCGGAGGTTCTATTATGCGGTTCATGGTCGCAATACTTTCGCTTTTCATTGTGGCGCTGCCGCTGCAGGCCGCTCCGAAAACCGAGAAGAATCTGTATGAGCGGCTTGGCGGCGTCTTCGCCATCGCCGCGGTCGTTGATCATTTTAGCGATGCGCTGGTGCAGAATCCGATCGTGGGAAAGACTTCGCAGAACCCGGCGCTCCGGGAATGGCACACAAAGAACCTGGACAGGTTACCGGGCCTCAAGTTCATGCGCACCCTGTGGGTCTGCGAAGTCACGGGAGGGCCGTTCAAATTCTCGCCTACGAAGCCGGGCAAAACGCATTTGGGTCTCGAGGAGGCGCATCGTAACCTCAAGATTTCGCCAGAGGAATTCGACGAGGTGGCCGCCGAGTTGGGGCGTAGTCTGGACTTTGCCAAAGTGCCTGTGCGCGAAAAGGGAGAGGTCCTCGCCGCCTTCGCAGCGCATAAGAACGAGGTTACTGCCGGCTACAAGACGAAGTGAATGCGGCAGGCTGGCTCTTGATGTGGAAATGCCTACACGACGCGATCGGCCGTCTGTAAGACATTGATTTGTTGGCGTCCCCAGCGGGAGGTCTGAGGGCGCCCTCAGGGTCGTTCGAGGTCACTTAGGACACGCGGTCAGCGCCCCTTTGTACCCGTACAGTGCACCAATTGAAAATCGAACCTCATCGCTTCGAAGGCGTTCGGTCGCGAGGCACCGTTGGCTTGACCCTTGGGAAGAAGAAATGACAGTCGCCGAAGCCCGCGAGCTGCTCGCCACGTTTTGCCCGCGGATACGTTGCTTTGCTTCTGCGCGGCGACGAGAACGGGACGATCGTCGCGGCGACACAGATCGAAATGGTGCCGATTAACGCCTTCGGCGACCACTACGCCGAGAGTTTCGACGAAGACGCCGCGATCGACGCGGCGGTGGTGGCGTGCCCGGTGTCGGAATGGCGCCTGTTACGGCTTGCGCCACCGTGAGAAGCCCAGACCGGCGAGACCGAGAAGAGCGAGAGTCGCGGGTCGGGGACACTTACGCTTGTCACTGTCAGGCGCGAGGCATCGCCATTAAGGACCATCGCCCCGTAGGCGCCATCCGCGCCGAACGCGCCATTTGAGAAGTTCAGCATTGATTCGTCCAGGCAAACGCGGCCTCAACCGCCTCGTCCGGTTGCAAAGAGGCCCCGTCTGCGATGCCTTCAATGTAGGCCGCCTCTCCCATAAGCGCGCGGCATCGTGCCAGACTTGCTTGGGACCGTTCCTGATCAATTGGAAATCTGGGCGCACACATCGTTTCTCGCATTTTTTCCACTGCCCCAAAAAACTTTGTCGCAGCGGCGTACTCCCCCTTGGCGGTCGCCAATACCACGATGGTATCCAAGCACTCTCTGATGGCAAACCATGAGCCCTGCTCCCGGCTGAGTGCAAGCGCCTCACGAAGGAGCGCTAGCGCGTCGTCGAATTCTTCACGAGCAACTGCGACCTCGGCTAAATGGCGTTTTTGCTCACTCTCCAATTCGCGCAAGCCTAACTCGCGAGCGATCGCCAATGCTTCTCGATGCCGTGCCTGCGCAAGTTCGTGATTTCCTTGATACTGCGCCACACTGCCCAAACGACTGACGCTATACGCTTCCTGCTCGCGATTCTCCAGTCGCTTGCTCACCGCGACTGCGCGCTCGAGGGGTGTCTCCGCGGCCGCAAGGTTCCCATCATTGATGAACAGCGAGGCCAAGCAGTTTAGGCCGGTCACTTCTCGATTCAGATTTCCTTGTTGCCTTTCAATATCAATGGCCCGCTCATACAACGTCTTTGCAACACTTGTGTTGCCCAAAGACAGTTCGACATTGGCAAGACTTATTAGCACCCGTCCTTGATACGCAAGGTCGCCAAGTTCATTGCTCAGCGTTAGGGCACGCCCATATAGACTTTGCGCTGCTGCCAGGTCGCCAACCGTATAATGCATGATGCCCGCCGCAAGTAGCGCGCCGAGACGAGCATGCGGGGCTTCCGTGTCTGACTCGCGTACCAATGCCCTGTCGCACCAATCTCTTCCTTCTAGGGCACGGCCCCAGCGCCACCAGAACGCATAAAGTGCCGCACAGAAGCGCATGGCTGCTTCCGCGCCTTTGGATTCGTCAAGGCTCCATTTCAGTGCTGCCCGCAGGTTGTCGCTCTCCAAGCGGAGACGCTCCATCCATTGATCCAGTTTGCCGCCTTGAACGTGTACCACTGACCCTCGCTCCGCAAGTGACAAGAAGTAGTCTCTGCTGCGCTCGCGAAAAACCGCGTCCTCGTCGTCGTTTGCAAGTCGCTCGGCGGCGTATTCTCGAATTGTCTCAAGCATCCGGTAGCGTTCGGCACTTTCGTCGAGCACGATCAACGATTTGCGCGCGAGTGCAGTCAACTGATCAAGCACTTCACTTTGCGCGATGCAGCCGCCGGCAACTACTTCTACCGCTGCATCGAGCGACCATCCACCAGCGAACACTGCGGCGCGAGCGAAGACCGCTTTCTCTGAGCCACTTAGCAGGTCGTAACTCCAATCAAGCATTGCGCGCAGGGTCTGCTGCTTGGGCAGCGCTGTGCGACTACCACCGGTCAATAGCCCAAGTCGATTGGCTAGCCGATCAGCTATCTCAGCGACCGGCATAGTCCCAACTCTCGCAGCGGCGAGTTCTACGGCAAGCGGTATGCCGTCCAGTCGTAGGCAAATCGTGGCCACTCCCATTCGGTTCCGGTCGGTAAGTGCAAAAGTGGCCTGTTGTAGCCGCGCGCGTTCGACGAAGAGTTGCACCGCTTCCGCGCAAGCCTGATCTTCAATGGGTGCATTTGGGTCTGGCAGGGATAACGGCTGCAATAGATAGTTTTGTTCACCACCGATCTGGAGCGGCTCGCGACTGGTCGCGATCACTCGGATGTCCGGCCCGGCTTGCACCAATGCTTCGACCAGTGTGGCGCAAGCCAGGACAAGGTGCTCACAATTGTCGAGAATCAACAGCAGTCGCCGGGACTTCAATGCTGCGCATAGCGTTTCTGTGACTGTCGCGCCCCCTTCCTCTTTTATGCCTAATGTTTGCGCCACCTCCTTTGGTACTAGCTCGGAGGCACGGATTGCCGACAGGTCTACAAACCACGCACCATCTGCATAGTCGTCGAGCACGTCCGCGGCTACCTGCAGTGACAATCGTGTTTTGCCGAGCCCGCCAGCTCCAATCATCGTCAACAGCCGCGTTTCGCTCAGCATTTGCTTGACTTCGGCCATTTCGCGGTCGCGGCCAACGAACGATGCAATTTGCCGAGGAAGGTTGTTCGGTGTTGCCTCGAGCGAGCGTAGTGCTGGGAAGTCCCGACGGAGGTGTGGGTGTGTCAGTTGGTAAACATGTTCTTGCGTTGCAAGATCGCGAAGGCGCACCGAACCAAGATCACGCAGGCCAACGCCATTCGGCAGGTTGTCACCAACCAGCGAAACTATTGTTTGTGACAGGAGCACTTGTCCACCGTGGGCGAGGCCCATCAGGCGTGCCGCACGATTGACGGCGCTGCCAAAAAAATCATTCTCCCGCCGCTCCACTACACCCACGTGCAGACCACACCGCGCGCGAAGAGCAATCCCGTTGGTCGCAGCTAAGTCGGCAAGCGCCCGTTGCATCGTTACAGCGGCGTTGAGGGCATCGGCAGGATTTCCGAAAACTGCATAGACACCATCACCCGTCATCTTTACCACCGTGCCACTATGGGTTTCGACTGCAGTGCGTACCAGTGCATCGTGTCGCGCTAGCGCCGGCCCCATCCGTTGTGGCTCCTGCTCCCAAAGCCGGGTACTGCCTTCAATGTCTGAAAACAGAAACGTCGTGACCGCGGGCGGTCGAGTTCCATCGGCCAAGCACTTTTCAATAAACTGCCAAACACCAACGTACACTTGATCATTGCGATCTGCTGGCTTGCAAATGTCCAGATGATCACGGGCAATCGGAATGGCGGGCACATCCACCAAGCCTGGATTCGCACTCGATGGATCGACTACCATCAGCCCCCCTTTGTACGGGACATCCTCGCGGTAGACGAGTGAAGCGATCTGTAACTCCGGCGAGCGTTCGCGATACCAATCGTTTAGCGCACCCAGGTGCACGTCATGCGCCGCAAGGTCTCGGAGCGACCCCTGACGTCGGAGAATGCCCAATCCGATAAGTCCAGTAGCGTTGCTTAGGGCAACGAGGAACGAGGCCAAAGTGGCGCCCGTGTGGGGCGTAGCGAGAAACGCGATTCCACGTGTGTGTGCTAGAACGGCCCGCCAATTCTTATTTCGACTTTCCCAGGCGGTCTTTAACATTTGCTTTACGACTAGTCCGCCCAAACTGTGAACCACGAACAGCACCGGGCGCGCGCCCACCCCGTACTGCTGCAAGCGATCGAGCAGGTTCTGGGCAGCGTCCCGAATTGTCATGCCGTGGCCGCCGCGCCATGCGGTCATCGAAGATGGATAATCGAGCGACCAGACGTTGAAATCGGGTCGCATTTCCGCGAGCCAGCAAGGCCAAAAGGTCCTAGGGTCGGCCTTGTCTGCCATCCAAGTAGTGCGTGCGTTGCCACCGAGGCCGTGGACGAAAACCACATCTGCCTTCGCGTCTTCTCGATGGTCTCCGACCTCATGCAGCTCGGTGCGCTTCGGGGCCAAGATGCTATCCGCGCCCCCTGCGGTGCGTAGTTTTTACGTTCACTTGTCCTCCGATTTAAGGAAGGGTCCTTACCGTAACACCCCCTGGAGCCAAAAGTTGCCTGGCAAGGCTCTGTATGCCGAATTGGCTAAATGGTTCGGCACAGGAGTTGTTTGCGCCAAGTCCGGCCCGAGCGCCAAGACATCAGCGAGCAATTTCAATCGCAGCTGGCCGACCCACTACGAGTGCGCAGAATAACAAGCGCGAGGGTTGCTGGTCCGATGCGGAATTGGAGAGCATCCTTCTCCGGTGCTAAATTCCGAACGCGTTGCAAGAATGGTCTAGAGTTGACTCGACAAAGCATAAGCCAACGTGTTCGGGGATAGAGCCACAACCCAGCGAAATGGCGTCGAGAAAATTGACAATCGGCAACGAGCACCGCCGCAAGCGCGAACACACAATCAATAACCGACTGTTTTAAAGGCTTGATTTCTTCCAGCACAAAACTTGCTTCCGCCTGCAATTCGCGCCGCTCAACGTTGAGAACGACGGTTGGTGTGCGCGGAGAACCGGTCAATCGGGGAGGGCGTATGGCAAAGCGACTGCTCTACGGTGTGGTGTTGTATGGTTTGGTATCGATATCAGCACATGCGAGTCCGATTGTTGGATCGCAAAAGGACGACTCTTTGACGGCTGCTACGATTTCGCTTGCGCCTTTAGGCGTGTTGGCGGCCGAGGCCAAACTAGCCTACCAACAAGTGCAACATTTAACACGAAGCGACTTTGGAACAGCAGTACAGCCGCCGTCGAGTGTGCCAGAACCGGGGACGCTCACGTTGCTCGGATTAGCTTTGGCGGGTCTTGCGGGCTCGATCCGTCGTAAGCGCTGAACGGCGCTGCTATAACGCAGGCCCCGATTCGTCGGGGCCCGCTGTCCCAATCCGGGCTTGGCTAGGTCGCAATTCTGTCCTCGCGCACGCGCTCAGTGCTTGTGCCGCTCCGCCGCGAAATGCGACCCCTTCCCGAACCCTGCTCGACCACTATCTCCGTACTTCGAGAAACGCTCGCCCGAGCGCCCGGCGATTACGCGCGATGGCTCGACGTCGAACGTGACAGCGCTGCGGAGCTACTGCAGCCCTACTCCGCTGACGCGATGGGCGCCTATCCCATTTCGACGCGAGTCAATTCGCCGAAGAACGATGACGCGGCGATTGTCGAGCCGCTCGCAAAGACTTCCTAGCTGGTTAGTCAAATCAGGCGAGCGAGCAACATTGCCCCTACGGTTAGTAGCGCCGCCAGGATTACACAACCCAACAACGGCCCGATCATTGCCAGACTAATGGCCCCGCCGGAACGCTCGTTGGCGTCGTCAATGTCGTCAACTTTGCGCATCGCGATCCCTCTCTAACAACCTGCGAATTGGCATTACGCGATCATCAGACGGCTGTGTCTGTGCGGCGCACCGCACATGGGGTGCCGCTACGCGGCCAATCCTTTGGGGTGTTGCGCGATTGTTCAACACTTGGTTGAACGTCAACTGCTGCGCGACGTTTTAACTACTTGATTTTGTTGGCGTCCCCAGCGGGATTCGAACCCGCGTACCTACCGTGAAAGGGTAGTGTCCTAGGCCTCTAGACGATGGGGACTAAGCTGTTACGACAGCCCATGCCGCAGGCTGT
>Ga0207691_10003211_pt1 | contig 15944 bp, 14 predicted proteins | sample KBSM13metaG_FD_184327 | JGI IMG/M metagenome (GOLD analysis project Ga0207691, IMG submission 184327) | Miscanthus rhizosphere microbial communities from Kellogg Biological Station, Michigan, USA - KBS M1-3 metaG (SPAdes) (version 2) | ecosystem: Host-associated > Plants > Roots > Rhizosphere >... | reverse complement strand
TTTGCTTTTATCGTTCCTGTGATGATATTAACGGACGGACGCTGGGTAGCAATTATCAAATGGATTCCTACGGCCCTTGCCAATTGTGCAAGACGAGCAATCGGCATTTCCACTTCCTTACCTGCTGTCATAATAAGATCAGCAAATTCATCGATCACCAATACAATGAATGGAAGAAATTGATGGCCCTTCACCGGGCTCAATTTGCGCTTCACAAACTTCTCATTGTATTCCTTAATATTTCTTGCTCCAGCTTCTTTCAATAAGTCATATCGATTATCCATCTCAATGCAAAGTGCATTGAGCGTGTGAATCACTTTTTTGGTATCAGTAATGATGGCCTCCTCTTCTCCTGGCAACTTGGCCAGGAAATGCCTTTCAATGGTGCGATAGATGCTCAATTCCACTTTCTTCGGATCAACCAACACCAACTTCAACTGCGAAGGATGTTTTTTGTACAGCAACGATACAAGAATTGCATTCAATCCAACTGACTTACCCTGACCTGTGGCTCCAGCCATCAACAAGTGAGGCATCGTAGTAAGGTCTACAATAAAGTTTTCGTTGTCTATTTTCTTACCGAGCGCAATCGGAAGATTGAAATGATTGTGCTGGAATTTGTCGGACGAAAGAAGTGTTCTCATACTCACGACGGTCTTCTTCACATTCGGCACCTCAATACCGATAGTGCCTTTACCTGGAATGGGTGCAATGATGCGTATGCCTAATGCAGCAAGACTCAATGCGATGTCGTCTTCCAGGTTTTTGATCCGCGATATCCTGACACCTGCGGCTGGAACAATTTCATATAAGGTTACTGTGGGCCCAACAGTAGCACTGATCTTTTGAATCTCTATATCATAATTCCGAAGCGTATTTATGATTTGATTCTTGTTGTTCTCCAGCTCGGCGGGATCTTGTACAATTTTTTCATTGCCAAAATTTTCCAGCAAGTCCAATGATGGATACTTATAGTCACGCAGGTCCAGCGTAGGCTCATATGGTTGGAGTTCCTCAACCTTTACTTCCCTTTCGCTTTCTTCTGCTTCATCTTCTTCAATTTCTGGGACAGGTGGATTTATCTCCAGTTCCAATTCACGACCTAAAGACTTCGACAGCGCCGCCTTGGCGGTTGAAGTAAGTTTTGGAATTTCAATAGCAATCTCATTGAATTCAGTTGTTGCTAGCACTGGTTCAACTTCAACTTCCGGCTCCAGATCTTTTTCCACTATTTTTAATTCGCTTCCGATATTCTTCTTTACCTCCGATTGCGGAGGAATAACCACTACGCCGCCTTCGGATTTCAAAAAATTCGGCAACGATTCTTTTACGGGTTCTTCAACATCACTAAAAAGCGTAGACGCACGCTCGTCAACATTTGCCACTGCCGGAACTAGTCGGGGTTTGCGCTGTGGTAAAGAAAAAATCGGGTTGAATCTCCAAATGAAGTAGGCAAGTCCGCCAACACTTAACAACACTGCGGTCCCTATCCATCCCAGGAAACGTTGAAGCCAGTTATTGATCAAATCTCCTACAGCTCCGCCCCATGGAAATGAAGTGGACGGGGAAATAAAGGCGAGCGCCACACTGAAAAATATCAGCCCTGCGAGTACGTATCTTAAGTTTCGCTTCAGCGAAAAGATCCTTCGCCCAAATAATAAATTTGCTCCAAAAACAAATGCAAGGCTACAGATGAGGAATGATGCGAGTCCAAAACCATTATAGATAAAAAAGTGCGCGCTCCAGGCACCGAGTCTTCCCAACAGATTGGCGACTTTTATATCATCTCCAAATAAAAAATGAAGACCGCCTTTGAAAACTTTATCCTGATCTTCCTGCCAGGTGAACAAATATGAGGTGAAGGAAATAAATAGGAATAGTGACAGCACCAGGCAAAGGGTGCCGGCAATTTTATGGGTACGTTCATCCTTGACCAGTTGCTTAACCTGGACCGATTCTTCTTTTTCTGGTTTCAGTTTATCCGGGTCGGGCTGCTGGCTTTTCTTCTTTTTCAGCTTATTTGCCATGGCTACAAAGATAGGTATTCAATATAATCAGTATTGGGCAAGAACGATAGCAAGACGGTGATTATTGACAACTTTTTCACGAACGTGGATAATTTAATTAAGTCTTCGCATTACTCACAAGCACTCTTGGGACAATTACGAGCATCATCAAGGTAAAACACGCCGATGGCCGATTAGTGGAAGTTCCAGATTCACTGAAAATCGTATTTTGGGAAAGATTCAATGGAAAGCTTTATCCGCCTCTCATGCCAATTACTACTGCATTTAAGGGTCATTTCATTTTTGCAATACTGTTTTCATTAACGATGCTGACCGCCTGCACCATGCGGAATCCTGACAGGAATTATGTGTATAAGGCAGACTCCGTGGAAGTGGCATCCATCAGGTTTTCAAAAAACTTGTACAAATACGTACAGGTGGCGTTGGTAGAGAAGAATACCATTCACGACGATCAATTATCTCTCTTAAAAATAAGTGATAGTGCTCCCAGATCCTGGATCAGCAGGTTTCCTCCTTCTGTGATTGAGAAAGAGATCATACTTAAATTCTACGTCAAGAATAGTTCGGATTCATTAAGGGATATGTATTTTTTTCCTGGTTCTTATTTTATCTCCATGCAACTTTTTAAACAGAGGGATTCCAATTCTAAGGTAGAAAAGTTGTTCACTGATTCCACTCCGCCCGCATGGAAAGCCGGCTTTAGATTGTTTCAAATTCCCCCGCACGATAGCGCTACTTATTTCGCGCGACTTGAGGTGCTTCGTTCTTCAGCTACGGTTTTGAATCCGATGATCCTCCAAAAAGAGTTTATTGAACCTTTTGTATCGGGTAGAATTCAGAATAAGAAAGTGACGAACATGTTCACTTACCTGGTAGCCGGAATTATGTTGATGATGATCCTTTACTCACTTGCAGCTTACCGGTTAAACAGGAGCAAGGAGTTTTTATACTATTCAGGTTATGCATTTTTCATAGGGTTGCTACTCTTTCTTAAGTCTTTCCTGATTTATGATTTTTCGGAATTTAATTTCTTCTTCGAAAGTTACTGGGATCTGCTCGTGCAATGCGTTGGTGTTGGATTTTACTTGCAATTTCTCCGCTATTATTTAGACACGAAGAAATTACATCCTTTCCTGGAGAAGTTTTTCCGGGTGAGTGAAATATTAATTACGATTCTCCTGGCCTTATATACCGTCGTCTACTTCGTCACCGACGACTTTATTTGGCTGGATCTATTTGAAAATATTACGAAGCAGATTTTACTCGTAATCGGAATTGTATTCATTATTTATGGAATCCGCCGGTGGAACGACAAACTGATGCGATGGTTGGTTTGGGGAAATGTTTTGCTTATATTATTTTCTATAATGAGTTTTCTGCTTATCGTCACTCCTTTCACCGTTACCAACTCTGTGAATTTTAGATTCTTGAATGATGCATTGCTTTATTACGAACTGGGACTTGCCCTGGAGCTGATTTGTTTCCTGGGGGGTCTTGCTTATAAAAATCGGCGGGATCTCGTGGAAAGAACGAGGGAAAGCGAAAGATTGAAATTAGAAAACGAACGAAAGGAGATGGAAAAACAGATGGCAGTGCTGGCTGCACAACAGCAGGAACGCGACCGGATTTCTGCGGATATGCATGATGAATTAGGATCGGGTGTCACCGCTATCCGACTGATGAGTGAGATCGTAAAAAGTAAAATGAAGGAAGCAACTTTGCCTGAAGTGGAAAAGATTTCTAATTCAGCAAATGATCTGATCACGAAGATGAATACGATCATTTGGACGATGACCAGCAGTAACGATACCATTGAAAGTCTTGTCGCCTACCTGCGCACCTATGCATTTGAGTTTTTTGACAACACCAATATAGAATGCAAGTTCAACTTGCCCTCTACCATACCTCGCATTGAATTGAGTGGTGAAAGACGGAGAAATATTTTTCTTGCCGTGAAGGAAGCGTTGAATAATGTTTTGAAACACTCGAAAGCAACGCGTGTGCAGATTGATGTGGCGGTAACTGATCGATTGATCATCAGTATTGCCGACAATGGTTTGGGAATCGATTTTCAAAATATTCGCCGATTTGGAAACGGTCTCAAGAATATGCAAAACCGTCTTGAGAACATCAATGGCAGATTCCAAATCAAAAATGACTCGGGAACGATTGCAGTTTTTGAAATCGCGTTATAGGGCCCATTGCAGAAACCAATAGTTATCGTGCAAAATGGTTTGATTTTCCGGCAATTTGATTGCACCATCAAACAGCGGACAGTTAGTAACTATTGTATGAAATTCTCCATTCTCACCGCACGGGTCAACACCTAACTTTTCTAATTCCATAACGAGCTCACTGCTTATTCGTTTCCCCAGAAACTTTTCTCCCATCACCGTGTTACAGGACACGATGATGCATTCAATTCCTGCCGATAACATGTCGGTCACTAGTTGTTTCCGATCTTTTTTCCATAGGGGCAACATCGCGGAAAGGCCCGCTGCATCACAAACCATTTCCTCCCAGTCACGATGTTGCTGCAGGTCGATGTCACCAAACACTATCGCTTCTACCTTTTGCTCGTCTTTTATTTTTTGAAGAGAATTGATAAAATGAAACTGGTATTCACTCCAGCTGGTGGGTTGCGCGAGCAATGGTACATTAATGGCCCTTGCTTGTTGTTCTAATATAGATAAGGGTAATCCATGCGACCTTGAAATAAGACCGTTCTCGTTCATCATGTTCACGAGAGCTTTCAGGTGATGTCCCTTTTCGAGGGCGAGCATTAATGCATAGCAGCTATCTTTTCCTCCGCTCCAGGAGCACCCGATATTCATGAAGTTCTTTTCATGATTCCGATGAATAATAAGATCCAACCCAATATGAAAAACAATCCACCAAACGGAGTAATGATTCCGATTTTGGAAATGCCAACATTTCCAGTTGAATTCAACAATGCGAGTGCATACAAAGAACCTGAAAACAATACTATGCCGGCGATGAAACTGTATCCCGACCACACCAGGGATTGCGCTGGGAACCTTTCCAATAAAATTCCAACTGCAAGCAATGCAAAGGTGTGATAGAATTGGTACCGGACTCCGGTTTCAAAAGTAGTAATCGCGTCAGCCGGAATAATTTTTTTTAAATCATGCGCTGCGAAAGCGCCTAATACAACGGACAGTGCCCCTAATAATGCTGCAATTAGCAGGAAAACTTTAGACATGCATGATGTTTTGTATGAGCGATTCTACACTGGCATTATCCTCTTCCACAACCAGTTCCGCTTGTTCATAATAAATTCTTCGCTCTGAAAATTTCTTCACCAGGTACAGTTTTAGCTGCTCATCTTTTAAATCTTTCAACAATGGACGTTCGCTCTTTTCTTTGAGGAGTCGTTCATATAGCACTTCCATCCGCGTGTTGAGCCAAACTGTGGTGCCATTGTTGTTCATGAAGTCAATATTGTTGAAGAAGCAAGGAGTGCCTCCACCACATGCCATTACAAAGGATTCATTATTTTCTGTAATCGAATGGAGAACTTCTTTTTCCTGCATACGGAAATATTCCTCACCTCTCTTCGCGAAAATTTCATTGATCGGCATATTTTCTTCCTCCGCAATCCGCTGATCAAGGTCGAATAAGGACAACGACAATTTCTGGCTGAGTAATTTCCCCCAATGAGTTTTTCCTGAACCCATAAATCCGAGAAGATATATCCGCATTATTATTGAATTGAACGATGATAAAAAATGGTATCTACTCCCATTACCGGGAAAGCAGGAGGAAGTTGCTGCTTTTCTATTCTGACAAAATCATTCTTCTCGTAAAATCTATGGGCAGCTTTCAACACTTCCACCGTTCCAAGATAAATATCCTGAATATTCTTTTCAATGCACCAATGAATTGCAGTTGCTAACAAGTCATTTGCCAAACCTTTCGATCTTCCCCGAAAATCTTTTCGTACAAACATCTTTCTCAACGCCACCTGTCGATTCCCAATATCCAGCAACGCGATAGTTCCTACAACTTCGGCCTGATGCATCGCAATCCAAAAATTTCCTTTCCTCTGTTGATAGAAGGTATCCACATGTTGCAGGTCGGGCTGATCATCCGCTGTGATCGAGATGTGAAATTCCTGCTGCTGGATGGAAAGAATTAACTGAATTACTTCAGTCATGCTTTCTGTAGTCCACGCAGCAATGGTCACATCATTCATTGGCCATCTTACTTGAATGCATTTATACCTGTAACGTCCATTCCAGTTATCAGCAAGTGAATATCGTGTGTGCCTTCATAGGTAATGACGCTTTCAATGTTCATCATATGCCGCATGATAGAATACTCACCTGTTATTCCCATTCCGCCCAACATTTGGCGCGCTTCGCGAGCAGCATTCGCCGCCAATTCGCAACCGTTTCGCTTAGCCATAGAAACCTGTTGTGGCGAAGCCTTCCCTTCGTTCATTAAAACCCCGAGTCGCCAGTTGAGCAACTGCGCTTTAGTGATTTCGGTAATCATTTCCGCCAGTTTTTTTTGTTGCAACTGAAAACCTCCAATTGGCCTGTCGAATTGAATTCTTTCTTTACTGTACCTAAGAGCTGTGTCGTAACAATCCATAGCAGCGCCAACACTTCCCCAGGCAATTCCATATCGCGCTTTAGTAAGACAACTCAATGGTCCTTTCAAACCTTTAATATTTGGGAGAATATTTTTCTTTGGAACTTTCACATGATCAAATACAAGTTCTCCTGTTGCTGATGCGCGTAAACTCCATTTGCCGTGTGTAGTAGGCGTACTGAAACCCTCCATTCCTCTTTCCAGGATCAGCCCCCTAATCTCTCCTTGCGAATCCTTTGCCCAAACCACTGCAACTTGTGAATAAGGCGCATTACTGATCCACATTTTGGATCCGTTCAATATAACATGATCTCCGTCCTCTGTATAATTCGAAAGCATGCTACTGGGATCACTACCATGATTGGGTTCAGTGAGACCAAAACATCCCAACCATTCACCGCTTGCCAGTTTGGGTAAATATTTCTTTCGTTGTTCCTCACTACCGTATGCATGAATGGGAAACATTACCAGCGAACCTTGAACTGAAGCGGTGGATCGCACACCACTATCGCCTCTTTCAAGTTCCTGCATCATTAAACCATAACTGATATAATCCAGTCCACCCCCTCCGTATTCAACCGGAATGGTAGGTCCGAAACATCCTAATTCTCCCAGTTGCTTCACGATTTGTTGCGGAAATTCTGCGCGCTGCGCATAGTCCTCAATGATTGGCGAGATTTCTTTTTTTACATAATTGCGGACACTTTCCCTGATCAGCTTTTGCTCTTCGGTCAATAGTTCGTCCAATTGAAAATAATCCGGGCTTACAAATAGGTCGGTTCTCGATGCCATGGTAGCTGTTTAGTACGCCGCGAAGATAATCAATAGGCAAATGGTTTTCTTGCCAATTGCCAATTGCCTATTGCCTATTGGACCCACACCGTTTGTCCTAAAAAGCTGAGTTTTTTTTAGGGCATACTCTATCTTCCATGCAACAAAAACCAACAGGCTGTGTATTTAAAATCAAAACCCGAACAATTGGAGCTAACCGCATCCGCGACAATGTTCTACGACGACCTGGTGGAAAAGTGTAAAAAGGGAGATTCCCGCAGCTATGAAACACTTTACCAGCAATATGCCAAGGCTATGTACAATACAAGTCTTCGCATTGTCAACAATTCCAGTGATGCGGAGGATGTGTTGCAGGAGGCCTTTATGGATGCCTTCAGGTATTTGAACGATTTTAATTACAAGTCCACTTTCGGTGCCTGGCTGAAAAGAATTGTCATTAATAAATCGATCAACATCCTGAGAAAACATAAAGCTGACCTCGTTGATATCGATAAAGCTTCAGTTCAGGAAATGCCAAATGATGAAGTGTTAGATGAAGAGCAGATTCAATTCAAAGTAGCTGAGGTTAAAAAAGCGATTACAATGTTGCCTAATGGTTATCGGACAGTATTGACATTGTACTTGTTTGAAGGATACGATCACGAAGAGATTGCAGACATCATGAGGATATCGCAATCGACTGTAAGAACACAATATCATCGCGCAAAACAAAAATTGTTACACATCATAAAGCAGGGAGGTGCAAAATGAGTAACCGACTAGAAAATTTCATCCAGGACAATAGGGATGCATTTGACAGTGAAGAACCACGTCAGCAGGTGTGGAGAGACCTTCAGTCCAAGGTGGCCGAAAATCACCGTGATGAGCGGGTATTTCATTTAGGATTTCTGAGGTGGACTGCCGCCGCTGCTGTAATCATAATGTTAGTAGGCATGTTCTACTACGTGGCAAGCGATAGGGGTGGAAATAGGGTTGCTGGCATTGATAAGAGTTCCACTGGTGCCACTCCAGATCAGGTCTTGAACGAAATGAATCCCACCTATGCAAAAGAGGTGTATCATTTTACTCAGTTGATCGAATTGAAGCAGAGTGAATTGAAGCAAATCGAGAAAGATCATCCTGAACTCTACCAAAGGTTTGTAAAGGATATGAATAAACTGGACAGTTCATACCAGGCATTAAAAACTGAACTGCCCAAAAATGCCAACCGCGAGTTGCTGTTGGAAGCTATGATTCAAAACTTAAGACTGCAGACTGAGTTATTGAATCAACAGTTATCGATCATCAAGCAATTAAATCAAAAAAACACAAAGGAAAATGAAAGCAGTTCTAAGAGCATATAAAGTTTTGTTTTTACTCAGCACTGTTGCGTTGGTCTCTTCGACCTATGCAAATGAAGAACCCAAGGTTGAAAAAAAGAAATCGTATTCAAAATCCTATGCAATCAGTGGGAGTGATAAGATTTCTTTATCTAACCAATTCGGTGAAATGAAATTAATCACCTGGGATAAAAATGAGATCAAGGTAGACGTCAGCATTACAGCAAAAGCTGACGACGATAAACGCGCACAGGAAATCCTGGATAAGATCACTATTGAGGATGGCAAGAATTCCGGTGGCGTATTTTTCAAAACCAAGTTTGCAAAAGATCAGTGGGATAATCATGACAGGGATGATAGAGACGATAGGAAAGGTGACAAAGACGGTAAGAAGTCGCACAGAAATGAAGGCATGGAAATCAATTACGCCGTATACCTTCCTGCCGGAAATGCCCTGAATGCCGACAACCAGTTTGGAGCGATGGTAGTTCCTGATTACCGTGGTGAAGCCAGCCTTACCAGCAAATTTGGATCACTGACTGCCGGAAAAATTACAAATAGCAAGTCGGTAAGCGTTGAATTTGGAAAGGCAGATATTGCACAAATGAATGGTGGCAAGCTGAGTATCAAATTCTCCAGCGGCACAGTCGGCAAAATAACCGGCGACGTGGATGCAGTGTTTGAGTTTTGCGATAAAATAAAAGTAAACGTTGACAATGCAGTAAAAGATCTTGACATCAAGAATTCTTACTCTACCCTTTATATTGACATCAATAAAGACTTCTCAGCGAAGTATGACATCTCCACCAGTTTTGGAGATTTCAAAAACAAGACAGCATTTGCTATTAAAGAAGACGGAAAAGATAATGACGATGATGACCGGCACGGCCCTCGCTTCGATCACAAATACACGGGTAGTTCTGGAAGCGGCAGCACGAAAGTGAAAATCAAATCCAGTTTTGGTGAAATTATTATAGGCCATGACCTGGTGGTGGATATGACGGAGTCAAAGAAGAAAGGAAAGACCAGGAGTATTTAGTGGAAGTCACAAGGCACGGCACAAGAAAGATTCAAGTGACTAATGCCAACGGCTAAGGGCTAAAAGGTCCGACCTTTTAAAAAGGTCGGACCTTTTTTTTGTCCTGTTCAATTCCATGTTCATCGGAAATGATTTTGCCGAGCAGAATGATGAGTGTACTTTAAGAGAAAAAAATATGAAACCGATATTACGATTCATATTCGCCACCATTCTGCTACTCTCCTTGCAGCATTCTTTCTCCCAGGAAAAGAAAACGGATGTTCAAAAGAAAGAACCGGCTTATGAAATGAAGCAATATTTCTTTGTGATGTTATCCAAGGGCGCCAACCGCACGCAGGATTCAGTGACTGCTGCAAAGATCCAGGAAGGACACATGGCGAACATTCAGAAGCTTGCTGACATGGGAAAGTTAATCGTTGCCGGACCATTTGGTGACGATGGCAACTGGCGAGGCATATTCATCTTCGATTGTAAAACTAAAGAAGAAGTGGAGTCATTGATTAAAACAGATCCTGCTGTCGCATCGGGCAGATTAGCATATGAGATTCATCCGTGGTGGACGGCGAAGAATGCGGTGTTTAAGTAGGAGACCACAGACCACGGACCACGGACCACAGACCACAGACCACAGACCACAGACGACGGACCACAGACCACGGAAGAAAGACCAGGGACGACAGACCACAAACATTAATCGCAAAACTTGAATTGCCTTCGGCAATTCATTGTGGGCTTATCTCTCCCGAATTTGAGCCTCTAGAATTTAATTAGGGTGCATCATTCTCTTTTTCTTTGTGCGCTTTGTGTAACCCCGCCCGTACCGAACGGTACGTTCGGGCGGGCTTTGTGAAGCCGCCGCCGGCGGCCATTGTGGCCCAATCGAAGCGTAATGCCGGGCTATCAAAATTTAAATGCAATACCAATATTCGGAAACATTGATCTCATTTCATAGCGGTAATCAGCTTTCAGTCCTACATGAGTGATTGGAAAATATTCCAGACCAATTCCACCGATAAAACCAACCCCGTAATCATCAACATATCCCTTCGGATCTTCTACATCAGCATTCTCCAGTTTTGTATATGCAAAGGAAAATCCTGCATAGGCTATCGGCTGCAATTTTGTTTTTGTGAAGTTGAATTGAAAATATACCGGTATAGTTACCATTTTTGTTTTAAAGTCGGTATGCGCCGCTGCAAGCTGGCTGTATTCATTCTCGACTAAATCGGTATAAGTAAGACCTACCACTAATGAGGTTCTCCTGCTTACGCCGGGAGATGTAAGTCGAACTTGTCCCTGAAAAGTGTACATGCTATTCTCGTCATATGAAATTCCACCGGCATAAACTAAAAACTCCGCTTTATTCTTTACTCGCTTAGAAACAATAACTGATTGTTTATCGCCCACGCAATTATTCAATTCGTTTATATACCCGATCATATTGCGCTCACTATAGGAAATATTCTGAGCATATTTTTGAAGACTGGGACAGTTCCGCGTTGCATTGTACAGCACCGACCTGAAGTTTCCGTTTTGTCGCCCGGAAGCCGACCTTATCTTGTCATTGTACAATAAGAAGCTTGAGTCAAGTGCCGTAATCAGGTAATAATAATATGACCCATTGTGAAATATGGAGTATAAACTATTTTTTCCATCGACCAGGAACTTAGCAAATTCAGTTTTTTGTTTTCCTCCGTCGAGCGGATCTGCAAAGCTGATGGAACGATAGACATTTTCGTTTTCAAATCCGAAGCCTGTTATTTCTGTAGGAAGATAGGTATCGACTTTTGCATCTTTGGATGCAATTTTAAACTCCACAGCTTTCGACAGCCTGGCATCCGATTCACGGTTTAGGTATCCTCTAAGAGAATCGCCGGGCTTCTTTACAATAAATCCTTTGATGAAATTTCCCTGCGCATTGGCGCTAACATAAATAAATAATAGGGAACACAGGACGAGGTAGCGCATGATATATTGGATTTTATTTGTAAGAGTCAACTATAAATAACCCGCCATTTCCGCCTGGTATTGCTTCGCAACAATCGCTGCCTCTTCCGCGAAGTTTTCTTTAGCAGAGGCATATATGATTGCCCGACTCGCATTTACCAACAGGCCACAGTCCCTGGTCATTGCGTTCTCCGATATCTCTTTCAAACTTCCTCCCTGGAATCCAACGCCGGGTACAAGATAAAAATGGGACGGGGTGAGCTTGCGAATATTCACGAACTCGCTTGCCTGCGTGGCTCCGACCACAAACATCAGGTTTTCCGGGCTCCCCCACTCTGAAACTGTGGTTAAGACTTGTTCGTAGAGAAAGACCGTTTCCTGTTTGTGAACGTGCACGCCTTCGTCAAGAACGTCCGCTTGGCGGATTAATTGCTGCAATTCGAAATCTATGGCACCCGCATTGGACGTTAACCCCAAAACGATCGTCCATTTATCAGTGAATTCAAGAAATGGTTTGATACTGTCGTGGCCCATATAGGGAGCAACAGTAAGGGCGTCGAAATTCAGGGATTCGAAGAATGCCTTTGCATATTGAGCCGAAGTATTGCCGATATCGCCCCTTTTTGCATCCGCGACTTTCAGGTGAGTGGCCGGGATATAGTTCACCGTTTTTTCCATTTCCTCCCATCCTTTTAAGCCACGCGCTTCATAAAAAGCAGTGTTGATCTTGTATGCAACACAAAGATCCAGAGTGGCATCAATAATCGCTTTATTGAATTCAAAAATGGGATCCTTTGCCGACAAAAGATGTTTCGGAATTTTAGACAGGTCCGTATCAAGACCAACACATAAATAAGATCGCTTCTTAAAAATTTGTTCGATTAGTTGAGCTCGCGTCATGATCAAAAATTACTTTTTTCAAATCTCCTTTTTCTCCAACCTTGATAGTATCAATTTTTCCAGTTCTTCGGACTGCCAGTTGTCTTTAATTCCAGGCGTTTTCATTATCTCCTGCATAATCCGTTCCTGGAGTTGGCTGTTTTTAAGTGCTTCGCTGTAGCGTATGTTTGGACTAAACGTCACTTGTGAGTAGGCAGGTATCCACGCATCTGGATACTTTTCGTGCAAGCTTGCCTCAATCTTCTTTTGTAATAAAAATATGGGGTCAGCAGTTTTCTCGCGCATTTCTACAAAGTTATTGATGGCGAGATCTGCGATGGCATCCGCATCTGGTTTTCTCATTTGTTGAAATTCGTCCAGAATATCTTCCCAATTGTGTTGGTGCCTTTCTATTAAAGTGTTTAAAACAGAACAATCCTCGAAACCAGCGTTCATACCCTGACCGAAAAACGGAACTATAGCATGCGCGGCATCACCGATAAGGCAAAACTTGCCAGGCCTTATCCATGGATAACACTTGACGGTGACAAGGGAAGAAGTAGGATGATTAAAGAATTGCTCCACGATGTTAGGAACTATCGCTTCTACATCAGGAAAAATGGTGATGAAAAAATCCTTTATTTTCTTTTCCGTCGTGAGTTGTTCGAAAGAGAATTCACCTTTAAACGGAAAGAAGAGCGTGCCTGTAAAACTACCATCGTTGTTTGGCAAAGCGATCAGCATATAATCTTTTCTTGGCCAAATGTGCAAAGCGTTTTTCTCCAATAAGAATTGACCGTTACTTCCCGCGGGAATACTCAATTCCTTATAACCACAATCAATATAATATTGCTGATAATCGAATTGCGGATGCTGCAACATGTGTGATAATCGAGCGGCCGAGAACGCACCGTCTGCGCCAAAAATCAGGTCAGGCTTAAGTTTGCGCGGATTCCCAGTTTCCGTAAAATGAATTTCATTTTCTGTCCAATTAATGCCCTCACATTTACTATTGAAATAAATCTTCACCCCTTCACGCTCTGCCAGGTCCATTAACCTGCAGTTCAATTCTCGTCGCGATATGGAATTAATCGATTGTCCTTTTTTTCCATAAGGTTGAAATGCGGTTGTTCCATCAGCGTTGTGTATGGATCTTCCGTTCATTGGAATGGCTAAGTCCAATACCTCTTCTGCAATTCCAACTTCTTTCAATGCCTTTATTCCACGATCGCTTAAGGCAAGATTAATTGAACGCCCCGCTTCAACTGCTTCTTTCCGCATATCGCCTCTTCGTTCGATAATTCGTACTGAATAACCGCGTTTGACCAGGTATATTCCCAACAACGAACCCACCAATCCGGCGCCAACTATTGCAACTTCTTGTCTCAAGCGTTTACTATTTTGTTAAGTATCGATCCGAATTGCCACACCTCTTCAAACGTATTATAGAGCGGGACGGGCGCCACGCGAATCACGTTAGGCTCGCGCCAATCAGCCATCACTCCTTGTTGTAATAGCGAATCAAAAAAAGATCTTCCGCCCGGCACAAGTAACGATACCTGGCATCCTCGATCTTTATGCTCACGCGGCGTAATAATTTCTATTGATTTCTGTGGATGGTCCTTATTCATATCGTCGATCAAAAACATTAGATATGCCGTGAGTATTTTACTTTTTTCCACGAGAGCATCCATGCCTGCTTCGTCAAAAATATCTAACGAAGCTTTATGTGCGGCCATCGATAGAACCGGAGCATTGCTCACCTGCCAGCCTTCAGCAGTTGGAATTGCCTGGAAGCCTTTCTCCATTTTAAACCTGGTCTCTTTTATATAACCCCACCATCCAGCAAATCGTGGAAGCTTTGGATTGGTGGAATGACGTTCATGAATATACGCACCGGCTACACCTCCAGGACCTGAATTCAAATATTTATAAGAGCACCAGCAGGCGAAGTCAACGTCCCATTCATGCAATTTCAATATTACATTTCCCGCGGCGTGTGCCAGGTCAAAACCTGCTATAACACCTACTGCATGCGCAGCCTGAGTAATTGTTTTTATATCTAGTAGTTGACCTGAATAGTAATGAACTCCTCCAAACAACACGAGTGACAGTTGATCCTTATTTTTTCTAATGGCATCAAGAATGTCCTCCGTTCTGATATTATGCTCTCCCGCTCGCGGCGCTACCTCAATGATGGCTTCATCCGGGTCATATCCATGCTTTCTAACTTGTGATTCGAGCGCGTATTGATCAGAGGGAAAAGCTTTTGCTTCGCAAATAATTTTAAATCTGGATGCTGAAGGCCTGTAAAAGGTGACCATCAGCAAATGAAGATTAACTGTGAGTTGATTCATCACCACCACTTCATGCGGAAGACAGCCCACAATTTTTGAAAGCTGCTCAGGAAAGATTTCGTGATAGGACATCCAGGGATGCCTGGCTTCGAAATGACCTTCTACGCCCAGGCGCGCCCACTCGTCCAATTCCTGTTCAACATATGTTTTTGTTGTTTTCGGTTGAAGACCGAGGGAATTGCCGGTAAAATAAATCCAATCTGTTCTGCTATGCTGCGGAATGAAAAACCTTCTCCTGAAATGTTTGAGCGGATCCTGGTGATCCAGATGCTGTGCAAATTCAAGATTGTTTTCGAACTGCATTCCCGGTTTGAGGTTTGAGGTTTCTGGTTTGAGGTTTGAGGTTTCTGGTTCGATGTTTAATGTTCGACGTTTGAAAATTTGATATTTTCTTGTCTGGGAGTTCTTCAACTTCAAACCTCAAACCTCAAACGCAAACGCTTGCGATCTGCATCCCAACCGGCTAAAGCCGCGTCGGGACTTCGAACTAAACGGAAGCAATCACTTTCAATTCTATCGATATCGGCGTGGGTAGGGTTCGCACTTCAACTGTAGTTCGGGTAGCCTGCACCGATTGAAAGTAATTCGCGTAAATTTTATTGAAGATCGGGAAATCATGTTGCATGTCGGTCAGAAAAACAGTCACATCAACAATTTTATCCCAACTGCTTCCGCTAGCGATCAGAATTTCTCTAACGTTTGCGAAGCATGCATGGCATTCCGCTTCAATGTCGTGTCCGATTTTGTTGCCTTTATCGTCAAGCTTTAATCCGGGTATCGTGTTATCTATCGCGCTTCTGGATCCGATACCCGACAGAAAAAGTAAGTTGCCAACGCGTTTTGCGTGAGGATACACACCAAGAGGTACCGCGGCTTTATCAGTTGTTATTGTGTCGGACATAATTTTTTCGTTTGAAGTTTGAGGTTTGAAGTTTGAGGTTTGAAGTTTGAGGTTTGTAGTTGGTGG
>Ga0207691_10003210_pt1 | contig 15950 bp, 17 predicted proteins | sample KBSM13metaG_FD_184327 | JGI IMG/M metagenome (GOLD analysis project Ga0207691, IMG submission 184327) | Miscanthus rhizosphere microbial communities from Kellogg Biological Station, Michigan, USA - KBS M1-3 metaG (SPAdes) (version 2) | ecosystem: Host-associated > Plants > Roots > Rhizosphere >... | reverse complement strand
CTCGGGCGCCGGCAAGGAGGCGATGGACGAGCTGTTCTCGCAGACCAAGTCGGTCTACGTGCTCGACGAGATCGCGCCGAAGAATTTTCCCAAGCGCATTGCCTTCAACGTCATCCCTCACATCGACGTGTTCCAGGACGACGGGTTCACCAAGGAAGAGTGGAAGATGGTGGTCGAGACCAAGAAGATTCTCGACCCCAAGATCAAGCTGGTCGCGACCTGCGTGCGCGTCCCGGTCTTCGTCGGTCACTCCGAGGCCGTGCACATCGAGTTCGAAAATCCGATCACCGCGGACGAGGCGCGCGAGCTGCTGCGCAATGCGCCGGGCGTCCTGGTCATCGATAAGCGCGAGGCCGGCGGCTACGCCACGCCGTTCGAAGCCGCGGGCGAGGACGCGACCTATGTCAGCCGGATCCGCGAGGATGCGACGGTGGAGAACGGGCTCGCACTGTGGTGCGTCTCCGACAATCTGCGCAAAGGGGCGGCGCTCAACGCCATCCAGATCGCGGAGTGCTTGATCAACCGCAAGCTGATCGAGGCAAAACGCAAGGCGGCGTAACCGCCGTCCCGCGCATTGCCGCGACCTGCGCTCGGGCGAGCGGCCGGACGATCAGGCCGCCTTGCCCGCCGCCAGCGCGTGGACATCGCTGGTGGTCAAGGCTTTTCCGCCGATCCCCCAGTCGCCGCTATCGACTTCCTCGATCGTGACCCACGTTACGCCGCGCATATTCTCGCCTTCGACCGAGACCATGGCATCGGTCAGCTTGTTGATGATCTGGCGCTTCTGGTCCTTGTTGAACACGTCCTTGATGACGCGCACCTGAATCAACGGCATTTGCTTCTCCTCTGTTTTGTTCGCGGGTCCCGTCGTGGGCGACCGCAAAATGATCGGGCGCATTGGCCCATTGCTTGACACGGCGCGGGTAGTGCCAGACACTTCTGAAGACAGACATGGACAATTTTCATGTTGGTTGACGCGACTGTACCGGTCCGCGGACCGGGCCAGTCCGCGACCTGAGGAGGTGTCGTGCTGTCCCTGACATTGAGTTCGGACGGCCCGCTGGCCGAACAGATCGTCACCGGCATCAAGCGGCAGATCGACGACCGGCTGCTGCGCCCGGGCACGCGCCTGCCCTCGATTCGCGGCTTGGCCGAAAGCCATAAGGTCAGCCGGTTCACGGTGGTCGAGGCGTACGATCGCCTTGTCGCGATGGGCTATCTGCACTCCCGGCGCGGCGCCGGCTTCTATACCGCCGCGGCGCGCACCGAACCCTCGCAGCCGGCGCCGTCGAGAGACCACAAGCGCAACGAGGAGTTGGTCTGGCTGATCCGGCGGCTACTCGAAGCGGGCGAGGATACGATCCTCGCCGGCGGACCCTGGCTGCCCAATTCATGGCTGGACGAAGCCGGCATCCGGCAGAGCCTCAATGCGCTGGCGCGCAAGAACGGCGCCTACCTGCTCGAATACGGCAACCCGTTCGGGTATCTGCCGCTGCGCGAGCATCTGGTGCTGCTGCTCGCCGAGCTTGGCATCACCGCGCAGCCCGGCCAGATCCTGCTGACGCACGGGACCAGCCAGGCGCTCGAGCTCGTCATCCGCTATCTGCTCAAGCCGGGCGATACGGCACTGGTCGACGACCCCGGCTACTACAACATGTTCGGGAACCTGCGGCTGCAGGGCGTGCAGATGCTGGCGGTGCCGCGCAATCCGGACGGCCCGGACATCGCGACGCTGGAGCGGCTCGCCGCCGAGCACCGTCCGAAGGTCTACTTCACCCAGTCGGTGATGCAGAACCCGACCGGCAGCGACATGAGCCCCCACGTCAGCTTCAAGGTTTTGCAGGCAGCCGAGCGCCACGGCTTCTTCGTCGTGGAGGACGACATCTTCTGCGACCTGCAGGTGAAGGCAACGCCGCGGCTGGCCACGCTCGATCAGCTCAACCGCGTCATCTATGCACGCAGCTTCTCGAAGACGCTGTCGGGCAGCCTGCGGGTCGGATTCGTCGCCTGCGCTCAGCCCATCGCCAACGAGCTCGCCGACATCAAGATGCTGACCAACATCACGACCTCGCAGTTCACCGAGCGTCTCGTCTACCTGATGCTGGTCGATGGCCACTACCGCAAATATCTGGCGCGGCTGCACGAGCGGCTCAACGCCGCGCGCGTCAACGTGGTGCGCGCGTTCGAGGAGATCGGGCTCGAAATCTTCGGCGAGCCGAGTGCCGGGATGTTCATCTGGGCGCGGTTCCCGCAGATCGAGGACGCGCTGACGCTGGCGGAAGCAGCGGCGCGCGACGGCATCATGCTCGCGCCCGGCGCCGTGTTCCGGCCGCATCTCGAACGCTCGCCGTGGATGCGGTTCAACGTCGCCGTCTGCGAAGAGCCGAAGGTGCAGCGCTGGCTGCGGCAGGCGGCGGCCGGCGCGCCGAAATAACCGCGCAGCTCACGCCCAGATCGCCATCGGCAGGCCGAATGCGTCGCGGGCGGGCGGATCGGGAAACGGGCGCGCCAGACCGGCATGAATGCGCCGGGCAATGGCGAGGCAGGCGAGCGCGTCGAGAAGATCATCGGCGCCGGCGCCCTTCGGCGGCGCGCCGTTCACCGCTTCCTCGGCAACGCCGACGGCGACGAGCAGGCTTCGCCTCAACACGAGTCCGGGCTCATAGCATCGGCCCTTGACCTTCTTGGGCTCGTGCAACGCGCGCTCGCCGTTGAGCCGCCAGAACGCGACCTCGGGATGGACCTCGAAGACGCGCCCGGCCAAAGCCGCATAGTCGCGCAGCAACGCGTCGACCTCGCGGATTTTCGGCGCCAGCATGAACAGCTGCTTCGATACTTTGCGCGGCGGCTCCGAGCTGGCGAACGCGATCCGGCAGGCATCGGCATAGTCCTCGGCCGCAAGCGCCGCCCGCGACGGGACCGAAAACACCGAAGACTGTCGTGCGCCGAGAAGGGGCCGCACGGCATTCTCGGCCGCCCTGCCACCGGGGCCCGCGCGCTCCGGCAGGCCGATCGGAATATCGACCGCGACTACGCTCGGCGCCTCGGGCGCGGCGAGCACGTCGGCAAAACGCGCCACGATGCGTACCCGGACGTCGTCGCCGACGGCTGGCGCAAATGCCGCGACCCAGCCGGTCCGGCAGCCGTCCACGCCCGCGAACCACAGACCGTCCGCGGCGTTGCGCATGCTTGAAGAGGGTGGCACCGCAGCCATTCGGCCGATAGGCTAAAGCAGACCAAGAGGGGACATCAACATGGCCATCCGCCCGCGCCGGAGCGTGCTGTACATGCCGGGCTCCAATGCGCGCGCCATCGAGAAGGCGCGCACCCTGCCGGTAGACGCCGTCATCCTCGACCTCGAGGATTCAGTGGCTCCCGACGGCAAGACCGCGGCCCGGAAGCAGGTGGCGGACGCCGTCGCCGCCGGCGGGTTCGGTGCGCGCGAAGTCGTCGTTCGCATCAATGGCCTCGATACCGAATGGTGGCTCGACGATCTCAACGCCGCAGCCAAGGCGAAGCCGGACGCGGTGCTGGTACCGAAGGTGTCGGTTCCCAGCCACCTGGAAGACGTGGCCGAACGTCTGGTCGACATCAGCGCCGACCAGAAGATCCGCATCTGGGCGATGATGGAAACGCCGCTCGCCATGCTCAACGCAGGTGAGATCGCAGCCGCGGCGCGGGACGTCGAGACCAGACTCACCGCTTTCGTGATGGGCACCAACGATCTCGCCAAGGACACGCGCGCGAAGATCACCCCCGGACGCGCCCCGATGGTGCCTTGGCTGATGGGCTGCGTGACGGCCGCACGCGCGCATGGCGTCGACATCCTCGACGGCGTCTACAATGACCTCGGCAATGCGGAGGGGTTCGCACGTGAATGCGCCGAGGCGCGCGACATGGGCTTCGACGGCAAGACCCTGATTCATCCGAACCAGATCGGCCCGTGCAACGCCGCCTTCTCGCCGAGCGCCGAAGAGGTGGCTCACGCGCGCAAGATCATCGCCGCATTCAACCTGCCCGAGAACAAAGACAAGGGTGTCGTCCAGCTCGACGGGCGCATGGTGGAACGGCTGCATGCCGATATGGCAAAGCGGACCGTCGCGATTGCGCGGGCGATCGAGGAGCGCGACCTCGAGGGGCAACCGGCGGGCTGACCTCAGGTGTCATGGTCCGACTTGACCCGCCGGACATGGTCCCCGAGAGTCGCACGACGGATGAGCATCGACGCGCGGTCAATCCGCGAATGACGGATTCAGGTAAGGAAACGCCATGCGCGGATTAGGGATTGTCGCTCTGTTGTGTTCGTTGGCGTTCCCGCCCTTGGCATGCGCCAACGATATCGCGCCGGGCGGCACGCTACGTGCGGTCTATCTCGGCAGCAATCCGGCACAGGCGGTGCAGGACCGCTCCACCGGCGCCATTCGCGGCGTAGCGGCCGATCTCGCGCGCGAACTCGCAAAGCGCATCAATGTGCTGGTCGAGCTCAAGCCGGCCCCCAACCCGCAAGGGGTGATCGACGCGGTCAGCAGCGGCGCTGCGGATATCGGCTTCGTTGCCTACGAGCCTTCGCGCGCCGGCACGGTCGAATTCTCGCAGACCTACATGCTGGTGCAGCAAAGCTTTCTCGTGCTCGACAGCTCATCGATCCGTGCGATCGCCGATATCGATCGCGCGGGGCAAGTCATTGCCGGCGTGCGCAACGATTCCATTACGCTCTATCTGAAACGCAAGCTGAAGCAGGCGACACTGCTTGAAGTCGAGAACAATCCCGCCGAGATCCAGCGCCTGCTGACTGGAAAAGAGATCGACGCCTTTGGCGCCAGTCGACAGCGCCTCACGACGCTGTCGACGGAAACGCCCGGGTCACGGGTGTTGCCGGACACCCTGTTCGGCGTTCCGCAAACCATCATCGTTCCCAAGGGCAGGGCCGACGTTCTGACCGCCGTCAACCGTTTCATCGATGAAGTACGCACATCCGGCTTTTTGCAGAGCGCGATCACGACGAGTGGAATCGTCGGCCTGCAGGCGGCGCCGGCCGGTTCCTGGCAACCGTCGGTGCCGGACTGATCGCGGTCCCTCGCGACGAGTGCAGGCGGTATGATGCGCGATCGCGCGTAGCGGGAGCCTTGCCAAAGCGTTAGCGCGTCCACGTCTGTGGACGCGCTCCGTTCAATCCGCGGTCCCTGCAAGCTGTGGTCTTCGACTCACGCCCATGCACGCGCGGTCTTGGACTTCTCCTCGAAGCGCTCGATCTGGTCCTTCTTGACCATGGTCAGGCCGATATCGTCGAGACCGTTGAGCAGGCAATGCTTGCGGTGCGCGTCGATGTCGAACTTGACCACGCCGCCGTCCGGCCCCCTGATCTCCTGCTTCTCCAGATCGATCGACAGCGTGGCATTGGCGCCGCGCTCGGCGTCGTCGAACAGCTTCTCCAGATCCTCCGGCGACACCTTGATCGGCAGCACGCCGTTCTTGAAGCAGTTGTTGTAGAAGATGTCGCCGAACGAGGTCGAAATCACGCAGCGGATGCCGAAATCCATGAGCGCCCACGGCGCATGCTCGCGCGAAGAGCCGCAGCCGAAATTGTCGCCGGCCACGAGCACCTTGGCCTTGCGATAGGCCGGCTTGTTGAGCACGAAGTCGGGGTTCTCGCTGCCGTCGTCGCGATAGCGCTTTTCCGAGAACAGGCCCGTGCCCAGTCCGGTGCGCTTGATGGTCTTGAGATACTGCTTCGGAATGATCATGTCTGTGTCGACATTGATCGCCCTGAGCGGAGCCGCGACGCCTTCGAGCTTGGTGAATTTATCCATGAGCGCACCTGACCACTTTGGAATTGTTCTGTTTCACGGCGCGAGCGGTGTTTTGTCAAGTGTGTGGTCGTGTAGCTGGAGAAAGTGATTGAAACAAACCGGAAAAATGCTCGGAGCGGGCCTTTTGGCGGGGCTCTTCGTTTTGCTGGCCGAGCCCGCGCAGGCCGAGACCTGGTGCATCCGCGACGCCGGCAGCCCGCCGCCGGGTGCCTGCGTGTTCCCGTCGAGCCATGACTGCGGCATGGCGGCGCGAATGAACCCCTTCGGGGGCATTTGCGAGCGCGAACCGCTGGGATCCGGGACCGATAACAAAGGCACCTCAGGGCGCCGCTCGGCCAAACGCAAGACTGCCGGTCGCTGACAAGTGATCGGCGCCTCCGGCATGACGGATGCGCGGGTCGCCGGCACGCTCAATGCGCCTCCGCCTCGATCGCCGCCATGTCCTCATCGGAGAGGCCGAAGTGGTGGCCGATCTCATGCACCAGCACGTGGGTGATGATGGTGCCCAGCGCCTCGTCGTGCTCCGCCCAGTAGTCGAGGATCGGCCGGCGGTAGAGCCAGATCATGTTCGGCATCTGTCCGGACGCGCTTTCGGAGCGAAACGGCAGGCCGACTCCCTGGAACAGGCCAAGCAGGTCGAACTCGCTCTGCGCCTCCAGGTCGGTCAGAACCTCCTCGGTCGGAAAATCCTCCACGCGGATGACGAGCCCTTCGCAAAGCGCCCGGAATTTGTCCGGGAGACGATGAAATGCCGTCTCGGCCAGCACCTCGAATGCCTCGAGGGAGGGCGCCTTGGTCATGTGCCACGCGAGCGGATCGGCAGATGTCGGTTCGGTCATGCACCAGTTTTTAAGCGAGAGCGGGCGATGGGCCAAGGTGCAGGCGTTGACGGCCGCGCCGCAATCGGCGAGCGTAGGATCGGGTTCAACTAGGCTTGAACACGAGATGACACGCACAATAACGGTCAGCGTCTTGGCGACTGGCGCAGCCATTATGGGCCTGGCGGCGACCTCGGTCGGCCTCGCGCAGTCCACCTCCAAAGTGCCAGACAGGAGCGGCGGTGCGACGGAATTCTCGGCGCAATCGCGCCCGGACTCTGCCCGCGCGCGCACGCGCATTCGAGTGACGCCGGCCAATCCGGATACATCTCCGTACCGGCCGTATTCGACGACTTACCCAACGCCCTACAAATACGATTATCCCGGTCGCGGCTACGTGCGCCAATGCAGCTCGTGGCTGGCGACAGAACACCGCGTCGCTGGCACCGTGCTCACGCCACAGATGCGCTGCTGGTGGCAGCCCGGGAGCTGACTCTCAACGCCACTCCCGCACGTCCACGAAGTGCCCGGCGATCGCGGCCGCGGCGGCCATGGCCGGCGACACCAGATGGGTGCGGCCCTTGTAGCCCTGGCGCCCTTCGAAATTGCGGTTCGAGGTGGAGGCGCAACGCTCGCCCGGCGCGAGCTTGTCGGGATTCATCGCCAGACACATGGAGCAACCGGGCTCGCGCCATTCGAAGCCGGCCTTGACGAAGATCTTATCGAGCCCTTCCGCCTCCGCCTGCTCCTTCACCAGGCCGGAGCCCGGCACGATCATCGCATTGACGTTGCCGTTGACGCTCTTGCCGTCGACCACCCGGGCGACCGCGCGCAGATCCTCGATCCGTCCGTTGGTGCAGGAGCCGATGAACACGCGATTGAGCGTGATGTCGGTGATTTTCTCACCGCCCTTGAGGCCCATATAGCCGAGCGAGGTCTCGGCGGCGCGGCGCTTGTTCTCATCCGCGATGTCCTGCGGCTTCGGTACATGGCCGGTCACGGAAATGACCTGCTCGGGGCTGGTGCCCCAGGTGACGAGCGGCGGCAGTTTTGCCGCGTCGAGCCTGATCTCACGATCGAAGTGCGCGCCCTCGTCCGAGCGCAGCGTTTCCCAGTAACGCATGGCCTCGTCCCAACGCTTGCCTTGCGGCGACCGCGGCCGGTCCTTGAGATAGGCGAAGGCCTTCTCGTCCGGCGCGATGAACCCGGCCTTGGCGCCGCCCTCGACCGACATGTTGCAGACGGTCATGCGGCCTTCCATGGACAGTGAGCGGATCGCTTCGCCGGCGTATTCGAGTGCGTAGCCGGTGCCGCCGGCGGTGCCGATCTCGCCGATGATGGCGAGGATGATGTCCTTGGCGGTGACGCCTTCCGGCAGCTTGCCGTCCACCATCGCGCGCATGTTCTTCGATTTGCTCTGGATCAACGTCTGCGTCGCCAGCACGTGCTCGACTTCCGAGGTGCCGATGCCGTAAGCGAGCGCGCCGAAGGCGCCGTGGGTCGCGGTGTGGCTATCGCCGCAGACAAGGGTCGTGCCCGGCAGCGTGAAGCCCTGCTCGGGCCCGATGATGTGGACGATGCCCTGGCGCTTGTCGAACTCGTTGAAATATTCGAGCCCGAACAGCTCGGCGTTCTCGGCGAGATAGGCGATCTGCGCCGCGCTTTCCGGATCAGGGTTGGGCAGGTTGCGATTGGTGGTCGGTACATTGTGGTCGACCACGCAGAGCGTCTTTTCCGGCGCGCGCACCTTGCGGCCAGTGAGGCGCAGTCCCTCGAATGCCTGCGGGCTCGTTACCTCGTGCACGAGATGGCGATCGATGTAGATGAGACAGGTGCCGTCCGGCTGCTCGTCCACCAGATGGTCGTCCCAGATCTTGTCGTAAAGCGTACGCGGCTTGGCCATAGCTCGAATGCTCCGGAAATCGCCGTGGTCCTACGGAATATATAGGATCGAACGGGCGTTTTGGCGCCTTCCGCTGTCCCAATGCGCTCTGCGCAGGATCGGTGTGTCGCGCCGCCAACAGCGCCGAAATCTACTCGGCGGCCTTCCCCGCCACCTCGACGCTGTCGTCGGCCGGGCGGTGCTCCTGCTTCTCGGAGATGCGCGCGGCCTTGCCGCGCAGACCGCGCAGATAATAGAGCTTGGCGCGGCGCACCTTGCCGCGGCGCACGATCTTGATCGAGTCGATCATCGGCGAATAGAGCGGAAAGACGCGCTCCACGCCCTCGCCATAGGAGATCTTGCGGACGGTGAAGTTCTCATTGAGCCCGGAGCCCGCCCGTCCGATACAGACGCCCTCATAGGCCTGGATGCGGGTGCGCTCGCCCTCGACCACCTTGACGTTGACCAGCACCGTATCGCCCGGGCCAAAATCAGGAATCTCCTTGCCGGTAGAAAGCTTTGCGATCTGCTCTTGTTCGAGCTCTTGAATCAAATTCATGGGAATTCTCCATCGGCAGCGCCGACATGGAAGGCGCGCGGTCTTATTGGTTGTCCGGGTCGGGCGAGCTAATACGACACCGCAGCGGCTTTGTCACCCGTCTGGCTCGGGCTTCTGGTTCGGCCGTTTCCGCGGCTTGGCGGGGGCGCCGACGCGGGCCACGTGTGCGGCCCAGAGGTCCGGGCGGCGCGCGCGGGTGAGCCCCTCCGCCTCGGCGCGACGCCAGGCGGCGACCTTGGCGTGATCGCCGCAGGTGAGGACCTCGGGGATGGCACGGCCCTCCCACAATTGGGGCCTCGTATATTGCGGGTATTCGAGCAGCCCCAGGGCAAAGCTCTCCTCCGCGCTCGAGGCTTCCTTGCCCATGACGCCGGGCAACAGCCGGACGCAGGCATCGAGCAGGGCGAAGGCCGCGACTTCCCCGCCCGAAAGCACGTAGTCGCCGACCGAGACTTCCTCGAAACCGCGCCCTTCGATCACGCGTTCGTCCACGCCCTCGAAGCGACCGCACAGAATGACGGCGCCAGGCCCCGCGGCCAGCGCCTCGACCCGCGCCTGGGTCAGCGGAACGCCGCGCGGGCTCATGGCCAGCCGCGGCCGCGGATCGCCCGCCGGCGCCAATGCATCGACGGCGCGGGCCAGCACGTCGGCCCGCATGACCATGCCGGGACCGCCGCCCGCCGGCGTGTCATCGACCGAACGGTGCCGATCGGCTGCGTATTCGCGGATGTCGACGGCATCGAGCGCCCAGAGACCCGCCGCCAGCGCTTTGCCGGCGAGGCTGAAACCGAGCGGCCCCGGAAACATGTCGGGGAAGATGGTGAGAATGCCCGCGCGCCACATGATGATCGATCCGACCGGACCTATTCGGCGGCGTCGCCGCGCTTTCCCGGAGTCGTCGCCGGGAGTGCCACGATGATCCGCCCGCCTGCAATGTCGACGCCCGGCACGCAGGCCTCGCTGAACGGCAACAGGATGGTCGTGCCACCGGCCTGCGGCCGCAGCTCGAGAATATTGCCTGCGCCAAAGTCGTGCACCGCGACCACCGTGCCGACCTGCGTCCCATCTGCTGCCATCGCCGGCAGCCCGATCAGATCGGCGTGATAGAACTCATCGGCGGCGGGCGGCGGCAAGCGCTCGCGCGGCACAAACAGCTTGAGATTGGTGAGCCGCTCGGCCGCATCGCGATCGTTGATGCCGCGAAACCGCGCGACCAGATGGGACTTGGCCGGCCGCACGCTCTCGATCTCCAGGCTCGCGCCGCCGTCCTCCCGCTCCAACATGCCGTAATCCTTCACCGCCATCGGATCGGCGGTGAACGATTTGAGCTTCACCTCGCCCCTGATGCCGTGGGCGCCACCGATCTGCGCGATGCAGATGCGCTCGGACACGTCGGGCTACCGGGCGAGGGCAAGCATCAGCTCGCCGGCGCCGCCGCCTTTGCAGCGGCAGCGGCGGCCTTGGCCGCGGCGGCGGCCTTCTCGGCCTCTTCGGCGCGCGCCTTGCGTTCCTTGCGCGGGACCGCGCGCTCCGGATTGCTGCGCTTTTCACGCTTCATCACGCCCGCCTCGTCGAGAAAGCGCAGCACGCGGTCGGTCGGCAACGCGCCCTTGGCGAGCCAGGCCTTGACCTTGTCGAAGTCGAGCTTGAGGCGTTCGGTCTTGTCCTTCGGCAACAGCGGATTGAAATAGCCGAGCCGCTCGATGAAGCGGCCGTCGCGTGGCGAGCGGCTGTCCGCGATCACGATGTGATAGACTGGCCGCTTCTTCGTGCCGGCGCGTGCGAGACGGATTTTCAGAGACATTTATTCGAGTTCCTTTCCGGTTGTTCGACAATTCACAATGTTGGTCCGTCATCCCCAGCGGGTGAGCGGCGCGTGCGTGTCATTTCTTCTTTCCCAATCCTGGAAATCCACCCAATCCCGGCGGCCTGCCGCCAAGACCCGGGAGCAGCGGACCGCCCGGAAGCTTCGGGGCCAGGCCCGGCATCGTCGGCGGCAAACCCGGAACGCCCGGCGATCCTTGCGGCAGGCCAGGCATTCCGCCCGGCATCCGTTCCGCGAGCTGCTGCATCTGCTCCGGGCTCGGCACGCCGCCGCCGAGGCCGAGCATGTTGGCGAGACCCGCCATCGGCCCGCGCTTGCGGGCACCCATGGCCTTCATCACGTCGGCCATGTTGCGGTGCATTTTGAGCATGCGGTTGACGTCCTCGACCTTGGTGCCGGAGCCGGCGGCGATGCGCTTCTTGCGGCTCGCCTTGAGCACGTCGGGGCTCTTGCGCTCGCGCGGCGTCATCGAATCGATGATCGCCATTTGCCGCTTGAGCAGGCGCTCGTCGAGATTCGCCGACGCGAGCTGGTTCTTCATTTTCGCGATGCCGGGGAGCATGCCCATGAGCCCGGCCATGCCGCCCATCTGCTGCATCTGTGCGAGTTGCTCGCGCAAGTCCGAGAGATCGAAGGCGCCCTTGCGCATCCGCTCGGCGACACGCGCGGCCTTCTCGGCATCGATCGTCGCTGCCGCCTTCTCGACCAGCGAGATGATGTCGCCCATGCCGAGGATACGGTCGGCAATGCGCGCGGGATAAAAATCCTCGAGCGCATCCATCTTCTCGCCGGTGCCGATCAGCTTGATCGGCTTGCCCGTCACCGCGCGCATGGAGAGCGCAGCGCCGCCGCGGCCGTCACCGTCCACCCGCGTGAGCACGATTCCTGTGAGGCCGACGCGTTCGTTGAAGGCGTGCGCGAGGTTGACCGCATCCTGGCCGGTGAGCGCATCGGCGACCAGCAGCACCTCGTGCGGGTTGGCGGCGCGTTTGACCTCGGCGGCTTCCGCCATCATCGCTTCGTCGAGCGTGGTGCGTCCGGCGGTGTCGAGGATGACGGCGTCGTAGCCGCCGAGCCGGGCCGCCTGCAAGGCGCGCTGCGCGATCTGCGCCGGCGGCTGGCCGGCGACGATCGGCAAGGTATCGACGTTGACCTGCTGGCCGAGCACGGCGAGCTGCTCCATCGCCGCCGGACGACGCACGTCGAGCGAGGCCATGAGCACCTTGCGCCGCCCCTGCTCGGTCAATCGTTTGGCGAGCTTGGCGCTGGTGGTGGTCTTGCCCGAGCCCTGCAAGCCGACCATCATGATCGGCACCGGCGCTGGCGCATTGAGATCGACGGGCTCGCTGCGCGCGCCCAGCGTCTCGATCAACTGATCGTGCACGATCTTCACGACCATCTGGCCCGGCGTCACCGATTTGATGACCTCGATCCCGACGGCATGGCTTTTGACCTTGTCGACGAAGGCGCGCACCACGTCGAGGGCGACGTCGGCCTCGAGCAGCGCCCGGCGCACTTCGCGCAGTGCCGCATCGACGTCAGCCTCGGTCAGCGCCCCGCGCCGCGTGAGGCGGTCGAGAATGCCGCCGAGCCGTTCGGACAGCGTGTCGAACATCTGTCTTCCTGCCTTCTCGGTCTGGTCATTGCCGGGCGACCCGGCAACTCGTGCTCGCGCGACCGCCGCCAAACACCTTTGCGCCCGAGGGCGCATCGCGCTGTCGGACGGTAGCCTCCGGTCTCGCGGACCGGTCGGCGGGCTGCATTCGGCTCTTTGCGAGAGCGCGCGGAACGTATGGATGCGGCTCCACGAAGTCAAGAACGGGCAGGCGCCCTGCCCCTCCCCCCGCGTCCTCAGGGCGCTTACCGGCCGGGCCGTCTTCCGTTACTGTCGGGACAAGCCGACATTCACGATCGGCAGGGAGGATACGTGCGGTTCAGCAACGGGCCCGGACCCGCCGGCCTCATTTTGACGGCAGCGCTCGTTTTGCTCGCCCCGCCGGCGGGGGCGCAGAGTTCGCCGGCGCAGGACTACCCCAGCCGCCCCGTGACGCTGGTGGTTCCCTATCCTGCCGGCGGCGGCCTCGACGCGCTGGCGCGGGTGCTGGGCCAGAAACTGGCGGACCGCCTGGGCAAGCCGGTGGTGGTGGAGAACCGGACCGGCGCCGGCACGGTGATCGGCGCGGCGTCCGTGGCCAAGGCGGCGCCCGATGGCTACACGATCATGCTCGGCACCAGCACGCCGTTTGCGATCACGGCAACGCTGAACAAGAGCCTGCCCTACGATCCGGCCAAGGACTTCGCGCCCATTGCGCTCGTCTCCAACGCGCCGTTCCTCCTGCTCGTGCATCCCTCGCAGCCGGTCCACTCGGTCGCCGATCTCGTCGCGCTCGCCAAGTCGAAGCCCGGCCAACTCTCCTATGGATCGGCCGGCCCCGGCTCGCCGCAAAACCTGAGCTTCGAGCTGCTCAAGACGTTGACCGGCATCAACGTCGTGCATGTGCCCTATCGCGGTGATGGACCGGCGCTCACCGATCTGGTTGCCGGTCACATCCCGACCATGTTCGGCGAGCCGACCCCGATCCTGCCGCTGCTCAAGGACGGCAAGGTGCGCGCTCTCGGCGTGTCGTCCGCGTCGCGCCTGCCGATCGCGCCGGACGTCCCGACGCTCGCGGAGGCGGGCGTGCCCGGATTCGACCTCACCTCCTGGCAGATGATCGTGGCGCCGGCGGGGACGCCCAAGGAGATCGTCGACAGACTTCACGATGAGGTGAAGGCGGTGCTGGCGCTGCCCGAGATCAAGGCCGAGTTCGCGCGCACCGCGCGGATCACCGTCGATTATCCGCCGGTCGATGAGCTGCAGCGCTTCATGCGCTCCGAGATCGTCCGGCTGGGAAAGGTCGTGGAACACGCCGGCATTGCGCGGTCGCAATAGCAAGCCGGCGCGACTCTGACGCGGATCAGCTTTGGTCTGCGCGGATGAATGACAGCTCCGATCGGGAGGGACGAAGATGAAATCCGTTGCCTCGATGCTTGCAGGCCTCGCGTTGATCGGCATGTCCGCCGCGCCGTCGTGGGCGCAAGAGCACGCGCAGGACTATCCCAACCGCCAGGTCAACTTCATTGTGCCGTTTGCTCCCGGCGGCGGCACCGACATTTTGGGCCGGCTGGTCGGTCAAAAGCTGTCTGATCGCTTCGGCAAGCCGTTCGTGATCGAGAACCGGCCCGGCGCCGGCACGGTGACGGCGGCGGTCCAGGTCGCGAGGAGCACACCCGACGGCTACACCATCATGATGGCGACCAGCGGGACGCTGGCGATGAACCCCACCCTGTACAAGAAGCTGCCATACGATCCGGGGAAGGATCTGATTTTGGCGGCGCTCATCTGCAACGTGCCGTTCGTGCTGGTGGTGAACCCGTCGCTTCCGGTTCACTCGGTTGCCGACCTCGTCAAGCTCGCGAAGGAGCAGCCGTTGAGCTACGGCTCCGGCGGCGCGGGCGCGTTCCATCACCTGATGGGCGAACTGTTCAAGATCACGATGGGCGTCCCGATGACTCACGTGCCGTACAAGGGCACGCTGCCGGCGCTCAACGACGTCATTGCCGGTCACATCCAGCTGATGTTCAGCGATCTCGCGCCGGCCTATCCGCTGATCCAGGCCGGCAAGGTGCGCGCGCTCGGCGTGACGACCGCGCAACGCGCGCCCGCGGCGCCTGAGCTTCCCCCGCTCGCGGAAGTGGGTGTGCCGGGCTTCGACTGGGCGGCCTGGCAATCGGTGGCGGTGCCGGGCGATACCCCCAAGGACATCATCGCCAAGCTCAACGGCGCGGTGAACGCGGCGGTCGCCGAGCCCGAGGTCACCAAGCAGCTGGTCGGCCTTCAGTTCATTCCCGTCGGCAAGGGTTCGCCCGAGGAACTCGCGCGCTTCATGGCATCGGAGACCGCGCGCTGGGCCACGGTCCTGCAAAAAGCCGGCGTGGCCGGATCGGAGTAGGTCGCACATCCGGGCCGGAACGCCGACCGCGTTGGTGCAGCCGGTTCTAATTCGCCTGCATCACCCGCTTGGCGACCGGCGTCCATTTCGCAATCTCGCCGGCCACGAACTGCGTGAATTCCTCCGAGGTCATGGCCTGCGTCTCGATGGAATCGCGCTCGAGGCGTTTGCGCACCTCCGGCCGCTCCAGCATCGTCGCGACGGTCGCGTTGAGCCGCTGCGTGATGTCTTTCGGCAGGCCCGCCGGTCCCGACAAGGCGAACCACGATACCGCGGTGAGGTCGTCGTAACCGAGGTCCTTGAACGTCGGCAGGTCGGGAAATTCTGCCAGCCGTGCGCGCGAGGAGACCACGATCGGAACGACCTTGCCGGAGCGGATTTGCCCCAGCGCCGAGGTCCAGGTCATCGTGCCGAGGTTCACGTTGCCGCTGACGAGATCCATCATCCCCTGCGAGGCGCCCTTGGTCATGATCGGCTGCAGCTTGATGCCGGCCTTCTGGGCGAAGGATTCCGCCAGCAGTTGCCCGAGCGTACCGGAGCCGGGCGAGACGTAGTCGATCGCCTGGCCGCGCCGGCCAAGCGCGACGAGGTCCGCGAGCGAGCGCACGCCGAGCGCCGGGTTCACGACGAACACATTCGGCGGCCCGCCGACATACGCGATATGGGTGAAGTCCTTGAGCGGATCAAAACCGGGATTGGGATTCACCACCGGCGCGATCACGTGATAGGCGGTGCTCGAGGTGGTGAGCGTATAGCCGTCGGGCGCCGCTTGCGCCGTGGCCGCGGTGCCGATCAGCCCGCCGGCGCCGGCGCGATTCTCCACGAAGCAACGCTCGTGCAAGGTCTCGCTGAACTGCTCGCACAGCAGGCGCGCGAACATGTCGGCGGCGCCGCCGGGCGTCGAAGGCGCGATGATGCGGATCGGTCGCGTCGGCCAGTCGGCGGCGCGCGCCGCGACCGGCTGGATGCAGACGGCGCCTAACATGAGCGCGACAGCAAAACGCTTCATCTCTTCCTCGACAGCATTTTTGTTTGGGCGATCGTGCCGATGATGCGGACTTTGC
>Ga0207691_10003209_pt1 | contig 15950 bp, 9 predicted proteins | sample KBSM13metaG_FD_184327 | JGI IMG/M metagenome (GOLD analysis project Ga0207691, IMG submission 184327) | Miscanthus rhizosphere microbial communities from Kellogg Biological Station, Michigan, USA - KBS M1-3 metaG (SPAdes) (version 2) | ecosystem: Host-associated > Plants > Roots > Rhizosphere >... | reverse complement strand
CGCCTGCTGCGCCCGCTCGTACTCGGCCAACGCTTGCGCGAACTGTCCCTTTTCTCGATAGGCCGCGCCGAGGAAGGAATCCCAGTAGAAAAACCGCGGGTCAGGCCACGACGCGACGGTCTGCGCATGCTCTGCGATCAGTTGGTCGTAGCTCCGAGCCTTGTACAGGCACTCTTCCCGCGACCATGATGCGACCGGGTTGAGCGGATCCAGCGTCATCGCGGCTTGCGCCGCCTTCAGGCCTTCTCCCGTCCGGCCGATCGTGCACAGGTAGACCGCGTAGAGGATCTGCGTCTGCACGGAGTTCGGCTCGCGTTCCGCGGCCGTCCGCAACTCGAGGTCGTTGGTCTCGAAGTTCCAGTCGAGTGCCAGGTTCGCGAACGCGACGAGCGCGCGCGCGTCTGCCACGAGGCTGTCGCGCGCCAGTGCCCGGCGTGCGGCCGTTCGCGACGAGTCGTACGCGATGTTCGACGGCATGTAGGAGTCCGCCAGCGACATGTACGCGAACGCGATGGCGGCATCGGCCTGGGCGTACCCAGGGTCCTGCGCCAAGGCCCGCCGGTACAGGGCGACTGCCCGCCGCAACGCCGTTTCGGTTCCCTGCATCGCGATCGTCTGCGCGCGCAGATACAGGTCGTGCGCCTCCGGGTTCGCGGTGCGTCCCGACCTGGTCGCAACGAGACCGCCAGCGCCTAACGACAGCGACAGCTGACTGACGGTGGCCTGCGTGATCGAGTCCTGGACGGCGAACGCGTCCTTCGTATCGCGGTCGTAGGTCTGTGACCACAGCTCTACTCCTTGCTTCGCATCGGTGAGCTGGACACTCACGCGCATGCGATCGCCGGCGCGGCGTACCGAGCCTTGCAGCACCACGTCCACCCCGAGCTTCTGGCCGACTTCCTTCACGTCGAGATCGCGTCGTCCCTTGAACGCGTACGAAGACGTGCGCGCCGCCACCTTGAGGCCGGGGAGCTTGCCGAGCGCGTTCGCGAGCTCGTCGGCCATGCCGTCGGCGAAGTACTCCTGCGTCGAATCCCCGCCGACGTTCACGAGCGGGAGGACCGCAATGGACCTGGCCCGCGGTGGTGTCGCGGTTGGCGCCGCTTCTCTTTCGCCTAACGTCAGCCAGACGATCAGCGCGACGACCGCGAGTCCCGCGATTCCGGTGGCCACGAGGAGCCCGCGCCGAAACGAGCTACCGGCGCGCACCGCCGCCGGCTCGGCGACCAATGCCTTCGCGAACGCCCCGCAGCTCGAGTATCGGTCCGCTGGAGACTTCGCGAGCGCCTGCTCGATCGCCTGCTCCATCTCCGCCGAAACAGAGCTCCGCGTCGCGCGCACGCTGCGCGGCTTTTCCGTCATGAGCCTGGCAATGATCGCCTGCGACGTCGCCCCGGTGTGCGGCGGCTCGCCAGTCAGCATCTCGTACGCCACCGCGCCTAACGCATACTGGTCGCTCCGGGCATCGATCACGCGGTCACCCGTCGCCTGCTCGGGGCTCATGTAGTGCGGTGTGCCGAGCGACAGGCCCGTCTCCGTGATGCGAGCGCCGCCTGCCTGCGCAACGGCCAGCGCGATGCCGAAGTCGGCGACGATCGGCTGACCTGCCTGGAGCAGGATGTTCTCGGGCTTGAGGTCGCGGTGGATGACGCCGCGCGCGTGCGCGTAGTCCAGCGCGCCGGCAATGAGCGTCGCGAGCCGGACCGTGTCTTCAACGGGAAGCTGGGTCTCGCGATCGAGTCGCGCGCGCAGCGTCTCGCCCTCGATGTACGGCATGACATAATACAGGAGCCCAGCGGTCGCGCCCGAGTCGAACAGCGGCAGCAAATTCGGGTGCTGCAAGTTGGCGGTGACCTTGATCTCGGCGAGAAATCGCTCGGCGCCGAGAACAGCCCCGAGCTCGGGCTTGAGGATCTTCACTGCGACTTTGCGATCGTGCTTGACGTCGTGCGCGAGGTACACGGTCGCCATGCCGCCCGAGCCGAGCTCGCGCTCGATGCGATACCGATCGGCGAGCGCCGACGTCAGCTCTATCGTGGTCATGCGCCGAACTCCGCCACGCGCCGCGCCGCTTTCGCGACGATGCGCTCGAATTCCGGCAGCCTGACGAGTCCGCCCACCACGCCGCTCATCAAGGCTTCGCCGCCACTTGGCGAGCTCGCACTATCACGGGCAGCACGATCCGCATGCCGCTCGGGATCCACACCTCGAGGCTCATGTCACCAGGCTGAGTCGGCACGTACGTGAAATCCGCGGTCTCGCCCGGCCCCATCTCGGTGATGGCGACTGCCCGGGTGCGCAACGCGGCCGGGAGGTCGGCGCCATCCCGCGCCAGCGGTGTCCACTGGGTCGCACTCGCCGTGGTGCCGAATCTGAAATGCAGCACCTCGTCGGCGTGAATGCTCACGATGCGCAGGCGCTGCGGTTCCCCGACGGTCATGACCACGGGCGCCGGATTCACGCTCCCGTTCACCAGCAGGAACGTGGGCGCCTGCTTGTGGAAAACGGGAAGCCCGCCGCCGCCGGCGACGATCACGTGATCTCGCGTGGTATCACGTGGTGTGTCGCTGACGATGATGGCCCCGTACATCCCCGAACCGATCTGCCGCATCTCGTGCAGATGGGAATGGTAGGGAAACGTGCCGCTCCTCGGCGGCGTGAACTCCGCGGCGAACGACTCACCCGGCGGGATCGGCGGCATGATGCGGTCGCCGATTCCGCTGAAGTTCGCGACGCCGTCCGGATAGCTCTCGATCTCCAATCCGTGCCAGTGTACGCCGCTCGGCTCGTCGAGGTTGTTCTTGACGACGATGCGAACCGGCTCGCCGCGTTTGAGCTCGAGCACGGGCGCCGGAAGCACGACGGAATCCTTCGCTGGCGCTTCGGCGCCTTTTTGCAGTACGAATCCGTACGCGGTCTGCCCTCCGACGAGCCCGTTCGGCCGCTTCTGGATGAGCAGGTTGAGCGTCCGCCGGTTTGCGACTTCCGGCTCCTTGTAGCCGGGCGCGGGAGTGACGTGCATGCCGATGACCAGCCCGCGCATCGTGTGACCGCCCGGCTTGTCGTGCTCCGGGATCACTTGGCCGCCAGCGTTAGGCGCGTGCTGCGCATCGGTTGCGTCGTGCAGGCTCACGATATCGCCGACGTGGCCTGCGAAGTGACAGTGGAAGACCCAGTTGCCCGGTGTCGTGGGGAGGAACGAGAGCGACAGCGACCCGCCGATCGGAATCACCCGCATGTTCTGGAGCATCTGGCGGGAGGCGGCGACCATGGTGTCCGCACCTGTGCCTCCGTGGCGCGTCACGCGGAAGTAGAAGCCGTGCAGGTGCAGCGGGTGGACGACTGCTGCCGCATTGATGATCCTGAAGTGCACCGAGTCGCCTTGTGTAAACGTCAGGCGCTCGTTGTACGGCCACGCCTTTCCGTTGAACGTCAGCGCCGATTCGAACTCGCGCACTTTCGGCGGCTGGAAAAACCACTCGGTGATCAGCCAGATGCGCTCGTTCGCGGAAGGCGACACGTTAGGCGCGTCGACGATGAGCGCTGCCGTGAGCTGCGAATCGAGCCAGTATCGGTCCCCGAACGTGCTGAGGCCCTCGAGCGCGGCCCAGTAGAAGAAGCTCCCGACCTTGTCGAGCTTGAACGTGATCTCGCGTCTTGCGCCGGCAGCGATGTGGAGCGTGTCACGGCTCGCTGGGAGCGATTGTCGAAGGCCGCCTAACATCACCGCGGAGTCCGAGCGGTTCCGCACCGTGAGATGCACGACGGTGCCGAGCGGCGCGCGGAGGAGTGGGCCCGGTACCTGTGGCGCCTTGCCCGTTTCGGCGAATGCCAACGCGCGCACGATGGGATCGTGATCGCCTTCGGCCCGATACGCCGATTCGACGATGTCGAGCGACAGCGTCAGCTGCCCGTTCGCCAGAGTGCCGGCGGGCTGTCGGTTGTCATTGACCTGAGCGATCGGCGCGTTGGCAACCGGGCGCGGAAGCGGGAGCCGCGCCGGTGGCGGCGTGACGGATTCCTGAAACAACGCCGTCGCGAGGAGCAATGCTGCGGGTATAGGAAAGCCCATGACGGCCTCGTTAGGGAACGTTCAAGATTTGTTCGCGGAAGCGAGCGGCTCGCCGACGCTCATGCGCTGAACTCCACCACGCGCCGCGCTGCCTTCGCGACGATCCGGTCGAACTCCGGCATTCCGCGGAGCGGCGTCACGTCGCCGGTCGCGCTCGCGGCCGTGCGCCACCAGAGGGCGAACGCGAGGCCAAGCAGGATGGCGATGATGGCACCGATGACTGCGACACGTCGGTGGCGGTGCGACGGTACGTCGGGCGGCACGGCGGCGCTCGATGGTACCGGCGTCGTTTCCGCGAGCCGCAGTGCGGCGGTGAATTCCGTGAGACGGGCGAAGCGGTCGGCTGGAGCCTTGGCGAGCGCGCGCTCGAGTGCGGCGATCACGGGCGCGGGTACCGCGGGGCGGAGACTGGAGATCGGCGGCGGCTCCGCGACCATGTGCTGCCTGATGAGGGACGCCCCCGTGGGCCCGGTGAACGGCGGCTGGCCGGCCAGCATCTCGTACAGCACGCAGCCTAACGCGTACAGGTCGCTGCGCCCGTCGATGTCCACTTCACCTGCCGCCTGCTCCGGGCTCATGTAGGCGGGCGTCCCGACGCTCATGCCGGCGCCGGTGAGCGACTCGGACCCCGCTGCGCGGACGGCCCGCGCGATCCCGAAGTCCGCGACTACCGCGTGACCGCTCTCGAGCAGGATGTTCTCGGGTTTGATGTCGCGGTGGACGACGCCACGGGCGTGGGCATAGCTGAGCGCGTCGGACACTTCGCGCGCAAAGCGGAGTGCGTCCTCGATGGGCAGCTGGTGGTCGCGCTTGAGCCGGTCACGCAGTGACTCGCCTTCCACGAACGGCATGACGTAGTAGAGAGCTCCGCGCACCTCGCCCGAATCGTAGAGCGGCAGGATGTGCGGGTGACGCAGATTCGCGGTCGTCTCGATCTCCCGGAGAAAGCGCTCTGCGCCTATCGATGCAGCCAGCTCCGGCTTGAGCACCTTCACCGCGACCTGCCGGTTGTGCTTGAGGTCCTGGGCGAGGAAGACGGTCGCCATGCCGCCCGAGCCGAGCTCGCGCTCGATGAGGTAGCGGGCGGCGAGCGACCGCAACGAGGTGATCGCGTCGCTCATGGGTTGGCCGCGTCCACGGCGCGCTTGCGGTAGCGACCCGCCAGGGCAGCAGTGAGGACACTCGACATGGACAGGGCGGACGGCGCTACAGAGCGCACGGCCCTTCGAGCCGTTCGCTGTTCATGACGCTTCTGCTCCTTTGAGCAGCTTCTCGAACCGCGGATTGCCCTTGAGCGGTGCGAAGGTGGGATCGATTCGGATCCGCGCCGGCGTCAGCAGGTAAGGGATCTTGAGTAGCTCCTCCAACACGTCGATCGCCTTCTCGTTCTCCCCCGCCTGCGTCGCGATGTCGCCCTGGACCTGGAAGATGTCCGTCAGCTCGGCGTCGAAGCTCTGCTGCCACTTTCCGGCGCCCGTCTTCACGTCGATCAACTCCGGCACCACCTGCACTCGGCCCTTCGTACCGGCCGCCTTCGCCCACGACACGGTGGACGTGAGCAGGTAGTCGACACCGAGCTCGGTCCCGATCTCCTGCGGCGTCTTCTTCGTCGCCTTGTACTGATCGGAGCTGGTGCGGGCCGTGACCTGGAATCCCTTGAGGCCCATGAGCTTTCCGCGGACCTGGTCGGCGACGCCGTCCACGAAGTAGTTGTCGTCCGCGGCACCGCGGTTCTCGAACGGCAGCACCGCGAGCCTGACTCCCGAGCTGGGCTCCGACGCGCTGGCCGGGCCACGAAACACGAGGACGGTGGCGAGGACAGCCCACAGGCCTAACGCGGCGATGCCACCCAGGGTGGCGTTCCGCCAGGTGAATAACGCCGCCGGCCCCGTGATGCTGCCGCCCGCGGTTCTTCTGCCTTCCATCTTCCCGGTCACGACGAGCACCAACGCGCCAACCGCGAGCAGCAGCACCGCGAGGCCGAGTGCCCAGACGGGAAGCCCCCAGCGCCGCACCAGACCGAAGATGATGACCAGTGCCATCCCACCGGCGACGCCGAAGATCGTCCAGACGGTACCGGCGGCCGGTCCGGAACCCGCGACCGCCATTGGCGCCGGCGTCCGTGCGCCCGAGATGGGGCCGAGCCGCAACTGATCCTCGGCCCCGCCTAACGCCTTTGCGAACTCTGCTGCGGTCTGCCACCGGTCGGCAGGGTTCTTCGTGAGCGCGCGAGTGACCACCGCTTCGATCGCCGGCGAGATGCCCTCGCGCGTGGCCGTGAGCGAGCGCGGCGCCTCGGTGAGGCTGCGCGTCACGATGGCCTGTGCGTTGGGTCCGGTGAACGGTGGCTCGCCGGCCAGCATCTCGTACACGACGCAGCCTAACGCGAACACGTCGCTCCGCCCGTCGACCATGGCCGAGCCGCTGGCCTGCTCGGGACTCATGTACTGCGGGGTGCCGACGGCGAACCCGGTCTGTGTGATCGCCGCCCCGCCGCCGACGGCTCGCGCGATCCCGAAATCCGCGACGAGCGCGTGGCCGGCCGAGAGCATGATGTTGGCCGGCTTGATATCGCGATGGACGATCTTCTTGCCATGGGCATACGCGAGCGCCTCACCAACCTCGCGCGCGATGCGGAGTGCTTCTTCCACCGGCAACTGCGTCTCACGCTTGATTCGCTCGTGCAGCGACTCGCCCTCCACGTACGGCATGACGTAGAAGAGCACGCCCTCCGATTCTCCGGAGTCGTGCACGGGCAGGACGTGTGGATGACTGAGCTGCGCCGCAATCTCCACTTCCCGGAGAAACCGCTCCGCGCCTAACGTCGCGGCGAGCTCGGGACGCATCACCTTGACCGCGACGTGGCGGCGGTGCTTCACGTCGGTGGCCAGGTAGACGGTTGCCATACCGCCTTCGCCGAGGACGCGCTCGATCGCGTAGCCTCGGCCGGCGAGCGCCTTCCGCACCCGGACGATCTCGCTCACGTCGGTCGCCGCCGTGCGAGCCGGAACGCCCGGCTCGGTCGGCGTCGCCGTACCGCAGTGCAGGCAGAAATGCGCTTCGTCCGGAAGCGGAGTATGGCAGGACGGGCAGGCGCGGGCGGCAGTGGTCATCCGTTACTTTGGCTGCGAGTGGACCATCTTCGGTGCTGCTTCCGCGAACGAGTATCCAGTCGTCGGACACTTCACGGCGGGGTTGGTGGGCGAGAAGACGCCTTCCGGATTCGTCTTCCACAGCCAGACGTGCAGGTCGTAGTGGTGCAGCCCGTCCGGCATGACCGGCTTGTGACCTTCCATCGGTCCGCCCAGCTCCTGACCGAGGATCGACGGCGCCTTCCCACCGGCAAGCTCGGCGGGCATGAACCACTCAGCGGCGACGAGACGGAGCTTGTCGCCCTGCGGCTCGTAGATCAGCACCTGCGGCTTGGACGGGTCGAGCTTGGGCCCGACGTTCCCCATGTTCAGGAAGTGCACGCCCATGGCGCCCGCGGCATAGCGCATGGATCCCTCGCCGCCACCGCTGGGATACGAGATGCAGGCGACCGACGAGTAGAAGCCATCGTGCACGGCGACGATCGGATCGTTGTACTTGTCGAGCAGCTTGCGGACGCTCTCGAGCGCGGGCGTCATGCCCTGCTTCTGCGCCTGCGTGCGCTCAGGGGCGACGGCGAGGATGACGAGTGCGCATCCGGCGGCGCGCTGGGCGAATCGGCGGAACTCCATGGTGACCTCTTGGATGGGTCGGGGTGTGAACGGCGCCTAACGTGGACTGCTGTGTCGTGTCTATGGCGAGGCGAAACGTCGGGGTGGCAGTGCGGCGAGTGCGGCGAGGAGCTGGTGACTGTTGAACGGCTTGCTGAGAAAGCCGTCGGCGGTGCTGTCCCCCATGACACCGTCACCGCTCACGAGGAGGACGGACACGTGATGCAGGGCCGCATCGTCGCGAATCGCCCGGGACAGCCGTCGGCCGTCGAGGCCCGGGAGGCCCACGTCGCTGATCACGAGGCTGACGGTTCCGGACCTGACCAGGCGCAGCGCTTCCAGCCCATCGCCCGCTTCGATCACGCGGTCGAACGGCAACGCGAGCGCGCGGAGACAGCTCCGCAGGTAGAGCCGCATGTCCGGATCGTCGTCCACGAGCAGGACGGTCTGCGGCAGCGGGTCCGGACCATTGCCACCATTGCTGGCTTCACGCGTTTGCAATTCCGCCGCACCCATTGTCAGTCGGTCCACGGTTGTCGTAGTCACGGCCGCCTCGAGGCGAGCGTGCGGGCCAACATGACCGAAATGGTGCTGACTGGCCTAGCAGTTATGGATCAGGTCGTTGCGTGCTCGTCGCATTTGACGCATGCGCACGCAATTGCGACCCGGGCGCGCCAAACCGCTGTCTAACCACGCTCATTCCGAGCGGGTTGTTATGACACGCTTGACACCCTCCGTCGGAGAAGACTATTTTGCTCTAGGCATTGAGTAAACAGGTTCGCCCGGACTCGTTCATGAAACCCGACGACCAACGCGATCTCTTCCCCGGTGCGCTGGAGATGATGGTCCTGCGCCTCCTCAAGCAGCAGCCGCTCCACGGCTACGCGCTCGTCCAGCGGATTCACCAGGCATCCAACGACCTGCTGCAGGTGGAAGAGGGGTCGCTCTATCCCGCGCTGCAGCGCCTGCTCAAGGGTGGACTGGTGAAAGCCGAATGGGGCGTTTCATCCAGCAACCGTCGCGTACGCATCTACCACCTGACACCAGAAGGCGCGAAACACCTCGCCCGGCAGGTCTCCTCCTTCGAGAAAATGCTGGAAGGGATCACCCGCGTCCTCGCCTTGGGTGAATCATGAACTGGGTTGCCCAACTGTTCACACGCCGCCGCCAGCACGACGATCTCTCGGCTGAGATCAGTGCCCACCTCGAGGAGACGGTCGAGTCGCTCATGGCTAGCGGCATGTCACGCGTGGACGCCACGGCGGCTGCGCGCCGGAAGTTCGGCAACGTGACGGCAATCGAGGAGACGAGCCGCGAAGTCTGGCAGTGGCCGACGATCGACTCGTTCGCCATGGACGTCCGCTACGCGCTGCGCCAGCTCCGACGGAGCCCGGCACTCGCCTCGGCGGCCATCCTCACACTGGCGATCGGGATCGCGGCCAATGCGACGGTGTTCAGCTGGCGGCGAGCCGTGCTACTGGACGCGTTGCCAGGCGCCGCCGACCCCGCCCGCGTCGTGGCGATAGAGGGCGTCACGCCGTCGAGCGAATGGACGCCGACGTCGTACCCGGACTTCCGCGACCTCCGCAATCGGTTGCGAACCGTCGAGTCCATGACGGTCTCATTGCCGACCGGGTTAGCGTTAGGCAGCGATGGGGCCATCGAGCGTCGCTGGGGCGAGCTCGTCTCGGGCAATTTCTTCGACGTGCTGCGCATCCAACCTCTACGCGGTCGCTTCTTCTCGGCAGGCGAGCGCGGAGACGCGGCGGGCTCACCCGCGGTCGCGGTCATCAGCTACGCGCTCTGGGCCGGTCGTTACCAAAGCGACCCTGCAGTCATCGGGTCTCCGATACGCATCAACCGCTACCCTTTCACCATCATTGGCGTCGCTCCCCGGGGGTTTCACGGGTCGATGCCGGGTAGCGAGTTCGAGCTCTGGGTGCCGGCGACGATGATCAGCCATCTGGACCCGAACGGCGGATCATTCCTCAAGGATCGCAAGACGCGAATGTTCCGCGTCCTGGCGCGACTCGCGGCCGACGTCACGATCGAGCAGGCCCGCGCGGATCTCGCATCGGCCGTGTCCCGCCTCGCGGAGGTGCATCCGAACACCAATCGAGGGATGACTGCCGCGATGCTGCCGGTGTCGCTATCGCACTATGGCGTCCACGATCGGCTGAGAGCACCGCTCGGGATGCTGACGGGCGCCGGCGCGGTCGTACTGCTCATCGTGTGCGCCAACATGGCGAACCTCTTGTTGGCCCGCGCCATGAATCGCCGACGCGAGATGAGTCTACGCCTCGCGCTGGGCGCCCCCCGCGCTCGGCTCGTTAGGCAGCTGTTGACGGAATCCGCCGTACTCACGACTGCCGGCTCGGCACTCGGGCTGCTCGTGGCTCATTGGCTCAGCGGCTCGTTGCGATTTTTCGTGCCGGACCTGGCCGTACCCACGCTGCTGCGGCCTCACCTCGATGCACGCGTGCTCGCCTTCACGGCCGGCCTGGCGTGCGCGGTCACCATTCTGGCGGGAATTGCACCGGCCTGGTACGTCGCCCGCGAACAGCTCGGCGACGCCCTCGGCGCAGGGAGCCGAGGCATGACGGGGTCCGCACGGTCCGGGCGACTCCGGGGATTGCTCGTGGCGAGTGAGATGGCCCTCACCGTCGTGGCACTCGTGGGAGCCGGATTGTTCATGAAGAGCTTTTTCGTCGTTCGCGCGGTGCAGCCCGGATTCGACTCGCGTGGCGTCGCGATCGGGGCCGTCAGCCTGTCCGCGGCAGGCTATGACGGACCACAGGGCGACGCGTTCATGCGGGCCGTGCGCGAGCGACTTGAGCGTCAGCCAGGCGTCACGGCTGTCAGCTACACGGACTACGTACCGCTCACCGTCGGGGCAGGGTCGTGGGAGGACCTGCGGATCGAGGGCTACGCTCCCGACCCGAGCGAGAACATGAAGATCTACCGCGCCGTCGTCGCCCCTGGGTACTTCGATGTGCTGAGGGTGCCGATGCGTGAAGGTCGCGACTTCACAATCCAGGACGACAGTGCGCACGCGCCGGTGATGATCGTGAACGAGGAGTTCGTGCGGCGATTCCTCCACGGTGGTTCGGTGATCGGTCGACAGGTGGACGGGTGGGGAAAGCCATTCACCATCATCGGCGTCGTGCCGGACATCAAGACGTATCGGCTCACCGAACGACCGGCACCCTATTTCTACGTTCCGATGCGGCAGGTCTACCGGCCCGAGTTCCCATTCACGTTCCTCGTCCGCACGAGCGGCTCGGTGGATGAAGCCGTGGCCGCGATCCGCCGAGAGGTGCGGGCCCTCGAGCCGGCGGTGCCGGTGTTCAATGCCCTTTCCCTGGGCGAATTCACCGCCGCGCCGCTCTATGAGCAGAAGACGGCAGCTAGCCTGCTGACCGTTCTGGCGAGCGTGGCCCTGTTTCTGGCGGCCGTCGGACTGTACGGCGTGATGGCCTACTCCGTGACACAACGAACGAAGGAAATCGGCATCCGCGTGGCGATGGGCGCCCAGCGTCGCGACGTGCTGCATCTGCTCGCCCGCAACGCGGCAGCACTGATGCTGACCGGACTCGCGATCGGCCTAACGAGTGCGGCGGTACTATCACGCGTGGTCGCATCGATGCTCTTCGGGGTGGCCCCCGGTGATACGGCCGTGTACGCCGCGGCGTCCGCGTGCATCGTGCTGATCGGAATCATCGCCACTGTCGTTCCCGCGCGCCGGGCGATGCATGTCGATCCGCTCGTGGCATTGCGAACGGATTGACTCCATCTACGGCCTCCTTCGCACGGCCTCGTTTGCAAACGCCCGGTCGCGCCACGCGGAAGGGCGAACGCCGTGCAGCTCGTTGAAGGCGTTCGAGAAGTGCGCAACGCTCTTGAACCCGACCGCGTACGCGACCTCCGCGACCGAGCCGACGTCGGATCCCAGCAACTGGGCCGCGCGCTCGAGCCGCATCCGCCGGATGAGATCCGACGGGCTTTCCCCAATCAGCTCGCGCAGCTTGCGATGCAGATTGCCGCGGCTCTGCGCCACCTCACTGGCGAGCCGTTCCACCCCGAAGCCATCGTCGCCGAGGTGAGTCTCGATGGCCGCGCGGACCCGGTCGAGGAACACGCGGTCGGCCGGCTCGACGTCCACGCGAGTCGGGTGCATGGTGAGCGGCGCGCCAGCGAACCGTTTCCGCAGCCGTCGGCGAAGCGTGATGATGTTCCCGATGCGCGCGAGCAGCTCCCGCACGTCGAACGGCTTCGTGAGGTAATCGTCGGCCTGCTCCGCCAGCCCCGTGAGCTTATCCTCTGCCTCGGCTCGCGCCGTCAGCAGGATGATGGGAAGGAAGTCGGTATCCGGATCCGTCTTGAGCGCGCGGCAGAGCGCAAACCCGTCCATCACCGGCATCATGACGTCGGAGAGCACGAGGTCCGGCAGCAGGCTGCGCGCCATCTCGAGCCCCTGTTGCCCGTCCACCGCCTCGAGCACACGGTAGCGCGGCACCAGATGCTGCTTCACGTAGGCGCGCACCTCGGCGTTGTCATCGACGACGAGCACGGTCGTGACGTCCTCATCAGGCGCTGTGGCATCGTCGGTCGCGTTAGGCGCCAACGATACGAACGACGAGAGCGGCACCTCACGCGGTGATCCCGCGCGCGGGGTGGACGCGACCACGATTCCCTCGTCGACGACCTGCTCCGGCGCGAGATGCGCTTTCCCTTTTCGGAGCGTGAGCGTGAACGTGCTCCCGAACCCCTCCTCGCTGTCCACGGCGATGGACCCGCCGTGCAGCGCCACCAGCTCTTTCGCCAGCGCGAGACCAATCCCGGTTCCTGGCTGCGTCCCGGCCGTCCGCGCGCGGTGAAATCGATCGAACACGAGAGCCAGATCGGCCGCCGGTATTCCCGGACCACTGTCACGCACGGCAACGCGTGCCGAGGTTTCGTCGCCGGTGACGGTCACCCGGACGGCACCGCCATCGGGCGTGAACTTGAAGGCATTCGAGAGCAGGTTCGAGAACGCGCGGTCGAGATGGTCAGGGTCGGCAAAGACGATGAGCTGCTCCCCGGGGCCCTGGATGTCGAACGCGATGGCCTTTCGTTCCGCGAGCGGCAGGAACGCCCGGGCAACGCTGCCGACGAATGCGCCGAGGTCCACGCGCCTGGCGTAGAGTGTCTCTCGTCCCGACTCCGCGCGCGCCAGCTCCAGGATCTCGTTGATGAGATCGAGCACGCGGCCGGCATTTCGCCGCGCGAGGTCCACCTGCTCGGCGGCCGCCGGAGTGAGCGGTCCATGAAGCCCGGCGCGGAGATCGTCGAGGGGCCCCATCGTCAGCGTGAGCGGTGTTCGGAACTCGTGACTCACGTTGGCGAACAGGCGGCTACGGGCGCGGTCGAGCTCACGCAACTGCTCGCCTTCGACGCGCTCGATGTCGAGTCGGCTCTCGAGACGGAGCCGGTTCATCTCGTAGCGTCGCCCGCCGTACAGCACCGCGAGCGCAAGCGCGCCATACAGCGCGTACGCCCACCACGTCCGCCACCATGGTGGCAGGATGCTGATCGCGAGTGATGTCCCCCGGTTGTTCCACACGCCGTCGTTGTTGCTGGCCCGCACCTGAAACGTGTAGTGGCCCGGCGGCAGGTTCGTATAGGTGGCCGCTCGCACCGATCCCGACTCGAACCAGTCGTTGTTGAAGCCGACCATCCGGTATGCATAACGATTCTTGGAAGGAGCCGAGTACTCGAGTGCGGCGAACTCGAACGTGAGCACGGCGTCGCGATACGAGAGCGCCAGCGAGTCCGCCTCCGAGATCGTCGTGCGCAGTGCGGTTCCGCTGTCGCGTACGGTCTCGTATCGGTTTCCGCGCCGGAATCCGGTGATGGCCACCGCAGGGACGTTCGGATTGTCACGGATGTCCTCGGGCCGGAAATAATTGAAGCCATAGATCCCGCCGAAGAAGAGCTCACCACTCCGGCTTCTGAACGCGGCGCCGGAGTTGAACTCGTTGCTCTGGAGTCCGTCGTCGGCGTCGTAGTTCCGGAATCGACGCGTCGCCGGGTCGAAGCGGGACAGTCCCTTGTTCGTGCTCAACCAGAGCTTCCCGCTCGTGTCAGCCAGGACGCCGTAGACGACGTTGTTAGGCAGGCCGTCGCGCTCGGTGAGATGCAGGAAGGTGCCCGAGGCGACGTCCAGACGGTTGAGTCCACCGCCCGCCGTGCCGACCCAGAGAAAGCGGCTCGGCTCCCGCGGATCGAGCAGGATCGAGCGCACCGCGTCGTGGCTCAACGTCGTCGAGTCGCGCGGGTCGTGGCGATAGTGCCGGAGCGACGCCGTCTTCGGATCGAACCGCACGAGCCCCTGATCGGACCCTAGCCACAGCGCACCGTGGGCATCCTCGACTGTTGACGGAAACACCCACTGTCCCGACGTCGCGCGATCCTTGTACCGCCAGGTCTGGAACCGGCCACGGTCGGCGTCGACGAGCCTAACGAGGAAGTTCTCCGTCACTGCCCAGATAACGCCATCGCGAGCGCGGAGCACGTCGTACGCCACCGGTTCGGGGAGCCCCGCGGAGTCGGCAGTGTCGGATCGGTACTGGCGGGACCGGCCGGTGGCGATCTCGTAGTGATAGAGCCCGCGGTACGTGGCGGCCCACAGGAAGCCCGGTGGATCTTCGATGATGGACCACACGCCAGTGTTGCCGAAATCGTTCGGACGGTTCGACGTGGTCTCGAAGCTCCGCGTGGCGCCAGTCGCGCGATTCCACTGATACAGGAGGCCAGCGTCGACCCACAACGTCTTCGCGCGATCCTCGAAGATCGTGTAGACGCTGAACCCTGAGAGCCGAGACTTCGGGCTTTCGGGACGGCGATAGGTTGCGAACCGATTCGCCTTCGGGTCGTGGATGTTGATGCCGTAGCCGTTCGTGCCGACCCAGATTACATCGGACCGATCGCGAAACACGGCGGTCGGGAGATCGCTGTTGATGCTCTCGGGGACCAGTGGATCGTGACGGAAATACGCGAACGTGCCGGACGATGGATCGAAGCGCATCAGCTCGGAGCGCGTCGCCAACCAGAGTTGACCAGATCGATCCTGGGCGAGACTGATGGCGTCGCCCCAACCGTAGCGGTACGTCCGGTATCGGTGGTAGTAGTGCCTGACGTGCGTTCTGCTCGAGTCGAGAACGCTCAGGCCCGGCATGGCACCGATCCACAGCTGGCCGCGACCATCCTCGAGCAGCGCACTGACGCGACTGTCGATCAGGCCGAGTGGCGCGTTCGGGCCCGCCGTGAAGTGCGTGAAGCCGGCATCCTTGTCGCCGCTCGCGGGCGAGTCACGCCGGTCGAGACCGGTCTCGGTGCCGACCCATAGCACGCCACGGCGGTCAACGAGCACCGCGCGTACGCGATCATCAGCAAGGCTCGAGGCTTCCGTCGCCGAATGCACAAATCGCTCGGCTGTCACCGCGCCCGTTGTGCTTGTCGCCAGGCGGACCAGCCCTTCGCCGAACGACCCCACCCAGATGCCACCGCTCGGGTCTTCGGCGATCGCGGTGATGTACCGCGGACTCGTCGCCAGCCGTTCGAAACGCTCGTGAACGCGATCGAACCGGTTCACTCCGCCGCCGCGTGTCCCGATCCAGATGCGGCCGCGGCTGTCCTCGAACAGTGTCGTGATCTCGCTGTCCGAGATCGATGTCGAGTCGAACGGGTCGTGGCGAAAGACGACGAACTGGTAGCCGTCGTAGCGATTGAGTCCGTCCTTGGTGCCGAACCACATGAAGCCGCGCCGGTCCTGCACGATGGCGGAGACGGCGTTCTGGGAGAGTCCGTCGGCGATCGTCAGGTGCGTGAACGCGACGCGTTCCTGCGCGTGTAGCGAAGCGGCGGCTGCGCCGACCAGAGCCAAGGCTCCTGCACAGAGCGCCCGCGCGTTCATCGCTATGGCCTGCGCGCTGCTTCGAGGCGGGTGTTCATGTCAGGTCGTGCTCGACTTGCTGGAAGGTCGTGGCGTGGACACAAAGTACGTCCGGGCGAGACGCGCGTCGAGCAAACGGCGAACTGCTGAAACGGCGCAGGGGCTGAACGGCGCGAAATCCCGAACGGCGCCAAATCCCAGACGGCGCGAAATCCCAGACAGCGCGGCATGCCAGACAGCGCGA
>Ga0207691_10003208_pt1 | contig 15951 bp, 12 predicted proteins | sample KBSM13metaG_FD_184327 | JGI IMG/M metagenome (GOLD analysis project Ga0207691, IMG submission 184327) | Miscanthus rhizosphere microbial communities from Kellogg Biological Station, Michigan, USA - KBS M1-3 metaG (SPAdes) (version 2) | ecosystem: Host-associated > Plants > Roots > Rhizosphere >... | reverse complement strand
CCGAAGCTCTTCGACATGAAGGCGATGCGCTTGCCGTCGGGCGACCAGACGGCGCGCTCGCCGAAGCCGGTGAGGCGCGTGATGTTCGGCGGGGGATGGTCCTCGGGGCTGCCGGTGCGATGAGGCTGCGCGACGGCACGTCCCGGCACGACGCAGATGCCGAGCGCGACGATGGTGATGGCGATGGCGGTGGTGATCACGGTCCGCTTCATGCCTTCGAAGGTGCGGTCGCTCTCGATCGGCAGCAAGACGTTGCACCGTCGAACCGTTCCGGCAACAGGATCTCCAATCACGTGACCACGTCCGTTCCGCATGCGGTGCCCGATCGATGGCGTGCGCTCCGGCGCTTCGTCCGGCAGCGCCTGGATCGCGAGTCGGAGCTCGGCCTGCGGCTCACGGTCAGCGTCATCCTGTTCGGCATCGCCGTGTGGGCGTTCGGCGGCCTGATCGAGGAGGTGCTGGACAACGAGGCGCTCGTGCGGTGGGACGTGCGAGTGAACCTGTGGATGCGTGCGCACACGACGGTGACCGGGCTCCGCGTGTTCGAGGCGATCACGCGCCTCGGCTCCCCGGGAGTGTGGGTGATGACGGCGCTCGTCGCGGCGTGGCTGCTCTGGCGGCGCGAGCGCTTCCTCTTCTGGGCGTGGGTCGCGAGCAACCTGGGGGGCGGCCTGCTCCAGCTGCTGCTCAAGGCGCTGGTACATCGCAACCGCCCGCAGTACGCCGCCGCCTACCTGCATGGACAGTCGTACAGCTTCCCGAGCGGCCACACGATGAGCGCGACGATCTGCTGGTCGCTCCTCGTCGTCTGCGCGGGACTCTCACTCGGTTGGCACGGTGAGCGGCGCGCGCGGCTCTACGTCGCGTCCACGGCGCTGATCCTCGCGATCGGCTTCAGCCGGATCTACCTGGGCGTGCACTATCCGAGCGACGTGCTCGGCGGGCTCGCGATCGGCACGGCGTGGGTGCTGCTCTGCACGACGGCGATCCGCATTGCGGATAGCGCGGAGGCCAGGCGGGAACGGCAGGAGTGAGTTGGTTGGTTGGCTCGTGACTTGGTGTGAGACGGCCTCGGGACGCTCCTGACTCCCGAGGCTGTATCACACCAACCCACCAACGAACCAACCCACTCACGAGCACTTCCCCGCCAGCCACCCGCCGGTGAATCCCGCGCGGCAGAGACCGCGCCGCAGGTATGGGTTGCCGCGCATGAGGCGCCAGACGAGCTGCGTGCGCTGGTTCTCGATCATGAGGATGATCGGCCCCTGGTCGATGCCGAGATAGTCCGTGTCGAACCAGCCGACCCCCGGCTGGATGCGACCTTGGGAGACTTTCAGGCCGCCGTCGGTGAGCGAGGGGTTGAACGCATCCACGAAGCCGTACTGCCCGAACAGCGGCTCGCCGTACTGGCGTCGCATCGCCACGAGCGCGGGGATCGCGACCTCCGGCGCGAACGGGATCGAGCCGCCGACCGCGGTCGGGGCGATGGTGCCGTCGTCGTTGATCTCGTCCGTGCCGGCGCCGCGCGCCCAGTAGGTATGGAACTGCCGCGGTCGTCCGGCGAGCACGAACGACGAATCGAGCGGGCCGTCGCTCGCGGTGAGCCCCCACACGCTGTCGGCGTAGCCTCGCCAGGCATTCGGGTTGGCGATGGCGTAGGCACGGTGCGCGAGCGTGGCGCGGCGCGAGTTCTCGAAGTAGTCGATCCCGCGCGCACGCATGTACGCGTCCTGGATGCCGCGGAAGTCGAGCCAGACGTGCGAGTACTGGTAGCCGAACAGCGGCGCGAACATCACGTACTCCTGCCCGTAGAAGCGATCCCACTTGTAGCCGCCGGTCCACGCTGCCCAGGCGTCGGGACCGAGCGGGTGCGTCGGCGATCCGAGGGCGAGCGCGTAGAGCAGCATGGCCTCGTCGTAGCCGATCCACCGCGAGTCGATGAAGCCCTTCTCGGGATGCCAGCCCATGCTGAGCGACGTGGCGGCGTTGCGCGCCCACGGCCAGTCGACGCGGAAGTAGATGGAGTCGGCGAGCGCGCGCACGGTGGAGTCGCCGGCGTCGGCGCGGTCGAAATACTGGCGCGTGGAGAGCACGCCCATCAGCAGCAGCCCGGTGTCGATCGTCGACAGCTCGACGCGCTCGAAGCGCAGGCCGCGCTGCATGTCGAGGAAGTGATAGAAGAAGCCGCGATACCCGGTGACGCCGGTCGAGTCGGCGCCCTGCGGCGCCCGCCAGAAGAATCGCAGCGTCGTGAGCACGCGCTCGCGCGCCTGCTCGCGTGTGATCCACCCGCGCTCGACGCCGACCAGATAGCTCGTGAGCCCGAAGCCGACCGCCGCGACGCTCGAGAACGACTTCGTGGGCCAGCGGTCGCGGACGAGCCCGTTCCCCGCGTTGGTGGTCTCCCAGAACCAGGCGAAGGTGCGGCGCTGCACGGTGTCGAGAAACGCGGTCTGGCCGGCGCTCGGCACGAACGGGGCGGGTGTCCGCGCAACGGGAGCCGTCGCCGAGCGACATCCGGCGACGGCCGTGGTCACGACGGCCAACGCGCCGGCGAGCCATGATGCTCGCCGGCGCGTCGTCAGGCCGCGATCTCGACGGCGCTCGAATCTCGGCTGTCGCATTTCCCGCTACGCTAATGCGTTGCGGGTCGAGACGTCAGAGCGCATTCGTTGGCTCGGCCACGCGGGTCCGAGTACCCGGTACCCGAATACCCGATACTTCAGTGCCTTCCCTATTCGGCGCTATCTGCCGATCCAGTACGTCGCCTTGATCAGGAACACGTTGTCCGGGCGGTCGCCGAACAGGCTTCGCGTGTCCCGGCGGATGTCGAAGTCGCCGAACGCATCGCTTCCGGAGCGCTGCTGCGTCCACACGAAGTACATCGTCGAGCCGGGCCGGTACTCCCAGCGCAGCACCGCCGTGCCGCGGAGCGAGCGGTCCGTGAAATTCGGGTCGTTGAAGACGAACGGCGCCGCGGGCCCGGTGGCCCCGTCCGGATCCACGGTGTACTTCGACGTCGCGGGATCGCGCACGATCGTGCCGATGTCGCGCCCGTACTGGAGCTGCACCTGCGTCCTCGGCGCGAGGAACTCGTTGAACGAGCTGTAGTCGCCGCTGGCGAAGAAGGGCTGCGCGTAGAGCTGCAGCGTCACCGTCGGGCGCATCGTCCAGTTGACGCGCGTCTCGAGCGAGGCGGTGCGCGTGGTCACGTAGCCGAACACGTAGCGCTGCCCATCGAATCGAGTCGCCGTGGGATCCTCGACGCGACGCAGGTACTGCTGCTGGCTCTGCGCCCAGTTGTAGCTCGGCGAGAGCTGCACGAAGACGTTCGACGCCGGCTTGAGTGCGATCCCCGGACGGAACTGCCATGACGCGGTGCCGTCGAACCCCTTGGAGCCGCGCAGCGTCACGTCGAACACCGACGTGCGGCGCGGGTCGGTGGAGACCTGCAGGTGCCCGAAGTTGTACCCCTGCAGCCTCACGGTCGGGCCGCCGCGCGTGAGACGGTCGTTGTCGTTCGTCCCCTGCCGGATGACGAAGGTGCGGAGGTTCCAGTAGTTGAGGAACTCGACGCCGAGGTACGCCTGGCGCTCGAAGTCGGTGCGCAGGCCGTCGTAGTTGAACTCCTGCTGGGCACCGGCGATCGTGAAGATGCTGCGGTACCAACTCCCGGGCTTCGTCCACTGCCGGGCGAGATTGGCGTTCATCCACTGGTAGTCGGTGCGGTCGAGGAACGCGAGGTCGTTCACCTCGAAGCCGGGGCTCCGGATGTTCGTCTGCAGCTCCCACAGCCAGCTGCCGTTCTCCTTCGCCAGTCGCGAGTAGAGGCCATAGCCCCGCAACGACGTGGCGGTGGTGTCGTAGCGTGTGTCGAACAGGCCGTCGCTCGTGACCTCGCGGTCGGGACGCTGGAAGTAGTGCGTGCTCGAGCGCTGCGTGAGCGCGATGGCGTTGGCCGATCCGCTCACGTCGGAGAGCACGGCGCTCCCGCGCCACCGGTACGTCCGATTCTGCCAGGCGTGGCTCCAGTCGAGCCCCACGGCGGTCGCGTCGCTGCGCAGCTGGGCGGTGAGCACGGAGTCGCCGGCGAGGTTGCGCACGGTGGATGTCGCCACGACGCCGACGGTCGTCGCGCCCCCGCGCAGCTCCTTCCGCACACGGCCCATGAAGTAGTTGGTGAGCGGCTCGACGACCTGCGATCGCTCGGCGCCGCCCGCGGTGGAGACGTAGCGCGCCGCCTCCCGCCCGGTCACCGCGTCGAGTAGACCCACGGTGTATCCGCTGCTCGTGCGTCCGGTGATCTTCGCCGCGCCGAGGATGGACGCGTCACCCGGTGCGTCGACGAACGACGCCTGGTTGCTCACCCACCCATTGAGCTGCGGCGGCCGCCCGATGCGGCGCGAGTAGAGCACGCCGAGCCCGGAGAAGTTGCTGCAGAAGTAGCAGCTCGTGCCGCCGAAGTTGAACGCATTCCGGTTGGCGACGAAGAACGGGCGCTTCTCGTCGTAGAACGTCTCGTAGTCCGACAGGTTGAGCGACGCGGGATCGACTTCGACCTGACCGAAGTCGGGATTGATCGTCGCGTCGAGCGTGAGGTTGGACGTGAGGTTGTACTTGACGTCCGCCCCCGCACTGACGTCCATGTCGCGCGAGCGGTTGTACGGATCGCCCGGGCTCGCGTACTTGAACTGGCTCTTCGACACGACGTACGGCAGCAGCTCCGCCTGCCGCGGCCGGTGGTTCACGACGATCCCCTGCAGGTGGCCGAAGTAGCCGGGCCCGCCGCTCTCGTCGCGCTTCCGGAACGACCACATGTCCTGCTCGTTGAGCCGGTCGACGATGCGCCAGAGCTGGAGCCCCCACGTCTGCGCGCTGTCGCGCGAGAAGCGGAGCTGCGAGTACGGGATGCGGAGCTCCGCGCTCCATCCGGTCGCGTCCGCGTGCGCCGCGCCCTCCCACACCGGATCCCACGACGGGTCGCCGTTGAACTGATCGCCGCGCACGCCGGCGGGGTTGATCTCGAACCAGATCTCGTCGAGATGGTTGTGGTAGGGATCGAGAACGACGGCGAACTTGTCGGTTGTGAGCGAGTTGAACGAGCCGTTGTTCCCGTTGGACGCGAGCAGCTGATCGCGGCGGGCGAGCGGCGCGTGCACGCCGGCGGCGCCCATCGGCTCGCTCATGCGCGCGCCGACGTAGAGCGCCTCGTCGTCGTACAGGATGCGGACTTCGGTGGCGAGCGTCGCGGCGCCACCCTCGACCGGGCGCTGCTGGCGCAGCTCGGTGATCGGCGTGGCCGCTTTCCATGCCTCCTCGTCGAGCCGACCGTCGACCGAGACCGGGGAGGTTCGCACGGCGGCGGCGGCGTCAGGCACTGGCGCGGACTGATGTGCATTGGGCTGCTGCGCGGCGAGTGTGACGGAGAGCACACTGACGGCTGCAAGAGCCGCGGGGAGCGCGCGCAGCGGAATATCGAACGGCATCGGGATGTCAGCACTGGTGGGAGGCGAGCGCCGAGGGCGGCTCACTAGATTTGATGCACTACCGGCGTCGAAGGTTGGAAAATCCGGCTTGGAGCGGTTGCGACCGCCAGGGCGCTGGTCCGCGGCCCATTGTTTGAATGGCCTCGCAAGCGCGTCGCCCACTACTCATCAGCCAGGACCTTGACCGAATCGCCCACGATCAGTCCCTCGACTGATCGCCCCTCGAACACGATCCTGCCGACGGTATCGGTCGTCGTTCCTACGTTTGGCCGGCCAGAAAGTTTGGCCCGGTGCCTCGCGGCGCTCGCCGCGCAGACGCTGCCAAGGGACGCGTTCGAGGTCATCGTGTGCGACGACGGCGGACCGGTGCCGGCGGCCCCGACCGTGGAGCCGTTCGCGGAACGGATGACGGTGCGCGTCGTGCGCCGGTCGCGCTCGGGGCCGGCAGCAGCCCGGAACGAAGGCGCCCGGCAGGCGCTGGGTCAGTACCTCGCGTTCACCGACGACGACTGCGTCCCCTCGCCACACTGGCTCGAGCTGCTCGTGGAGCGGATGCGGCGGCACCGCGGCTACATGATCGGCGGGTCGATCGTGAACCTGCTCCACGACGATCCCTATGCGACCGCGACGCAGCAGATCATGAGCTGCGTCTACGACTACTACTCGCGCAGCACCGAAGGGCATCGATTCTTCAGCACGACCAACCTCGCGGTGCCGACGAACCGCTTCTGGCTGCTCGACGGGTTCTCCGAGCGGTTCCCGCGCGCGGCGGGCGAGGACTACGACCTCTGCGCGCGATGGGAGGAAGCGGGGTTCCAGAACGAGTACGCGCCCGAGGTCGAGGTCGGGCACGCGCACGGCCACACGCTCGCCAGCTTCTGGCGACAGCACTACGGCTACGGCCGGGCCCTGTTCAGGGTGCGCGAAGGGATGGCTCGGCGGCGGGGCCGCTCGGGGATCCAGCTGGAGTCGCCGGGCTTCTATCGGCAGATTCTGACGTATCCGCTGCGGCACAGTGAGCACGGCCGTGCCGTCCGGAACGCGGCGCTCGTCCTGCTGGCACAGATCGCCACCGTGTTCGGCGGGCTGCGCGAGTGGCTCGTTCCGGGCGGCAGCTGGACCGCGCCCGCCCGGACAAGCGAGCACCGATCTCCCCACGCCCCGAGCGTCACCCATTGAGCGATCGCCCGGAACGCCAGCACGATCAACCGCGTCGACCGGGCCCCCGCTTCACCGTCATCGTCCCGACCTTCGACCGGCCCGCGCCGCTCGCCGCGTGCGTTCGAGCGCTGCGCGCGCTCGAGCGGCCGGGCGGCTCGCTCGAGATCGTGATCGTGAACGACGGGGGGAGGCCGCCGGCCGAGGACGTCGTGAGCGCCATGGGCGACGCGACGCTCGAGCTGCGGGTCGTCGAGCAGCGCAACGCGGGGCCCGCATCGGCACGCAATACGGGCGCCGCTTCGGCGCGCGGACAGTGGCTCGCGTTCACCGACGACGACTGCCTTCCCGATGCCGGCTGGCTCACGGCGTTCGACGCGGTGCTGCGCGCGACGCCGGACGCGCTGGTCGGCGGGCGCACGGTCAACGCCCTACCCGACAGCGTGTTCGCCGATACGAGCCAGCGTCTGGCCGACTTCGTCTCCTCGTACTTCGCCGGCGGTGCCGCGGGGCGGTTCTTCACGTCGAACAACCTCGCCGTGGCGCGCGACACGTTCCTGGCCGCGGGCGGCTTCGACGCGCGGTTCCCGTTCAGCGCGGGCGAGGACCGCGAGCTGGGCGACCGGTGGTCGGCGCAGGGACGGCCGTCCGTGACCGCGCCCGACGCGGTCGTACGCCACGCGCACCGCCTCTCGGCGCGCGGTTTCGTGCGCCAGCACTTCACGTATGGACGCGGCGCCGTGGCGTTCCGCCGAGTGCGCGCCGAGTCGGGACGTCCGGTGCGCATCGATGCCTCGTTCTACGCGCGATCGCTCACGTATGCGCTGCGCGGAGGCGGCGTGCGCGCACCGGCGCGTGCCACGCTCACGGTGCTGGCGCACGCGGCGTACGCGGCGGGCCTGCTGTACGAGTCGCGCCGCACCGGCTCGCGCGGCTGATGCGCATCCTGTTCGTGACGCCATCGCCGCCGGCCGCGTCGGCGCCGAGCGCGGTGCCACTGGTCGCGTGGGCGCAGCTCCGTGCGCTCTCGTCGCGTCACGCGGTCACGGTGGTGACGCTCGCGGGGCCGGATCCGTGCGAGCTCGAGGCGCTCGAGCGGCTGCGCGCGGAGGGATTCGACGTTCGCGCCGTCGAGCGGCGTGATGCGTCCGCCGTCGATCGGGCCGCACGCTGGCTGCGCAACGCGGCGCGATGGGCCCTGCTCCGCCGCCCGATGTACGTCGTGTGGCACCACGAGCCCGCGCTGCAGCGGCTGCTCACCGCGCTCTGCCGCGACCAGCCGTTCGACGTCGTCCACGTCGTCGACAGCGCGATGGCCGGCTACGTCTTCGACACGCGCGCGCCGAAGCTGCTCGTCGAGATCGAGGCCCGAGCGCCGCGCGCGGTCGACTGGACGGGCTGGATGCGGGGCAACTGGTATCGCGGTATCATGGACGAGGCCGACTGGCACTGGTGGCCGCGCCATCAGCGCCGGGTGTGGCGCGTGTTCGACCGGATCGAGCTGTTCACGCGGCGCGACGCCGACACGGTGACGCGGCTCGCGCCCGAGCTCGCGCCGCGGCTGCACGTGAATCCGTTCGGCATCGAGCTGCCCGCCGTCGCCGATCCGTCGCTCGAGGAGGAGGGAACCATCGCGTTCGTCGGCACCTACACGCATGCTCCCAACGTCGACGCGGCGCGCTGGCTCGCGCTCGAGGTGATGCCGCGGCTGCGCGCGCGACTGTCTGGTGTACAGCTTCATGTGTACGGCGCGGATCCGCGAGGCGCGCTGGCCGATCTGGCGCGCGACGACGTTCGCGTACACGGCTGGGTCGCGGCGATCGAGCCGGCCATCGCGCGCGCCGCCGTGATCGCGGCGCCCGTCCGCGTGGGTGGCGGGCAGCGCATGAAGGTGCTGCAGGCGATGGCGATGGCCAAGGCGATCGTCACGACGCCGCGCGGCGCCGACGGCATCGTGTGCGACGATGGCGCGCCTCCGCTGGCGATCGGCGAATCGGCCGATTCGATCGCCGAGCGCATCGCCGAGCTGCTCGCCGATCCGGCGCGGCGTCACGCGCTCGGCGAGCGCGCGCGTGAAACGGCCGAGGCGCATCACGACGCCCGGGCGTACGGCGCGCGGCTGGAGGCGGCGTATTCCCGGATGCTCGGCGCCCGGGGTGCGGCGTCATGAGCGTCCGAGTCCCGATCCTCATGTACCACGAGGTCACGCCGACGCCCGTGGAGCGGTATCGCAAGTACAGCGTGACGCCCACCGAGCTGGCGTCGCAGCTCGCCTGGCTGCGGTCGCACGGGTACACGTCGGTCGACCTCGATGCCGTACGCGCCGCATTTCTCGGCGAGCGGCTGCTGCCCACGCGGCCGGTGGTGATCACCTTCGACGACGGCTCGCGCGACTGTCTCCAGCACGCGGTGCCCGCGCTGCTCGCGCACGGATTCACCGCCACGTTCTTCATCGTGGGCGGTCTCGTGGGGAGCACGACGCGCTGGCTGCCGGCGGACGTCGGCCTCGAGCTGCCGACGGCGGACTGGCCGATCCTGCGCGACGCCGAACGGGACGGGATGCGCTGCGAGGCCCACAGCGTGACGCATCCGCGGCTCGCGCGCGTGGACGACGAGCAGGCGCGCGAGGAGCTCGTACGCGGCCGTACGCTGCTCGAGCAGGGGCTCGGCCACGCGGTGCGACACCTCGCGTATCCGTACGGGTCCAACTCGCCGCGCACGCGCGAGCTCGCGCGCGAGGCCGGCTACCTCACCGCGTGCACGACGGACGAGGCGCTCGCAGCGCCGGGCGACGACCTGCTCGGCCTGCCGCGAGTGCCGATCCTCGGCACGGAGGGAATGCGCGAGTACGCGCATCGCGTGCGCTCGGCCCGTCCGGTGGGTGCCCTGCGCGCGAGCATCCAGGGGCTGCGATTCCGGCTCGGCGCCGTCGCGCGCCGCCGCCCTCGACGTTGATGATCCGTGCCAGCGTCGTGATCCCGACCTATCGCCGGCGCGACGCCGCCGTCCGCATCGTGCGGTCGCTCGCGAGCCAGACCGTGCCGCCGTCCGAGTTCGAGGTCGTGGTGGTCGTCAACGGACCCGACGACGGCACGCGTGACGCGCTCGCGGCGGTCAGCGTGCCGTACTCGCTGCGCGTGCTCTACCGGGACACGCCGGGCCTCGCCGCGGCACGCAACGCGGGGGTGAACAACGCGTTCGGCGACGTCGTGATCGTCCTCGACGACGACATGGAGCCCGTTGCCGACTTCGTCGCCGCCCACCTCGCGGCGCATGCGGGCGGCGAGCCGAAGGCCGTGATGGGTCCGGTGCCGATCGCGATGTCGGAGGCCATGCCGGCTCCGTCGGCGTACGTCGGGGAGAAGTTCAACCGCCATCTCGAGCGGCTCGCCCGGTGCGGCGGCCCGACGAGCGCGCGCGACTTCTACGGCGGCAATCTCTCGCTCCCTCGCGACGTGTTCCTTCGCCTCGACGGCTTCGACGAGCGATTCACGCAATACGGCAACGAGGACGTCGAACTGTCGCTTCGGCTTGCGGCGGCGGGAGTGCCGATCGTGTACGACCCGTCCGCCGTCGCCACGCAGCGCTACGACAAGGACTTCGCGGCGCTCGCCGACGACGAGACAGCGAAGGGCCGTACGGCGGTGCAGCTCGGGCGACTGCATCCCGAGGTGCGATCGCAGCTCAAGCTCGGGAGCTGGCGCGAGCAGCCGTTCGTCCGGCGACTGTTCGTCGGCGCCCTGCTCGCCGCGACTCGGCTCGTGCCCGCGATGCGAAGAGCGGTCGTGCGCGTCATGACCACGCTCGGCGATCGCCGGCGCGCTCTCGCGCTGCGGCTGTATCCGCCGGTGCTCGACTACCTCTACTGGTGCGGCGTGCGCGAGGCGGAGCGCGGCACTGCGTCGGGCGCGACATGAGAGCCAACGCGCCCACGACGGTCGCGCACTTCTCGGACAGCGAAGCGTTCGGTGGGACGGAGCGTGCGTTGCTCCAGCTGATGGGCGGCCTCGATCGCGTGCGGTGGCGGTCGGTCCTGTTCCACGCCGCCGCGCCCGGCGCGGCGCAGCTGGCCGACGAGGCGCGCGCGCTGGGCGTGCCGACGCGAGCGGTCCCTATTTCCACGCCAGCCGTGCGCGGCCTCGTCTCGATCGTCCCGCTCGTGCGGGCGCTGCGTCGCGAGCGTGCCGCAATATTCCACGCGCATCAGATCTGGTCGCTCTCGTGCCGGTACGGCATCGTGGCGTCGGCGTGCGCCCGCGTGCGGGCCCGCGTCGCGACGGCGCAGCTGTTCGTCGAGATGCCGCCGCTGCTCGGCATCGACGTTCAACACGCCGTGCTCACGCGCTGCCTGCACCGCCACATCGCCGTCTCGCGCTTCGTCGCGTCGCGGCTGCGGGACCGCTTTCACGTTCGCCCCGAGAAGATCGTCGTCATCCCGAACGCGGCGACGACGGGTGGGACCGTGAGCCCCGCGCCGCGCTCCGAGCTCGCGCGCGACGTCTCGACGCCGCTCGTCCTCACCGTCGCCCGCCTCGATGCGCAGAAGGGGATCGCGCACCTGCTGGATGCCGCCGTCGCCGTACCGAACGCCTCGTTCGCGATCGCCGGCGAGGGTCCCGACCGTGGCGCTCTGGAGGCGCGTGCGGCCGCGCTCGGGGTGAGCGATCGGGTTCGCTTCCTCGGCCATCGGTACGACGTGCCGGCGCTGCTCGCCGCCGCCGACCTGTTCGTGCTCCCTTCATTGTACGAGGGGCTGCCCCTCGCCGTGCTGGAGGCGATGGCCGCCGGCGTGCCGGTGATCGCCACGGCGGTCGGCGGCACCGCCGAGGTGGTTCGCGACGGCGAGACGGGGACGCTCGTTCCACCGGCCAATGCAGATGACCTGTCGTCGGCGATCGCCCGCACGCTCGCGAACCGGGACCAGGCGTCGCGTCTCGCGCTCGCCGCCCGATCGCTCGTCGCCCACGAGCATTCGGTGACGTCGATGGTCGGGTCGGTGTCGCGTCTGTACGAGGAGCTGCTGGCGCGATGAGCGCCGCGTCGCCCACGGCGCTCGCCGAGCGCGAGCGGAATCGCGTGCTCCGGCGCGCCGACTGGCGCTACCTGCTGCCGGATCCGGCGCCGCGGCGAGCGCTCTGTCTCGCCGGTTCAGCGCTCCGCGAGGCGTGCGCCGTGGTCGCCGGCCAGGTGGACGACACTCCGCAGCCAGGTGTGCGCTACGACCTCGTGGTCGCCGAGGATCCGGACGCGGAGGTGCTGCGAGCGATCGCCGACGTGCTGGACGCGGACGGTGCGTGCTACCTCGAGTGGTCGTCGCGGGCGCCGGGCGCCGTGCCTCGTGCACGTCGCGCCGTGGAAGCGGTCGGTCTGCGCGTCATGAGCTCGTATCGTCCCTGGCCGTCGGTGGATCACTGTCGCGTGTGGGTGTCGACCCACGGCGCGGCCGCTCGCTGGTGGTGGCGCAACGCCGTCCGCTCCACCGACGTCCGGCTGCACCGCCTGCGCGCGGCGGTAGGTGCGCTGCAGTCGCGGTTGGGCGCGCACGGACGGTTCGCCGTGATCGTCCGAGGTGCCGACGCCGCGAACGAGCCGCGACTGCTCGCCCTCGCGCGCGAGCGGGGTGCTTGGAGCCACGCGCCACGATGGGCGAGCCTGCTGTTGCTCACTCCGGGCGAGCGCTCGGTCGGCAAGGTGATCCTCCTGCCCTTCGCGACCGAGCGGACGCCGGTCGTCGCGATCAAGACGGCGCGCATCGCCGACGCCGCGCACGGCCTCGAGCGCGAGGCCGATCTGCTCGACGTCGTCCACGCCCAGCACGGCGGCGAGCTCCCGGGCGCACCGCGCGTGCTGTTCCGCGCGCGTGTGCTCGAGACGACCGTCGTCGGCGAGAGCGCGCTCACCGGCGTGCCGCTCCTGGCGCGCATCGACGCGCGCCGATACGCGTCGATCGCGCAGCGCGTCGCCGACTGGCTCGCGCGCCTCGCTGCCCCGGGGGTGACCGGCCCGCGCCGCTCGGTGTGGGAGCACGTCGCGCGGCCGGCGCTCGAGCGGTTCGCGTCGGAGTTCGGCGCACTCGTGGACGCGACGGAGCTCGCGCGAACGCGAGAGCTCCTCACCGCGCTCGGCGACCTGCCGGTCGTCGTGGAGCAGCGCGACTTCTCCCCATGGAACGTGTTCGACGGTCGAGCCGGTCTCGTCGCGCTGGACTGGGAGTCGGGCGTGGCGGACGGCGCTCCGCTGCTCGACCTGATCTACTTCATCACCCACGCCGCGTACTACCTCGAGGGGGCGTGGGTGAGCGGCCAGTTCGAAGACGCCTATCGCGCCGCATGGTCGCGCGACACGGCGATCGGCCTCGTGAACCACGCGTGCGTCGACCGCTACCGGGCGCGATTCGACATTCCCGCCGATGCCGTGCCGGCGCTTCGGCTGCTGGCGTGGATGATCCACGCGCACTCCGACTGGGTGCACCGCCGCGACGACGCCGGCGGTCCGCCGACCGCGGAGGCGTTGCGTGACAGCAGATTCCTCAGGCTGTTCCGCGCCGAGCTGGAGATGATCGGCTGACAGAGTTTTCAAGGGGTCAGAGTCGTTGAAATTTTCAACGACTCTGACCCCTTGATCCTCGAATGAGCAGCCGTAGTCGATCGACGAGCCCGAACAGCCGCGGATGCCGTTCGCGCCGCAGCGACGCACGCAGCGCCACGCGAAGCTCCTGATCGTCCTTCGCGTCCGTACCGTCGAGGTAGCGGTCGAGCCAGGTCAGCCAGCGGAGCCTCGCCTCGCGGCCTTCACCGCGGCGCTGCACTTCCGAATACGCCGACGCGGGGTGCCGCCGGTAACGATCCCAGCACCGCTCGACGTACAGCACCCGCGCCACGAGCGACAGTCGCGAGTAGAACGCCACGTCGGTGTAGATCTGCCGGAACTCGTCGACGAATCCGCCGGACCGCCGTACGGCGTCGGCGCGCACGATGATGCTGCAGGTGCACGGCACGAGCAGCTCGCGCCGGAGCATGCCGACGAGCAGCTCGCGCGGCGCGAGCAGCGTGTTCGACGGGATCCCGCCCGACGGCCGGCTGTCGCGCGCCGCATCTTCGGGCGCGCCGGTCCAGCCGTACCAGAGCTCCGTCACGCCGTACAGCGCGTCGGCGTCCGGACGCTCGGCGAGGATCGCCAGCTGCTCCTCGAGCTTCGTCGGGAACCAGGTGTCGTCGCCGTCGAGGAGGGCGATCACCTCGCCGCGCGCGTGGGCGATGCCGAGGTTGCGCGTCGCGCTGGCGCCGTGCGTCGCGCCGTCCGCATGCTGGAGATGGCGGATGCGCGCCGGATCGAGCTCCGCCCAGCGGCGTGCGATGTCGCTGCTGCCGTCGGTCGCGCCGTCGTCGCAGAGCAGCAGCTCCCAGCGCGGATACGTCTGCGCGCGCACGCTCTCGATCGCCTCGTCGAGAAATCGCGCGACGTCGAGGAAGGGCATGATGACCGACACCACCGGCCTCGCGTCGGCGCTCACCGCGTCCTCGGCGGAAGAAGCTCCAGGTACAGCGCCTCGAGCCGCGCGGCGACGTCGGAGGTCAGATGTCCGCGCTCGATCATCAGTCGGTGTCCTGCCTCGCCCATCGCGGTCCAGCGCTCTCGCCCCGCGAGCATCGCGCGCAGGCCGTCGGCCAGCGCTGTGGCGTCGCCCTCCGCCACGAGCATGCCGCTCTCGCCGTCCGCGACGACCTCGGGTATGCCGGCGTGGCGTGTCGCAAGCACGGGCAACTTCGCGTACGCCGCCTCGATCAACACGGTCGGCGTCCCTTCCTCGTCGCCGTTCTTCGCCGTCATGCTCGGCAGCAAGAACAGATCCGCTTCGCGCATGGCGCGCCGCACGTCGTCGCCGGTGGCAGCGCCGAGGAACCGCACCCGCTCCGCGACGCCGAGCGAGGCGGCCAGCGCTTCGAGCTCGCCGCGGAGCGGCCCTTCGCCGATCACGTCGTAGCGCAGACCCGTGAGCTCGTCGCGCATGCCGGCGAGCGCGCGCAGCGCGACGTCGATCCCCTTCTTCTCGACGAGCCGCGCCACGGTGAGCAGGCGGATCTCGCCGGTGGCGCGAGGCGTGGTGGGCGGCGCTTCGTCGCCGGCCGTCGCATCGACGGCGAGTGGCACGCGACGCAGCCGTTCCGGCGCGCAGCCGAGCGCGCGCAGTCGATCGTCCATATGCGGGCTGAGCGACGTCACACGCTGCGCGGCGGCGAACAGCGGCGCGTACACTCCTTCGCCGCGCTCACGCGGATAGCGCGACGCATCGTAGCCGTAGAACGACACCACGAGGGGCGCGCGCCAGAGCCGCGCCGCTACACCGTAGCGCAGGCCCGTCACGCCGTAGTGACAGTGGACGACGTCGAACGGCGCCTCGCCGCGCAGCGCGCCGAGCGTGCGCACGAGCGCGCCCCATCCGCCTGCCGCGCGCGCGATGCGCGGCCGGAGGCACCGCAGGAACGCACCCGCCGGCGCGCGGCCGCCGGCGCCACGCGCGACGGCGGCCGCGCCTCCGAGCACCCGGGCGCGCCGCATCAGCTGATGGCGATCGACGTCGGCATGCACCGGCCCCTCCGGAGCCGCCTCGTGCGCGAAGATCCGCACGTCGTGCCCCCGCTCGAGCAGCCCGACGATCTGGCGGAGGATGAACGTCTCCGACAGCTCGGGAAAGGAGGGGACGAACGCCGCGACCCTCAGGGCGCGGTGCACCGGTGCGCGATGGACGCCATGGTCTGCTGCACGAGGTATCTTTGCCAACGCGAGGGTCGCAGTCCGCGCCTCGCACGCCGGAATGATAACGTCATCGCGCACCGAACGATCGATGTTCTCGCGTCTCTTCAGCCTCCTCGGTCTCTCGCCCACCACGGTGCGACGGCTCCGCTACCCGTCGATCGACCGGCTGCTCAGCGTGCGGCCCAAGAGCGATCACTGGGGCTGGGACCGCGGCACCCCCGTGGACCGCTATTACATCGAGCGGTTCCTCGCCGACCACGCGGGCGACGTGCGCGGCAACGCGCTGGAGGTGAAGGACGCCGACTACACGAAGCGGTACGGGCACGACCTCGTGCGCACGGACATCCTCGACCTCGACGCCGCCAATCCACAGGCGACGATCGTCGCCGACCTCGCGACCGGCGAGGGCATTCCCGAATCGTCGTTCGACTGCTTCATCCTGACGCAGACGCTGCAGTACATCTACGACGTCCGCGCCGCCGTCGCCCAGTGCGAGCGGCTGCTGCGCCCGGGCGGCGTCCTGCTGGTGACGGTCCCCGCGCTCAGCCGG
>Ga0207691_10003206_pt1 | contig 15956 bp, 13 predicted proteins | sample KBSM13metaG_FD_184327 | JGI IMG/M metagenome (GOLD analysis project Ga0207691, IMG submission 184327) | Miscanthus rhizosphere microbial communities from Kellogg Biological Station, Michigan, USA - KBS M1-3 metaG (SPAdes) (version 2) | ecosystem: Host-associated > Plants > Roots > Rhizosphere >... | reverse complement strand
CCGTTGCACCCGGCGCGGCAACGCGAGCGCGGGTTTAACCAGGCTGAGCTGCTGGCCGCGGAACTGCGACGCGTCAGCGGCCTGACTGTCCGCAACGTTCTGCAACGGACGCGTTACACCGCCACGCAGACGCAATTCGACCGGAGTGAGCGGATGGAAAATCTCAGGGGCGCCTTTCGTTTACGGCGCGGCAGCAACGTGCAAGATTTGCGGATGTTGTTGGTTGACGATGTCCTCACCACGGGTTCGACCTTGAGTGAGTGTGCCTCGGTCTTACGCGAAGCTGGGGCCCTTTCGGTGCACGCGGTGACCGCCGCCCGCGGTTAAGCCATGGCCATTTTTAAAAAACCTTCGCTTAAGACCGAGAGCAAAAAAAAGCGCGAGATCCCGCAGGGGCTCTGGCAAAAATGTCCCGGTTGCAGTGAGGTCGTGCACGAAATCGAGCTCGTGGAAAACGACCGCGTCTGTCCGCGCTGCGATTTTCATTTCACGCTCTCGGCGAAGGAGCGGATCGCGAATCTCTGCGATCCGGAAAGCTTCGTCGAGCTCGACGACCGGCTGACCTCGATCGACACCCTCAAGTTTCAAGGCATGGCGAGCTACAAGGATCGCCTGCGCAAATATCAGGACAGCACTGGACTGGTTGATGCGGTGCTAAGTGGGCACGCACTCATCGAGGGCTACAAAGTGGCAATCGCGGTGATGGATTTCAGCTTCCTCGCCGCCACCATGGGGTCGGTCGCTGGCGAACGCATCACGCGGGTAATCGAGTATGGGACGGCCCATCGCTGCTGTGTCATCGTGGTCGCGGCCTCGGGCGGCGCGCGCATGTACGAGGGCATGCTCAGCCTCATGCAAATGGCAAAGACGAGCGGCGCACTGGCGCTCCACGCCAAGCAGAATCTTCCGTTCATTTCCGTCCTCACAAATCCGACCACCGCGGGGGTGATGGCCAGCTTCGCCTCGTTAGGCGACGTCATCATCGCCGAGCCTAAAGCAATGGTCGGCTTCGCCGGACCGCGCGTGATCAAGGAAACGACGCACCAGGACTTGCCGGAGCGCTTTCAGACGGCCGAGTTTCTGGAGGAACACGGGCTGATCGACATTATCGTGCACCGCAAAGCCTTGCGCGCGCAGCTCGTGCAACTGCTCGCCTGCTTCTCCGCGGCGCACTAGGCAAAACGTGTCAGACGCCGTCGTCCCGAATGTAGCGGAGGGGAGTCGAGGGATCCCGTCGCCGTACGAGGAAGCGCTTATGTGGCTTTTCAAAACCCAGCGTTTTGGTATCAAACTTGGGCTCGGCAACAGCCGCCGCCTTTTCAATGCGCTCGGTGTTCCTCAGCCTAACGAACGGATCATTCACGTCGCCGGGACCAATGGCAAGGGCTCCGTTTGCGCGCTGCTCGATTCAATCTGCCGCGCCGCGGGCTATCGCACCGCACTTTTCACTTCGCCCCATCTCGTCAGCTTTCGTGAGCGCATTCAAGTGAATGGCGAGCTTATTTCCGAAGGCGAGGTCGTGCGGGGCCTGACGAAAATTCGTGAGCTCGTCGCGGGATGGGAGCCACATCCGACTTTTTTCGAAATTGCCACCGGACTCGCGCTCGATCATTTCCGAAATTTGGAAACGGAGATCGTTGTGCTCGAGACCGGGATGGGCGGACGTCTCGACGCGACCAACGCCACCCAGCCGGTCGTCTCCGTCCTTACCCCAATCGATTATGATCATCAGAAATGGCTCGGGTCGAGTCTGACCGAGATCGCACGCGAAAAGGCCGGCATCATCAAGCCGGGCGTTCCGGTCGTGTCCGCCCGGCAACTGCCTGAAGTCGAGGCGGCCATCCATGCCCGGGCCGCGGAATCCGCCGCGCCGCTGGATTTCGTGAGACAGCCGCTCGAGCGGCTTCCAGTTGCGCTCAGCGGCACCCATCAAAAGCAAAACGCCGCTCTCGCCCTCTCCGCCCTCCACACCGCAAAGATCGAAGTTAACGACAATGCCATCGCGCGCGGGCTCGCCGCGGTCGTCTGGCTGGCGCGCTTCCAGCGTTGGGACGAGCGAACGATCATCGACGGCGCGCACAATCCGGCAGGCGCACGCACCCTGGCAGAGACATGGCGAGAAAACTTTGGCGACCAGCAAGCGACGGTTGTGCTGGCCGTCTTGCAGGAAAAAGACGTGTCGGGGATCTGCGCCGCACTCGGACCAATCGCGCGCCGCTGGCTGCTGCCGACCATCCGCAGTACACGCGCGCTCGCGCCGGAGGAACTGCGCCTAACGATTCAAGATCAGCTTCCCGATGTTCCCGTCGCGGTCATGCGTTCCTTCCCAACGGCCTGGGCCGAGGCGCGGCGTGACGCCGCCAACATTCTCGTCACCGGTTCATTGCACTTCGCGGGCGAAGCGCTTGCCTTTCTCCAGGGTAAACCGGCGGCGTTTGAAGAGTGCCTGCAGTGATGTAGGCGCTTCGCTCAACAGAGCGGGAGACCAGCATCGAACGCGGCGAATCGCCGCAAGTTTATTCCCGCGCCTCGCGACGCGATAAGCCCCAGAGTTATGCTTCGATGCGTGGGAACAATGGCGTCGGTTTCCCGACGACATGACCATCCGGCAGCCTCCCCCACTCCGCCTCGGCTAACGAGAAGCGCGCTTCCTTACCGCTCAGCTCCATTTTCCAATTGAGCTGATCGAAAATGCCGTGCGCCGCTTTGGGAAGAACCGGCGAGATGAGGATGGCGATGATGCGGAGCCGCTCTACGAGATCGTACAAGATCTTGGCTACGGCTTCCGTCTGGCCCTCCTTCATCATTTTCCAAGGGGCTGTTTTCTCAATGCGTTGGTTAGCCTCGTTCGCGATTTTGATCGCCGTATCCATGGTATGATTAGCCTCGTTCGCAATATTAATCACTGTATCCGTCGTACCGCTTATAGCGACGTCCTGCGCGAGATCGCGATATGCTTGCACCTGCATTTGAACAAAATCTTGAGCGTCGGGTCTGTTTCCGCGTCGAAGGCTCCCCCCGGAGTAGCGCGTCGCCATGTTAAGCGTCCGATTCAGAAGGTTGCCTAACGAGTTGGCAAGATCTCCGTCGTGGCGTTCGATAATCCTGAACTCTAGGAAGTCCGCGTCCTGCCCGATAACCATGTCGCTCATCAAATAATATCGGAGCGCTTCCCCCCCATACTTTTCGGCCAGCAAGTCGGGATCGATCACGTTGCCTAACGACTTGCTCATCTTCGTGCCGCTAACATTCCACCAACCGTGGACGAGGAACGTTGGCATCTGGTCGTCGGGGAAGCCGAGGGCATGGAGCATGATCGGCCAGTAGATGCCGTGCGCAGGGATGAGGATGTCTTTGCCAATGATATGCAGCGCGGGCCACTTTTCGCGGAACGCTTCAGGCTGATCAGAGAAGTTCCGTTGCGACGGGTCGTAGCCGATGAAACTGATGTAATTCGTTAGGGCGTCGAACCAGACGAAGTTGACGTAGTCGGAATCGAAGGGCAGCTCGATGCCCCAGTTGAGTCGCGATTTCGGACGGGAGATGCAGAGATCGCCGCTAAGCTTTTCAACGGCATTGATCAGCTCGGTCTGACGGAAGTTAGGCGTAACGCAATCGGGATTCGCTCGAAGGTAACCGAGCAGCCACTCCTTATGCTGCGCGAGCCGGAAATAGTAGTTTTCTTCGACACGATGCTCGACTTCACCCCATTCAGCACCGAACTGGCCGTCCGGACCGCGCTCCTTGTCGGTCAGGAATTGTTCCTGTCGGATGCTGTAGTAGCCCTCCTGTTTGTCTTTGTAGATCTTGCCTTCGTCAAAGAGGCGTCGCAGCATCCCCTGAACACATTTCTTGTGGAACGGGTTAGTCGTGGCCGCCCAAAAGTCGTAGCGGACTTCGAGTTTTTCCCAGAGCGCGATGAATTTCGCGGTGATTTCATCGACGAATTGCTGCGGTGCGATGCCAGCTTTCTCGGCTGATTGCTGCACTTTTTGCCCGTGCTGGTCGACACCGGTGAGGAAGAAGCCCTTTTCGCCCTTGAGCCGATGACAACGCGCGATGACATCGGCGAGCACCTTCTCGTAGGCGTGACCAATGTGTGGTGCGCCGTTGGTGTAGTCGATCGCGGTGGTAATGTAGAATGGTTTTGGCATCGGCGGGCAAGGGTACGGAGAGTGGGCGGCATCCGCAACTTGAAGGTAGCCCAACTACGGCAGGCATCAGCATCTCGTGCCCCGATCGTTAGGGCGAAAACCAAAAGCAGCATCAACCGGGCGGAGCAAGGCGCGACGGAGGAATCCAGTTGATTCGATCCGTGAGCATTTTTCGGAAAGATCGCGCCGCTTTTTAGGACAGGGTTCCTAGACTGCGCTCGGGATGACGTCACCTGCGCCATCCGGAAAAGGTGAAATTATTCCAATCCTAACGACCGGAAGGTTTCGTCGACATGGCGAAAATGCACGTCTAGGGAACAGAGCGCATCGATCTGCTCAGGCGAAAGCAACGCGGTGATTTCAGGGTCTTGCTTCGCGTTCTCGGCGAAAGATTTGTCGCCTTTCCAGGTCCGCATCGCAGCGCGCTGGACGGCCTCGTAGGCGGTCTGGCGATTGGCTCCGGCACGAGTGAGGGCGAGGAGAATGGATTGGCTGAAATAAAGGCCTTTCGTCAGGCCAAGATTCCGCTCCATATTTTCAGGGTGAACTTGCAGCTTCTCGATCAGGTCGCCCAGTTTCGAGAGCATGTAATCGAGCAGCATGCAGGAATCCGGCAGGATGATGCGCTCGGCGCTCGAATGGCTAATGTCCCGTTCGTGCCAGAGCGCAACGTTCTCGAGCGCGGCGAGGGCGTTTCCCCGCACGACACGGGCGAGTCCGCTCAAGCGCTCGGCGGTGATCGGATTGCGCTTGTGCGGCATGGCGGAGCTGCCTTTTTGCCCGGCACTAAAAAACTCCTCAACTTCGAGCACTTCGGTTCGCTGCAGATGCCGCAGCTCGGTGGCCCAGCGATCGATGCTGGACGCAATGAGCGCGAGAGTGGTGGAAAATTCCGCGTGCCGATCGCGTTGAATGATCTGGGTGGAAAGTTTCGCCGGTTGTAGCCCGAGCTTCTCGCAGACGTGACGCTCGATCTGCGGGTCGAGATACGCATGGGTGCCGACGGCGCCACTCAGTTTGCCGACGCCGACACGTCCGAGCGTCTGAGAGAGACGTTCTTCCGCTCGGGCGAATTCGTCGAACATGAGCGCGAGCTTCAGCCCGAAAGTGATCGGCTCGGCGTGTATGCCATGGCTCCGGCCAATCATCGGCGTCATTTTGTAACGCCGCGCCTGGTCGGCCACAACGCGCCTCAGGTCGCGAATGTCTTCCAGCAGGATCTTGCCTGCCGCGACGAGCTGCACCGCCAACGTTGTATCGAGAATATCCGACGACGTCAGACCTTGATGTATCCACCGCGCGGCCGGGCCGACCGACGTCGCCACATTTTCAAGGAATGCAATGACATCGTGGTTGGTGCGTTTCTCAATCTCGTTGATCTCCGGAATCGAGAAGCGCGCGCGCTGGCGAATCTCCGCTGCGTCTGACGGCGGGATTTGCCCGATTTCCGCCATCGCTTCGCAGGCAAGGGTTTCGATCTCGAGCCAAATCTCGAATTTTCGTTGCTCGGACCAGAGCTCGCGCATCGGCGCGCGGGAATATCGCTCAATCACCGCATGAACATAGAAAGCCGGGCGACTGCGGCAAAGCGATTCCGTACAAAAAGAAACGTCGCTCGGGCGGCCCGACCGCCGGAGCGACGTTTCCCGTCGGATGAGACGAAAAGTCCTAGCAGACCCGAGCGCGATTGAAGCGCCCATTGCTTTCCACGCGCACCTGGCCGCTGCCAAGCAGATCGGCGACGGCTGCGACCATTTCCTTGGTATTCTTGGTGCAGGAGCTCACCGCAAGGATGAGTTCGCCGAGTGACAGGGGCGGACGCGCTTTTAGGATTTGGGTAGTCTTTTTCATGTGAAGCTAACCACATTTCAGCAGATTGGATGCCATTCTACCTATGTAGATTGTTTCTCGCGGTGAAATGTTCAAAAATAGTCTTCTTTCCGGGCCCTCACCGAAAGGAGGGTGACACAAGTGTATCTAATTCGAACATCCGCCGAGTCGTATACGGACCCGTTACGCATCTGCGGTTCGTTTGGCCGTGAGACGCAGCATCAGCAAGTAGAGAATCGCCAACACCCCCACAAAGAGCACAATCCAATGCGATTGCGCCTTGATCAGGTGCACGAGCCCTTCGGGATTTGAAATGAGATCAGGTTGAGCGCGATACGCTTTGTCGCCCAGATATGCCAGAACGGCGCACCAAAGCGCCGAGCCGACGATCGTCACGACACTAAACATCCAGAAGTTCATCCGAACAATCCCGGCTGGAATCGAAATGAGATGGCGAATGACCGGCAAAAGACGCGCGAAGAACACGCCGCCTGCTTCGTAGCGCTGCAGCCAAACTTCGGCACGCTCCAATTTGTCGCTGGTGACGAAGAAAAATTTGCCGAAACGCTGAATTACGGGCCGTCCGACCATCCGCGCCACCCAATAGGTAATCGCGGATCCGAGGTAGGAGCCGAGGGTTCCTGCCAAGATGACTCCGGTGAAACTCAGATCCCCCCGGGCCGCGAGAAAGGCCGCGGGCGGAATGACGATTTCGCTCGGGACCGGAAAGATCGAGCTCTCCATTGCCATAAGGACGATGATGCCCAGGTAGCCGCCGTTTAGAACCCAGCCGAACCAGATTTCAATTAAGTGATGCATGCGGGATTTTCAGATTCCAGATTTGGGATTTCAGCTTTAGCCTCGGACCGCCTTGATGGTGCGCCGGTAGTTCAATCGCAATTTCGCTTTCTGCAATTTTAATTTCCTCATGATTTATCGCCGCGTGCTCCGCTACTACCGACCCTTTCTTGGGTCGACGCTCGCGGGTCTCGTCTTCTCGCTCATCGGGATCGGGGTGAACTTGCTCAAGCCGTGGCCGGTTAAGGTGATCGTCGACCAGATCCTGCCCCAGAACTCCGCCTTCCGGGCGACCCATGCCAACTGGCACAGCTACATCCTGCCGCTCTGCCTCGCCATCGTCGGTCTCCAGCTTCTTTGGGGACTGATCAACCTCCTCACCAATTACATATTCGTGAAGGTCGGCCTCCAGGCGCTGCTCAAACTGCGCACCGATCTTTACTCGTACCTGCAATCGCTCTCCCTCAAGTATCACGATGCGCGACGCTCGGCTGATTCGAGCTTTCGGGTCGCCTACGATTCGCAGGCCATCCAAACGATTTACAACAAAGGCTTCACTAACATTTTCGGCTCGGTCATCACGCTCGTCGGCATCTTTGTCATCATGCTGCAGCTCGACTGGCAGCTCACCTTGCTCTCGCTAGGCATCGTCCCATTGATTGTCGGGGCGATTTATTTCTTTGCCCATCGAATCCGGACGGAATCCACCTCCATCCAGGAACAGGACAGCGCGATGCTGACCCAGGCGCAGGAAGGTTTGAGCTCGATCCGGATGGTGGCGGCCTTCGGGCGCGAGGATTTCGAGGTCTCGCAATTCCACCAGCGCGCGCAACGCAGTCTGCAGGCCAACCTAAAGCTCACCCTAACGAACGTGCAAAGCGCGCTCGTCATCACGACGCTGATGGGAATCGGAACTGCCGCGATGTGGTACCTCGGAACGCTCCACGTCCTCACCGGCACCCTCACGCTCGGGTCGCTCATCCTTTTCAGCTCGTATCTGGTCATGCTTTATCAACCGTTGCAGGAGCTCACCTACACCGCGTGGGCGATGGAAGGCGCGACCGCTGGGGCGCAACGATGTTTCGAAGTGCTCGATCGTGAGGACGACGTGCGCGATTCCCCCGGCGCGCTCGCCATCACGGAGACGAAGGCGGCGATCGCCTTTGACCAGGTCAGCTTTGCCTACAACGAGAAGAGCCCGGTCCTCGATGGCATCAACCTCCACATTTCGCCTAACCAGATCGTGGCGCTGGTCGGCGGCACGGGCGCGGGCAAGAGCACGCTGCTCAGTCTCGTGCCGCGTTTCTATGATCCAAGTGCGGGCGTCGTCTCGCTCGATGCCCGCGACGTGCGCCAGATTACGAAAAAGTCGCTCCGCGAACAAATCGCGATTGTCCTCCAGGACACGATCCTCTTCTCCACCACCATCCGCGAGAACATTGCCTATGGCCGTTCCGAGGCGACCGACGCGGAGATCCGTGAAGCGGCGCGGCGCGCGCAGGCGGATGATTTCATCTCGCGCTTGCCTAATGGTTACGACAGCCCGGTCGGCGAACGCGGCGGACATCTCAGCGTCGGCCAACGTCAACGCATCGGCATCGCGCGCGCTTTTCTGAAAGATGCGCCCATCCTTCTCCTCGACGAGCCGACCTCGGCGCTCGACCCGACGACCGAGGCCGCGATTATGGAAACAATCAAGGAACTGATGCACGGCCGCACCACCCTCATCGTCACCCATCGACTGGCGACCATCCACAACGTCGACCAGATCGTCGTGCTGGAGCATGGTCGGATCGTCGAGAGTGGACGCGGGGCCGAGCTGGTGGCGCGGGGCGGCCCCTATGCGAAACTCTACGCCTCCGGCAACTATCCATCCCAATGAGCAACGTAAACAGCGACCGCCGAGTGGAAGCCGATTGGTGGGCTGATCCCATTCCCTCCAACGTTCACTTCGGCGCCGGATTTTACTGTGAAACGGCGCAGATTTTTCGTCTCTTCCGTAGCCGGCACGAGGACGCCGTTAAGCTTGGCGACTATGTCTCCTGCTATGCCGGTTGCTCGTTCGCGGTGGGTGAGAATGGCCGCTGCAGCGTCGGCAACTTTACTTTGATGAACGGCGCTCTTCTGATGGCAGAGGAGTTGATTGAAATCGGAAGCTATTGCCTGATTTCCTGGAACGTCGGGATCGCAGATTCTGATTTTCATCCGATCGATCCGGCGCAGCGCCGCCAGGACGCGCTCGCTCTCGCACCCTGCTACAAGGAGCGCCCGCCGCGCCCGCCCATCCGGACCGCGCCCGTTCGCATCGCGGATAATGTCTGGATTGGCATGAACGCGGTCATTCTAAAAGGGGTGATAATCGGTGAGAACGCGGTCGTCGCGGCTGGATCGGTGGTTTCGAAGAGCGTCGCCGCCAACACGGTGGTTGCGGGGAACCCAGCCGTGGTGGTTAGAGAACTTGCCGTTGGCCCATGATCATTTTTTGCAGAAAGTTTCAACGTTCAACGGGAGAGTCCGAAGTACCGTTTTGCCTGCCTTTCGTGGAATCTTGGGCGTCAAACGTTGAACGATGGACGTTTTCCCCTCTTCCTTCCGCTTCCGCTTCATGAAACGAAAACGCATCGTCGTCATGGGCTTCATGGGCTCGATGCCGATCGCCGGCGTCATCTGGCAGCACATCCATTACATCGTCGGGCTGCAGCGGCTCGGGCACGATGTTTACTACGTCGAAGACTCCGCCCGGATTCCATACAACCCGCAAACCTTCGATACGAGCAACGACTTTGCTTACGCCGCGCAAGTGCTCGGGCAATTGGCGCGCGAGTTCGGCTTCGAGCGGCACTGGGGTTTCTGCGCGCGCTATCTTCCGGACCATCCGACGGCTGGAATCCGCCTAACGAAAATCCGACAGCTCTACCGCGAAGCGGACGCGATCCTCAATGTCTGTGGGACTCAGGAATTCAATGACGACCTGCTGCAAAGCGAGCGCATTCTTTACGTCGAAAGCGACCCGGGTGTCGAGCAGATCAAGGTCGATCAAGGCGTCCAGTCGACGATTGATTATCTGGGAAAACATCGCGTCCTTTTCACCTTTGGCGAAAACGTCGGGACCAATCGATTCCCCGTGCCGCTGCACAAATTGAAGTGGCTTCCGACCCGGCAACCAGTCGTGACCGACCTCTGGAAAACGAATCGCGCGCCGGCGGCCGCGGCCGTCTTCACCTCGATCGCCAACTGGTCCACCAGTGGCCTGAAGGACATCGAGTGGCGCGGCGAGAAATATCTCTGGAGCAAGTCGCGCGAATTTCTCCGCTTCGTTGCCGCGCCGAAAAGATGCGGCGAACCGTTCGAGCTTGCGACGGACATCAAGGACGAGAAGACGCGCGAAAAATTCCTGCGCAACGCCTGGCGTTTCCGCGGGCCGCACGAGATGAGCGTCGATTACTGGCAGTATCGCGATTACATTCGCCGTTCGAAGGGAGAGTTCACTGTCGCGAAAGATCAATACGTCCGGCTACACACCGGCTGGTTCAGCGACCGCAGTGCCTGTTATCTCGCGGCAGGGCGTCCTGTCATCACGCAAGAAACCGGTTTCACCGATCACTACGGTAACGATGGCGGACTCTTCGCTTTTGAATCGTTAGGCCAGATCGCCGAGGCTGTGCGCGAGATCAGCGCCGACTACAAAAAGCACAGCCGCGCGGCCCGCGCGATCGCGTGTGAAGTCTTCGAGGCAGAGAAAGTCGTGGCTCAGCTTCTCGACCGCGCCAACGTCTAACGGCTGAGGTGCTGATTTTCCGGGTAGCGCACGCGTCTCGCCGTTGATTGAGGCGTCCCCTCAATGATCTTCGTCTTGCGGGTCCAGAAATATTCCGCGATGACCTGGCATTATCCGCGGCTTCGAAAAGTCCACGCCCAGCGGGCCTACGGCCGGCAAGAGAACCGTGCACTGTCAGGAAGGAGAAAACGGCTTCTGAACGTTTTTCGTCTCAGGACATCTAACGCTTCGATTGCCGTTTTACACCGGAGCCCTTCTGTTTGATCTTCCCGCTCTTTTCCTGATGCACCGCTTCCGTCTTCTCATCTACGCGTTTGCGCTTTTCCTCGTCGCCGAGGCGCATGGACAACCAAACGGCCATATCCAAAGCAGTCTCGTCCGGATCACCTCGACCGAGGTGGAACCCGATTATCGCGCGCCGTGGAACTCGGGCTCGATCGGGCGGGGCGTCGGGGCCGGGTTCGTGATCGACGGCCAACGCATCCTGACCAACGCCCACGTGGTGAGCAACAGCCGCTATCTGACGGTCGAGCGTGAGGGTGATCCGAATAAATACCCAGCCACGGTGCAATTCGTCGCGCACGATTGCGACCTGGCGCTCCTCCAGGTCGCGAACACGAACTTTTGGAAGAACATGAAGCCGCTTAATTTCGGCGGTATTCCAGCGCTCGAGTCAACCGTCTCGGCTTACGGCTACCCAATTGGTGGCGAGCGCATGTCGGTCACCACCGGTATCGTTTCGCGGATCGACTTCAACCTTTACACCCACTCTGCGATCGATTCGCACCTCGCGATTCAGATCAGCGCCCAGATCAACCCAGGTAACAGCGGTGGCCCCGTTATGCAGGGCAGCAAAGTGGTCGGCGTCGCCTTCCAAGGCTACAGTGGAGACATCGCGCAAGGGGTCGCATATATGATCCCGACACCGGTGATTCGCCGCTTTTTAAAGGATATCGAGGACGGTCACTACGATCGATATGTCGATCTTGGCATCACCTACACGAAGCTGCAGAACCCGGCGCAGCGGCATTTCCTCGGCTTGAAGGATGACGACCGCGGCGTGCTTGTCGGGACAGTGATCGACGCCGGTCCGTGCGGAAAACTGTTGCAGAACGGCGACGTACTGCTCTCGATCGACGGTCACCCGATCGCGAGCGATGCCTTCGTCGAGTACGAGGGCGAGCGGGTGCAAATGCCCGAGGTGGTCGAACGGAAATTCAAGGGCAATACCGTAAAGCTCGACCTCCTGCGAAATAAGCAGCCGATGAGCGTCGATGTGACGTTAGGTACGGTCTGGCCATACTTCATGCAGGGCCACAGTTATGATATTCGTCCCCGTTACGTGGTCTACGGCGGCCTGCTCTTCCAGCCGATGTCGCTCGATCTCCTCGACGCCTACCGCATTAGCGATCTGCGGGTGCGGCATTTTTTCGATTTTTTCGTGAACGAACAGATCTATCGGCAGCATCCCGAGGTCATCATTCTAACGAACATCCTCCCCGACCCGATTAACACCTATTTGATGCCATACCGCTCCAGCATCGTGGACGAAATCAACGGGCAGAAGATCGGCACGCTGCAGGATCTCGCGCGTGCCCTTGAACAGCCGGCTGAACGCTTCGTGATCAAGATGATCGGAGACGGCCCCCCGCTTGTGCTCGATCCGAAACAAGTGGAGTCAGCCCGGGAGCGAATCAAGACACGCTACAACGTGATTATTGAGCAAAATCTCGACGAACAGCCGCCTGCCCAACCCGCAGTCGCCGCTCAAACCAACAGCTAATCATGCGCCTGACCGCTCTTCTCCTGATCGCATGCCTCGCCAACCTCGCGCCGGCCGAGGCGAAGAAAGCGCCTGTTGCGCTGAAGAAATTGCCGGCGACCGCGCAAGGCGCGGTCCAAGCAAAGGAGGTCTCGCTGGTCCGGGTCAACGTAACCGGGCAGCCGTTCGATTATTTTCGACCGTGGCAAAAGAAGGCGCCGTTTTCCAAACGCGCCCTCGGCGCCGTTCTCCCGCACGATCGCGTGCTCGTCACGGCCGACCTGGTGGAGAACCAAAATTACGTAGAGCTGGAGCGGGCGGAATCGGGCGAGAAAACCGCCGCGAACGTGGTTGTGGTGGATTACGAAGCCAATCTCGCTCTGCTCGAGCCGATCGATAAGAAGTTTCTTAACGGCCTCCAGCCGCTCGAACTCGCGCTCGACATCGTGGTCGGCGATCGACTTTCGGCCTGGCAACTGGAATCCACCGGCACACTCGTGGTCACGGAAGGAATCGTGACCACGATCGGTGTCACGCGCTATCCGGCGGATGTGGCCGATTTCCTTACCTATCGGCTGAGTATTCCGATGCAATATAGGGACAACAGTTACACGGTTCCCCTGGTCAAGAACAACAAGCTGGCCGCCCTCCTTCTCCGCTACGAACCCCGGACGCAGGTGCTCGACGCCATTCCAGCACCAATCATCGCGCACTTCTTAAAGGACGCCGCCGGCGAGCACTACCAGGGATTCCCGTCGTTAGGCATTTCCTTTTTTCCGACCCGCGATCCACAATTGCGGGCCTATGCCGGCGAGACGGGCAAGACAGGAGGCGTTTACATTACGAGTGTCGAACCGGGATTACCCGCAGCCAAGGCCGGCCTGCAAGCCGGTGATATCATCACGGCGGTGGGCGATCACGAAGTCGATCAAAACGGCAACTACGTTGATTCGCTCTACGGCAAGCTCGGGTTTGGCAATCTCCTGACTGCCAAGGCCTATGTCGGCGATTCCGTCGCGCTGCATCTTCTACGGGACGGAAAACCGCTGACCCTGAACGTCAAACTCGAACACCGGGGGGAAGACGACTATGTCGTTCCACCCTACAACATTGATGAGGCGCCCTCCTATTATGTTCTGGGCGGTCTGATTTTCCAAGAGTTGACCCGCCAATACCTCAAGGAGTGGGGCGCGAACTGGCAAAAAGATGCGCCGCAAGACTTCGTTTACCTCGATAAATTCCAGTCCGAGCTTTTCCCTGAGGGAAAGCAGCGCGTCGTCATTCTCTCCCAGGTGTTGCCGGCCAACAGCACGATTGGCTACGATGATTTCAGCTACCTGGTGGTAAAAAAAGTTAATGGCAAAGAGATTAAGTCGTTAGCCGATCTGGCCGAAGCGGTCAAAACACCCGTCAATGGCTTTCATATGATCGAGACGGTGGACGACCCGAAACAACTCGAGCTCGATGCTTCGCAGGCGGCCGCCGAGGCGGGAGCCTTGCAAAAGAATTACGGCCTGCCGGCCATGGAACGATTGCGGTGACTGAACTGCCGATTTTTGAGTCTTGATTGCTGATTGTCTAATCGAGCAAGGCGTCCGGGATCGGAAGGCGAAAATTAGCAATCAGAAATCGGCAATCAACAAATTGCAGCCTCCCTTTGGCGCGATATTCGACTGGGACGGCGTCATCATCGACTCAGGGGCACTGCACGCGCAGAGCTGGCGTCGACTGGCGGCGGAAATAGGGCGCCCGATCGCGGCGGACAGTTTTATTCGCGGCTTTGGGATGAAAAGTGCGCGGATCATCGAGGAGATCCACGGTTGGGCGAAAGAGCCGGCAGAGGTCGCCCGCCTAACGAACCGCAAGGAAGCACTTTATCGCGAGATCGTCTCGCAGAGCGAGATCGCGCCTTTGCCGGGTGTGGTGGAGTGGCTTCATCTTCTGCGCGAGGCTGGCGTTCCCTGCGCGGTGGCGTCGTCGACTCAGCGTTTGAACATTGATTTAGTGCTCGATCGGATTGAATTGCGGCAGGCCTTTCGCGAGATCGTCTCGGCGGAAGATGTCGTGCATGGTAAACCGAATCCCGAAGTTTTCCTGAAGGCCGCCGAGCGTCTCGGCATGGCCGCGAACCGAGCGGTGGTTTTCGAGGACGCCCACGTCGGCATCGAAGCTGGGCATGCCGCCGGCATGAAAGTGGTGGCCGTCACGACGACGCACTCTGCGGCCCAGCTTTCGACCGCAGATCTGGTTGTCAGGCGCCTCGATGAGCTCACGCTTGCAGAGGTCGTAGATGTCCTGTCGGCTCGATAGCACTCATGGGACCGATAGGGATCACTCGTTAGATTGAGCGACTGTCTCCTTCCGATCAACCGGCCGACCGGCCGCCGCCCAACGACTGTAGAGCGACCAGCCCCGGGCGAGAAGCGCGGCCCCTTCCCCAAAGCGATCGGGACTGCCGAGCAACACTACGATCACGCGTCGCGGCGTGACGACCGTGGCGGCGCCTTCCTGCGCCACTTCCGAAGAAAGCGCCGCCGTCACGACCAGACAGTCGCCAGCCAGCTGCGTGCGACCGGTCTTCACGCCGTCGATGTTGTCACGGCCGAGGAGCTCGTTGGTGTTTCGCAACAGATAGCGCAAACGTCCAGAGCCACGTCCGAATCCGATTTCCCGTTCTTTCTGCGAAACGTAAAACCGAAAGCCTGCATTGTTCATCGCATATCTGGTTAGCCGGGCGATGTCCGACGCGGTCGAGAACGGTCTTTCCTTTCCATCAAAGCCACTTGGATTGAGAAAACGGGTCCGCTCCATTCCCAGGTGCTTCGCAAGCGCGTTCATCTGAAGAACAAAATAATCAAGCGGTGTGCCGCGCGTCGTTTCGCCGCTCGGCGGGGCGAGCCTCTGGAGCGCGCGGCCGACGTGATCCGCCAGTGTGTAGGCAGCGATGTTATCGGATTGCACGAGGGCCGCGTAGAGCAGGTCGCGCAGCGTGATCGTATCGCCTGCTTGAAAGCCAATGTTGTTCTCGCTCGAACCGACGAATGCGTCCTGAGGGATGCTGGCGACTTGCGCGAGATCGCCGCCTTGTCTCGCGGCCCAATCGAGCACGACCATCGCGGTCGCGATCTTCGTCAGACTTCCGACCTGGCGCTTCTTATCCGGCTGCAGCTTCTCGAGAATGAAACCTGTCTTTGCATCGATCGTGATGCTGGACTCGGCGGCGCGGAGCGACGTCGCCCCGCCCCAAGCCAGCGCCAAAAGCAGAGCCACGGGCGCAGATCTACGAAGAAAAACGAACACGGCGGTCAAAACCGCTGCACGTTAACTGGCCGTCTCCGCTTGGCAACCGCAATCATCCGGAGAATGTGCGCCGGGACTGCGCCTGCTTCACCTACTGAAGGACAACTGTAGAGCGTGCACCGAAACGGAACGTGTCAGGACTTAGCACCAAGAGGATGCGCTCGGCCGCGTTGCGTAGATCGAATGGAGTCGCGAATCGCCCGCCGCTGCCGCGAATCGTCCCGAAGACACCCTGACCGTTGTTGCCGCCCGCCATATCGAATTCATAGATGACGCGGTGTTTTTCCACATCGGTCACCTTAACGTGCATGGCGAGGGAGGAGACGTTGCTATT
>Ga0207691_10003204_pt1 | contig 15961 bp, 15 predicted proteins | sample KBSM13metaG_FD_184327 | JGI IMG/M metagenome (GOLD analysis project Ga0207691, IMG submission 184327) | Miscanthus rhizosphere microbial communities from Kellogg Biological Station, Michigan, USA - KBS M1-3 metaG (SPAdes) (version 2) | ecosystem: Host-associated > Plants > Roots > Rhizosphere >... | reverse complement strand
TCCGCTGTTTCTAAAGACCAACATGGGCGCGGGGCACGGCGGCAAGTCGGGCAGGTGGGAGAAGCTGCACGAGGTTGCTGAGACCTACGGCTTCATCATGACCGAAGTGAAGTGACGAAACCGGTCTACGAAACCACGCTCAGCGCGGCACATGAGCACATCGACGAGCTCGGCCACGTCAACAATGCCGTCTGGGTGCAGTGGATTCAGCAGGTGGCGGTCGCGCATTGGGATGCGGCCGCCGACCCGGAGCATAAGGACGCCTACTTCTGGGTCGTTGTGCGCCACGAGATCGATTACCTCCGCCCAGCCCACGAAGGCGACACAATCACCGCGCGAACCTGGATCGGCGATGCTCCACAGGGAGCACGATCCGACCGTTACATGGAATTCATTGGACCCGACGGGAAAATTTGCGTTCGGGCGAAGACCCAGTGGGCCATTATCGACAAAGCGTTGGGACGGCCGATCCGCGTCCCGGGCGAAGTCATAGCGCCCTTCCTGTCACGAGTGTAAGCAACCCGACATGTCTCGCCCGGTCTTCTACGAATATTGGCGTTCGTCCGCCGCATACCGCGTCCGCATTGCGCTCAAGCTGAAGGGCGTGGATTACGAAAGCCGCCAGATCGACCTGCGCGAAGGTGCGCAGAACGACCCTGAATATCGAGCGGTCAATCCGTTCGGACTGGTGCCGATGCTCGAGATCGACGGGCACCAGCTGACGCAGAGCCTCGCCATCCTCAACTATCTCGACATCCGCTATCCCAATCGCCCGCTGATCCCGGCAATGGCTGCCGAGCGCGCGCATGTCGTTGCGATGAGCCTCTCGATCGCCTGTGACATCCACCCACTCAACAACCTCCGCGTCCTCCAATATCTGAAGCGCGAGCTCGGCCATTCGCAGGACGAGGTGGACGACTGGTACCGGCACTGGATCAGCACCGGGCTTCCCGGCCTCGAAATACAGGCCAAGGCGCTGTCGGGCGCCTTCCTGTTCGGGGACAATCCGACGGCCGCCGACGTCTGCCTGATCCCGCAATTGTACAATGCGCGCCGCTTCGACGTGCCGCTGGATGATTATCCGACGTTGCTGCGCGCCGAAGAGAATGCCAACAAGCTGGAAGCCTTCCAAGCTGCACATCCGGACAAGCAGGAGCAGGCACAATGAATCGCGTGGCCAGCATCAATCGCGGCATGGACGACATGAAGCCGCTGGATTCGGTCGAAATCCCGTCGCTACAGGGCAAGGTGAGCCCGGAAGAGTGGGAAATCCGGGTCGAGCTCGCCTGCGCTTACCGTATGGTGGCGCACTATGGCTGGGACGACCTCATTTTCACGCACCTATCCGCGCGGATCCCGGGGCCGGAGCATCACTTCCTCCTCAACCCCTACAATCTCATGTTCGAAGAGGTGACCGCGTCGTCGCTCGTCAAGGTCGACGTCAACGGCAACCCGGTCGATCCGACGCCGTTCATCACCAACCCGGCAGGTTTCACTATTCATAGCGCGATCCACATGGCGCGCGACGATGCGCATGCGGTGATGCATCTGCATACCCCGGCGGGACAGGCGGTCTCCGCCCACAGCGAAGGCCTTCTTCCGCTGACCCAGACCGCGATGCTGATCCGCAACGACGTGGCGTTCCATGATTATGAGGGCGTCGCGGTGGATTTGAGCGAGCGCGAGCGGCTGGTTGCCGACCTTGGCACCAAGAACGCGATGATCCTTCGGAATCACGGCACGCTGGCGGTCGGCAAGAACGTCGGCGAATGCTTCGTGAGGCTCTATTTCCTCGAGCGCGCGTGCCAGGCGCAGATCATGGCGCTGTCGGCCGGCGATCAGGTCAACAACCCGCCGCAGGGCTCGCCCGAGGTGACCGCGCAGCAAGGCCAGGTCGGCGTCGCGCTCGCCGCCAACCTGCTCGCCTGGCCGGCCTTGAAGCGGAAGGCCTACCGTATGGACCCGAGCTTCGCGACCTGAGTTGGCGGGCAAAGCAGCTTCAGTTTCGGATTATCGCGCGCTCGCAAAGGCGCGGCTGCCCCATTTCCTGTTCGAATATCTGGACGGCGGCTCTTACGACGAGGTGACGCTTCGGCGAAACGTCGAGGACCTGCAGTCCATCGCCTTGAAGCAGCGTGTGCTTCGCGACGTGTCGTCGATCGACGTTTCGACGGAGTTGTTTGGCAAGAAATGGTCGCTGCCCGTCGGCCTCGGGCCGGTCGGCCTCTCGGGGCTCTATGCGCGTCGCGGCGAAGTGCAGGCGGCTAAAGCCGCCGCCGCAGCCGGCGTCCCGTTCACGCTCTCTACTCTCAGCGCCTGCTCGATCGATGAGGTGGCGACGGCGGCACCGCTCTGGTTCCAGCTCTACATCGTCAAGGATCGGGGCTTCGTCAGCGACATGATCGCGCGCGCCAAGGCCGCCGGGGCCGGAGCGCTGCTTCTGACCGTCGACCTCGCGGTGCCCGGCACGCGTTACCGCGACTATCGCGCCGGCCTGTCGGGCTCGATGCGCGGCCCCGTCAGCCGGATGAGCCAGGTGCTTCGCCGCCCCGATTGGGCGTGGGACGTTGCCGTTCGCGGGCGCCCGATGACCATGGGCAACCTGGAGCCCTTGCTCGGCTCGGGCGCAGCTCTGTCGGACCTGATGGGCTGGGTCGCGCGCAACTTCGATGCCAGTGTCACCTGGAAGGACGTCGAGTGGGTGCGCTCGCAATGGGATGGGCCGCTGGTGATCAAGGGAATCCTCGACCCGGATGACGCGCGAGAGGCGGTCGCGAACGGCGTCGATGGCGTCGTCGTCTCCAACCATGGTGGCCGGCAGCTCGACGGCGCGCTGTCGAGCTCCCGCGCACTGCCCCCGATTGCCGACGCCGTCGCAGGCCGGGCGGCAGTGCTGGCCGACGGCGGGGTTCGGTCCGGCCTGGATGTCGTGCGGATGCTCGCCCTCGGTGCGGACTTCGCACTGATGGGCCGCGGCTGGGCTTATGCGCTTGCGGCGCGGGGCGGTGCGGGAGTGGCACACGTCCTCAAGCTGATCGAGGCAGAGATGCGCGTGGCGATGGCACTCACTGCATGCACATCGATCGACCAGATCAACGAGCAGATCCTGGAGAAGAGCGGCAATCAGGCGACGTTTTGAAGCGCGTCGCTGCCTTCGCTGAATAGCTTATCGACGTCGCCCGCCGCCATCGGCTCGGCGAACAGATATCCCTGCACCGACGAGCAGCCATGGGCGCGAAGCTCCATCAGCTGCGCGGTTTCCTCGACGCCTTCGGCAGTCGTCTCCATGCCCAGCGTGTTCGCAAGCTCGGTGATCGCATGGACGATTGCGATTGCGCCCTCGCGGGTCAGCAGGTTCTGGATGAAGCTGCGGTCGATCTTCAATTTGTCGAACGGGAAGCTCTGCAGATAGCTGAGCGACGAATAGCCGGTGCCGAAATCGTCGAGGGCAATCCGCACTCCCAGGCTTCGCAGCGCATGCAGCAGACGAAGCGTCGTCTCTCCGCCTTCCAGGAAGATCGATTCCGTGATCTCGACCTCGAGGCGGTTCGGCGCGAGCCCGCTGTCCGCGAGTGCACGCAGGATGCTTTCGTTCAGCGCGCCGCGGTGGAACTGCACTGCTGACACGTTGACCGCCACGCGCACGTGCTCCGGCCAGGAAGCGGCACGCGAGCAGGCTTCGCGGATCACCCACGCGCCAAGCGGGACGATCAGGCCGGTATCCTCGGCCACCGGAATGAACTCGGCCGGGGATACAAGGCCGCGCTTCGGATGGCGCCAGCGCAGCAAGGCCTCGAACGAGCAGATGCGATTATGCTCGAGGTCGAACAATGGCTGATAGAGGAGCTCGAACTCGTCTCGCTCCAGCGCCAGCCGCAGGTCCGCCTCGACTTGGCGGCGCTGTTGAGCGCGCTCGTTGAGGCTCTCCTCGAAGAAGGCATAGGTGCCGCGGCCCGCCTCCTTGGCGCGATAGAGCGCAAGATCGGCGCTGCGCAGCAGAGCGCCGCCGTTGTCGCCGTCTTGCGGGGCAATGGCGATGCCGATGCTGGTCGACGGCGCGAACTCGTTGCCATCGATGATGATCGGCTGGGTGATCGAGGCGAGGATGTCGCGGGCGAGGCGGTCGATGGCGTCGCGGTCGTCGCCGACGGTCTGCAGCACCACGAACTCGTCGCCGCCGAGCCGCGCGACGAAGTGGCCGCGCGCGGCGTCCTGCACCCGGCGCCCGGTCTCCACCAGCAAGGCGTCGCCGGCCGGGTGGCCGAGCGTGTCGTTGATCACCTTGAATTGGTCGAGGTCGAGGCAGTGCAGCGCGAACAGCGATCCTCCGCCGGTCGCAACCCGGAAATGATGCTCCAGCTGCTGCTGGAACATGGTGCGGTTGGGCAGGCCGGTCAGCTGGTCGTTGAAGGCAAGCTGAGTGATGCGCTGCTCGCGCTCGACGATCTTGCCAACCATCTCGTTGAAGCTGTCGGCCAGCCGGGCAAGCTCGTCCTCGCCCCGGACCCGGACCTGGACATGCTCGCCCGCCGCCAGCCGCCCGGCTGCCTCGTCGAGCCGCGCCAGCGGCTGGGTGATCCGTCCCGCCGCCTTCCAGGTCGCGAACCCGACCAAAAGCAGGCCCAGCAAAGTCATGAAGCCAAGCGCGAGCTGCAGCTTGCGTGCATCGGCCATCGCCTGCGCCCTCGGATAAGCGAGCAGGAGGATGGCCCGGTCTCGATCGGCAAATACCGGCAGCGGCTTGGCAAGAGCGATCGAGCGGTCGCCGCCAACCGACATCTCGAACGTTGCCGCCTGACCGAGGTGTGCCTGAACGAGCGCCGCGGCCTGCGGGTCGAGCGCCGACATGCTGCCCGATGCCTCGGTCCATTTGCCCTTCGTAGAGGCAAGCACGGCGGCATGCAGGGGGATCGCCGAGAGGTGCTCCAGGCCGCGCATTTCGCGGGGGTCGAGATCCGCGGCAAACACCACCCACCCGATGAGGACTGGCGCCATGATCGGTGCTGCGACGAGCTGGCGCGGCCGGCCGCCAAGCACGGTGACGCCGGTCAACCGCCCGTCGTCGAGCGGGGCCCACAGGGCCTCGGCCTCGGCGCTGCTCACCGCCGGGTCGATGCTCGCGACATGCCCGTCAGCCGACACGATGAACGCGCTGCGCACCCGCAGTCGCGCGGCCGCATTGCCGAGCGCGGACTGGATCGTCGCCTTGTCACCGCTTGCAACCGCTGCGCGGAAGCCGAAGTCCCGGGCCAGCAACTGCGCCGCATTCTGGAGTTCGTGAGTCCGCTGCTGCCAAAGCTGGTCGTAGACCGCACCGCTCGATTGCAGCTGACCCTGCACTTCGCGCGATGCGGCACCGGCGATGAAGCTCGACAGCGCCGCCGAGACGCCGAGCATCGCCGCTGCAAACAGCAGTGCGAACTGAACCGTTAGTCGCGCGCTGAGGGAGCGGAATGGACGCATCCGTCAGTAATCCGTCATGGCCATCGCGGGCGGTGGCCGCAGCTTCACCTGGAAGCCCAGGTTCCGCTGCGTCGCGGCAATAGCCTGCTGGACCTGTCCTCCGGGCGCCCGGAGGTACGGGTGCCACACGGCGACGCGCGTTGGCGCGTTCGGCGCGTCGGCGAAGGTGGCGATGCCCTGCGCGTTGGTGCGTGCCGTCCAGCCCGTGTCCGTCACGAAGATGAACGCGCTCATCTGGTCGTGGATGTTGCAGCCCAGCGCCACGACCCCGGGCTTGTCGAAATGGACGGTGCGCGACTGGTCCTTGGCGAAGAGCTTCAGCTCGAACTTCTTCGCGGCCGAAAACGAATAGACATGGTGCTTGGTAGGATCGAGGTTCGGGAAGGACACGTCGGCGCCAACAGGGACTACCGTCAGGAAGGGCCTGAACTGCAGGTTCTGCTGCGCCACCACGTAGCGGCCTCCGGCATGCGCCGGACGGGCCGCACCCGCCGGATAAAGCGTCACGACGGCATCGCGGACTGGGCGTCCGGATGCATCGACGACACGCACGTTCAGGGGGGCCGCGACAAGCGGCGATGCTGCGCTGGCAAGCACCAGCGCACAGAGGAGGTTACGCACCATTGGTCAGAATTAAGCAGGTAACGGTAAACGGCTTCAATGCGAGGATGGTTACCAGTGGATTCGGACTTCCGCCTGGAGCTGTGTCTGCCCCTGCCGCAATCGCTCCGCAGCATGCTCGCGCGAGCCATTCTCGCTCCAGACGTGGAGTAGCTCGATTAAGCCCGTAAAATGGCGCCAGTCGCGCTTGCCGGCGATCATCGCCGACCACCCATGCTCGTCATATTCTTCATCGACGTCGCTGCCGCGGTTCTGCGTGTCGAAGGCGTCGATCCGGGCAGTTGCGGAGAAGCTGCCGAACGGGCGCGTGACCAGCAGGTAAGCCGCGCGAAAGCGGTTGTTGATCCAGCGCCGGCCATCTTCGGGGAAGCCCATCCGCGTGCGGCCCTGCATGGCCTGCGCCTTCAGCTCCGCACCAGAGCCCAGGTTCGCGACCAGGCCCGCATTGTTGAAGCGGGTTCGCCATCCCCATTCGAGGTTTGCGTCGACCGCTTCCGGATTGGCCAGATTGTCATAGTGGAAGAGCTCGACCCTGATCGGCGCGGGCGGTTGCCAAGCTACCTTTGCGTAGTAGCCGGGACGATGCGCGAAGCCGGAGCCGACATCCAGCAGCGGATGCGTATAGGGTGCCTGGTAAGCGGCAATGTAGCTGTCGAGCGGCGGGAGCGGCTGGCGATTGAAGGCAAGGGTGGTCCGGTCGTGGAGTGCCCAGCCGCGGAACGTCAAAAGCGTCCCCGACGTGTCGTTCGCGCCCATCAACGCAGCGGTGGCGCGCAGCTTGTGCGCCCCGAGCGTGGCAGTGATCGTTGCTTCGGCCGCGAGCGGGCGCACTTCCTCGCCGATCCAGCTGTTGATCGCGGACGGTGTGATCGAATCCTTCACGTGCCAATCCGCGCCTTCATGCTCGAGGCTCACCAGCGGCCACATCAGCCCTGCGCGGCCTGAGAAGGCGAGCTTGCCCGAGCGCATCGGGCGGAACGTCAGATAGGCCTGGCTGAGTCCGGACTCGGTGCGTTGGCCGCCCTGCACCTCGGCAACGACGACCGCGCCAAGGGACCAGCTGAATTGCGGCTTCCAGACCAGGCTGATGTTACCGAGCTGGGGTTGAACGCGAAAATCGCCGTCACTCCCGGACCGGAGCTTTCCAAAGCCCCCGTCGACCCAGCTTTTCTCTCCATCGACACCGACCAGCCGGACGTCGCCGCCAAACTCGAATGAGTCGGGCGTGAAAAGCCGCGCTTGGGCGTTCGCGGGCGCCACCCATAGCGCGGCAAGCGCGCAGCCCAGAGGGATCGCGCCCGTGTTACGCAGGCGTCGAGCAACATAGCCCATGGTCCGCGAACTACGCGAAGGTGGTTAAAATTATGGCTACGATAAAGTGGTCGGGGAGAGAGGATTCGAACCTCCGGCCCCTGCCTCCCGAAGACAGTGCTCTACCAGGCTGAGCTACTCCCCGACCGGAACCCGCTTTAGGTGCGACGAGGTCGCGGCGAGAGCCAAGGCCGCGGCTAGATAGAAGGGGGTTGGGGCAAGCGCAAGCTAGTTCCGCCCGAGCACGCCGAACCAGTCGTCGGGACGGACATATTTCTCGCGGGGGGAGCCGGACCGAGCGCGGCCGGTCTCGCTTTCCTCGATCTTGCGCCAGTCGTCATAGTCGGTCGGAAGGACGCCGCGCTCCGAGAGAAGGCGCTTGAGCCCCTCGGCGCCGGCCTTCCCGGACGAGCCTCCCGCCGGGAGCGCGGCGGCGACCAGATCCGCGACCTCATAGCCATCGGGCCGGTTGGTGCCGATCGTGCCCGTCGGACCCCGTCTCGCCCAACCCACGGCGTAGAGCCGGTCTGCGATGCGGCCGCCTTCATTGACGAACTTGCCGCCCTCGAATGGGACGTCGGGAATCGGCGAGGTCGAATAGCCGATGGCAGTGACGATCAGCGACGCCGGCACCTCGTAGGTCTCGCCCGTCCCCCGAGCCGAGCCCTTGTCGTCGAGCACCGTCTTCTCGACGATGATCCGCTCGACCTTGCCGTCACCCTCGATTGCGACCGGCTTCGCGAAGAAGTCGAAAACGATGCGCTTCGGCTTATCCTGCGGCAGGTCAGCGAACCCGCGCAGCAGGGTGACCGATTTGCGGAGGCCTGGCTCGAGCGGGTCATCTGCCTCCACGGGCGGGAAATCGGCGGGTTCGACGATGGGAACGGCAGCTTCCAGATGCGCCAGCTCGCCCAGCTCCTTAGGGGTCATCGCGATCTGATGCGGACCGCGGCGGCCGAGGATGGTGACGGTCCGGATCGCCGAATGGTCGAGCGCATCGAGCGCATGGCCGACGATGTCGGACCCTTCGAACTCATGCTGTGTCTTCGACAGGATCCGCGCGCAATCCAGCGCCACGTTTCCGTTCCCGACAACGGCGGCATGAGTGCCGTGGAGGAAGGGGTCGAGGTCGGCGAAGTCAGGATGCCCGTTGTACCAGCCGACGAACTCGGCCGAGCCGACCACGCCAGGCAGGTCCTCGCCCGGAATGCCAAGCTTGCGGTCATGCGGCGCACCCGTGGCGAGGATCACCGCGTCGTAGAGATCGAGCAGCTCGGCGATGGAGACGTCGCGCCCGACTGTGACGTTGCCGATGAAGTCGACACCTGCAGTCTCGGCAGTCTTGTCGTAGCGCTTGGAGACGGCCTTCAACGACTGGTGGTCGGGGGCGACGCCGAAGCGGATCAGCCCGTAAGGGACCGGAAAGCGGTCGAGGATGTCGACCCGCGCTCCATCGCCATAGGCCTTCTCCAGCGCTTCGGCGGTGTAGAAGCCCGCTGGACCCGAACCGACGATCGCGAAATGCCGCATGCCGCCTCCTTTTGGAGAGGCTTAGCGGCGCGTTCGCAGCGCGTCAGCCCTTGCTGTGATCCTCGAGCAGCACGCTGCCTTTCTTCTGCAACGCGGCCTGGACGATGCCGGAAAACATGCCGAGCATTCCGGGCAGCAGCACCTTCAGATGCACTTTGGTGTCGTGCACGTCGATGGTCGCGTTCACGGACTCACCCATGGCGGCGATCTGGAGGTTCAGCTGGTCGCCGCTCCAGCCCGACTGAACCTGCGCGCCGCCGGGAATATGCTCCTGCAGCTTGTGGACATTGTTGGCGATGCGTCGCCGCGCCTCGTCCTTGCCGAGGCTGTGGGGGAGATCGACGTCGATGGGCTGAGTCATTTCTGCGATGTTGCCTCCCGTTCAGCGCTTTTCAAGGCGCGGTGGCGGAGTATCATCCCCCGATGAAATGGATCGCCCTGCCGTTCGCTGCCCTGCTCACGAGCTCGGCCGCCGCGCAGCCGGTGCCCCAGCCCGCGCCGCCAGTCGTGGTGGCACAGGCGCCCTGGGACCCAGCCGCATCCTATATCGCCGCCGGGCAGGACGAGCCGGGCTACCGCTCCTGGTACCTTGCAGCGCCCTGGCGCGCCGCGCAGGTCAAGTCGTTCAACGACTACCTGGCAAGCGCGCAGGTCTCGGGAATCGTGCCGACGTGGCAGCTGCTTCGAACCGCGACCTCGTGGAAGGATTGCGGCGCCGAGCCCTTCGAGGTCCCGCCCACGAGCGAGTGGCCGCACATCGTACAGACGCTGCGCTACGTTCGGGACCAGGTGGTACCGACGATTGGCCCCGTCGAGCCCGTCTCGGTCTACCGGAACCCCACGCTCAATCAGTGCGCAGGCGGTGCCGTCGAGAGCGCCCACAAGATGGATTCCGCGATCGACATGGTGCCGCTGAGGCCCATCACCCGAGAAGCCCTGATCAAGACCTTGTGCGATCGGCACACGGCCCGCGGCGAGCCCTACCAGGCTGGTTTGGGGTTCTACGCGTTCATCCGTTTCCACGTCGACAGCATGAAATTCCGCCGCTGGAACATGGACCCCGAGGTGCTCGCGCTCTGCCCGCCACTGATCCATCCCGAAGATATTGCGAGCGTGGGACAACCAATACCGGCGACGCCGGCGCCTGCCCCGGCCATCGCCCCGCCAGTCACTGCGGCGCCCTCGCCGCCGGCTGGAAAGCCAGAACAGCCTCAGCCGCCACTTTGACCTTGTGTTGCCCTAGTGCAACACCATATCGGCCCCAGAAAAGAGGGCTGGAATAATGGACTTTGAAAAGCTGACGGATCGCGCGCGGGGATTCCTTCAGGCCGCGCAGACGATCGCGGTTCGCGAGCATCATCAGCGCATTGCGCCGGCGCACCTGTTGAAGGCACTGCTCGATGACGAGCAGGGCATGGCCGCGGGTCTCATCGAGGCCGCGGGCGGCGACCCCAAGTCCGCGAAGCGCGAAGCCGACATGCTCGTCGCCAAGGTCCCCGCCGTCACCGGCAGCGGCGCTACGCAGGCACCCGCCATGGATGGCGATACGATCCGAGTCCTCGACCAGGCCGAGCAGATCGCAACCAAGGCCGGCGACAGCTACGTCACGGTCGAACGCATCCTGCTGGCGATGGCGATGGCCAAGAACACCGACGTCGGCGCGGCGCTCGCCAAGGCCGGTGTCACGCCGCAGAACCTCAATGCCGCTATCGAGAAATTGCGCGGCGGACGCACCGCGGACACTCAGGGCGCCGAGGACCGTTACGATGCGCTGAAGAAATACGCCCGCGACCTCACCGAGGCTGCGCGTGAAGGCAAGCTCGACCCGGTCATCGGCCGCGACGAGGAGATCCGCCGCACCATCCAGGTCCTGGCCCGCCGTACCAAGAACAACCCGGTGCTGATCGGCGAGCCGGGCGTCGGCAAGACGGCAATCGTCGAAGGCCTCGCGCTGCGCATCACCAACGGCGACGTGCCTGACGGGATCAAGGACAAGCGCCTGCTCGCCCTCGATATGGGCTCGCTCATCGCTGGCGCGAAATATCGCGGCGAGTTCGAGGAGCGCTTGAAGGGCGTGCTCGATGAGGTCCGCCAGGCCGCCGGCGACATCATCCTCTTTATCGACGAGATGCACACGCTCGTCGGCGCCGGAAAGGCCGAGGGCGCAATGGACGCCGGCAATCTGCTGAAGCCCGCCCTCGCCCGCGGCGAGCTGCACTGCATCGGCGCGACGACGCTCGACGAGTATCGCAAATATATCGAGAAGGACGCGGCACTTGAGCGGCGCTTCCAGCCGGTGTTCGTCGGCGAGCCGAGCGTTCCGGACACAATCTCGATCCTGCGCGGCCTCAAGGAGAAGTACGAGCTCCACCACGGAGTCCGCATCACCGACGCGGCGATCGTCGCCGCGGCCACGCTATCGAACCGCTACATCACCGACCGCTTCCTCCCCGATAAAGCGATCGACCTGATGGATGAGGCCGCAAGCCGCATCCGGATGGAGGTCGAGTCCAAGCCCGAGGAGATCGAGAACCTCGACCGCCGGATCATCCAGCTCAAGATCGAGCGCGAGGCGCTGAAGAAGGAGCAGGACAAGGCGTCCAAGGAGCGGCTCGCGAGGCTCGAGGAGGAACTTGCGAACCTCGAACAGCAGTCTTCGGAGCTGACCCAACGCTGGCAGGCCGAGAAGGAGAAGATCTCAGCCGAGGCCAAGATCAAGGAGCAGCTCGACGCGGCCCGTCTCGAACTTGAGCAGGCTCAGCGTGCCGGCGACCTCGCAAAGGCCGGAGAGCTCCAGTACGGGCGCATCCCCGCCCTCGAGAAGCAGCTGGCGGACGCTCAGGCCGCTTCGCATGGCGCAATGCTACGCGAGGAGGTTACCGACCAGGACATCGCCGGCGTGGTCAGCCGCTGGACCGGCATTCCGGTCGAGCGGATGCTCGAAGGCGAGCGCGAGAAACTGCTCCAGATGGAGGCGCTGATCGGCGCGCGCGTGATTGGCCAGGAAGATGCGGTCAAGGCCGTTTCCGCCGCGGTCCGCCGGGCCCGCGCGGGCCTTCAGGACCCCAATCGGCCGCTGGGCTCGTTCCTGTTCCTCGGCCCCACCGGCGTCGGCAAGACCGAGCTTACCAAGGCGCTGGCCGAATTCCTGTTCGACGACAGCTCGGCGATGGTCCGCATCGACATGAGCGAGTTCATGGAGAAGCACGCGGTCGCGCGCCTGATCGGCGCTCCGCCCGGATATGTCGGCTATGAGGAAGGCGGCGTGCTCACCGAAGCGGTCCGCCGCAGGCCCTACCAGGTCGTGCTGTTCGACGAGGTCGAAAAAGCGCACGGCGACGTCTTCAACGTGCTACTGCAGGTCCTCGACGACGGCCGCCTGACGGATGGCCAGGGCCGGACAGTCGATTTCACCAACACGATCATCATTCTGACTTCGAACCTCGGCAGTCAGTATCTCGCCTCACTCGGCGAGGATGAGCCGGTCGAGAAGGTGGAACCGCAGGTGATGGAGGTCGTCCGCGGCCATTTCCGGCCCGAGTTCCTGAACCGGCTCGACGAGATCATCCTGTTCCACCGCCTGAGCGCTGGGCACATGGGCCCGATCGTCGATATTCAGATCGCGCGGCTGCAGAAGCTGCTCGACGACCGCAAGATCAAGCTGGAGCTGACCGATGCTGCCAGAGCGTGGCTCGGCCGGGTCGGCTACGACCCGGTCTATGGCGCCAGGCCGCTCAAGCGCGCGGTGCAGAAATATCTGCAGGATCCGCTCGCCGACAAAATCCTCGCCGGCGATATTTCCGACGGCTCAACCGTTCGCGTGGACGAGGGCGACGGTCAGCTGGTGCTGACTCCCGTCGAGGAAGTCAGGGCCGCAGCGGAATAACTCCCGCCCTTCAGCAGGACGGCGTCCCGCTGTGCGTGTTGATCGTATTGCACCCGATGTTGGCGCTGCGCTGCGCATCATCGACCGTATCTCGATCCTGCTTGCGCTTTTCTGCCCACTCGGCCCGAGTTGCGCAGATCCGCTTGGTAGCGAGGCGTGAGCCGACCTGTGTGACGTCCTCACAAATGCGTTGGTTCGGGTCGAGCTTCGGCCGCGGCGTCTGCGCGGGCGCTTCGGCGCCCTGAGCGACGGCAACAGACGCGTTGGCGGCCCAGCATAGCGCCGAGAGTATCATTGCAATCGATCTAAGAGTCATCTTCAAACCTCCGTCGAGTTCCCGATCATCCGCCCGGGTCGCAGGTATTCGATTTTGTTGGCATGCACGGGCTGCGCTGGATTCGGTCGACCTCGTCCTTGTCCCTTCGTTTCTGCGCAGCCCATTCGGCTCGAGTGGCGCAGATTCGCTTGGTGGCGAGACGCGATCCCACCATCGTAATGTCTTCGCAAATTTTCTGATTGGGATCCGCCGGCGGACGCACTTTTTCACTGGCAACTAGTGGGGCTGGGTCTGCGCGTGCCGGTACAGACGTCACGCTAAGAACCGCGAAACCTGTGATCAACCGACTGGAACCCATGACGCAAACCTCGCCTTGTCGTCAGCGGACGTTCATCACTCCGCCTCCGTCATTTTCCGGTAGCGCCAAGCTGAGTCTGGGCCCGATCAATCATCTGCCGGTCCTGATGCCGGAGGTCGGCCCATTCGGCGCGGGTATGACATACCTTCGCGGACACCAATCGACTGCCGGGATCCTGCTGCTTTTCGCAGACGACCTCGTTCGGGTCCTTCGCCTGCTTGGCCTGGTCGGCCGGCAGGGCGGAGGCCGGTGGGGTCGTCTGTGCGATTGCGGGTGAAGCAGCGAACGATGTCGCGGCTACCGCGAACAATGCGAGACGCAAAACCATGATTATGCTCCGTTTTTGAGAAGCGCTCCTGCGATTCGCGTCGATGATGTTGAAGGTGCGTCGGGAACGCAACGATGTATCGACGAGCGGCGGTCACGCAGGTGGCCGGACGTCGAATGCGATGGTCAGCCGCTCGCCTTCCACGAACGGTACCGTGCCGTGCCAAAGATACGACGGGAACAGCACCAATCGGCCGGGCAATGGCTGGATAGTGCGACGCGGGCCGATCGTGAGCCCGAGCCGTTCGTCGGGATCGCCTATCGTGAACCAGCCGGCGTCGTCGCGCTCACCCAGCCGCTGCTCCGGAAGCGAGACGTAGAGCGCAGAGCTGATCCAGCCCTGTGGGTGGACGTGGTTGGAATGCCTGCCCCCGCCCTGCAGCCGCACCGACCAGCTGCCGGAGAAGCGCACCGGGCGGTCGCGCCGTCGACCGAGCAATGGATGTCCCGGATCGATAGGGGGTAGCCTGCGAACATAGCCCTCCACCGCTGAGACGACCACCGCGCGCACCTGGCGGATCAGCGGGTCGATCCGGCTGAACAGGGGCCCATCGGTCTGGGTGCCACCCCGCACCGACTGATCGAGATACTCGCCTCGCCCACGGTGCAGCGTCCGTAGAAATTCGGCAAGCTGACCGAGCGGCGGCAGCGCGTCGCCGAGTTCAATGACCTGAACCAGTCCGTCCTGCTCCACGAGCCATTGGCCACGAGGGTCTCCGGTCATTCGCCAGACCGTCGCCGCGTAGGGCCAAAGCTCGGCGGCTCTAGGACCGCTCAGCCGCCGATCGAGGATCGGTAGCGCCGCCTCGGGCTCGCCGACGCGAAGCAGGTGTCGGACGCGCCAGGTGTCGAGAGTGTCGTCGAATTGGCGTGACCTTCGTCCGAACAACGCCTCCGGCCTCGCAGAAGTGTCGAATTCGGCTGCGTGGATCGCTTCGTAGATCGCAAGCTCCGGCGTTTCGATGCTCGCCGCTCGGGTTTGAGCGACGAGGTCGCGAAGCCGGTCATAGCGTCCCTTGAGCAATTCAAGGTTGAGGAGTGCTTCTCGAAGCGCCGGCTCCCGCGGCAAGCGCGCAATCGCCCGTTCAAGGGACTGCGTGGACTCGCTCGCTCGTCCAAGCGTCGAAAGCAACTGCGCCAATTGCTCATGGCCCGCGACCCACAGTGGAGCCCGCTCCAGCCCCTGTCGGAGCCGCTCAGCGCCCTCCTCCCCCCTACCGACCGCAGCCTCCGCGGCGGCAAGGCCGATCAGGACGGGCCCGTTACGCGGCGACAGCGACCGAGCGTGTTCAAAGAGCGCAACCGCGTCGAGACCGGCTTCCATCACGGTGTGCGCATGGCCATGCGCAATCGTGAAGTCGTCGGGCGCGAGCCGTGCTGCTTCGGTGAAGGAGGCTAACGCGGCCTCGTGCTCATCCAGCGACCGATGCAGCAGGGCGGTCCATTGCCACAACGTCGGGTGACGCAGGCGCTCTGCGGCCGCCTGCACGAGGGGGATCGCTTGCGCTTCCTCCCCCTGTTGCAAGGCCCGCGAGGCGATCTCACCGATCGCGTCAGCATCGTCGAGCGGGGCGGCCGAACCCACGCTCAAAGACCCCCAGAACCTGGCGCGTCGGCCTCCATCAGGGCGCGAATGGCGTCGCGCTCTACTCCGCTAAGGTCCGGGTGCCAAACATCGAATATAAAGACCACGCGAAGCTGATCGGAGGGGTTCATTGCCTCATGCTCGATCGTATCGTCGAACACGAATGCCTGCCCCCGGCGCCAATCGCGCGTCTCGGCGCCGACGCGGAACCAGCAACCCTCCGGAACGATCAGCGGCAGATGGCAGACCAACCGCGCATTGCTGACGCCGACGTGAGCCGGGATGCGCGTATTCGGCACGACCGGCGAGCACGAAGGACTGGCCCTGGTAGCGCCCGCTCGCGCCGAGCGCGAGCCCGGAGCCGGAGGGCGCCAGATCGGCGAACTGCCCGAGCGTGTCGATGCCGCGGTCGGTCCTGGCGATCGCGCTGTGGCAAGCCGGGCAGACGCGCACGAAGCTGTCGTCGTAGCGGAACTCGAGGGACGAGCCGCAGCTCGGACAGAACAGCTTCACGGCGCCCCCGAACCGGGCCGGTCGGCGCCCGTGCCCTCGACGACGGAGCGCTCGACGCCGGAGCGCTCGACGCCGGAGGCTGCGAGCCCG
>Ga0207691_10003201_pt1 | contig 15970 bp, 9 predicted proteins | sample KBSM13metaG_FD_184327 | JGI IMG/M metagenome (GOLD analysis project Ga0207691, IMG submission 184327) | Miscanthus rhizosphere microbial communities from Kellogg Biological Station, Michigan, USA - KBS M1-3 metaG (SPAdes) (version 2) | ecosystem: Host-associated > Plants > Roots > Rhizosphere >... | reverse complement strand
GGGTGCGACGGGACCCGCGGCGCGAGCGTCCCGAAGGCTGGACGAGGCGTTTTTCCGCGGCTACGTGGAGCCGATCCTCACCAAGCGCGGCCGCGACGGGTATGCCTGCGTGCATTGCCATTCGACGCACACGCTGTTCAACGGGACGTTCTCGACGGCATTGAACGTGGTGGACCAGGCGAATCCCGAGAACAGCCTGATTTTGCGCAAACCGACGTCGAGTTCGGAGACGGAGGGCGTCACCGGGTCCGCGACCCTGGCGCATGGCGGCGGCATCCGGTTCACCAAAGACTCGCCGGAATACGCCACGATCCTGGAATGGATCAAAGGCGCCAAGGAGTAAGCGCTCCTCCTACGAATCACGCGCCGAGCGGCCGATACGATGACCGATGAGGAACGATTTGCGTGCGGCCCTACTAGCCGCAGTCATCAGTTACCTCGCCGGTGTCCCCGCCTCGGCGCAGACAGCGGCGGCAGCCACGATTCGATGCGCGCAGTGTTCATTGAGCGGGCAGAAGCCTGACGCGTCCGCTGCCAACCTCTCACAGATCACCATCGTCGAGCAGCTCAAGCCGGCCTTCCACGAGGGTGTGACCTTCCAGGTCGAGATAATCGGCCGCGTGCTCGCGGTGTCGCCGTTCCTCGTGGAAGTGCTGGATAGTCGCACGCAGTTCCTCGATCGGAACATGAAGCCGATGCCAGGCGGTCCAGACGAAGACGACACTTGCCAGATCATGCGCATCGAGACGATTGACCGCGCCTCGCAGTCGATCGTCGCCGGCCTGCGCCTGAACGACCTGATGGGCGGCCGGCTGGTCCTGCAGGAAGACGCGCAGCGGCCTGAGGTCTTTCTCGAGGCGAAAAAAGTCGTTGCCGGGATCCGGCGTGAGACGGCGCCGGTGCGGTACCTGCACACGCCGCCGCTGGCAGGCTGTTCGAATCGCTCGGGAAGGCTTCTCGAGTACCGAGGTGTCTCGTACGACTCGCTGACGGTGTACAACGACGGGGCGATTGACTATCGCGACACGCTCCAGCGCCATTTCAATCGCGAAAAGCTCTCGGACCAGGAGCTGTCCGAGCTGCTGCGGGCGTTCGACGCCGTCACTTTCGACGCGGTGCGGGCGGATATCGGCGGCCCACGTCTGGGCCCGATGCCGGGGATCACATTGATAGCAGCGCGCTATCAAGATGTCTGGCTCGCCGGCAAGGAAGAGCGGCTCGCCCCGCTCGTTTCCAGATTGAAAGAGGTCGTCGCGAAGTCGATGTCGCGGACGTCGCTCCTCTTGAAGCCTGGCACGCGGCAGACGCTGACGATTGTGCCGTGGCCGTACGCGCGCGTCGCGCGCCTCGCGGGCTATATGTCGGTCAGAGACACGGCGCGCAGGCGCCGTCAGTCCGGCGAAACGCCGCCTGGCGGACCCTTCGAGGAACGGCTGCCCGACGAGTTCACCAATCGGCTCCCGGGAACGCCTCAGATGCCCGAACGTGCAAGCGATCCCAACCGCTTTCTCTACTTTTCAGAAGACAACGCGCTCTATCGTGTAATGCACGACCCTCGGTGCATGGGAGAGGATTGGCAATGCAAATCGTTCTACAGCCTTGACGTCGAGAAGATTGAGACCATCGATACACGCCTGCGTGCGCAGGCGGCGCGGACGTACGTGGCCAATCCCCCGGGAAGCCCGAGCACCGCGCTGACGACCGTGGACCCGTCGCGGATGGCGGACTACAACATCTATCTCGGCGGCGGGGCGGACGTGTACTTGTGGACCACTGACATGGTCTCGACGCTGGCCGCTCTGTCCCCAACCGGCGTCACCCTTGCGTCTGAGGAGTACGAACGGCACAAGGCGGTGTATCGCGCGATCCTGAACCGCCAAGAGCAGGGCATCGACGTGATTGAGAATGGCGTGGTGTACGAGCACGTTCGCCTCTGCCAAGTAGAGCCGGGCGTTGCCGACAGCTGCTCGGTCAGCAAGTAAAGCCAAGAACCTCTGCTGTGTGTGTGTGACGATTCCCACACAGCTGTCAATCTACAACCTACAATCTGGACTGTATGGAACTTGCCCTCAACGCCGGCTTCGGCGATCCCATCCAGCACGAGTTGGCACTCATCGCCTCGCTCGGGTTTACCGTGGTGAGACAGGATCTCTTCGCGCATGGCGACGGCGCGCCCATCGAAACGCTCGTCGGCGAGTTCACCGGCCAGACAGTGCGGCCATTGTTCCTGCTGGCTGGCGGAAAGATGGAGCATGACGACGGCGCCGAACGGATCGAGCCGCACGAGCTCGCCGCGCGAGCGACCCGGCTGGTGGCCGCCGCCAACGCTTGCGGCCTTGTGTCCTACGCGGTGGAAGTCGGCAACGAACCGGATATCGCCCACGACGGCTACGCAAGCCGCCCGCAGGACTTCGCGGAAGCGGTTCGACAATCGCACGAAGCGCTGCGCGCGGCGGGGTTCGACGGTCCGGTCATCAGCGGCGGCGTATCTAACCTCAATGAGCGTGGACTCGACTACCTGAAACGTGCGCTCGCGGTGGGCACGGTGCCCGCCGACGTCATCGCCGGCTTCCATCGGTATCCGGAGAAAGCGAGAGGGGCTTTGGCGCCGCACGACGGGTTTAGGTCGCGAGACGACGAATGGAACGCCCTGATGGCTATCTCTGGCAGTCGCGCGCTGGCGTGTACAGAATTTGGCTACCACACCGCGCCCGAGAGGATCGTCGGATCCATCACGAAGACACGCACCGACCGGCAAGTGGCCGCCAGCGTGATGTGGGATATCCAGTTCTACACAGAGCGTGCCGTCACTGTCGCCGCCGTGTTTCAGCTGAACGACGGTCCGGATCCGAACCAGATGGAGCACCGCTACGGCATCCGCCGTATGAATGGCGAGCTCAAGCCAGTTGCCATCGCCATCCAGCACGCATTCGCTCCGCCGATCGTCTAACCCATCTTCGGCCGCAGTCAGCAGTGCGGCGACGATGACACGTGTCTTCACGTGTTCAGCAAGGCGCGACCGTAGTCGTTCGTCGGATCGCGGGCACACACGCTTCAGCAGGCGTGTATTCCTTCGCTGCGTGATTGTTCGCGCCTCGTTGCACGGCACGAACACAAGTGACTCCGATCAGCGCCGGCGAGCCGGCCCACGGGACAAGGTTCGCACGCCCGCCCGCTCGGCCATCTTGAATCTGCCTACACCTGGCTTCGGAGCCTACCGTCCCACCACTAACTGCATCGCCGCCTCGGTGGAGACGTGCTTCCTCACTCTGTAGCCGAGCACGGGAAGGTCGATGCCTTCGAGCAGGGCCTCGCCTTCGCCGAGCAGGAGTTGGACACGGGCGTCTCCTTGACCGCCATGGACGAGCGACTCCGGTTTGTCGCTCGACACACAGGCGAAGCCTTCCTTCAGGTCAGATCGTGAACGGGCGCTGCTTCGAGAACGTCGCCACGGGTCCCAGGGTGAAGAGGTTCGGCGTCTGCGTCGACGGCATCCCGGCTTTGATCGTCGCGTGGAAGTTCACGTACGTCCCGTGCTTGGGATCGAACCGGCCATCCGCCCACACCCGCAGCAGCTGCTCCGTGAACGCACCGTTGTGATCGCCGTCCATCGACGTCTGGTTGTCCTGGCAGCCGGAGATCAGAATCACACTCGCCTTGACCTTGCCGGCGATGCCGGTCAACCGAGCGCTGCCGGTCGCGTGTAACTGCGCCAGCGCCGCGTCGGGATCCGCGGCGCGCGATTGGCGGCCGACGTTGTCCGCCATCTCCTTCTGCAGCCTGTCGTAAAACGCCTTGTTCTGCGTGTAGGTGCGCATCGCAACCGATGGCGGCATCATCTTCGATCGGCCAGTGCCGGCGACGGTCTCTGGCACCCGGGCCCGGACGACGGAGCCGCTGTGGCAGCTGTCTGACAAGACGATGATGCGGACGCCGTCCGCGAAGTTCGACAGCTCGCTGAACACCTCGTCATCGATCAGCTCGCCGTCGTAGAGGCACCAGGTCTCGTCCTTCTTGTCGGGTTCCTCACCACTGACGTCGGGGATCTGGCCGCCATGCCCCGAATAGCTGAGGAAGAGAAGGTCGCCCTTCCCGAGCGTCTTCGCGGCGGCGCGAATCGCCTTGAAGACGTTGGCGCGCGTCGCGCGCTTCGTCAGGAGGACCGTCGGCTTAATCTCCTGGGCGCGGGCCAACGCCGCCATGTCGTTAGCGTCGAACTCGCATGCGACCAGATCGCCGCTCCACCCTGCGTAGTGTTTGGGGTCGACCGCATTCAGACCGACGTGCACGGACAGACCGCGGAAGCCCCGCGGTCTCTCCGACCGACCGGTGGTCTTGCGGCTTGCCGTTTTCCGGCCCTTCGGTTTCGCAGATCTCGTCTTTGCCATACGCTCCCTCGTGGTGATGCCGAGCTCCCCGATCACGCGCTCGCGGCATGTGTCGAGCGCATACCACTGTTTGTCTTCGAAGAATGCGGTCTCGCCCTGGACGCGCTGCAGGTTTGGCCCCATGTTCCGCAGCGCCCGGCTCTCGTTCGCTTCGGCGATGAGCATATCAGCGAAGTCGTCGCCGAACGCCTGGCGAAACGTTGGCGTATCCCGCGAAAAGGCCCCGGCGCCCAGCCAGCGAATGGCTTTTCTTGTCAGTGCCTCGGTCAGCGGCCGTGACATTGTTCGGCTTGTTCCTTCCAAACGTTTACTACACTCATGGACCAGCATCCAGGAGATGTCAGCGTACCGAGGTAAACGCGTATGGCCATCAGATCGAACACCACCGAATGGGGCATCGGCCGCGGGACGAGGGCCCGCGGTCCGGCGCCGATCGTCTCCGGTCTCCCGGCGGAGTTCGTTCCCGCGGGCGCCAAGACCGAGGAGGTCGTCGCCGTGCCCCAGCCGGCGGCTCGTGGCGCCGCGGCCGCGGTGCCGGGGGCGCTCGACATCTCGGTCGTGGATCTGGCGCCTGACGAATCGGCAGTCCTCGCGGTGCGACACCCGTCGGGGGCGCTGACGTTCCACGCCCCGCGCGAGTCGACGCGGCGCTCTCGAGGTGGTCCCGGTGAAGCGCGCTTCGTCGTGCCGATTCGTCCGGTCGCGCCAGGCGAAGGCCCGGCCGCGCGCGGCATCGTCTCGGCGGCGGTGAAGGCGATCGTGATCAAGATTGCCGACAGAGTCGTCGGCGACCTCGTCGACAAGACCGCGGGTTTCGTCCTCTCGAAGCTGGCGGCCGGATTCGAGTCGCTCGTCTGGAAGCGGAAGGGGCTGAAAGAAGAATGGCTCAAGGTGACGAAAGACGGCCTCGCCGCCGGTCGCCTCAAGCCCGGAACGCCGTCGTCGACCGACCGAACGCTCCTCTTCATTCACGGGACCTTCTCGAACGCCGCGGCCGCGTACCGGTCGCTGGCCGACTCGAGCTTCTTCGAGGACGTGCGCCCGCTGTACGGCGATCGCCTCTTTGCCTTCGACCATTTCACCCTGAGCCGCACGCCCGAAGAGAACGCGCGGATGCTGCTGTCGGCGCTGCCGAACGACCCGTTCACGTTCGACGTCATTACGCACTCTCGCGGCGGGCTGGTCCTGAGGAATCTCGTCGAGCGCTCGAAGTCGCTGGGTCCGTTGGCGTCGCGGTTCACGCTCGGCCGCGCGATTCTGGTTGCCGCGCCCAACGAGGGTACGCCGCTGGCGACGCCGTCGCGCTGGGAAAATACGGTTGGCTGGGTGGCGAATCTGCTCGAGCTCTTCCCTGACAATCCCTTCACGACCGGCGCCGAATTCGTGGCCAACGGCCTGGTTTGGATCGCGAAGCACGCATCCGGCGATCTGCCGGGGCTGCGCTCGATGGACGGTGACGGCGAGTTGATCCGCGAGCTCCAGACGGCGCCGGGGCCGCCCGACCGTTACTCCGTGCTGGCCGCGAACTACGCGCCGACTGGCAAGGTGCTCGCGCGGCTGCTCGACCTCGGCATCGATCAGTTCTTTAACACGGCCAACGATCTGGTGGTCCCCTGCGAGGGCGGCTGGCGTGTCGATCCGAGCGGCAGGTCGTTCATTCCCGGAACGCGCATCGGCTGCTTCGGGCCCGGCGGGAACATCTCGAAAGGCGAGGTGACGCACGTCAACTTCTTCGCACAGCCGGAGACGGTGCAGTTCCTGGTCGCCGCGCTCCACGACCAGCCGCACAACCTGGCGGCGCTCGATCCGGCGGCGCGCCTTCCGGATCGGCAGCTGATTCGATCGGGCGCACCCGGCATCTCCGCGCCGGCGATCGGCGCTGCCGGTCAGCCGGCGGCCGCGATACGAGCGCGAATGCGGGACACCGCCGCCGCAGCGCCGGCCGCGGCGCCCGTCGATCGGGTGAGCATCTCGGTCGTGAACGGCGATGTGACGTTCGAAGAGCGTCCGCTGCTCATCGGCCACTACCGCGCGACGGTCCTGACCGGCGCCGAGAAAATTGTCGACAAGGTGCTCGACGAGGCCATGAGCAGCTCGCTGAATCGCGGCGTTTATCCGATTGAACCGGGCACGCATCGCATCTTCACCAACCAGCGCGTCCAGAAAGGGAAGTACTGGCAGACACCGCGGCCCGAGGCCGTGGTCGTCGCCGGGCTGGGGCAGGAAGGCAAGCTGCAGCCGGGCGACCTGATTCACACCGTGCGGCAGGCGGTCATTGCGTGGGCCGAACGCATGGCCGAGCGCGGCCAGAAAGGCAACCAGTTGTCGCTCGCCGCCACGCTGCTGGCCAGCGGCGGCACCGGCGTCACGCCAGGTCAGTCGGCGCAGGCGGTCGTGCAGGGCGTGCTGGAGGCGAACGAGGTGATACGCACACGCACGTCGCCGCAGAAGCCCAAGCTGCCCGAAGTCGGCGACCTGCGGTTCGTCGAGATGTACTTGAACCGCGCGACCGAAGCGTGGGAAGCGCTCAAACTGTTCGCGCATGCCTCTCCCGGCCGCTTTGTCGTCGTCGAACCGATCGTCGAGGGGACTGGATCGCTTCGCCGTCCGCTCGATTCCAGCTACCGCGGTGCCAACTACGACTTCATCACGGCCGAGACGCGAGCGGACGCGAACGGCACTCCGACGATTGGCTACGCGCTCGATACGACGCGCGCGCGCACCGAAGTCCAGGCGCAAGCCACGCAGGGGCGGTTGCTGCGGGATTTGATTGCCACGGCGTCGAGCGACGCGGGTGTAGACGAACGAATTTCGCGAACACTCTACAACCTGCTGGTGCCGATCGAGCTCGAAGCCTTCCTCGCCAACGCGGGCGAGACCCAGATCGAAGTCGATGAAGGGACCGCCGACATTCCGTGGGAACTGATTACCGATTCGACGTCGTCCGTGGCGCAGCGCGAGCCGTGGGCGATCCGCTCGAAGCTGCTGCGCAAATTCCGAACCGAAACTTATCGGATGCAGGCGAACGACGCCGACGTCGACGCGTCGGTATTGGTGATCGGCGAACCGCAGTGTCCGCCCGATTACCCGCCGTTGCCTGGCGCGCTGGGCGAGGCGAAGGACGTGGTCGCGCTGCTCACGTCGGAACGCGGATTCGACCGCAACAGCGTCACCGGTCTCTTCGCCGGCGGCACTGTGACGGATGCCCCCGACTCGCGCGAGGTCATCAACGCGCTGTACGAGCGCAGCTGGCGGATCGTGCACGTGGCCGGCCACGGCGCGCCAGCGACCGACAAGGGGCCTGGCGGCGGGGTCGTCCTCTCGAACGACACATTTCTCGGGGCGACCGAGATCAAGGCGATGCGCGTGGTGCCGGAGCTGGTATTCGTGAATTGCTGCCACTTAGCTGCCGGCTCCCGGCGGTCGCTCCTCCGCGAGCCGAAGCAGGGCTTCTACAACCGCGCGGCGTTCGCGTCCGGGGTCGCGCAGGCGCTGATCGGGATCGGCGTACGCTGCGTCGTCGCCGCCGGGTGGGCCGTCGACGATGCGGCGGCGAGCGCATTCGCGACAACCTTTTACGAATCGCTGCTGAGGGGCGAGCGCTTCGTCGACGCGGTGGCGACGGCGCGCAAGAAGGCGTTCACCTTCGAAGGGAATACGTGGGCCGCGTATCAATGTTATGGGGACCCGGAATGGCGGTTGCGTCGGCAGCCACGAACGACCGAGCCCGAGCACGCCCCCGAGGACGAATTCGAGTTCATCGCCTCGGTGCCGGCGCTGCGGCGCGCGCTCGAAACGATCATCGTGCAGTCGTCGTTTCAGGGCCGTCGCGCCGACTATCAGCTTGAACGCCTGCAACATCTCGAACAGCGCTGGGCGAAGATGGGTTGGAAGCCGCTCGACGATATCGCCGATCTGTTCGCGCGCGGGTATGCGGCGGCCGGCGACCTGGCGAGCGCCATCCGATGGTACGAGACTGCGATCGACGTCGCGGCGGGAAATATCTCCTTCCGGACGCTCGAGCAGGTGAGTAATTTGCGCATTCGCAAAGCGATGCAGGAGGTCGGGAGCGCCACCGCCGCCTACGAAAACGTTGTCGCGGTGAAGCCTGAAGGTGGAAAACGCGGCACGCGTCAGCCCGGACGACGGTCGCGAGCGCGCCAGATCGCGGACGCGAAGAAAGCCAGGCGGACTGCGGTCGCCAGCGCGCGCGCGACCATCAAGGCCGAGATCGATCGCTTCGAACAGTTGAGCGCCTTCGACGAGACCGTCGAGCGCGCGAACATGCTGGGGTCAGCGATGAAGCGGCTGTCGGAGCTCGAGAAGGCCGATGGACGCGGCGTGGCGTCGAAGCGCGCGTTGCAAGAGATGGCCCGGCACTACCGGCGAGCATTCGAGTTGGGACACGAGCGCAAGGTGGACAATCTGTTTTATCCCGCGATCAACCTGGTGGCCGCCGAGATCGCGCTCGGCGCTCGAACCGGCAAGAAGTACGCGCCGGAACGGTGGTCGTCGCTGTTCGACGATGCGCGCCGCAGCGTTCAGACGAAAAACAGACAGAGCCCGGATTTCTGGACGCTTGTCGCCGAACCGGAGCTCCGGCTGTACGAAGCGCTCCTGCGGGGCTCCATCGTGAAGCAGGCACCAGCGATCATCACCGGGTTCCGCGACGTCCACCGCCGCTCGCAGGGCGTGGCGCAGTGGAGTTCGGTCATAGACACGCTGCGGTTCGCGCTCGATCCGTACTTGGCGAGAGCGACGAAGCCGGCGGCCAAAGCGGCGCGGAGCGTGCTCGCGGGAATCATGGATCTGTCGAAACCGCGGCCACGGAGCATGCAAGAGCGCTCTCGACCGGCCGCACCGTGACGGTCTGCTATTCGCCGTGAGATCCCACCCGACGTCCGCGACCGGCGGAGCTCACGCTAACACCAGTCGAGCTCAAACCGCCGCAAGCGGAAACGAGAGGTTTCCTGCAGGAGAAAGAACGCGCTGCGAGCCGGGAGCGAGCCCTGGAAAACTCAACGCGCTGGCGAGCTGAAGGTGTTCGCACCCATCCGATCGGATAGCGACTCAACGATCGGATAGGGTGATCAACGCGTCGGCGGATGCTACTGCAGCATGTTCACGGCAAGAATGGCCAGTCCTGCAATGAGTTCTGTGTCGCTGCACTGGCGTCGGTCTTGCTGTGGGTCTCCCAGGTCAACGGCAACCCGAGTCACCTCAAGCTGTGACCCATATTGGCAAGCGGCGTACTGTGCTACGGAATCGTTTTCTATATCGCGGTTCGATCCGCGCGCCTAGGACGTTATTGCATCTGCACCGTCCGGTCTTGAGATCGACACCAACCGCGCCGTTGTTGACGCGGACGACCACAAGGAGCAACCGATGGCCCCGCCGCTGACATCCGAACCTACGTCGTTCACCCTGGACAATATGGGCCGCTTCCTCTGCAACACTTTGCCGGAGGCACTCGACAGCAGCGGCGAGACGATCGGCGGACGCTGGCGGGATTTCGATGTCATCATCGTCGGCGGTGGCACGTTCGGTGCGGTAGTCGCAGAGCATCTGTTCATCGCGGATGCCACGCGCAGCCGACGCATCCTCGTGCTCGAAGCCGGTCCGTTCGTCCTTCCGGAGCATGTGCAAAATATGCCGTTCCTGGGTGGCGCGCCAGACTTGCGGGTGCCTTGGACGAATCACCCGGCTCTCAACTACAGCGGGCTGATCTTCGCGATTGGCGGGCGCTCCCTCACCTGGGGTGGGTGGTCACCTGAGCTCCTGGACGTCGAGATGACAGCGTGGCCGCAGGCGACGCGCGATGCTCTTCGCCCCGCGGCGCCCGCAGAAGGTTACTTCGCACAAGCCAGTCGCCAGATCGGCGTCAAGGAAACCAACGACTTCATCTACGGGCCGTTGCACACCGCCCTGAGGAGACAGCTGCACGCCGGATTGAAAGCGGCCGGCAACGAGACCGGTTTCACGTTCGCGGACCTGCTCGAGCATCCGGCCGTCCGGTATCCCGATCCGGGTGAGCCGCCGCTCGATGCGGCATTGTTGCGAGACTGGCTCGACTTGCCGCCAACAGACACGACGCCAGAAGCCGAGTTGCACGAGCTGTTCAAGCTCGAGGCTCCGCTTGCCGTGCAATCGACGACGCTGCCCGGCTTTTTCCCAACGAACAAATTCAGCGCCGTTCCGGGATTGATTCGCGCCGCTCGGCTGGCGAGCAACGAGGCCGACGGTGTCGGGACGGCTGCCGACGCGCGCAAGCGCCTGATGATCGTCCCGAACTGTCACGTGCAGGAGCTCATCACTCAGACGCAGCCTGATAACTGGGTACAAGTCGTAGGTGTCCGGGTCTGGCAGAATGGCTCGTCCGTTGATATTCCGCTCGCGCCTCCGCGAGGTGCACGGCAGAGCGCAGTCGTGATCGCGCTTGGCACGATCGAGACGACGCGTCTTGCGCTCACGACGTTTCAGCAATCACTGGCTGGTCGGGCTGCACAGCGCATGGGGACCAACCTCATCGCCCACTTGCGCTCGAACCTGACCATCCGCGTGCCGCGTGCCGCGATTGCCGCAAACCTGCCACCCACGTTGATTCCGAGCTTGCAGTGTTCCGCTCTATTCGTGAAGGGCAAAGCACCCAATGGACGTACGTTCCATTTTCAGATAACGGCTGCCGGACTGGGAAAGCTGGGTGGCGACTCGGAAGCGGAACTCTTCAAGAAGATTCCGACGCTCGAACATCTGAACGACATGCTCCGTGCAAATGACGACACCGTCGTCATCACGATTCGCGGCATCGGCGACATGACGCCGCGCAATCCGGACAGCTTCGTCGATCTTTCCGCACTCGAGATGGACTTCGGCCGCCCGAAGGCGGTGGTCCATCTCGGCAACGCCAAGGCGAGCCCACAGGATTTCCCCGGGAGCGCTCAGACTCAAAACGACCGCGCGACCTGGAACGCGATGGACGCCGTATCGGACAAAATCGCGCTCATCTTTGCCGGCAACGAAGCGTTCGACATCCTGCCGAATGCCAACAGCACGATTCCGGTTCCGGTGGGCTCACAAGCCCAGCGGCTGGCCGCTCTCGCGGCGTTCAAGAATAGACGCGACGACCTCGGGACAACGCACCATGACGCCGGCACGATGCGCATGGGAGACAACATCGCGGACGCCGTGACCAACGACTTCGGCCGGATCCACGACGTCACGAATGCGTACGTCGCCGGTCCGGCACTCTTTCCGACTGTCGGCTCACCGAACCCGATGCTGACGGGCGTCGCTCTCGGTCGGCGCACGGGCGACCTGCTGAACGGCAGTGTGTTGCCTGTCCCGGATCCCGTCGTCAGTCCTCAGCCAGAAGCCGGGTTCCGTCCACTATTTAACGGGACTGCGGGAACGTTCAAGAACTGGCGCCTCGCCGGACCGGCTGGCGGCGGGATGCTCCACGTGAATGGCGAGATGGTGAGCTACGGTGACGGCGGCCTGCGGTTGTTCTACTACGCCACAGAGCAGTTCACGGACTTCACACTGCGGCTGCAGTTCCGCATCTTCGATACAGCGGCCCACAACAGCGGAGTCTTCGTCCGCTTCCCGCGCCCGACCCTCGCGCTGACGAACGTCTTGCAGCCGCGTGTCGCCGGAGAGCCGGCGTTTGATCCAGGGAATCCGGCATGGAAGCCTGTGATCGCCGGTTTTGAGATTCAAATCGACGACAACGCGCGAGGTGATTCGGGGAAAGACTTCTACGGCATCCAGCCCGAACCCGACGGGCTCTTCAAGAACCGCACCGGTGCGATCTACAAGATCCAGGCGGGCGATCGCGTCTGGCATCTGAACTTCAACGAACCGGCCGTTCAACAATACACGCCCGGTCCCGCGCTCGTGCCTGGCGTGTGGTTCGAGTACGAGGTCACCGTGCAAGGCGAGGACTACACTGTGTTTTTGACCAACGTTCAGACTGGAGAGCGAACGCGCACGACGACGTTCCACAACACTGACGCGGACCGCGGCCGCACACCGGGCTTCATAGGAGTGCAAGCGTATGCCAACAACACAGTCGCGTGGCGCCACATCCGAATCAAACCGTAAACAACCAGTGAGACCAACCATAACTGCCACCCCATCGACGATTCAGTTTCTCGGCGATTGGCGTGAGGAGCAGCACGGCACCATCGAGCGTGGCTCGAAGCTGACGCTTGACTACGACAAAACGCGGTTGCCTGGCTCATTCGCTCCGTGGAGAGACGCCGAACTCGGTGACATCGTCGCCTTCTGTCGTTTTCATCCGCGAGGCGACATCGTCACGGGCAGTGTGGTGGCGCCCGTTCGGAATCAAGAAGACCCACCGGGCGCCGTGGTCAGCCATGTGCCGCGGCCGCTCGATGTACTGGTGCCGCGGGATGCGACCCAAGCAGAAGTATGGTTTCACGGTTTTTTTCAGACCAGCACTCGCGGAGACAGTTGGGACAGCCGGTTTGGTGCGAACTATTGGTTCGACATCGGCGGGCCACGCCCACGAGTTCCCGAGCGGCCGGTGAGCTACCGGAGTGGAGCACTGACTCGGCCGGACGTTGTGAATGTGATGGAGCACCGGGCCACGAAGGTCAACGTGTTTCCAGCGCCTCAAGGTGGCGGATCACCCCAGGGTAGCAACCTGCAAACCGTGCTCGCCCTTCACGCGTGGGTCCAAGAATCTCGTTATGGCGCGAACGCCTGGATCGATGTGCACGTCTTCGATGACCGAGACTCGCTGATTCACGCCGAAACCTTGACATTGTCGTACAGCGGGTTTGGTCCCTCCTCCAGTTACCAGTTCGACGGCGTGGTGTACCAAGGCGCGACCGCTACGCCAGGTTCGGTTCAACCGAAACCTGATGCGCGGACGCTGCAGTATCGTCTCTATTACGACCTGAACTATCAGGTGTTCACCGACGGTATCCTGCACCAATTCGATCTGACGGAGGATGCGTTGGTTAGATCGTGACGGTGCGCGTGGAGGACAGGCGTGGCCTCGAACTGGTGGTCACAAACTGAGTTCGAGGCCACTGTGAGTGTCCGTCAAACCGTCTTGAAGCGAATGTTTCGAAATGCCACGCGCTTGACGACGTAACTTTGAAGACATTCGTGTCATCCCTCACGGTCGCGAAGTGCCCACACCATGTTGATAGACCAAGCGGCCTCCGCGATCGCCGGTTGCGAGGAGCAGACCGACCCCGACGAGGCCCACTAGAGCGAGCGCGACCACGAGTGCGACGGCAGGTTCGCGCTTCGTGGGCCGCAAGAGCACCAGGCGCCCTACGGTCACAATCGGGAAGAACCAGACCGTGCGCAACGCCCAGTCCCAATGTTCCTTGAGGACCGGCTCCGACATGCCTGGCAACCAGACGCTCTGTGACGCCGCACGACCGGTCAGGAATGCGACGATGGCGCCGACCGTACCAAGTGCGTACAGCAACGTGGCTGCTTGCCGGAGCGGCTTATTGCACCAGCACGCACAACCAACGAGATCAACCGCGATGGCCGCATAGAGCAGAGCGATCGGGAAATGCACCAGCAACGGGTGAATGTTCGGGGCCCAGCTTGGAACCAGGTTCATCCGGCTGGCTCCGCGCTCACACGACTCGTCATTGCGCCGTCATCCTCCAGGGCGAGATGTTTGACCACTGATCCATGGCGTCGAGGGCCCAACGGGTCGTTTTATCCTTGTGGCAGGACGTGCAGGGATTCGGAATCCCGTACTTGTCAGTCATCGAGGGCGAGACGAAGTTGAACGTATGGCTTCGCACGCTCACGTCAGCAATGGTCGTCGCAATCTGCGGCATGTGACACGCCACGCATTTGTTTCCATCGCTATTGGCGCCGTGATGGGAGTGCGCTTCAGGCGTCACACCAGGACCGGGCTGTCGCTGGGGCCCGTGGCACTGCAAGCACATCTCGTTGCCGGGGAACTTCAGCAACGCATCCTGCGGAGTGCCGTGCGAGTCGTGGCACGCGTAACAGCGGACCCCTTTCTCGTACATGCGGCTCTGGACAAAGTCATTGCCCTGCATCCGGTTCTTGTGAGCGGATGCGTCCGGCCAGTGCGTGAACGAGTTCTCTCCCAGACGATGCTCTTCGAGCTCCCAGGTCGCGTTCAAGCGGTCACCTGGCTGATAACCGACCGCCCAGTCGTAGTAACGACCCTCAATCGGATTCGCGCGTGGCCGACCCTGCGAGTGGCACTGGATGCACACGTCGTTCGCCCGTACATCGTCGAGACGACTGGGGTTGACGATGTTGGACTTCACCGGGCGTGCGACGTGAGCGCCGCCAGCACCATGGCAACGCTCGCAGCCAACGTTCCACTCCGTAACGGCGTGCGTCTTGATGTCGTAGTTCACCGAATGGCAGCCGTCGCAGAGCGGCCCTGTCGGACGGCCCTCCTGCTCGGCCGGATAGTGTTCCACCCACCAGTCGGTGCCAGGCTGGACATGATAGGGACGCCACACCTTGTGTCGCACGTCCCACTGCGCCGGCAGGACGTAGTAATCGTCGCCCTGCTTCTTCCAGTAGCGCTGCTTCCATTTACTGCCGTACGTGAAGTCCACGTCCTCCGGCTTGAACGTAACGAGCGGATTCGGCGTGGCGAAGTCCGCGACGATTGCCTTCGGGTGTTGCTTCGGATCCTGCACCACGTTCGCCATCAACGTGGTCTGCCATCGGTCGTAGACGGCTTGGTGGCAGTCACGACAGGCCCGCGAACCGACGAACGCCTTGGTGGTTTCCTGACGAGGAGGTTGCGCGGTGGCGCAGGCGAACACACTGGCGGCGCTCAGCACGGCGAGACATACAAGGTATCTTGGGCTCATGGTTCAAGAACCTGAGACTTCAGGCGTCGACTCTAGCACTTCGGATAGTGATTGTTCGGTCCGCAAGCGTTTCAGCGTCCTCAGGATCGTGCGTCACATAAATCGCGGTCAGCTGAAGTTGGCGCCGGAGGGAGGCCAGTTCCGTACGGAGCATCACGCGTAGATCGCGGTCGAGGCTGGAGAACGGCTCGTCCAGCAATAGCAGCTGCGGCGACCCGACGAGTGCGCGCGCAAGGGCGACGCGCTGTTGTTCGCCCCCGGAGAGCTGGTGCGGATAACGATCGGCCAACAACGGCTCGACACGGCAGAGTCTGAGGATTTCGTTGATCCGTGAAGTCCGTTCCGTCCCTGGTTGACCGGCCGAATTGGCCGCGAATTCGACATTGGCAAAGGCGCTCAGATGCGGCCACAGCGCCAGATCCTGAAAGACGAAGCCAACCTTGCGCTCGTTTGCCGGCACGGCGGTGAGGTACTTGGGATGCGTCGCCATGTTATCGACGGTGTTGTATGTTCGGTTGTTGTTCTCGGATGCATTGCGCACCACGAACTGTTCAATTTCGGTGATCTGCTGGTTCTGAACGCGCAGGCGCAACGCGAGCCGCGTGCCGACGAACTGCAGCAGATCGCGGCGTTTCAGCTCACGCCCGGTTTCTTCAGCTCGTTCACGATGCTGAAGTTCGCCTATACCGGCGCCAAGCCGCCATTGCCGGCCGGCCGCAGCGC
>Ga0207691_10003198_pt1 | contig 15982 bp, 13 predicted proteins | sample KBSM13metaG_FD_184327 | JGI IMG/M metagenome (GOLD analysis project Ga0207691, IMG submission 184327) | Miscanthus rhizosphere microbial communities from Kellogg Biological Station, Michigan, USA - KBS M1-3 metaG (SPAdes) (version 2) | ecosystem: Host-associated > Plants > Roots > Rhizosphere >... | reverse complement strand
CGGCTTCATCCAGGCCTTCACCTACGCCGAGATCGCCGGCCTGTTCCCCAACAAGACCGGCGGCGCCTCGGTGTACGGCGCCGTGGCCTGGGTGCGCTACAGCAAGGCGGTCGCGCCGCTGTCGGTGTGGTGCAACTGGTTCGCCTGGTCGCCGGTGCTCGCCATCGGCTCCGGCCTGGCGGCGGGCTACATGCTCGGCGCGCTGTTCCCGGCCGACGCGGCGATCAACACCTGGCAGATCACGCTGCTCGACCTGAGCGGCATCAAGACCGGCCTGGTGATGCGCATCAACGCCACCTTCGTGGTCGGCCTGGCGATCCTGCTCACGGTGTTCGCCATCCAGCACGGCGGCATCCTGCGCTCGGCGCGCACGACCATGGTGCTCGGCATCACCTCGCTGATCCCGCTGATGCTGATCGCGCTGGTGCCGCTGCTCACCGGCGACATCCCCTCGACGCACTTCGCGCCGCTGGTGCCGCTGACGCACGACGCCAAGGGCCTGATCGCCGACGGCAGCTGGAACATGGCCGGCATCACGCTGATGGCGGGCGGCCTGTTCATCGCCGCGTGGTCGACCTACGGCTTCGAGACCGCGGTCTGCTACACCCGCGAGTTCAAGGACCCGAAGAAGGACACCTTCAAGGCGATCTTCTTCTCCGGCCTGCTGTGCATCGTGGTGTTCACGCTGGTGCCGCTCGCCTTCCAGGCGCACCTGGGCCTGGGCGAGCTGGTGACGCCGGCGGTGCTCGACGCCGAGGGCAACGTCACCACGGCGGCCGTCTACAGCGGCATGCTGGCGCCCGACGTCTACAGCGGCATGGGCGTGGCCAACGTGATGTCGCAGATGGTCAAGGGCGGCGCGGTGATCGGCAACGTGATCGTCGTGATGCTGATCCTGGCGGTGCTGCTGTCGATCATGACCTCCATGGCCGGCTCCTCGCGCACGCTGTACCAGGCCTCGGTGGACGGCTGGTTCCCGAAATACCTCTCGCACGTGAACGAGCACGGCGCTCCGACCCGCGCGATGTGGACGGACCTCGGCTTCAACGTGATCCTGCTGCTGATGTCCGACTACGTGTTCGTGCTCGCGGCCTCCAACGTCGGCTACATCATCTTCAACTTCCTCAACCTGCAGTCGGGCTGGATCCACCGCCTCGACCGCCCGGACTGGGCCCGCCCCTACAAGGCGCCCAACCTGGTGCTCGGCATCGGCGCGGTGCTCGGCTTCGTGAACCTGGCGCTGATGGGCCTGGGGGCCGACGTCTACGGCTCCGGCACGCTGCTCACGGGCCTGGTGTTCGCGTCGCTGATCATCCCGGTGTTCATCTTCCGCCACTACATCCAGGACAAGGGCCGCTTCCCGAAGGAGGCCGGCGACCTGAACGCGCTGGGCGGCGGCGGGCGCGTGACCAAGCGCGCGGGCATCCTGCCCTACCTGGCGGTCGCGGCCGGCGTGACGGTGGTGGTGGTGATGCACCGCCTGGCGGTGTATTGAGGAACGGTCCCGAGGGACCTGTAGAAGAGAGGACTCGCCCGAGTCCGTGAGAGACGGGGCCGGCCACTGGCCGGCCCCTTGCACTTGGAGCACAGCATGCGGGTCCTGCGACAGATCGACGGGCACTTCGGCACCGGCGGCGACGGCGCCGGCGGCGGCGTCCGGGCGGCGGACGACGAGCGCGCCGCCGTGCGCGCCGACCGCGCGCGGCTCGAACTGCGGCGCGGCCGCCCCGTCGCGCTGGCCGAGCGGCGCGGCCCGGCGCCCATCCTCCTGGTGGCGGCGATCGAGACGCTCGACGCCGCGCACTGGCAGGCGCTGCAGCGCTGGAGCGCCGATTGGCGGCTGCTGCTGACCGGCGAGCGGCTGCGCGCCCTGGGCGCCGACCTCGCGCCGGCCGCCGTGTCGATGCGCCCGCCCGGGCTGCTGACGGTGGAGAGCCTGCGCGGCTTCGCGGCGCTGTCGGAATCGCCCGAGCCCTTCGACGTGCTGCTGCGCCGCTGCGGCGATACGCAGCCCGCCAGCACCATCATGCACGCCGCGCTGGCGCTGGCGCGCCGCGCGCGCATCGCGCCGGCGCTGGTGATGGCCGAACTGCCGGCCGACGCCCAGGCGGCGCTGGCGGAGGACGAGATCCTCCGCCTCTCGCCCGAGGACGTGGGGCGCGGCGAGCGGCCGGGCCCGCCGGCGCTGCGCCGCCTGAGCGAGGCCGCGGTCGCGCTCGAGTCGCGCGACGACTGCCGGCTGGTGCTGTTCGGCGAGCCCGACAGCGACGCCGAGCACGTGGCCGTGATCGTCGGCCAGCCCGACCCGCAGCGCCCGGTGCCGGTGCGGCTGCATTCCTCCTGCCTGACCGGCGACCTGCTCGGCAGCCTGCGCTGCGACTGCGGCGAGCAGCTGCGCACCGCGATCGACCGGCTCGCCGTCACCGACGGCGTGCTGCTGTACCTGGCACAGGAGGGCCGCGGCATCGGCCTGGCCAACAAGCTGCGCGCCTACGGCCTGCAGGACGCCGGTCTCGACACCTTCCAGGCCGATCGCACCCTCGGCTTCGGCGGCGACCTGCGCGACTTCGCGCCCGCCGCGACGATGCTGCAGGCGCTGGGCATCGGCTGCGTGAAGCTGCTCACCAACAACCCACGCAAGATCGAGGCGCTGCGCCGCGCCGGCATCGAGGTGGTGGACCGCGTGGGCCTCACCGCCACGCCGAACCCGCACAACGAGCGCTACGTGGCGGCCAAGCGGGAGCAGGCCGGGCACTACGGCTGAGCGGCCCGGCGCGTCGAAGCGCCCGCGCGCGACGGGCGGCGCGTGACCGCGTCGGCGCGCATCGTGGTCCCTCGCGGCCGGGAGCCGCGGCCGTCAGGCGCGCGTTGCCGTCACCAACTGCGCGCGGGTCTCGAACACCGCCCGCCCGTTCGGCGCGACATGCGCGCGCAGCGTGTGCTCGGCCTCCTGGACGATCTGCTCGATCTGCGCCTCCGGCAGCACCACCCCGCGCACCGGCAGCCAGCCGCGCAGGTCCGCCTCCACCATCGCCCGCACGCTGGGGAAGTCGGCGCGGCCGACGTGGGTGACGATCTCGGCCCGCCCGGCGCCCACCGCGCGGAACAGCGTGACGAGCGCCTCGCGGCGGCCCAGGGCGAAGGGCGCGCGCAGGGCGTCGGCCGCCGCGGGGCCCGCCACGCGCTCCAGCACGTCGACCAGCGCGGCATAGGCCGGCACGTGCTCCAGCGCGTCCCACACCGCCACCGCCAGCCGCCCGCCGGGCCTCAGCACCCGCAGCATCTCGCGCAGCGCCCGCGCACGGTCGTCGAAGAACATCAGTCCGAACTGGCTCACGACGGCATCGAACCCGCCGGCGGGGAAGGGCAGCGACTCGGCCACGCCCTGTCGCCAGTCGATGGCCGGCGCCAGCGCGCGCGCCACGGCCAGCATGCCGGCGTTCGGGTCCAGCCCGGCGACCGCGCCGCCCGGGGCGGTGCGGACCAGCGCCTCGCGCGCCAGCACGCCGGTGCCGCAGGCCACGTCCAGCACGCGCTGGCCGGGCCGCAGCTGCGCGGACTCCGCGACGCGCGGGGCCCAGGGCGCGAACAGCGCCGGCACGAACAGCGCCTCGTAGGACTTGGCGGCATCGACCTGGGACGCGGGGACGGAGTCGCTCATGAGAGCCTCCTGGGGCGGCCGCACGGCGCGGGGTGCCTGCGGTCCGGATTTGAGCGCGGGCGGCCGCTACCCGCCGGTCTCCGCCAGCACGGCCTCGTAGACGCCCAGGTCGGCCGCAGAGAAGCAACAAAACACCACCTCTCGCAGGCCGTTCAGGCGCTCGGTCGTGTCGCGCACCGTGGCCACCGCGATGTGCGCGGCCGACTCCAGCGGGTAGCCGTAGATGCCGGTGCTGATGCAGGGAAAGGCGACCGTGGCCAGGCCCAGCCCGGCCGCCACCTCCAGCGAGCGGCGGTAGCAGGAGGCGAGCAGCTCGGCTTCGCCGGCGCCGCCGCCGCGCCAGACCGGGCCGACGGCGTGGATCACGTGCCTCGCCGGCAGCCGGTAGCCGCGCGTGGCCTTGGCGTCGCCGGTGGCGCAGCCGCCGAGGCCGCGGCATTCCTCCAGCAGCTGCGGGCCGGCTGCGCGATGGATCGCGCCGTCGACCCCGCCCCCGCCGAGCAGCGTGGTGTTGGCGGCGTTGACGATGGCGTCGACGTCGAGGCGGGTGAGGTCGCCCCGCAGGGCGCGCAGCGTGGCGGGGCTCATGGCCTGGGGCTGGCGAGGGGGACGTCCGACAGCCGCGCCTCGCGCTCGCGCAGGGCCAGCTCGCGCTCGCGCAGTTCCAGCAGCTTGAGCTTGCGCTCCAGCGACAGGAAGGGCAGCTTGCCGACGAGGCCCAGGATGGCGATCAGCGCGGTGGTGAAGGAGGCGTAGAAGCCCAGCGAGAACAGCTTCTCGCGCTGCTGCAGATCGATCTGGTTCCTGTCCAGCACGGTGCGCTCGCGGTCGAGCGACACCGCCAGCTCCGTCAGGTCCGCCAGGCGCGCCACGGCATCGCGCTGCCGCGCGTCGGCCAGCGAGAGCGCGCGCTCGATCTCGAGCAGCGCCTGCGCCTGCCGCGGGTCGGTGCCGCCGCGGCCGATGCCGGCGACCGAGGCCTTGGCCCGGTCGAGCGCCTCGTGCGCCTCCGACAGCGGGACGCGGACGCGGTCGGTGGAGTCGGCGAGCCGGATGCCGGCCACGGACGCCGTGCAGCATCCCAAGACCAGCCAACTGCCGAGGCCGAGCTGCCTGAGCGTGCACATGGCGGGTCACCTCCCGGACCAGGACGGTGCCGGCGCCCTCCGGGGCCGCGGTCGCGCCGGCGAGGGACGGTCGAGGCTCATTGTGCGCCGCCCCGTCTCAGAGCGAGCGCCCGTCGAAGTGCTGCACCGGCACCGCCGCGAGGTCGACGCCCTCCAGGCAGCGGATGTTGACCGCCGCCATCCTCTGCCCGCTCTTCGGGTCGGTGCCCTCGCCGAAAGTGTGGATGCCGCAGTGGCGGCAGAAGCGGTGGTGGATGACGTGCTTGTTGAACGTGTAGGTGGCGAGATCGGCCTCGTCGGTGGCGAGCGTGAGCGCGTCGCGCGGCACGAACCACATCAGCGCGCCCTTGCGCTGGCAGATCGAGCAGTTGCAGGACATCGCCCCCTTCAGCTCGCCCTCGACCGCGAAGGCCACGCGGCCGCAGTGACAGCTTCCCCGGTAGTTCACGATGGCGTCTCCTGGAGTCCGGTGCCGATCGTGGCATGCGCGCCGGCCCCGCGCCAGCGCCCCACCGCTGGTTCCCCTCGGTCCCGTATTGATCGACGAGAACGGGAACAAGATGTTCCGTCGTGGCGTGCGGCCCGCCGGATCGACGCTCGGACGTCGTCGCCATCACGTGGAGGCTCTAACGGCTCGTTGCTCCTGCAACACCGAACGCGGGCCAAGACGCGCGCCGCGCGCGTAGGCCCTGCAGATGTCTTCATGAGGGACGGTCCGAGTACGGCGGCGGTACCCCTGTCGCTATCCTCCGGGCCCACTTGGACTCCTGAAAATGCTGGCGCCTTCTTCCAACGCCTATGTGTTTCCTCTGACCGTGGCTCGCGCACAGGGCCATGGCGACGTGGTCGCCAACGGCGGCCGCGAGCTCTACCTGCGCCTCGGCGAAGAATCGCAGCTGGACGTGGTCGCGCATCCTGCAGCCGGCGGCTGGCTCGCCGCGGCCAGCCTGCGCGACCCCGGCCGGTCCTGCAGCGCGGAGTGCGCGACGCCGATGCCGACGGCCGTCCAGGCGGAGGCGCAGGCGCTCGCGGCCCTCGCGATCGAGAACGACCTGGGCTATGGCCTGGCCCACCAGCTGCGGCACGCCTTGACGCGCTGCTGAGAGCCGGCGCGAACCCGATTGCTGCCGCGTCGGCGCGGCCACGCGTCGCATCGGTCGGCGCTGGAGCGATGCGGCCCCGATGGACCACGGTTGATTGCGGGCAGGCCGCGAGTCGGCGACTGCGGCCTTCCCCGCCATGCGAACCAGCTTCTCGACGAAGTGGCTCGGTCGCGGCGGCGGTGTTGACGCCGTCGCTGCGCTCGTCGACGACGGCGGACGCCGCAAGCGCCGGTTCGCGAGTCGGAGACCGAGAGACGGCGACGCCGGCCCCGGCGGGTCGAACCCGGACCGCCGTGCGACCGGCGGGCACGTGTCCGGATCCGCGGCCGCCCGACGTGATTCCCTCAGGCACCGTTCGATCCGCACGGGCCGCGATGGCGGCCGCTCGCATCGGCGCCACCTGCCCAGGGGAAGGAAGCCATGCCTGCATCGTCCGCACCGCCCGCCAGCGACCCGGTCCTGCTCGCGCAATGGGTCTTCGGCCTGGTCGTCGTCCTCCTGTATGCCCGAGACCGCTTCCGCGGCCCGGAGCCGCTGCGCGGCACGACCACGTTCGCGCGCTACTGGACCGCGCAGATCGGCTATTCCGTCTCGATGGCGGCGCTGTACGTCGTGCTGGCGGGCGCGGGCGTCGACATCATCGACAGGCAGCTGCTCGCGGTGCTGGCGCCCGAGGGCAGCCACAGCACCACGGGTCCCCTGTTCGCCGCGCTGCTGATCAGCGGCCTGCTGCCCCATTCGCCGATCCTGAGCCAGATCGACAACACGATCCTCGAGTGGTTTCGCCGGGTCGGGAACATTCCCTACGAGGTGCGGCAGCTCGGCAGCCTGGTCAGGACGGCGCGGCTCGACCCGCCCGGGCACGTCCTCGATCGCCTGGCCGAGGACTTCCGGGACCTGGACCTGCGATCGGCCTGGGCGGCCGGCGATACGGGCTCCGTGCGCCACCGCTGGGCGCGGCTGACGGTGCTGCGCGAGCTGATCGAGCCCTGGAACGCCGAGCCGGGCTATGCCCGTTACGTGGCCGAGAACCGCGGTCGCCTGGCGGAGATCGACGCGCGGATCCGCGCCTTGCTGGAATCGGACCAGATCACGCCGAAGGAGCTGGTGAAGCTCGACAGGGCCAGCGTGCTGACGCGGCGCCGCTCCCGGCCGATGGCCGAGATCAGCGCCCTGCACGAATCGATCTGCGACTTCGTCGCGGGCGGGCTGCTGCACGTGGAGCGCAGCCCGCGCGGCCGCTACGCCAAGCTCCGGCGGCTCGGCGTCGGCGCGAGCGACGCCCCGCCGCCGATGCTGAGCGTGCACGAGCTGACGCTGATCGCGGGACTCGTGTTCGTGATCCTGCTGCTGAGCACGCTGATCGCGCGCCGCCTGGTGGTCGCGGAGCCGCTGGCGCCGAACGTCCGGATCCTCGTGACGGTGCCGCTGATCTACGTGGTGGCCATCGTCTCGGCCATCTATCCGAAGCAGTCCTGGGCGCTGGCCGACTACCGCACGGCGGGCCAGCGGCCCATCGCGGGCTACGTGGCGTCCGCCGCCATCGCGGCCGCCGCCGGCATGTTCATCTCGCTGCTGTTCCGCTTCGCGCTGCCGGAGGACGGCACCATCCTGAACGCGATCGCGGGGAAGGGCTCGTTCAGCCACGCCGTCCGCACGACCTTCGTGCTGCGCTGGCCCTGGCTGCTGATGACCTTCGCCATCGCCTTCGCGCTGGCCTGGGCGGCCGACGACCACCTGGCGCATCCGCATCGCTCGCGCAGGGAGTTGCGGACGTGCGAGGCCCTGGGGCTGGCGTTCGTGCTGGCCCTGGTGCAGTGGGTGACCCTCGAGCTGCTGCGGCAGACCGACCCGCGCGTGCCCTGGATGTCTCACGCGTGGCGGATGGTGCCGATGGCAGCGGCCATGGGCGCGGCCCTCGGCATCCTCGTGCCGCACTTCTACCGCACGCGCCAGAAGCACGAGTCCGGCGGCCTCGCGCACGCGCCGGGCCATCAGCTGGCCTAGGGCGATCCGCCTGCGGAGCGGGCGGCAGCCGACGAACGGAGCCTCGCGCAGCCCCGTCCCGGCTCACGCAGTGCACGCGGTGCCCATGACCCGGGCATGCCGGCCCGGCCCTTGCGGCTTCTTGCCCGGCGGTGCACGGCCGGCGTAGAGTGGACCGGAGCGGACGATGCGCTCTCCCGCCGGGCGCAGACGAGGCCTGCTCGCCCCGGCGGGCAGCCCGCACGGCGATGCACGGTCGCCCGCGTCGATGCATCGTCGTCGAACCGAGTGATGGTCCCCTCCAGCGTCCGTCTCCTTGCCGCAGCGCTCGTCCTGGCCCTGGCGGGGGCACCGGCGGCGACGGCCCAGGACTTCGCGTCCGAGCGCCGCGCCATGGTGGACGAGATCGCGGCGACGGTCCGCGAGGTCGGCACCGAGATCGGCCAGCGGGCCTTCGACGAGCGCGTGCTGGGCGCCATGGCGGAGGTCCCTCGGCACGCCTTCGTGCCCGCCGACCAGGTGCGCTCTGCCTACCGCAACAGGCCGCTGCCGATCGGCCACGGGCAGACCATCTCGCAGCCTTTCATCGTCGCGCTGATGACCGATCTGGCTCGGGTCGAAGCCGGCGACCGGGTGCTCGAGGTCGGCACCGGCTCGGGCTACCAGGCGGCGGTGTTGGCGCGCCTGGTGCAGGCGGTCTACACGATCGAGATCATCGAGCCGCTGGGGCTGCAGGCCATGGAACGCCTGAGCCGGCTGGGCTACGACAACGTCCGCGTACGCCTGGGCGACGGCTACCACGGCTGGGAGGAGCATGCGCCGTACGACGCCATCCTCGTCACCGCCGCCGCCAGCCACATTCCGCCGCCGCTCATCCGCCAGCTCAGGGCCGGCGGCCGAATGGTGATTCCCGTGGGCGCCTCGTTCATGGTCCAGCAGCTGATGCTGGTCGAGAAGCGCGGCGACGGGAGCCTCTCGACCCGGCAGATCGTGCCGGTGAACTTCGTTCCCCTGACCGGCACTCGTTGAGCCCGGAACTCCGATGGCCGGAACACGGGTGCGGGCTGCGGGCGAGGCCGATCCGCCGCTGCTCGGCGTGGCCCTGATCTCGGCCGCCGCCCTGGCCTACGAGATCCTGCTGATCCGGCTGTTCTCCATCGCGCTGTGGCACCACTTCGCCTACATGATCATCAGCCTGGCGATGCTGGGCTACGGCGCGAGCGGCGCCTTGATGAGCCTGGCGCCGCGTGCCGTGCGGCGGCATTTCGCGCCGCTCTTCAGCGCGGCGGCCGCGGCCTTCGGCGTCGGTGCGATCGGCTGTTTCGCGCTCGCACAGCGCGTGCCCTTCAATCCGCTGGAGATCCTCTGGGACCTGCGCCAGCCGGCCTACCTGATGGCGGTCTACCTGCTGCTCGCGCTGCCCTTCCTGTGCGCGGGAGCCTGCGTCGGCATGGCCCTGTCGAGGTTTCCCGGCCTGCTGGCGCGCATCTACAGCTTCGACATCCTGGGCGCGGGGCTGGGGAGCCTCGGCGTCGTGGCGCTGCTGTTCGTGCTGCCGCCGGCCGATGCCTTGAAGCCGATCGGCGCCCTGGGATGCGTCGCCGCGGCGGTGGGGTGGCTCGAATGCGGTGGCACGGCCCGGGCGCCGAGCCGCCTCGAGGCCGGACTGGACCCCGTAGCGGGCGTGCGCGGTACGCGACGGGCGGATCTGTTCCAGCGTCGGGCGGCCGCGGGGCCGATGGCCCTGGCCGGCCTGGCGCTGCTGCTCCTGCCGTCCGCCTGGCTCGCGCCGGCCCGCTCGCCCTACAAGGAGCTGTCGCAGACCCTGCGCATTCCCGGAGCGCGGGTGGTGGAGGAGCGATCGAGCCCGCTGGGGCTCGTCAGCGTGGTCGAGAGTCCCCGCGTCGCGCTGCGCCATGCGCCCGGCCTGAGCCTCAATGCATCGGCCGAGCCGCCACCCCAGATCGGGATCTTCGTCGACGGCGAGGGTCTCAACGCACTGACCCGCTTCGACGGGCGGCGCGACAGCCTCGCCTATCTCGACCAGCTCAGCTCGGCGCTGCCCTACCACCTGCTGCGCCGGCCTCGCGTGCTGGTGCTGGGCGCCGGCGCCGGGGCGGACGCGCTGCAGGCCCACTATCACGGCGCCGGCGGGATCGACGCGGTGGAGCTGAATCCCCAGGTCGTCGACCTGGTCCGGCGCCGTTTCGCCGACTATTCGGGCGGCCTCTATTCGACCCTCGCGCGCGTGCACGTGGCGGAGGCGCGCGGCTTCGTCGCGGCCAGCGACCAGCGCTACGACCTCATCCAGGTCGCGCTGCTGGATTCCTTCAGCGCCTCCGCGGCCGGCCTCCACGCGCTGTCCGAGAACTATCTCTACACGGTCGAAGCCCTGCAGGACCAGTTGAGGCACCTGCGGCCCGGCGGCCTGCTGGCGATCACGCGCTGGGTCACGCTGCCGCCGCGCGATGCCCTCAAGCTCTTCGGGGGCGCGGTGGCGGCGCTCGAGCGCTCGGGCGTCGCCGATCCCGGCTCCCGGCTGGCCCTGATCCGCAGCTGGAAGACCAGCACGCTGCTCGTCAGGAACGGCGCCTTCGGCGACGCGGACATCGCGGCGATCCGGGCCTTCTGCGCCGCGCGTTCGTTCGACGTGGCGTTCTATCCCGGCATGAGGGCCGAGGAAGCGAACCGCTACAACGTGGTCCAGGCGCCCGACCTGTTCGACGGCGTCACGGCGCTGCTCGGGCCGGGCCGTGAAGCCTTCCTGCGCGACTACAAGTTCGACGTGGCCCCGGCCACCGACGACAAGCCGCACTTCTTCCATTTCTTCAAGTGGCGCACGTGGACCGAGCTGCTCGGGCTGAAGGGCCAGGGCGGCCTGCCGCTGCTCGAATGGGGCTATCCGGTGCTCGTCGCGACGCTGGTCCAGGCGGCGGCCGCGAGCCTGCTGTTGATCGGCCTGCCGTTGGCATGGGTCACGGGGCGCCGCGCCCGACAGAGCGCCGGGCCGCCCCGGGGCGGATCGAGGAGCCGCGTCCTGGCCTACTTCGTGGCGATCGGTCTCGCGTTCATGTTCATCGAGATCGCCTTCATCCAGAAGTTCGTGCTGTACCTGAGCCACCCGCTCTATGCCGTGGCGGTCGTGCTGTTCGCGTTCCTGCTGTTTGCCGGCGTCGGCAGCCGCGCTTCCGGGCGCCTGTCGGAGGGCAGCCCTGCGATGCGCCACCCCGTGGCGGCGGTGGCCGGCGCCATCGCCGTGGCGGCCGTGCTGTGCCTGACCCTGCTGCCCTGGCTGTTCCAGCACTCGATGCGGCTGCCGGACGCCGCGCGCATCCTGATCTCGGCCGCCCTCATCGCCCCGCTGGCGTTCTTCATGGGCATGCCCTTCCCCTTGGGCCTGGCCCGGATCGATCCCACGGACGCAAGACTCATCGCCTGGGCCTGGGGCATCAACGGCTGCGCGTCCGTCGTCGGCGCGGTGCTCGCCACGCTGCTCGCGATCCATGTCGGCTTCACCGCGGTCGTCGTGGCTGCGCTGGTCCTGTACGGGGTCGCTGCCGTGGCACGCCCATGAGGCGTCAGGGCCGGTCCGCGCGGGCTGACGGCCGCATGCCAGCGGCCGTGCGAGGGACGCGTCACCACGTCGAGCGCTGCGTCGATCAGGCCGAGCGGCGGCTCGTGCCCGCCCGGCGGCGCCTGCCCCAGGCCGTGGAGGCGCGCCACGGCCTGGGGGACGACGTAGGCGTCGGGGTACGGCGCGGGCACGCGGAGAGCTTCGCGGGAGCCGACGCCTCGCGCTCACTCGATCTCGATCTTCGCCTCCGTCACGACCTTGCGCCACTTCTCGACCTCGGCCGCGGTGTGCTTGCCCAGCGCCTCGGGCGCGTACTGCGCCTCGGGCAGCAGGTGGATGCCCTGGTCCGACATCCTCTTCTGCCAGTCCTTGTCGGCCAGCGCCTTCAGGTAGGCCTGGTGCAGCTTCGCGATCACGTCCTTGGGCGTGCCCTTCGGCGCGTAGAGGCCGTACCAGGTGGCGGCCTCGAAGCCCGGCAGCACCTTCTCGCCGAGCGGCGGCACGTTGGGATACTGCTGCGGCATCGGCGTGGCCGAGGTGAGCGCGATCGCGTTGACGCGGCCGCCGCTCACCTGCGCCAGGGCCGTGTTGCTCTGGTCGAACATGGCGTCCACCTGCCCGGCGATCAGGTCGTTCATCGCCGGCGCGGCGCCCTTGTAGGGCACCTGGATCACGTCGATGCCGGCCTTGGCCTCGAACAGCGCGGCGATCAGGTGCGAGGTCGAGCCCACGCCGGCATTGCCGAAGTTGAGCTTGCCGGGCTTGGCCTTGGCGGCGGCGATCAGGTCGGCCGCCGTCTTGTAGGGCGAGGACTTGGGCACCAGCAGCACGAGCGGCGTGTCGGGGAAGCGGAAGACCGGCTCGAAGTCCTTGACCGGGTCGTAGGTGAGCTTCTTGTACAGCGACGGGCCCGCGCCCATGTAGCCGAGGTGGCCCACCAGGAAGGTGTAGCCGTCGGGGCTGGCCTTGGCCGCCTTGCCCGCGCCGATCGTGCCGCCGGCGCCGCCCAAGTTGTCGATGATGACCTGCTGGCCGATCTGCCCGGAGACCTTGTCGGCGATGTCGCGTGCCATCGCGTCGGTGGGGCCGCCGGCCGCGAAGGGCACGATCCAGGTGACGGTCTTGGTCGGCCAGGCCTGGGCCAGCGACCACGGGGCACAGGTCAGCAGGCTCGCGGCCGCGGCGGCGCGCGCAAGGAGGGTGAGGGCTTTCGACATGCGTGTCTCCGAAGGGGATGGGCAGGGGCGAGGGAGGACCGGCTCGGCGCGCGCCTCGTCGAGGCGGCGCCGCCGGATAGGGCGGGCGCTCTGCGGCGCCTTCTCAGGACGGCTGGCCGGGGGCCGAGCCGGCCACGCGGGCCGAGCGTTCGAGCGCGCGATCGACCATCTGCGGCGCGAGGCCGAGGTAGTTGGCGGGGTCGGTGAGCCGGTCGATCGTGGCGCGGTCGACGTGGCGGGTCACCGCGGGCAGGGCGGCGAGCGCCTCGGCCAGCGTGCCGCCGTGCTCGTTGACCGTGCGGCAGGCGTCGTAGACCACGTCGTGGGCCTGCTGGCGGCCGATGGCCGGGGCCAGGCCCATCATCACCGCCTCGGCGACGATGAGGCCCTTGCTGATGCCGAGGTTGTGGCGCATGCGCGCGTCGTCGACGATCAGGCCGCCGAGCGCGAACTTCGCCTGGTGCAGCGCCCCGGCCGTGAGGATGAAGCTCTCCGGCAGCGCGACCCACTCGGCGTGCCACGGGCCGGTGGCGCGCTCGAAGTCCTGGATCATCGCGTCGACCATCAGGCCCGCGTGCTGGCGCACCGCCTTGGCGGCCGCGAGCATCAGTTCGCTGGAGATCGGGTTGCGCTTCTGCGGCATGGTGCTCGACGCACCGCGCCCCTTGACGAAGGGCTCGTAGACCTCGGCGAACTCGGTCGAGGCCATGATCATCACGTCGAGCGCGATCTTGCCGAGCGAGCCCGTCACGAGCGCCAGCAGGTTGACGGCCTCGGCGAAGCCGTCGCGCGCCACGTGCCAGGTCGTGGCCGGCACGCCCAGCCCCAGCTCCTCGGCCAGCGCCTGCTGCACCTCGAAGCCCTGGTCGCCCAGCGAGGCCAGCGTGCCGGCGGCGCCGGCGAACTCCACCACCAGCACGCGCTTGCGCAGCTCCGCCAGGCGCTCCTGGTGGCGGTCGAACATCGCCAGCCAGATCGCCGCCTTGTAGCCGAAGGTCACCGGCAGGGCCTGCTGCAGATGGGTGCGGCCGGCCATCGGCGTGTCACGGTGCTTGCGCGCGAGGTCGGCGAGGATGCGGCGCAGCTCGCGGAGGTCGGCGTCCACCACGTCGAGCGCGGCGCGCACCTGCAGCACGTTGGCCGTGTCCATGATGTCCTGCGTGGTCGCGCCCCAGTGCACGTAGCGGCCGGCCTCGCCGCACATCGCCACCAGCTGGTGCACCAGCGGCAGGATCGGGTAGCCGACGATGTCGGTCTCGTGCCGCATGTGCTCGAAGTCGATGCGCTCCAGCCGCGACTCGCGGGCAATCACCTCGGCCGCTTCCGGCGGAATCACGCCGCAGCGCGCCTGCGCGCGGGCCAGGGCGACCTCGGTCTCGATGTAGCGCTGGATCAGCGTGCGATCGGAGAAGATCTCGCGCATCCGCGGCGTGCCGAAGGCGTCGCGGAACAGGAGGGAGTCGACGACGGTGCTGGCGGCGGAGGAGTTCATGGCGGGGAGTTCGATATGTTGACAAACAACGAACATATTGATATGTTCGAATATATGCAGTCTAATTTGTTCGAACATATCCGCCATGCGGGAAAACCCGCATCCCCGCTGCCTTCGCCCGCCGGCCGTCGCCATGGCTAAGGCCCAGCACGCGCAGATCGCCCGCGACCTCGCCGAGCAGATCGCCAGCGGGCGGGCCCCGGTCGGCTCGCTGCTGCCCACCGAGTTCGAGCTGTGCGAGCGCTACGAGGCCACGCGCTACACGGTGCGCATGGCGCTCGCGCAGCTGCAGGAGCAGGGCCTGATCTCGCGGCGCAAGAACGTCGGCTCGCGCGTCGAGGCGGCGCGGCCCACGCGCAGCTTCATGCAGTCGCTGGCCTCGGTGGAGGAGCTGGCGCAGTTCGGCGCCACCCACGTGCGCGTGGTGCGCGACGTGGCGGAGGTGGTGGTCGACCTGAAGCAGGCCGACGTGCTGGGCTGCCCCGGTGGCACGCGCTGGCTGCGCATCTCCAGCCTGCGCATGGACGGCGGCAGGAAGAGCCGGCCGATCGGCTGGACCGACGCCTACATCGACCCGGCCTACGCGGAGGTGGGCGAGGAGGTCCGCAAGGAACCGCAGGCGCTGATCAGCGCGCTGATCGAGTCACGCTACGGGCGGCGCATCGCGCGCATCCGGCAGGACGTGCGCGCCACGACCGTCCCCGCTCCGGTGGCCGATGCACTCCAGGCCGAGGCCGGCTCGCCGGCGCTGATGATCGTGCGCCGCTACTTCGACGCGGCGGGCCACGTCTTCGAGATCACGGTGACGATCCATCCGGCGGAGCGCTTCACCTTCTCGATGGAGCTGAACCGGTCGAAGGAATGAGGGGCGACTCGTCCGCCATCGGAGCCGTCGTCGGTGTACGGGAGCCCGGCGGGAGGCCGTCGCGCAGGCTTGCCGCGGCGTGCGCGGCCGATCAGGCTGCGGCGCGGGGCGACAGTTCCTGCGCCGTGAGCCACAGCCGCAGATCGAGCTCCAGCCGGTGGTAGTCCGGCTCCATGTGCAGGCACAGGGCGTAGAAGGCCTTGTCGTGCTCGCGCTGCTTCATGTGGGCCAGCTCGTGCACGACGATCATGCGCAGGAAGTCGGCGGGCGCCTCCTTGAAGAGGGCGGCGATGCGGATCTCGCGCTTGGCCTGGAGCCGGTCGCCCTGGATGCGCGAGACGGCGCTGTGCGTGCCCAGCGCATTCCTCACGACGTGGAGCTTCGCGTCGTAGGCCACCTTGGCCAGCGGCGGCGCGCTCTTCATGTGGCTGGCCTTCAGCTCGTTCACGTACTCGTAGAGGGCGCGCTCGGTGCGCACGTTTCGCCGAGCATCGTGGTCGACGAGAACATCGCGCACGGGATCGAGCTCGCCGAAACGCTGCTCGGCTTCGCGGCGCGCGTCGTCGGGCGACATCCCGAGCGCGACGTTGCGCTGGGTGCGCATGTCGAGGTGGAACGCGAGCTCGTCGTCCACGTGCCCGGCGACGGCGCCGCGCCTGAGGCGTGCGGGCAGTTGTTCCATGATCCTTTGGCGTTCGTCTGCGCCCAGCGCGGCCCAGACGGCGATTTCTTCCAAAGTGCGCCCGCACCCCCGGCACAGGCCGGAGCCGGGGTCGTTGGTGCATATCTTAATGCAGGGCGTTTCCATGCCGGGAGCGCAACTCCACGCTTGAAGGCCGCGAGAATGGCTTCAAACGAAACCGGAACCTTAACCGGGGTTTAACAGCGCTTCCCTAATCTGGACAGGCATTTTTCGGAAAAACGCCGTCATGGCCAAAGCCCTGTTCCACAAGAACC
>Ga0207691_10003194_pt1 | contig 16010 bp, 13 predicted proteins | sample KBSM13metaG_FD_184327 | JGI IMG/M metagenome (GOLD analysis project Ga0207691, IMG submission 184327) | Miscanthus rhizosphere microbial communities from Kellogg Biological Station, Michigan, USA - KBS M1-3 metaG (SPAdes) (version 2) | ecosystem: Host-associated > Plants > Roots > Rhizosphere >... | reverse complement strand
AGGGCGGGCAGATCCTGGTGCTCGCGCTCGCGTTGCCGATCCTGTTCTGGCTTCGCCGCCGAGACTGGTTCGCACGCAAGGGCGTGCGCTCGGCGAGTTCGGTCGTCGCGCTGTCGGGGTTGGTGTGGTTCGTGCAGCGCGTCGCGGTGGCGATGTAGATCGCATCGCGCAACCGGGTGCTAGCATCGCGCCGACCCCCGGGGAGCAACGCCATGCATCGGAAGCCGTCGCGCGTTTCGTTCCGCAGCCCGTGGCGGGGTTGCGCGTTCGCCGCAGCGCTCGCGCTCGCGGCGCCCGCGTTCGCGCACGAGCACGAACCGGCCGCGACGCAGCCTGCGGACGCATCGGAAGACCTCGGCCGCATCACCTTTCCGACCTCCACCCGCGTGCCCGCCGCCCAGGCCGCGTTCGAACGCGGCATGCTGTGGCTGCACCTGTTCGAATACCGCTACGCGGCCGACGCGTTCCGAAAGGCGCAGCAGCTCGACCCCGGCTTCGCGCTCGCCTACTGGGGCGAGGCAATGACTTACACGCACGCGATCTGGAACCAGGACGATGCCGCCGCCGCGCGCGCGGCGCTCGCGAGGCTGGGCCCGACACCCCAGGCGCGCGCCGCGAAGGCGCCGACCGAACGCGAAAAGGCCTTCCTCGACACCGGCGAGCAGGAGTTCGGGCCCGGCACGCTCGCCGAGCGCGACGCGCGCTTCCTCGCCGCGACGCAGGCCCTCGCCAGGCGCTATCCCGACGACGACGAGGCGCAGATCCTGTACGCCCTCGCCTTGCTCGGCGTGAGCCGCGGCGAACGCAACCTCGACCACTACCTGCAGGCCGCGGCGATTTCGCGCAGGGTGCTCGCGCACAACCCGCGGCACCCCGGCGCGGCGCACTTCTGGATCCACGGCATGGACGACCCGCAGCACGCGCAGGGCGCGCTGGAAGCCGCGGCCGCGCTGTCGAAGATCGCGCCGGGCGCGGGCCACGCGCAGCACATGGTCTCGCACATCTACATCGCGCTGGGCATGTGGGACGAGGTGATCGCCGCCAACGAGCAGGCGATGCGCGTGGTCGCCGCGCAGGCGAAGCGCGAGGGCAAGACCGAGCCGGGCTGCTTCCACTACGACGAATGGCTGCAGTATGCGTACTACCAGGTGGGGCGCATGCACGACGGACAGCGGTTGCTCGCGGAGTGCGTGGCGCTCGGGCCGAAGCGGCTCGGGCAGATGCTCGTGGAGCCGGGTGGATCGGCGAAGGAACTCGCGGCGTTCCAGCGCAACCTGCATGGCTCGCTGGTGCGGATGCGCGCGACGGCGGTCGTCGAGTCGGCCAGCGACGCCGCATTCGATGCCACGTTGTCAGTGGACACATCCGACCTCGGCACCGACGACGCGCGCGATGCGTTCGCGCGGGGCCACGCGGCCGCATCTGCCGGCGATTCGACGGTCGCGACCGCACAGGCCGCGGCCCTCGACGCGCTCGTCGCGGCAGCCGGCGCCCGCGCTGCGGCGGAGCCGCAGGCCGACGACGAGAAGAAGCATGAACTGGAAAGGGCGAGCATCCTCTCGGACCTGCTGCACGCCACCGTCGACGCGCGCGAAGGCCGCGCCGAACAGGGCCTCGCGCGTGCCCGCTCCGCGGCGAAGCGCTATGAGGCGATGCCTTTCGACTTCGGCCCTCCAGTCGTCTTCAAGCCCCCGCGCGAACTCGCCGGCGAAATCCTCCTGCAGCTGCACCGCCCGAAGGACGCCCTCGCCGAGTTCGATCTCGCGCTGAAAATGGCGCCGCGTCGTGCTCTTTCGATGCTCGGGCGCGCGCGGGCATTCGCGGCGATGGGCGATGCCGCCGCCGCGCGTAAGGCGTACACGGAACTCGCCGCGATGTGGGTGCACGCCGATCCGGACCTGCCCGCACGGGCCGAAGTCGGGGCGGGCCAGGCGCAATAAGGCGCCTCGAGCACCCGGGCATCCAGCCTCATGCCCTTCCCCCGCAGGCGGGGGAAGGAGTGTCAGCCGACGGCACTCCGCAAGGAGGCGAAGGAACTGCGTCGCGAACTACTGGCCAGCCGGCGGCGCCATCTGCGCCATCATCGCGTCCATCCGCTTCTTCATCTCCTTCGGCGACACGTCCTCGATATGCGTCGCGATGCTCCAGACGTGCCCGAAGGGATCGGCGATCTTGCCGTAGCGGTCGCCCCAGAACTGGTTCTCGAGCGGCTGCGCGACCGTCGCGCCGGCACCGACCGCGCGCGCGACGAAGGCATCGGCGTCCTTGACGTAGAGCATCACGTGCGTCGCATTGCCGCCGAGGGTCTGCGGCGACTTCGTGCCCCAGCCGGGGTTCTCCTCCGACAGCATCACCATCGAGTCGCCGACCTGGATCTCGGCGTGCATCACGCTGCCGTCGGGCATGGCCATGCGTACCTTTTCCTTCGCCCCGAATGCCTCGACGTAGAACGCGATCGCCTCGGCCGCGCCCTTCACCACGAGGTAGGGCGTGACGGTGCGATAGCCCTTGGGAATGGCCGGCACCTTGCGCTTGGCCTTGCGCGGGGCCGCTTTCTTCGTCGCCTTCTTCACGGCTTTCTTCGCCGCCTTCTTCGTCGCCTTCTTCGTCGCCATGCTGTTCTCCAGGGGGGCTTGCCAGGCACGTCGCGTCGCCGCGACGGAAGGATCCGGACGCATGATCCCGTCCGGAAATGACCGGTTCGTGATGTCGGCATCCTAAGCCCGCGCGGCCGGCGCGGGCACCCTCCCCGCGCCCTTTCCTGAACGGAAATCCGGTCCGGACTGTCGGCGCGCGGCGCGATGGGTCATGCTCGGGCGATCGCGGAGACCAGGGAGGGACCCCTGTTGCGCGTACCGCCCCGATTGCGGCCCTGGCTGATCGCCGTCGCGCTGGCGTACGCGGGCTACCTGCTGGCCGGCAACCTGTTCCTCGACACCGCGCTCGCGGGCCGCTTCGTCAACGCCGAACCCGAACGGTTCCACGGGCGCTGGCGCGCGGCGCTCACGCTCTGGCCCGGCGACCTCATGGTCTGGAACCTCGACCTCGGCGGTCACGCACACCACCACCTGTGGACCGCGCACGCCGATTTCGCGCACGGACGCTTCGCGATCGTGCCGCTGTTCCACCACCAATTCCGGATGCATGCGCTGCAGGCGACCGGCCTGCGCATCACCCGCGACGACATCGCGTCCGACATGCCGTCCAAGCCCTACCGCCCGGATGCCTGGACGTTCCGCTTCGACCGCATCGCGAGCGCCTCGCTGCGCGAACTGCGCGTCGACCGGCTGCGCGTGATCGGGCGCGGTACGGCCGCCTTCGGTTTCGTCAAGCAGATCCACGGGGGGCCCTGGCAGCTGTTCGATTCGCACGTGCACTTCGACGATGCGAACGTCGCGGCGGGCGACGTCGCGGTCGCGCGCACCGCGCGCGTGGACCTGGACGCGGCGATCCCGCCGCACCGGCATGCGCAGGTCGCCGGCACCGACGTGCTCGGCATCGCCGATGCTGCGCTGCGCGTCGATGGCGAGGCGCCCGCGCTGTCGCTGCGCACCGATCCGAAGGGCGGGCGCGCGTGGACGAACGGCGATGGCAAGGGTCGGCTTTCGCTCGCGCTGCGGATCGCGCACGGTGACCTGCAGCCCGGCGGCCGCTTGCACTGGGACGCGCCGCTCCGGTTGGCCGACGCGAACGGCCGCTGGGAGCACGACGGCCGGCTCGTCGCCGACGCCCGCGTCGATGCCGCGTCCGTCGCGATCGGCCTTGCGATCCCCGGAGTGCCGCGTGGCGCGGGTTCGTTGCAGGCCGCGTTGCGCATGGAGGGCCGGCGCCTCCCGCTGTCGGGCTTGGGCGCGGCGATCGCGCGCACGTCGGGCTCGATCGATTTCGCCTGGCGCTTCACCTCGTTGCGCTGGATCGCGCAGGCGGTCGCGAAGGCGCCGTGGCTGCGCCTGGACGGCGCCGGCGAGATCGTCGCGGCATTGCGTCTCGAGGCGGGCAAGCTCGCCGAAGGCAGCCGCGCCGACATCCCGGTGCTCGCGCTCGAGGCCGACGTCCTCGACGACGTCATCGAGGGCCATGGCCGCGCGCAGGGCCGGCTCGTCGCGGCGAAACAGGGGCCGGCCCCGCGCCTGCTGATCGACCTCGACGATTTCCGCATCGCGCAGCGCAAGCCGCACGGCCAGACCTTCGTCAACGGCCGCGGCCTGCAGCTCGAACTGACCTCCGACCGCGCGCTCGGCGATTTCCCGAAGGCCTTCCAAGCCCATGCGCACTTCGCCGGCGCGGGCGTGCCCGAGCTCGCGTACTACAACCGCCACCTGCCCGGGCGCAGCCTGCGCTTCGTGTCGGGCAGCGGAAGCCTCGCAAGCGACCTGGCGTTCGACGTCGACGGCCACGTGCTCGACGATCGCACGCGTCTGGCGTCCCGCGCGGCGCGCTTCGCGTTCGCCGGATCGGAATTCACCGGCGACCTGGAGCTCGACGCGCACCTGTTCCGCCCGGCGTTCCGGCGCCACCATTTCGTCCTCGACGGCAGCACCCTGGCGTTGCGCAACGTGATGCTCGACGATCCCGACGACCACCAGCCGCGCTCGTGGTGGGCGAAGATCGCGCTCGGCAAGGGCGTCGTCGAACACCTGCACCCGCTGCGCCTGCAGGCGCACGTGGGGCTCGACATGCAGGACATCCGCCTGCTCGTCGCGTTGTTCGGCCGGCGCCGCGACTTTCCCGCGTGGGTGCTGCGCATCGTCGACCAGGGGGAGGTGCGCGCCGAAGGCGACCTGGCGCTGGACGGCAACGACGTCGTCCTGGACCACGTCGTCGCGCGCAACGACCGCTTCGAACTGCTCGCGCGGCTCCATGCGTCCGCTGGCCGCACCCGCGGCGACCTTTACGTCCACGACGGGCCCCTCGGCCTCGGCGTCGAACTGCGCGACGGCCAGCGCAAGCTGCACGTCGCGGGTGCGCGTGAATGGTTCGACGCAGGAAGCGACCTGCTGCCGCTGCCGGCAGGCACGGCACGCGTGCGCGCGGACGACGACGTCGAGGAATGACGCGGTGCAAGGTCAGCGCCCGCCGTACCAGTAGCGCCTCGCGAACGCCTCGAGCGCGCGCCGGTCGCGCACCGCGCGGTACGCCTGCAGCGGCAGCTGCGTGAACCAGTGCCAGTCGCCGTGGCGGTCCCATTTGCGGGTGGAGGTAATCGTCCGGACGCCGCGAAGGCGCACGAGCTTCTGCCCGCGCGTGCGTCCGAGGCGCACCAGGCGGACGAGGTATTCGACGTCCTCGGCCAGCAGCAGGTTCTCGTCGTAGCCGCCGAGCGCCTCGAAGTCCGCGCGTCGCGAGAACACCACGCCCGAATCGAAGCCGGTGATCCAGAGCATGGGCAGGAACAGAGCGTAGGTCGCCGCAATGCCGGGCGACCACCGCTCCATCGTCACCCCGGTCGCGCCGCCCAGGGTGCGCGGCACGGCCATCGCCGCGGCGATCGCCAGCAGGGATTCCGGATGCACGACGCTGTCGGCGTCGACGAAGCACAGCACCTCGCCCCGCGCCACCGCCGCGCCGCCGTTGCGCGCGGCCGCGATCACGCGCTTCTCGACCGGCACGACCCGGCAGCCGCGTTCGGCGGCGATCCGCGGCGTCGCATCCGTCGAACCGTTGTCGGCGACGATCACCTCGACCGCATCCGCCGGCCGCCCCGCGGCGTTCCACCGCGCGCGCGCGGCGTCGATGCTGTCGAGCAGGCGGGGGAGGCGTTCGGCTTCGTTCCAGGCGGGGATGATCAGGCTGAGGTGGGCGGCCATGCGGCGAGGATAGCGCTTCCCCACCGCCGGCCCGGCCACCCGCGCTCGCCGGTGAAGCGTCGAGCTACTCCCGGATCAGATTCCGGACACCCCGGCGCTTCGCGCGTGGGACGCATACCGGCCGGGCTACACTGAAGCTCGCCAATCCGTTCGCGATGGCGGCTGCGCGAACAGGCCGGCCCTTTGAAGCGAACCGCCACGGGGACCAGGGCATGTCCGGCCACAACCAGTTCGAACTGCTCCGCCAGCGCCGCTTCGCCCCGTTCTTCCTGACCCAGTCGCTGGGCGCGTTCAACGACAACGTGTTCCGCAACGCGACGCTGGCATTGGTCGCGTTCCAGATGGGGCTGGATGGGGCGCAGGTGCTCTGGTACACGAACTTCGCGCCGGCCCTTTTCATCCTGCCGTTCTTCCTGTTCTCGGCGACCGCGGGGCAGCTCGCGGAAAAGTACGAAAAGACGCGGATCATCCGCGCGGTGAAGGTGTTCGAGATCGCGGTGATGTCGATCGCGGCGATCGGCTTCCTGGGCCACATGCCGGCGCTGCTGATGGTGGTGCTGTTCCTGATGGGGCTGCACTCGACGGTGTTCGGGCCGATCAAGTACTCGATCCTGCCGCAGGCGCTGCATCCGCAGGAGCTGGTCGGCGGCAACGGGCTGGTCGAGACCGGTACCGCGCTCGCGATCCTGTTCGGGATGATGCTCGGCGGCTGGGTGATGGGCTTCTCGATCGGGCCGGTGCTGGCGTCGATCGCGGTGGTCGCGATCGCGCTCGCGGGCTACGCGGCCTCGCGCGCGATCCCGCTCGCGCCGGCGACCTCGCCCGGGCTGAAGATCAACTTCAACCCGCTCACCGAGACCTGGCGCACGGTCCGGCTGTGCACGCAGCAGCAGGCGGTGTTCAACTCGGTGCTCGGCATCTCGTGGTTCTGGTTCTTCGGCACCGCGCTGACCGCGCAGCTGCCGGACTACGCGCGGGACTACCTCGGCGGCGGGCTGAGCCTGAACCTGCTCGCTCTCGGCGTGTTCTCGGTCGGCACCGGCATCGGTTCGCTGCTGTGCGAGAAGCTCTCGGGGCGCACCGTCGAGATCGGCCTCGTGCCGCTGGGCGCGCTCGGCATCAGCGCGGCGGCGATCGACCTCTACTTCGCGCATCCGGGTTCGGCGATGGTCCGCGAGCTCGACGTGGCCGGCTTCCTCGCGCAGCACGGCAGCTGGCGCGTGCTGCTCGACCTCGGCCTGGTCGGCATGTTCGGCGGCTTCTTCCTCGTGCCGCTGTACGCGCTCGTGCAGAACCGCACGCCGCGCGGGCAGCTCTCGCGCGTGATCGCCGGCAACAACATCCTCAACGCGGCCTTCATCGTCGCCGCGTCGGTATTCGGATGGGCGTCGCAGCAGACCGGTTTCCACGTTTTCGGACACTGGCTCCCGATGCCCGCGCTGACGGTGCCGCAGGTCTTCCTCGTCATCGGCCTGCTCAACGCGCTCGTCGCGATCTACATCTTCACGCTCGTGCCCGAGTTCCTGATGCGGTTCCTGAGCTGGCTGGTCATCAAGACGCTCTACCGCCTGCGCGTAGAGGGGATCGAGAACCTGCCCGACGAAGGCCCCGCCCTGATCGTCTGCAACCACGTGAGCTACATCGACGCCCTGCTGATCGGCGGCGCGGTGCCGCGGCCGGCGCGCTTCGTCATGTACTACCGGATCTTCCGCACGTTCGGCTTCGCGTGGATGTTCAAGGCCGCCAAGGCGATCCCGATCGCGGGCGCGAAGGAGGATCCGGCACTGATGGAGAAGGCGTTCGACGACGTCGACGCGGCGCTGGCCGACGGCCAGCTCGTGTGCATCTTCCCGGAGGGCGCGCTCACGCGCGACGGCGAGGTCGCGAAGTTCAGGGGCGGCGTCGAGCGCATCCTCGCTCGGCGCCCGGTGCCGGTGGTGCCGATGGCGCTGCGCGGCATGTGGGCGAGCATCTGGAGCCGCCGGGGCAGCCGGCTGCGTCTGCTGCGCATCCCGGGCCGGCTGCGCGCGCACGTGGGCCTCGTCGTGGGTCCGCCGATCGCGGCCGCGGACGCGAGCGCGGCTGCGCTGGAAGCGATCGTGAAGGGTTTGCGCGGGGACAACCCGTAACGACCGGAGCGCGCACCGGAATCGCGATCCGCATCGCTTGACGCGGCGGAGGGCGGCCACTAGCGTGGCGACGAGGGCGTGAGACGGCGAACCGTGCGCTTGAGGCCGGATAGGGAGAAGGCACGGACGATCCGAAGCGTCGCCCCACCCTTCACGACCGCGCCGCCCGGCGCGCGTCCCGCGAACCGTCGCAGGATCCAACCGGAGGTGAGCAATGAGCAGCCCCAATCCGATGCAGGGTGGCCCGATGGGCTCGCGGCCCAACGTCCCCAACCACCTGGTCTGGGCGATCCTGTGCACGCTGTTCTGCTGCCTGCCGGGAGGCATCGTCGCCATCATCTACGCGTCGAAGGTCGACGGCCTGGTCGCCGCGGGCGACGTCGCGGGCGCGCAGGCCGCCTCGGACTCGGCGAAGATGTGGTGCATGATCTCGGCAGGTGTCGGCGCCGTGTTCGCCATCCTCTGGGTCTGCCTCAGCGTGTTCGGTGCGATCGCTTCCCACCACTGACGGGCTGACCGCCGCCCTGCCGCGCGAGCCGTGGCAGGCGCTGCCGTCGCGCTGGCTGCCACTGGCCGCGCTGGCGGCGGGCAGCGCGGCTTGCGGCCTGGTGTTCCGCAACGCCAGTCCCTACGACCGCGGCCTGCTGCCGCCCTGCCCCTTCCACGCCTGCACCGGCCTGTACTGCCCTGGCTGCGGCAGCACGCGCGCGCTGTACTCGCTGATGCACGGCGACCTTCCGCAGGCGATGGCGATGAACCCGCTGCTGGTGGTCGCGCTGCCCGTGGTGCTGCTGATGTGCCTGCACGTCGCCGGATTCCGTCCGCGCGCGCTCGATCCAGTCGTCCGCGTGCTCGCGAACCCGAGGCTCTGGCTAGTGGTGCTCCTGGGTTTCGGCGTGCTGCGCAACCTGCCGTTCGCGCCGTTCGCCTGGCTGGCGCCGAACTAGGCCGTTCAGAGCAGGTGCGCGATCACCACGATCGCGATCACCGCCAGCCACAGCAGCAGCATGCGCCACACCAGGCTCATCGCGTCGCGCAGCTCCAGCAGGGCCGGACCGGCGGCGATCGCCTCGCCCTCGGGGAGGTCGGTGTCGTCGTCGGCGATCTCGATGTCCACGCTCGCGCGCGCGGCGGCGCCGAGGAAGCCGGTGTCCAGGCGCACGCCGCCGGCGTGCCATTCGCGCCAGGCGCTGAACACCGCATCGAAGTTCGCCGCGAGCGCGAGCGCGAAGGTCATCAGGTGCGCGACCGGCCATTCGAGCAGCGACAGCAGCCAGAGCGCGCCCTCGCGGTGCGCGGGGCGCGCGTCGGCATGCGCCGGATCGGTCGCCAGCAGCGCGGTGAGCCGGTACAGCAGCGCGCCGGCCGGACCGAGCAGCAGGAACCAGAACAGCGGCCCGAACCAGCGGCGCATCGCGCCGTGGAACACGCTCTCGACGAGCGCGTGGCCATCGAGCGCCTTGCCGTCGGGCATGCCCTGCGCCTCGGCGTGCATCAGGTGCGCTGCGGCGTCACGCCTGCTGTCGCCGTCGGAGGCCTCGACGATCGCGTCGACGTCGAGGTCGAGGTCGCGCGGCCCCCAGCAATAGAAAAGGACCAGCAGGCCGTACACGAAGGCCGGGATGCCCCAGGCCTGGCCGCGCAGCCCGAGCTGCAGGAGGCCTGCGAACACCACCGGCACGCCGAGGCTCACCGCGACGCCGGTCCTGCCGGCGAGCACGCCTTCGGGTTCGGCGAGGCCTTCGACGTAGCGCCGCCAGGTCACCAGCCAGTCGAACCGCCGCAGCGCCGTCAGCGACTGCGCCGCGTGTCCTGCGAGCAGGACCAGGACGACGGCGATCAGGGCTGCGGACATGGAGTCACTCGGAAGCGCATGCCGCAATTCTACATGGCGCCGCTGGCGTTCATTCCGAGGCGCTTTCCTGCCGCGCAAGCCAGCGCCGGATGAGCCAGCTCGAAATCGACAGCCGCGGCGAGAGCAGCAGTTCGCCCGCCGCGACCGCGGCACGGATCTGCGCGGCGGTGAACCAGCGCGCGTCCTCGAGTTCGCCGCCGAACCGCGGTTCGCCGCCGTCGGCCTCGGCCTCGAAGCCGACCATGAGGTTGGCCGGGAAAGGCCACGGCTGCGAACCCGCATAGCGGCTCGCATGCACGCGAAGGCCCGTTTCCTCGAACACTTCGCGCGCGACCGCGTCCTCGAGCCGCTCGCCGGGTTCGAGGAAGCCGGCGATCACCGAGTAGCGCTTCGGCGGCCAGCTTGCCTGGCGGCCGAGCAGCAGGCGCTCGCCGTCGCTGACCGAAACGATGATCGCGGTGTCGGTCCGCGGGTAGTGCTCGCTGCCGCAGCCGGTGCAGCGCGCGGCGTGGCCGGCGCGGATCGGTTGGAGGGCGGCGCCGCAGCGGCCGCAGAAGCGGTGCGTCGCATGCCAGTGGACGAGCGCGCGCGCATGCGCGTACAGGCCGGCCTCGAACGCGGGCAGGACCAGCGCGGCTGCGCGAAGATCGACGCGGCCTTCGGCCTGCGTCGCGGACGCATCGTGCCGGCGCGCGAACCAGCCACGCCCCTCGTGCATCGCGAGGAACAGCGCGTCGCCCGGCATCTGCGGCTCCAGGTCGGCGCCGCGCGGGAGCCAGATGTCGGTCGCGCCCGATCCGGCGACCGCATGCCCTTCGGCGTCGATGACGATGACGCCCGCGTCGGGCCAGAGTGCGGACAGCGCCTCGGCGTCGTCGCGCAGGTGGTCGGCGCGGTCGGGCGGCGGGCCGGCGAAGGCGTAGTCGGGGGAAAGTCCGCTCACGTCGCGGGGCGGTGTTCGGGCGCGAAAGGGTTCGCGCGGGCCGGGCTCACGCGGTGAAGGAGCTGCCGCAACCGCAGGTCGTCTTCGCGTTCGGATTGCGGATCGTGAACTGCGCGCCGTGCAGGCTCTCGCTGTAGTCGACCTCGGCGCCGAGCAGGTACTGCAGGCTCAGCGGGTCGACCAGCAGGGTCACGCCGTCGGTCTGCACGGCGAGGTCGTCCTCCGCCTGCTCCTCGTCGAACGAGAACCCGTACTGGAACCCGGAGCAGCCGCCGCCGCTGATGTACACGCGCAACTTGAGCGCCTCGTTGCCTTCCTCGCGGATCAGCTCGGCGACCTTGCTGGCGGCCGCGTGCGTGAAAACCAGCGGGGCGTCGAGCTGCTGGTAGCCGGGGTGCATCGTGAGGGCTTCGGTCATGCGTGAAGGATGGGGGGCGGGCCGGGCAAGTTCAAGCCGCGGCTCGTAGCCCGGATGCAATCCGGGGCCTTTCGGATGGCGTCCCGGATTGCATCCGGGCTACGTCCACAGCTATTTGCCGCCCGCCGCCGGCTCTCCATTCAGAGCATCCGCCCACGGGAACGCCTGCTGGATCGTCGAGCCTTCCGACTTGAGGACGACCTTGACCGCGTGCGGCGTGAAGCCGGGTGGCAGCATCAGGCTGCCTTCGACCTTCTGGAAGTAGCGGAACTGGAACGGCTGGGCCGGCGAGGAGGGCTTCTGCAGGAGGTCGTCCCATTGCAGGGTCTGCAGCTTGCCGGCGCGCGCACCCTCGATCTGCATCGTCATCTCGCCCTGGCTGACCTTGCCGCGGTTGAGGTTCTGGGTCAGCGTGGCCGCGTAGTGCCAGCTGCCGTTCGCGTCCTGGTCGAGCTTCACGCTGTGCACCGACAGGCCGCGGCGCTGGCCGCTGGTGCCGACCAGGCGCTCGTAGAACGCGACGTCCGCGCGCAGCGCCGACACCTCCTCCTCGCGCTCGGACAGGCTGGTCTGCAGTTCCTGGTTCGCCGCGCGGCTGACCGCGTCGGAGCTCTTGAGGTTCGCCACCTGCTGGCGGAGGTCGTCGACCTGTTTCATCTCCGAGCGCAAGTGGCTGTTCTCACGCGTGAGCGCGCCCAGTCGCGGCGTGGACCAGCGAACCGACGCCCAGCCGACCACGGCGAGGCTCAACAGCCAGCACACCGCGATCACGATCGCCGGCCAGCGCCGGCGCGCGGTTGGTGCCGAAGGCAGGGTGCGGTTCGGCGCGGGGTCGTCCATGGCCCGGTATAGCCGCCACGGCGCTCGAGCGTCAAGCCGGACGGGCCGCCCGTCCAGGCGCCGGGTCCTCGCGGAAACGGGGAACGCGTGGGATATTGGACGCTTCCTGGCGATGGATCGTGGCGATGCCCGCAGTCACCGGCGGCCTGTCTTACCTGCTCGCGCCCGGGCTGGCGTTCGCCTGGCTGGCAGGCATGCGCGTGTACCTGACGGCGTTCGCGGTCGGGATCGCCGGCGCCCGGGGCTGGATCGGCATGCCCGCGGATCTGCACTTCCTCGCCTCGCCGTGGGCGATCGGCGCGTGCGCGACGCTGGCCGCGGTCGAATGCGTGGTCGACAAGGTCCCGGGCCTCGACGGCGGCTGGGACCTGCTGCACACCGCCGTGCGCATCCCCGCCGGCGCCGGGATCGGCGCGGCCCTGCTCGCGCACGGTGCCCGCATCGACGCCCGGAGCTGGCTCATCGCCGGCGCGGCGGCGGCCTTTGCGCACACGATCAAGACCGCGACGCGCCGGCGCATCAACACCTCGCCCGAACCCCTGAGCAACTGGAGCGCGTCGCTCGCCGAGGACCTGGCCTGCGCGGCCGCGCTCGTGCTGGCCTTCACGCATCCGCGCTGGGCGCTGGCGCTCGCCGCAGGGGCGTCGCTCGCAATCGCCACGGTCGCCGCGCGGTCCTTCAGGGCACCGGGGCGGCCCGGGCCGGTGGGGGCCGCCGCGTGATCCTCTGGCTGAAGGCCTTCCACATCGTGTTCGTGGTGACCTGGTTCGCGGGGCTGTTCTACCTGCCGCGCCTGTTCATCTACCACCGCGAAGCCGGCGACGCGGTGTCGCGCGCCCGCTTCGTCACGATGGAACGCCGGCTGCTCGCGATTACCCACATCGGTGCGGCGCTCGCACTGGCCTTCGGCGTGTCGCTGCTGCTGCAGGTGCCCGGGTTCCTCCAGCAGGGCTGGATGCATGCCAAGCTCGGCCTGGTCGTCCTGCTGGTGGGCTACCACGGCTGGTGCATGAAGCTGGTCGCCGACTTCCGCAACGGGCGGCCGGTGCCCGGTTCGACGTGGCTGCGGTGGTTCAACGAAATCCCGGCCCTGCTTCTGATCGGGATCGTCTGCCTGGTGGTCGTGAAGCCCTTCTAGCAACCGTCGCGCAGCGACACCTTGGCCTCTCCCCCGCTTGCGGGGGGTGAGCAGGGGCTGTCGCGAGATACGCTGACTGCGCAAGCTGGAGCATGCGCGAACGGCGCAGCCGGCCCGAAGGGCGAGCGCCATGGATGGCGCGAGTAATCGCTTCTCGCGCCCGCGAACGCCTGAACGCAAGCTCAGGCCGGACAAGGGATCCATCGGCGGAGCCGATGGTGGACAGGCGCGAAGCCCCGGCAAACCAAGGCAAGAGCATGCTCCGATCCGCTCCACCGGCCGACCTGAAGCAACCCCGCAACCCGCACCCTGCCACCCTCTCCCGCCCCACCGGACGGCGCATAATGAGCTTCGGGGGTACCTAGATGACGACCAAATCCAACTCGTCCCAACAAGACGAATACCGCCAGGCGTTCCTGCGCCACCTGCCCAAGCGCATCGAGGCGGTCGAGCAGCGCATCAACCGCTACCGGCGCGAGGGCTGGGAAGCGGGCGGCATGGCGCTGCTCAACGACGACGTGCAGCGCCTGGCCGGCGCGAGCGGACGCTACGACCTCATCGAACCCAGCCAGCACCTGCTGACGCTCGAACAGATGCTCGGCGAGCACATGGCCCGGCGCACCCTGCCCGACGCGGGGCAAAGCGAACGGATGCTGGCCCTCACGGCCGCGGTCACCGCCTCCCTGATCGCGCGTCCCGACGCGCAGCAGCGGTCGGCCCACAGCGAGGTCGCCCCCGAAGCGTACTGGCGCCGCTGGGGACCCGATGCGCCCGCGATCGGCGCGATGCCCTCCCCGGTGGCCGCGCAGGTGCAGGCCGGCGCCGCCGCGAACGATGCCAAGCCCGCGCCGGCCCTCGCCGCAGGCAGCGGCGGGCCGCGCCACATCTACCACCTGAGCAACGGCAATCCGCTGGCCTTTGAGATCGGGCAGCGGCTCGAGCACGACGGTTTCGAGGTCGAGTCGGTCGAGACGGTCGAGGAGCTCACCGAGCTGCTCATGGCCCTGCATCCGCAGCTCGTGCTCGTGGACGCCTCGCGGATGGCCGACCTCACCGCAGTCGGCACCCTGCGCCGCGAGGTGTCGCAGCACGCGCACCAGGGACAGAAGATCCACCTCGTCGCGATGGCCCCGCAGGACAACCTGCAGTCGCGGCTGGACGCGCGCCGCGCAGGCGTCGACGCGCTGCTGTTCCCGCCGTTCGGTTCCGGCGAGGTCGTCAAGCAACTGCAGGCGCTGCTGTTGCCGCCCGAAGAGGAGAAACTGCGCATCCTCATCGTCGAGGACGACCGCGCGCAGGCGCTGTTCGCGCAAAGCGTGCTGACCAACGCCGGCATGCAGGCGCAGGTCGAACAGGATCCGCTGCACGTGCTCGAGTCGCTCGAGTCCATGCACCCCGACCTGGTGCTGATGGACCTGCACATGCCGCATGCCAACGGCGTGGAGCTCACCGCGATGATCCGCGAGCACCCCGCGTTCATGCGCACCCCGATCGTGTTCCTGTCCGGCGAGAACGACCCCGACGCGCGCTTCGACGCGATCAACGCGGGCGGCGACGACTTCCTGACCAAGCCGATCCGTCCCAAGCACCTGATCGCGTCGGTGCAGAACCGCGTGCGCCGCGTGCGCAGCCTCGCGCAGGCCGCAGGCCCGGCGATGAGCGCGCGCGACGAGGCGACCGGCCTGTGCCGGCGCGCGTACGTGCTCGACCGCGTCAACGACGCGCTCGCCGCGACCGCCGAGCACCAGGGTGGCTCCGGCGGCGCGCTGTTCGTCGAGATCGACGGCGCGGCCGCGCTGCGCGACCGGCTCGGGCTGGGCGCGCTGGAGAACCTGCTCGTCCTGGCCGGCCGCCAGATCGCCGAGGCGCTCGCCGACCAGCACGTCGCCGCGCGCATCAACGACAACGCCTTCCTCGTGCTCGCGCTCGAGCTCGACGACACCGCGCTCGACGTGCTCGCCCGGCGCCTGCGCGAGAAGATCCTGCACCACGAATTCGAGGCCGTCGGCAAGCCGATGCGCCTGCGCGCGTCGGTGGGCATCTGCCCGCTGCGCTACGGATTCGGCGACGCCAGCGCATTGCTCAACACCGCCGAACGCGCCTGCCGCGAGGCCCGCGCGAGCGAGACCGGGATCAAGCGCTACGAGCCGCCGCAACCGGCCGAGCTCGACCAGGAAAGCGCGCTCGTCGAGCAGATCCGCGAGGCGATCGGGAACGACGGCTTCGGATTGATCTACCAGCCGATCGTCGCCGTGCAGGGCGGGCAGGAGGCGCAGTACCAGACCCTGCTGCGCATGCGCGACGCCGAAGGCCGGCTGCGCCCGGCGGCCGAGATCCTGCCGCTGGCCGAAAAGGCCGGGCTGATGATCGACATCGACCGCTGGGTGCTCACCCGCGCGATGAGCGTGATCGGCCAGCAGCGCGAGAGCGGGCGCTCGGTGCGGCTGTTCGTGCCGCAGTCGATGACGACCTTCGGCACGCGCGACCAGGCCGGCTGGCTCAAGGCCGAGCTCGCCGCGAACATGCTGGCAGGCTCCTCGCTCGTGCTCGAATGCCGGCTCGAGGACGCCCTGCTCAACCCCCCGGTGCCGGCGGCGTTCGCCAACGCGATGCGCAACGACGGCGTCAAGCTGTGCCTGGGGCAGTACGAGCACACGCCGGAAGCGGCGCGGCTGCTCGACATCATCCCGCTGGGTTTCCTCAAGGTCGGCGGCAAGTACGTTGCGGCGAACGTCCCGCAGTCGGCGCGCGACGAGCTGCGCGGGCTGATCGAACGGGCGCACCAGCTGGGCATCCAGGTGATCGGCCACCGCGTCGAGGACGCGCAGGCCGCGGCGGCCCTGTGGATGGGCGGCATCGACTTCATCCAGGGCAACCTCG